>UMAN01005626.1_pt1 | contig 30261 bp, 28 predicted proteins | sample 1963721 | NCBI WGS metagenome assembly UMAN01 (sample SAMEA4835917, study PRJEB28245) | human gut metagenome | biome: gut microbiome; material: fecal sample | place: Denmark | collected 2008 | reverse complement strand
GACATAAGAAAAAATTTTAAAATACAAAGGAGGTACATTTATAATGTACGTATTTAATAAAATAACGGTAAATCCACAATTGCCAAAAAAAATAGAAAGATTATCAGAAATAGCAAATAATCTATGGTGGTCATGGAATACAGAATTTTTAAAACTATTTAAAACAATAGATATAGACTTATGGGAGCAATGCGGAAAAAACCCAGTTAGATTCTTAAAATCAGTAGACCAAGAAAAGTTAGAAAAAATCGCAGAAGATCCTGAATTCTTAAAGGAATATAACAAAAATGTAGAAAATTTTGAAGACTATATGGACAGTAAAAACACTTGGTTTAGAAAAAATTTCCCAGAAAATAAAAGTGATGAAATTGCATATTTTTCAGCAGAATATGGATTAGATGAAATACTTCCTATTTATTCAGGAGGTCTTGGAATTTTATCTGGCGATCATTTAAAATCTGCAAGCGATTTAGGAATTCCTTTAATAGCAATAGGTTTGCTATATAAGAATGGATATTTTTATCAAAAAATAAACAGAATAGGAGCACAAGAAACAGAATATCGCAGTATTGATATAAACAATCTACCAATAGTACCAGTAAAAGACCATGATGGGCAAGATTTAATGATAAGTGTAAAAATGCCAAAGAAAAAATTATATTTAAAAGTTTGGAAAATACAAGTAGGTAGAGTGACACTATACTTATTAGATTCAGAAATTCCAGAAAACTTAGAAGAATACAGAAACATAACATCAGCACTATATGGTGGAGATCAAGAAATGAGAATTCAACAAGAAATAGTTCTAGGTATGGGTGGTGTAATGCTACTAAAAGCATTGGGAATAAATCCAACTGTATACCATATGAACGAAGGACATTCTTCTTTCTTAGTATTACAATTAATAAGCAATATAATAGCAGAAAAAAAGGTATCATTCCCAATAGCAAAAGATATAGTAAGTGCAAAAACAGTATTTACAACACATACGCCAGTTCCAGCAGGAAACGATATATTCCCAATAGAATTAGTAGAAAAATACTTTGATGGATTTTGGGATTCATTAGCAATCTCTAAAGAAGAATTCTTAGAATTAGGAATGAAACCAAACGAGGAAAACAAAACAACATTTAATATGGGAATACTAGCATTAAAAATAGCTGGAAAGAAAAATGGAGTAAGCAAACTACATGGAGCCGTTTCAAGAGAACTATTTGGAGATGTATGGCCAGAAATAGCACCAAACGAATCACCAATTACATACGTAACAAATGGTATTCATACATGCACATGGCTTGCACCAAACTTAAAAGAGTTATATAACGAATACCTAGTACCATATTGGCAAGATAAAATATACTTAAATGAAACATGGGAAAGAATAAACAATATACCAGATGCAAAACTATGGAAAGAGCACCAAATAAGAAAAGAAAAACTTTTAAAATTAGTTAATGATAATGTAACAGCAAGACTAAAAAATGCAGGAATGCATTATGACCAAATTAGAGAAATAACATCAAAACTAAATCCAAATGCCTTAACAATAGGATTTGCAAGAAGATTTGCAACATATAAAAGAGCAACACTAATATTTAAAGACCTAGAAAGAATAACACAAATATTAAATGATGAATCAAGACCAGTTCAATTAATATTTGCAGGAAAAGCACATCCAAAAGATATAGAAGGACAAAACTTAATAAAAAGAATTCACGAAATATCTATGATGCCACAATTTAAAGGCAAAATATTCTTATTAGAAGGATATGACATAAATGTAGCAAGACACTTAATCTCTGGTGTAGATGTATGGTTAAACAATCCAAGAAGACCAATGGAAGCATCAGGAACAAGTGGAGAAAAAGCATCTGTAAATGGAGTAGTTAACTTTAGTATTCTAGATGGATGGTGGGCAGAAGGATACAACCAAAAAAACGGTTGGGCAATTGGAACAAATGCAGAATATATGTCTTATGAAGAACAAGATAAAGCAGATAGCGAAAGTATTTACAACACTTTAGAAAACAAAGTGATACCAGCATACTATAATAAGCAACAAGACGGAATTTCTAAAGAATGGTTAACATTAATGAAAAACTCTATAATTTCAACAGGAGGAAATTACAGCACAGCAAGAATGCTTGTAGATTATACAAAGCAACTATACATACCACTATGTAATATAACAAATAATTACTTTAGTAATTTAGAATTAGTTACAGACTTTAATAGAGTAAAAGACCAACTTTATGCAAATTGGGACGATATAAAAATTACACAAATAAATAATCTAGACAATATATCAATAGATGCAGGAAATAACATAAAAGTTTCTTGTATAGTAACATTACCAAATATAAATGTAGAAAACATAGAAGCACAAGCATACTACGGAAAGATACTAGATAATGGAACAATAGAAAAAATAGGAATAATACCAATGGATTTAGTTTCAAGTGATGACGAAAAAAGAGAATATACATTTGAAGCAAAAATAGAACTAAAAACAGGTGGAAACTATGGTTACACATTTAGAGTAATGCCAAAGCATGAAATGTTATTAGACTCTGCAAATATGAATTTAATAAAATGGATAACACAATAAAAAAATAATTTAAGAAAGACTGCCGATTAATTTAAAATTTGGCAGTTTTTTTTATTAATTCATTGACAAAAAATGTCTAAATATATATAATTAAACTGTAAAATTTTGAAAAAACAAATAAGAGGTATTTAAATGAAAAAAGTAATAAAAGCGTTAGTTATAATAATAGCTATAATTTTAGTAATAACTGCCATAATAGGCATTTTTATTTGGACAAAGCTAAATAAAATAAACTACGAAAAAATATCAAAAGAAGATATAGAAATATCAGCAGGAGTAGAAGAAAACCTAAAAGAATATAGAAACATAGCAATCTTCGGAATAGACACAAGAGAAAACACTTATAGTGGAAGCAGAACAGATTGTATAATAATAGCAAGTATAAACCAAAACACAAAAGAAGTAAAATTAGTTTCTGTATATAGAGATACATATCTAGAAATATCTAAATATGGATTAGATAAAGTAAACCATGCTTATGCTTATGGTGGAGCTGCTCTTTCAATGAGCACACTAAATACAAATTTAGACTTAGACATAACAGAATTTGTAACAGTAAACTTTGAATCTACAAAAGACATAATAGATAAAATGGGTGGAGTTGAAATAACAGTAACATCAGCAGAAGCATCACGAATACCGGGAATAACATCAGCAGGAACGTACAACCTTACAGGAGAACAAGCCCTAGCTTATGGAAGAATAAGAAAAATAGACAATGATTATGTAAGAACAGAAAGAATGAGAACAGTACTAACAGAAGTATTTAATAAAGCTAAAAAAATGAGTGTTGCAGACTTGAACAATGTTTTAGATAAAGTATTACCGGAAGTATATACAAACATAACAAAATCAGACATATTAGCATTAATACCACAAATAGCATCATACTCAATTGTAGATAGCAAAGGATGGCCATACGAAACAAAAGGAATAACGCTAAATGGAGTATGGTATGGACCACCAATAAACTTAGAAAAAAATGTAAGCCAATTACATAAAGAACTATTTGCACAAGACGATTATGTACCAACAGACAAAGTAAAAGAAATAAGCAACAAAATAATACAAAAAACAGGATATAGATAAAATTTAAAACTGGGGGATTTTAAATGAAGTCAATACGTAAGTATAGGGCAGTACTACTATTTATAATTGATATACTAATAATTGCATCAGCATATTTAGTTACAGCATACCTAACAACAGATAATATGGCACTTTTTACAAATAAATATAAAGACATAATATCAAATACAATTTTAATTTCGCTAATAGTATATGAAATAATATTTGGAATATTTAATATATACAAAAATATAACAAGATACGAAAACGGAAAGGATTATATAGTATACATATTACTTTCTATGCTTTCTGGAATGTTAGTATTTTTAATAGGGCTAATAACAAGAATTCCAATATTAAGCTATAAAAAAGTAGGACTAGCAACAATAATAATAGCTGTTGCAGTAGTAGCATATAGAGTAATTATAAGATTTATATTAACATCAGTCTCACCAGAAAAAACAAGCACAAAAACAGAAAAGAAAAATCTATTAATAATTGGTGGCGGAGAAGCAACAAGAGAAATTTTAAAAGCATTAAAAACATCTATGAAAGGAATGTACAATGTAGTAGGACTTATAGATGATAACCCTAACAAGAAAAATTACATAATTTCAGGTAAGAAAATATTAGGGAATAGATACAAAATATTAGAAGTATGTAAAGAACACAATGTAGATACAATATTCTTTTCTATAACAAATATAGATAACAAAAACAAAAAAGAAATATTAAATATTTGCCAAGAGACAGGTGCAAAAATAAGAATACTACCAGGAATTACAGACATCATAAAAAATAAAACACTAATACAAAATTTAAGAAATGTAGAAATAGAAGACGTATTAGGAAGAGAACAAATAGTATTAAACAATGAATCAATAGGAGAGCTAATAAAAGGTAATACAATTTTAGTAACCGGTGGAGGGGGATCAATCGGTTCAGAATTATGCAGACAAATTGTTAAATACAACCCAAAAACTTTAGTAATATTCGATATTTATGAAAACAATTTATATAATATCGAAATGGAATTAAGACAAAACCACTTTGACGAAAACATAGATATAGTACCAGTAGTAGGAAGCGTTAGAGATAAAAAAAGACTAGAAAAAGTATTTGAAACATATAAACCATATTTAGTATTTCATGCAGCAGCACACAAACATGTTCCATTAATGGAAATAAGTCCATTAGAAGCAATAAAAAACAATGTATTTGGAACATATAATACAGCTAACTGTGCAGACAAATATAATGTTAAAAGATTTATATTAATTTCTACAGATAAAGCTGTAAATCCAACAAATATCATGGGAGCAAGCAAAAGAATATGTGAAATGATAATACAGGCTAAAAACAAAACAAGCAACACAGAATTTGCAGCAGTTAGATTTGGAAATGTTTTAGGTAGCAATGGTTCAGTATTACCATTATTTAAAAAACAAATAGAAATGGGAGGACCTGTAACTGTAACTCATAAAGATATAACAAGATTTTTTATGACAATACCAGAAGCTGTGGGATTAGTATTACAAGCAATGAGCTATGCAAAAGGTGGAGAAATATTTGTTTTAGATATGGGTGAACCTGTAAGAATATATGACCTAGCAGTGTCACTTATAAAACTATCCGGACTAGAACCAGATGTAGATATACCAATAAAAGTAACAGGATTAAGACCAGGAGAAAAATTATATGAAGAACTTTTAATGCAAGGAGAAGGTTTAAAAACAACAGCACATAATAAAATATTTATTGGCGATATAGAAGATGTAACAGAAAAGCAATTAGAAGAGAAAATAGCTATATTAAAAGAAATAATACAAGATGAAAATATAGAAAAAGAAAAAATAAGACAAATAATGAAAAAAATAGTACCAACATATCACGAACCAGAAGAAGTAAATACTTCTATAAAAAATTCAAGAAAAGAACTAGGAGAAAAGACAAAAAGAAAACAAACAAAAGCAGAAGTTGCAACTGCTTAGAGAGAAGGAATTTAAAATGAATAAAAGAATTTTACTAGCTTCACCACACATGTCAGAAGAAGGCTTTGAACAAGAATATGTGAAAGAAGCTTTTGATACAAATTGGGTAGCTCCACTAGGGAAAAATGTGGACGGGCTTGAAAAAGAATTAGCAAACTATGTGAAAGTAGAAAATGCAGCTGCATTATCAGCAGGAACAGCTGCAATACATATGGCTTTTAAAGCTTTAGATGTAAAACAAGGAGACATAGTATTTTGCTCGGACTTAACATTTTCTGCTACTGCAAATCCAATAATATATCAAAATGCAACACCAGTATTTATAGACAGTGAATATGAAACGTGGAACATGGATCCAAAAGCATTAGAGAAAGCGTTTGAAAAATACCCAAATCCAAAAGCGGTAATTATGGTACATCTATATGGAACACCAGGAAAGATAGAAGAAATAGCAAAAATTTGCAAAAATCATAATGTTCCATTAGTAGAAGATTCAGCAGAAAGCTTAGGAGCAACATTAAATGGAAAACAAACAGGAACATTTGGGGAATATGGAATTTATTCATTCAATGGAAACAAAATAATAACAACAAGTGGTGGAGGAATGCTAGTATCTAACAATAAAGAAAGAATTCAAAAAGTTAGATTTTGGGCAACTCAAAGTAGAGAACCGGCAAGACATTATGAACATAAAGAAATAGGATACAACTATAGAATGAGCAATATTTCTGCTGGAATTGGTAGAGGACAACTAAAAGTATTAGATGATAGAATATCAAAGAAAACGGAAATATATGAAACATACAAAGATACACTTAAAGAAATACCAGAAATAAAAATGCAACCATATTTAGAAAATTCAAAACCAAATCATTGGCTATCAGCAATAATATTAGACAAAAATTCAAAAGTAAAACCATTAGATATAATAGAAAAACTAGACCAAGAAAACATAGAAACAAGACCAATTTGGAAACCAATGCATATGCAACCAGTATTTGCAAATTATGACTTTATAAAATTTGTAGAAGATAAACCAGTATCGGAAGATATATTTGAAAGAGGAGTATGTTTACCAAGTGATACAAAAATGACAGCAGAAGAACAGTCAAAAGTTATAGAGGCAATAAAGGAATGCTTTGAATAACTGTAGGGGTCGACATCCTTGGCGACCAAAAGGGGAGAATGCAATGTACGCAAAATACATAAAAAGACCATTAGACTTTATACTAAGCCTAATAGCCATAATAATATTGTCACCATTACTTTTGATTGTGGCAATATTAGTTAGAATCAAATTAGGAAAGCCAGTAATATTTAAACAACAAAGACCAGGAAAAAATGAAAAAATATTTACATTATATAAATTTAGAACAATGACAGATAAAAAAGACGAAAATGGAAACTTATTGCCAGATGAACAAAGACTAACTAAATTTGGAAAAGCTTTAAGAAGTACAAGCCTAGATGAACTTCCAGAGTTAATAAATATATTAAAAGGAGATATGGCAATAGTAGGGCCAAGGCCTTTGTTGGTTGAATATTTATCATTATACAATGAAGAACAAAGACATAGACATGATGTAAGACCAGGTTTAACAGGACTAGCACAAATTAATGGTAGAAATTCAATTAGTTGGGAAGAAAAATTTAAAGACGATATAGAATATATAAGAAGAATTACTTTTCTAGGCGATTGTAAGATAGCTTTAAAAACAATTGGCAAAGTGTTTAAAAAAGAAGGAATTTCACGGAGAGAACACAGAAACAATGAAAAAGTTTGAAGGTAATATAAAGGAGAAGATAGATGCGTAAAAAAGTAGTTATAATAGGGGCAGGAGGACATGCAAAAGTTATAGCAGATATAATAGAAAAATCTGGAGACGAAATAGTCGGTTTCTTAGATGATAATAAAGAAATAGGGACCACTATTATAAAAGAATATAAAGTAATAGGAGACTTAAATAATAGGTTTGCAATGGCGGTAACAAAAGAAAACTTAGAATTTATAATAGCAATAGGAGACAATAAAAAAAGAGAGGAAATTTCTCATTCTCCAAATTTAAAGTTTTATACAGCTATACATCCAAGTGCTCAAATTGGGCTAGATGTTGAGATAAAAGAAGGAACAGTTGTTATGGCAAATGTATGTATAAATTCATCTGCAAAAATAGGAAAACATTGCATAATAAATACAGGAGCAATAATAGAACATGATAATATAATTGAAGATTTTGTACATATATCCCCAAATGTAGCATTAGGAGGAACTGTGAAAATTGGAGAGAGCACACATGTAGGAATAGGAAGTATAGTAAAAAACAATATTACTATTTGCAAGAACTGTACAATAGGAGCAGGTGCAGTAGTAGTAAAAAATATAATAGAAGAGGGTACTTATGTAGGGGTGCCAGCGAGGGGAATGAAGTGAGAATACTAGTATTAGCAAATAATGATTTAGGCTTATACAATTTTAGAAAAGAATTGATAGAAAAGTTAATAGAATTAAACAGTGAAGTATATATATCTTTGCCACAAGGACCAAAAATATTAGAATTAAAAGAACTTGGATGCCAATATATAGAAACAGCAGTAGATAGAAGGGGAATAAATCCAATAAAGGATTTAAAACTATTGCTTAAATATATAAAAATAATAAGAAATATTAAGCCAGATTATGTATTAACATATACAATAAAACCTAATATATATGGAGGAATAGCGTGTAGAATAACAAAAACAAAACAAATAGCAAATATAACTGGTTTAGGAACAGCACTAGAAAATAAAGGAATTCTACAAAAAATAGCGATTGCCTTACATAGAATAGCATTAAAAAAAGTAAAATGCTGTTTTGCACAAAATCAAGCAAATTTAGAGTTCTTACAAAAACAAAAAATAGCTAGAAATAAATTAAAATTAATACCAGGTTCAGGTGTCAATTTAGATAGATTTAAACTACTTGATTATCCAAAAGAAAGTGAACCAATAGAATTTTTATTTATTAGTAGAATTATGAAAGAAAAAGGAATAGACCAGTATTTAGAAACAGCAGAATATATAAAAAATAAATATCCAAATACTAAATTTCACATATTAGGATTTTGCGAGCAAGAATATAATGAAAAATTAAATGAATTTCAAAATAAAAATATTATAGAATACCATGGAAGACAGGATAATATAACACCATTTATGCAAAAAGCTTCATGTATAATACATCCTACATATTATCCAGAAGGAATGTCAAATGTCTTATTAGAAGCTTGTGCATCAGGAAGACCAATTATAACAACAAATAGGGCAGGTTGCAGAGAAATTGTAGATAATGGAATAAATGGATATGTTATAAAAGAAAAAGATTCAAAAGATTTAATAGAAAAAGTGGAGAAATTCATAAATTTATCAAATGAAGAGAAGAAACAAATGGGATTAGCTGGAAGAAGAAAAGTAGAAAAAGAGTTTGATAGAAAAATTGTTATAAATGCATATATAAAGGAGATAAATTAATATAAAAATGGATTGGTATAAAAAAATAATTAAATCACAGAAAGCTAGATTTATAATTTTGAATTCTTTAAGCTGGCTACCAGACAAGATAATGCTAAAAATTCAATATAAAATAAAATTAGGACGAAGACTGAAATTGGAAAATGCAGAAAGATTTACTGAAAAAATTCAAATATATAAATTAAAATATAAAAATAATTTAATGCATAAGTGTGTTGATAAATATTTAGTACGTGATTATATAAAAAGTAAGGGATTAGAAAATATTCTTAATGAATGTTATGGAGTATATTCTAATGCTAAAGAAATTGATTTTAATAAGTTACCACAGAAATTTGTTATAAAAACAACAAATGGAGGTGGAGGACAAAATGTATTTATATGCAAAAACAAAAATGAGATAAAGAAAGAAGAAGTAAAACAACAAATAAATGAATGGGTAAGAAACAACCCTAAAAAATCATATAGTCGAGAATGGGCTTATGAAGCAAATACTAATAAAATTATAATTGAAAAATATCTTGAAGGAAATGAAGATGGATTAACAGGTATAAATGATTATAAATTCTTTTGCTTTAATGGAAAAGTAGAATATATAGTTTTTGATGGAGATAGATATAAAAAACATAAAAGAAATTTTTATGATAAAAACTGGAACTATTTAGATATCAAAAGTGATTGTGAAAATTTTGGAGACATAATAAAAAAACCGATAGCTCTTGAACAAATGAAAAGTATAGCTGAAAAACTATCACAAGATTTTTCATTTGTAAGAGTTGATTTATACTGGATAAATAATAAAATTTATTTTGGTGAACTTACATTTTATCCTTGGTCAGGATATGTACAATTCTATCCAGATGAATTTGATTATACTTTAGGAAAAAAATTTAATATATAAGGAGAAAAAAATTGAAAATACTAATTAACTGCATGTCAATGCAAAAAGGACGGAACGGAAAGAGTGATAGCAAATCTATCAAATAGACTTATAGAAAAATATGAAATTACAATAGTTTCAATAATTAAAAGTAATTATGAATATGAGCTAAATAATAAGATAAATAGAATAAGTCTAGATGTAAAAGACTTTTCAAAAATTAGTAGAATCAAAAAAAAATTATTAAAACTTTCAATTGTTAGAGAGATGAAGCTAAAAAAGGTAATACTAAAGGAAAAACCGGACATTATTATTAGCTTTTTGCCGGAACCTTCATTTAGAATATTGTTTTTAAAAAAGACAAATAAAGAGATAAAAAAAATACCTGTCATTGTATCTGAAAGAGGAGATCCTAGTGTAATATTTAAAAATAACATAATAAGATACATTATGAAATATTTGTATACGAGTATTGATGGCTTTATATATCAAACTGAAGAAGCAAAGGCTTACTTTAGCGATATAATAGATGTTCCTTCAAAGATTATTGCCAATCCAATTAATAGTAATTTTATAGTAAAAGAACCTTCCAAAAAAAGGAACAAAACTATAGTAGCTGTAGGAAGATTAAATGAACAAAAAAACAACAAACTATTAATAGATTCCTTTGAAAAAGTATGTAAATATAGAACTGACTATAAACTTCTTTTCTATGGAACAGGTCCATTACAAACAAAACTAAAAAAATATATAAAAGAGCTAGACTTGACAGAAAAAATTTTTTTTATGGGAAAAAGTAATTGCATAGAAAAGGATATATATAATGCAGGAATTTTTGTCCTTTCGTCAAATTATGAAGGAATGCCAAATGCTTTAATGGAAGCTATGGCTTTAGGATTACCGTGTATATCAACAGATTGCCCAGTTGGAGGACCAAAAACATTAATAAAGAATGGAGAAAATGGGTTATTAGTTCCAGTTGGAGATGAGGAAGCTTTAAGCATAGCAATTCTTAAATTGATTGAAGATAATGAATTATCACAAAAAATTGCAAACAATGCATTGAAAATAAGTGAAAAATTTAATCCAAACATAATAAACCAACAATGGGAAGATTTCATTAATAAAATAATAAATTTGAAAAATAATTAAAGAGGTTAATAATGTCAGAAAATTTAGTTTATATAGCAAAGATTATATATTACTTTATGTTTGTTTTTGCTACTTATTTATTAATAGTAAAAAGAAAAAATAAAGCAGATGAAACTGTAGAAAATGGAAAAAAATATATAATTAAAAAAAAAATAAGCATTATCACTATAATAGTTTTATGCTTGATATTTGGATATTATGGAGTGATATGTGGACCTAATCCACCAAAATTAGATAGACTTAACTATGCATTTAAGTTTGAAAATGAATCTCAAATTAAATATGTAAAAGAAGGATCCCTAGGATTATACTATATTGAATTATTTTTACATTTGTTTACATATAATTCAGATATACTTTTTTTTACTATAGCATTTATTTATTATTTTTTAACTTTTAAGGCATACAATTGTTATGATAAAATAGAACCTTTAGCAATATTGCTTTTATTATTTAGTTCATATGGGCTTTTTGGATTCTATATGTTGAAACAAAGTATGGCAATTGCATTAATAGCTATTTCATTTGCGTATTTCTTTAAAAATAAAATAATACATACTATTATTTATGTTACACTTGCAATCTTATTTCATGAATCAGCATGGATTGTTATTCCTTTGTATATTGCACTTTTAGGATCAAAAGCAAAATGGCGTAGGATATTATTATATTTAGTATTATTTATCTGCTTAATATTTTTTAACAAAATTAATGCACTTATAATTAAGACGTTTAGTTTTTTACCAGGAATAAGCAATCAAGTATCTGAATACTTAAATGAGACAGGTGAAATTATTAGTCAAAAAAATTATTTAACAGTTTTTAAAGGATTACCATACTATATTATTACAATTATAGGTTTTATAAAAAGAAAAGCATTAATTAATAAAATTAATCATTATGACAAATATTTGATGCTTTCAACTTTCTGTTCAATAGCTACGTTATTATCAAGTTACATGTATTGGATGTGGAGATTTGCAGCATATTGCTATTTCCCTGTTTTTGTATTTACATCTCTAATAGCTACTCAAATGAGTAATAAAAAAGAAAAAAGTTGTTTTGTTTTTTTGGTTGGAGGTATATTATTTTTATTAACTTTAAAACTTCTAATACAATATTATTATAAATATGGTGGCATCGTATAAAAAAATGAAAGAAGAGTGATTAAAATGAAAGAATTTATTAAAAAATTATTGAAATTATTACCAGATTATATATTTCTACAAATTAAGTATAGATATAAATTCAATAAAAAATTGGATTTGAAAAAACCACAAACTTTTAATGAAAAACTTCAATGGCTAAAGCTATACGATAGAAATCCAGAATATACAAAGATGGTAGATAAATATGAAGCAAAAAAATATGTAGCAAACATTATTGGGGAAGAATATATAATTCCAACATTAGGAGTATATGATAAGTTTGAAGATATAAATTTTGCAACATTGCCTAACCAATTTGTAATAAAATGCACGCATGATTCAGGAGGGCTAATAATTTGCAAAGATAAAACAAAATTAAACATAAAAGAGGCAAGAAAAAAAATTAATAAAAGTTTAAAAAGAAACTATTTTTATACAGGAAGAGAGTGGCCATATAAAAATGTAAAGCCAAGAATTATTGCTGAGCAATATATGGTGGATGAATCTGGAACAGAACTTAAAGATTACAAATTTTTCTGCTTCAATGGAGAACCTAAACTACTTTTTGTAGCAAAAGATAGACCATATGCTACAAAATTCAACTATTATGATATGGACTTTAAGAAACTACCGTTTAAACAGCATTATGAAAATTTTAATGATTACATAGAAAAACCAAAAGGATTCGAGAAAATGGTAGAATTATCAAAAAAACTAAGTAAGGATATTCCTCATGTAAGAGTGGATTTTTATGATATAAATGGAAAAGTTTATTTTGGTGAGTTGACATTTTATCATTTTAGTGGCTTTGAAAAGTTTGAACCAGAAAAATGGGATAGAAAATTAGGAGATATGTTAAAACTACCAAAGGAGAAAAAAATTGAGAAGTAAAAAAGCAATATTAAATATAATTACATCATTATTTTTACAAGCTATAGTCTTATTATGCGGTTTTATAGTACCAAAATTAATTATTACTAATTTTGGTTCAAATGTAAATGGACTTATTTCATCAATAACACAATTTTTGGCATACATTTCATTATTAGAATCTCGGAATAGGCCCTGTTATTAAGGCTGCTTTATACAAGCCTATAGCTAACAAAAATAAAAAACAAATAGAAAATATATTAAAAGCTTCTGAAAAGTTTTTTAGAATAATTGCACTAATATTTGTTGTATACTTAATTGTCTTATCAATTGCTTATCCTGCAATTGTAAGTAGCCAATTTGCATATATGTACACTTTATCATTAGTGTTAATAATATCAATAAGTACATTAGCAGAGTATTATTTTGGAATGACATATAAACTATATTTACAAGCAGAGCAGAAAACATATATTACATCTATTATTCAAATGGTTGGGTACATATTAAATACATTAGCAATAATAGTTCTAGTAAAATGCAATGCAAGTATACAAGTTGTCAAGTTAGTAAGCAGTATAATATTTGTGCTAAGACCAATAGTACAAAACATTTATGTAAGAAAAAAATATAATATTAATTTAAAAGATGCGGACAAGGATTATCAATTAAAGCAAAAGTGGGATGGCTTAGCTCAACATATTGCAGCAGTAATACATAATAATACTGATGTGACTATATTAACATTCTTTACTAAAATAACGGAGGTTTCTGTATATTCTGTATATTATTTAGTTGTTAAAGGTATAAAATCAATAATACAAGCTTTTACAGGTGGAATAGATGCATCTTTTGGAGATATGATAGCTAAAGGAGAACAAGAACAATTAAATAGAAGTTTTAAAACATATGAATTGTTTTATTATACTATTACTACTATTGCGTATACTTGTACAATTTTATTAATAGTTCCTTTTATAACTGTATATACACTTGGAATAACAGATGCTAACTATATTAGACCAGTATTTGCAACTTTATTAGTTTTAGGGGAATTTATATGGGCTATAAGACTTCCATACAGTTCAATCACATTAGCTGCCGGACACTTTAAGGAAACACGTAAAGGTGCTTGGGTAGAGGCATTTTCTAATATTTTTATATCTTTAATACTTGTGTGGAAATATGGAATAGTTGGCGTAGCAATAGGAACATTAGTCGCAATGTTAATTAGAACAGTAGAATTTGTATACCATACAAATAAATATATATTAGAAAGAAAACAAAGTGAGTCTACTATTAGATTTGGAATAATAGCAATACAGCTAATAGTAGTTGCGCTACTATCAAAGTTATTACCAACATACGAATTTACCAATTATCTTATATGGATAAAGTATGCATGTATGGTTTTAATTTTAACACTAATAGTTGTACTTCCAATAAATTTAATTGTTTATAAAAAGGATGTAAAAGATTTACTAAATATAATAAAAAGAAATGTGTTTAGAAAAAAGGAGACAAACTAATATGAAAACATATCTAATTACCGGTGGGGCAGGCTTTATTGGCTCTAGTTTAAGTGAAAGATTAATTAAAGAAGGAAATAGAGTAGTTGCAATTGATAATTTTTGTGATTTCTATAATCCTACAATAAAAGAAAATAATGTAAAAGAATTGATTAAGAATTCCAATTTTAAACTATATAGAAATGACATTAGAGATAGGGAATTAGTTAAAAAGATTTTTGAAGAGAACAATATTGATATAGTAATGCATTTGGCTGCTATGGCAGGAGTTAGACCTTCTATAGAAAACCCTGTACTTTATCAAGAAGTTAATTGCATGGGAACTCAAAATATATTGGAAGAAATGAAAGCACATAATGTTAAAAATCTTGTTATGGCATCTTCTAGTAGTGTTTATGGAAATTGCAAAGAAGTTCCTTTTAAGGAAAACATGATAGTTGATTTTGCAATTAGTCCTTATGCAGCAACTAAAAAGGCTAATGAGGTTATGACACATGTTTATCATAAATTATTTGATATGAATGTTATAATGCTTAGATTTTTTACAGTATATGGACCAAAACAAAGACCAGATTTAGCAATTAATAAGTTTACAAGATTAATGCTTGAAGATAAAGAAATACCAATGTTTGGGGACGGAACAACTTCAAGAGATTATACATATATTGATGATATTGTAGATGGCATTATTAGGTCTTGCAACTATGTAGAAAACAACAATGATGTATATGAAATATTAAATTTAGGTAATTCTTCTCCAGTTTCTCTAAAAGAAATGATAAATATTATTGGACAAGTTATTGGAACAGAACCAAAGATTAAACAACTTCCAATGCAACCAGGAGATGTAGATAGAACTTTTGCAGATATTTCAAAGGCAAAAAAATTAATAGGATATAATCCAAAAACTTCTTTTAAAGAAGGTATTGAAAATTTTGTTGAATGGTATAAAATAAATAAAGATTTATATATTTAGGGGGGAATAATATGAAAATAGCAGTAGCTGGAACAGGATATGTTGGATTATCTTTAGCAACATTATTAAGTCAAAAAAATGAGGTAGTAGCACTAGATGTTATTCCTGAAAAGGTAGAAATGATAAATAATCGTATTTCACCAATTGAAGATAAAGAAATCGAGGAGTATTTTAAAACAAAAAAATTAAATTTGAAAGCAACTTTAGATTATAAAGAAGCTTTTGAAGGAGCAAAGTTTGTTATAATTAGTACTCCAACAAACTATGATGACGAAAAGAATTATTTTGATACTTCTAGTGTAGAAGATATAATTCAAAAAGTAAAAGGAATGAATATAGATACAACAATGGTTGTTAAGTCTACAATACCAGTTGGATTCATAGATGCAATGAAAGAAAAATATGGAATAGATAATATAATGTTTAGTCCAGAATTTTTAAGAGAAGGACATGCTTTATATGATAATCTATATCCATCAAGAATTGTTGTGGGAGAAAAATCTAAAAGAGCAGAAGAATTTGCAAATCTTTTAAAAGAATCAGGCTTAAAAGATAATGTAGAAATCAAGTTTATGAATTCAACAGAAGCAGAAGCTGTTAAATTGTTTGCAAATACATATTTAGCCTTAAGAGTTGCATATTTTAATGAATTAGACACATATGCAGAACTTAAAGGACTTAATACAAAAGACATTATAGATGGAGTGTGTTTAGACCCAAGAATTGGTACACACTACAATAATCCATCATTTGGATATGGAGGGTATTGTTTACCAAAAGATACAAAGCAATTAAAAGCAAATTACAAAGATGTTCCAGAAAATTTAATTAGTGCTATTGTTCAAAGCAACACTACAAGAAAAGACCATATTGCAGATGTTATTATAGCTAAAAAACCAAGCATTGTAGGAATTTATAGATTAACAATGAAAAGTGGTTCTGACAATTTTAGGTCAAGTGCAATACAGGGTATAATGAAAAGAATAAAGGCTAAGGGTATAGAAGTTGTGGTATATGAGCCAACATTAAAAGATGATGAATTCTTTAATAGCAAAGTTATAAGAGATATAGAAGAGTTTAAAAAACTTTCTGATGTTATAGTTGCAAATAGAATGAATACTGATTTAGAAGATGTAAAAGAAAAAGTATATACAAGAGATTTATTTGCAAGAGATTAATAAAAAATAGAATTTATAGAGTTGTGCTAAAATGTACAACTCTATTTTTGTCGAAAATAGGCGAACGAATTTTCTTGACTATTTATATAAATATTTGTAAAATAGTGAAAAAGATTAGATGGTAGAAGTTAAAATAAATAGGAAAATAGATAATTATAAAAGAACATAGAATTGAAAATGGAGAATAAAATGAATGTTTATGTTTATTTAGACGAAAGCGGTTCAATTCACAAAAATAGCAAAACAAGATATTTTGCAGTTGGAGGCTATTTTTCTTTTGAACAGGATGTATTAAAAATAAAATCTAAATATAAAAAAGAAAATTTAAATTTGAAAAAAACAAAAAATATCTCATATGATAAAGAGATAAAAGCTTATGATATGACGGAGAGAGAAAAAATAGTCATTTTTAACAAAATTCAAGATATAGATACCTTTCAAGGGTGTGTAAAAGTTTTTGATAAGCAATTTATGAGAAAGGAAATAATAGATTCAAACGTTTTTTTTAATTATGCAGTAAAAGTCCTAATAAATGATTGCATTATTCCAACCCTTAATTTGCAGAGTATAAATGAATCCATAAATTTTATTATAAGTATTGATAATAGAAATATACGCGTTGGAGAACTTAATAATTTAGAAACATATTTAAAAACAGAATTCTGCTTATTTAATGATGATTTTAAAATAACATATTTTGACTCAAAAACAAATTATGGAATACAATTAGCTGATTTGATAGTAAACACATTTTATAATAAATATAAAGATGTTAGAATTGTAGAAGATGTGCTAAAAGTATTAAAACAAAAAAACTTTAGAGTTAGTTTATTTCCTAAAAAATGTAATAAAATATAAAAAAATACATATAATATTTGTGAAAATATTTGACATATGTTTTTACATGTGCTAAAATATTTTTAGTAAGACCTAGGTATGGTAGCTAAATGCTAAACGTATGTTAAGTACGTTGCCACCTAGGCATTTTTATTTTAATAAAATTGATAATTCAATCCTCCTTTTAGTATAATTGTACAAAGCAATAAAGCTTTAGTTAATTATATTAGAAGGAGGATTTAAATTTGAAGAAAAGCTGTGGAAGTATATGATTAAAACCAAAATATTTTTACAAAAACTATTGCAAATATGATATTAAAACATATATAATATTTGAAGAATATGCCAAAATAATTTACAAAAGAAGGGGAGAAAAAATGGAAGAATTAGATCTAAAAGAATTGTTTTTAATTTTTTGGAACAGAAAATTAGAAATATTACTTATCACAATTATTGCATTAATAGTTGGAGTTTTATATTCATATTTTTATTTAACACCTGTTTATAAAGCATCTACTACATTAATATTAGCACAAAGCTCTAAAACAGTAGATAAAACAGGAGATAGTTCAATTACTCAAACAGATTTAACTTTAAATTCTAAATTAGTTTCAACATATAGCGAAATAATGAAAAGAAAATCAGTATTAAGTAAGGTTATTAGCAACCTAGGTATGTCTGAAAAAGATATGGATTCAATTAAGAAAAATGTTTCTGTAAAGGCTGTATCAGACACAGAACTTATAGAGATAACAGTAAAAAACGAGGATCCAGAAAAAGCTGCTTTAATTGCAAACGAAATTGCAAAAGTATTTAGTGAAAAAGTAGTAGAAATTTATAATATAAGCAATATATATGTTTTGGATAGAGCAGAAGCAAGCGATGTTCCATGCAATATAAATCATGCAAAAGATCTTGTTATATTTGCATTTATAGGACTAGTTATTTCTGTTATTGTTTGCTTAATTGCAAATATGTTAGATACAACAATAAAAACAGAAGAAGATGTAGAAAAGGCTACTGGATTAATGGTTTTAACCTCTATACCAGACTATAACATAGAAAACAACAGAAAAAAAGGAGGTAGAAGATAATGAAAAGAGAATTAATAGTTCAAAGAAGTCCAAAATCTCCTGTTGCAGAGGTTTTTAGAACACTAAGAACAAATATACAATTTATGAATTCACAAAAGGATTTAAAAACATTATTAGTAACATCTACAATGCCAGGTGAAGGTAAAAGCTGGGTTTCTTCTAACTTAGCAATAACATTTGCCCAAGCAGGGAAAAAAGTTGCATTAGTTGATGCAGATATGAGAAAAGGAAGATTACATACAATGTTCCAAGTAGAAAACATTCCAGGATTATCAAATTATTTATCTGGAATAGATGAGATAGGAGCATCAAACAAAGAAGGAATTATTCACTATGTAAAGCCAACACCTGTAGATAATTTGTTCTTAATAACTTGTGGTAACGTTCCACCAAATCCATCTGAATTATTAGCATCAGAAAAAACTTTAGCTATGATAGATAAACTAAAAGACATTTTCGATATTGTAATACTAGATGGAACACCAGGACTAATTGTTACAGATGCATTAATACTTTCTAGAATAGTAGATAGTACTATAATTGTAACATCGCACAAATCAACCAAAAAAGACAATTTGGCAAAGGTAAAAAAAGATATAGAAAATGTAGGGGGAAAAATTGCAGGTGTGGTTATTAATAAAGTACCAGTAAATGTTGCAAAATATGAATCAAGTTATTATTACGGCTCAACAGCAATGTCAAATACTCCAAGAAAAAAAGAACCAGAAAGAGAATTTTATACAAATGATTCTTCAAGAATAACAAAAGCTAAAAAAGAGGATATATTGAATCAATTAGATGAATTTTTAAAAGATAAATAATAGGAGAAAGATATGATAGACGTACATTCACACATAATTCCAAATGTAGATGATGGTTCTTCAAGTGTAAATGAAACTTTTAAAATGATAGAAGAAGCAAGAAAAATAGGATTTACAGATATAATATTAACATCACATTTTTTGTTGAATTGTTATGAAACAAATTCAAAAGAATTAGTCTTTTGGAAAGAAAAATTACAAGAAGTTTTAGATAAAAAAGAAATTGATGTAAAATTACATTCAGGAATGGAAATTTATATATCAAGCCAAATGGAAGAACTTATAAAAAAGAAAAAACTATTAACATTGGCTAATAGCAGATATATGTTAATAGAATTGCCACTTAGCTCAACAGTAAAGAACTTAGATTATGTGTTGTATTTTTTAGAAAGTATTTCTATTAAACCAATAATTGCTCATCCAGAAAGATATAAATGTGTTCAAGAAAATCCGGAACTAGTAGAAGAGTATATTAACAAAGGTGCATTAATACAATGTAATTATGCTAGTATATTAGGTTTATATGGAGATAAAGCTAAAAAAACAGTAAAAAAACTGCTAAAAAATAATTTGGTAGACTTCTTAGGAAGTGACTGCCATAAGCCAAATCAAATATATTTACTTGTGCCAGAGGCTATTAAAAAAATAAAAAAATTGATAGGGGATTCAAGATTCGAAAAGATATCTACTTTGAATCCACAAAGAATTTTAAAAAATGAGGAATGGGAATATGATGAGAAAAACTAAAATAGTATGTACTTTAGGACCAGCTACAGATGATCCAGAAGTTTTAAAAGCTCTTATGCATGCAGGGATGAATGTGGGAAGAATAAACTTTTCGCATGGAAATTATCAAGACCAAGAAGAAAGAATTAATGTGTTTAAATGGATTAGAGGAGAACTAGGATTACCGATTCCTCTTCTACTAGATACACAAGGCCCAGAAATAAGAATAGGAAAATTTAAAGACGACAAAAAAGTTTTATTAGAAAAAGGAGCTACATTTACATTATTAAATGCAGATGAATTGGGAGACGAAACAAAAGTATCTATAACATACAAAGAATTATATAAAGATGTATCTGTAGGAAAAACTATTTTAATTAATGATGGAACAATAGAATTAAAAGTAAAAGAAATAGCAGATAAAGATATAGTTTGTGAAGTTATACAAGGTGGATACTTAACTAACAGAAAAAGTATTAATGTTCCAGATTTAATTTTAAATTTGCCAAGCATAACAGAAAAAGATATAGCAGATATAAAATATGGAATAACAGCAGGATTTGATTATATAGCTGCTTCTTTTGTAAGAAAACCAGAAGATGTTCTTGCAATTAAAGAAGTTTTAAAACAAAACAATGGAGAACATATAAAAGTTATATCTAAAATAGAAAATAGAGAAGGAATAGATAATTTTGATAAAATATTAGAAGTTTCAGACGGAATAATGGTAGCAAGAGGAGATTTAGGTGTGGAAATACCTATGGAACAAGTTCCAATATATCAAAAACAATTTATTAAGAAAACATATAAGCAAGGAAAACCAGTTATAACAGCAACTCAAATGCTAGAATCTATGATAACAAATTCAAAACCAACAAGGGCAGAGGTTAGTGATATAGCAAACGCAATATATGATGGAAGTAGTGCAATAATGCTATCTGGAGAAACTGCAACAGGAAGTTATCCAGTAGAGTGCGTTAAAACAATGAATAAAGTTGCTTTAACAATAGAAAATTCTTTAAAATACTGGAAAAGATTTAAAAATAGAGATTATAATTTAGAAGACTTAGATTATAAATTTAATATGAACTTTTCTGTATGTACATTAGCAGCAAATATTGAAGCAAAAGCAATTATAGCATATACAAATACGGGAGATACTTCAAGAATGTTATCAAGTTTTGGACCAGAATGCCCAATATTTGCAATAACAGAAAATGAAGCAACATATAGACAACTAGGCGCAGCATGGAATATTACACCTAAACTTTTCCCTCATCAAGATAGTATAGACAAATTAGTTTATTTAGGTATAGACACATTAAAAAAAGAAGGCTTTTTACAAAAAGGAGATAAAGTAGTAATTGCAGGCGGAGCAAAAGTGGTTACAGACTTATCTGATACAGAAGCTGATATAAATACTGTAATGGGTGGAATAGTACAAATATAAAGTATAAAGATGGAGAAAGAAATGTTGAAAAAAAGAATTATTTTAATTTTATTATTAATTAGTTTAATTACAAATGTTGGAGTGTTTGCAACAGATATAGATACAGATGATAATACAACCACAGGAGAAATTGTATCACCGCCAACAGAAAATACTGCCGGAGACAATACAGAGCAAGAACCTGAAAAGGAACCAGAAAAAGAAGAAGAGCCAAAACAAGAAGAACCAACTACAAATAATAACTCTAGCACAACAACTCCAGAAAGAAATAACAGCCCAAGCTATGAATCACAAACTACAAATAATAAAACAAAATCAGAAAATGCTAACTTAAGGAGCTTGGCTTTAGAAGGAACAGATTTGGCACCAGAATTTAAAGCTAGTATTACATCATATACAGCAATTGTAGGATTAGATGTAGAGAATATTAAAGTAACAGCAGAACCGGAAGATTCTGAAGCAACAGTAACTGTTAAAGGAAACAAAGGACTAGAAGAAGGCGAAAATACTATAACAGTTGTTGTAGAAGCAGAAGCAGGTAATACAAAAACGTATACAATCAATGTTACAAAAACTTTGAACGAAGAAGCCATGAATACTAGATTAAAATCATTAATAGTTCAAGGATTTAATATATATCCATCTTTTCAAAGCAATATCTATAATTATAATTTAGATATAAGCGAAGAACTATCAAAACTAGATATATCAGTAGAAACCGAAAATGAAAAAGCTACATTTGTAATAGAAGGAAACGAAGATTTGAAACAAGGAGATAATTTAGTTAAAATTATAGTAACAGCAGAAGATGGAGAAACAACAAATGAATATAAAATAAATGTATTTATAAATTCAAATGTTGTAAAAGCACAAACAGAAAATAAATTACCAGCACTAATTCTATTGGCTGTTCTAGCTGTTGCAGCAATTATTATAACAGCAATGCTAATAAAAAAACATAAAAATTAATAATATATTCCGAAGCACTTAGAAGAAAAATTTCTAAGTGCTTTTTATCACATTTTGTAATAAATAATCATAAAATATTGTATATACACTATAAAAGGAGGAATAGATGATGTATAGAAATTATGCACAGTGCAGAGCTTGTGGCTGTAATAATGTGAACAATAATCAGAAAGATTTAATAGATGATACTTGTGACTATGTTCAAAATACTATGGCTTTACAAGAAGATAACTGCGAATGTGGATTTGATGAAGAAGATAATGCATTTCCTACAAATCCAATGTTTGCTCAAAGTTATGTACCATGGCAAACAATGGATAGAACTTTTTTGCCTTCAGTAGGTTTAAAAATGGGAACAATATTTCCAGAACTAGTAAGTCCATATATGCCAGGACAATCAATGGAAGAAATTGAGTTTATTAGAAATGCAAATACAATAGGAAAGGGGTGTAACAAATGATAGACTGTAAAGAATGCGAAAAAGAAGAAACAAGAAAAGAATGCAATGAAAGAGATATGCGAAGACAAGAAATGATTGACCAAATTAAAAGTTTAGATTTTGCAATAATAGAACTTGGACTATATTTGGATACACACCCAGATGACCAAAGAGCTATTTGTATGCATAGAGAATATTGTAAGCAAACAAAAGATTTAAAAGACAAATATCAAAAAATGTATGGGCCACTTACTATTTTTTACCCATGTAATAAATGGAGATGGTTAGAACAACCATGGCCTTGGGAAAGGGGGAATTATTAATGTGGACCTATAATAAAGTTTTAGAATATCCAATTAATATAAAATGTCCAAATCCTCGTTTAGCAAAAGTTATAATATCTCAATATGGGGGACCAGATGGAGAACTTGCAGCTTCACTTAGATATTTATCTCAAAGGTTTGGAATGCCAGATCAAAAATCTAAAGCTATATTAAACGATATACGGAACTGAAGAACTTGCTCACCTTGAAATGGTAGGAACAATCGTTCATCAACTAACAGATGGATGCTCAGCAGAAGAATTAGAAAAAGCAGGACTTGGAGCATATTACACTGATCATGGAGTTGGAGTATATCCACAAGCTGCTGCTGGATTTCCATTTACTGCTTCTGTATTAGCTGTAAAAGGCGACCCAATTGCAGATTTACAAGAAGATTTAGCTGCAGAACAAAAAGCAAGAGCAACTTATGAAAAGTTAATTGATTTATGTAAAGATGACCAAGACGTATTAGATCCGCTTCGCTTTTTAAGAGAGAGAGAAGTGGTGCATTTCCAAAGATTTGGAGAAGCATTAAGAGGAGTACAAGACAAACTAGCAGAACGAAAATTTTATATGAATAATCAAATGAATTGTAGATAAAAAAAACAAAGCACTAGGCTATTCTAGTGCTTTTAACTTTATAAATTGTGTAACATACTATCTTTTAGATTCCATAATTCTTGAGACAAATCTACATAGTATTTATGAGGATTTTTCATACGTTTTACTTCATTCCATAAAGTATTTAGTTCAGCTTTTGCATTTTCTGCAATTTCTTTTAAAGATGGAGATGTGTATATTAAATTACCATTTTCAAAAATCTTTTTTTGTAAAGGTCTAATAGTGTAATTTGTTAAAGTTTTCTTTTTCCATGTTGCAGTTTGGTCAAAAATTGTATAATTATCTTCTGGAATAATTTCGTCATGTAAAGCGATAACGTCTGCAAGGGCCTTGTTGGTTTTTTTATCATAAAATCTATATGTCTTTTTAAAACCAGGGTTAGTAATTTTTATAGTGTTATTTGAAACTTTAATTTTAGGAATTATTCTTCCTTCTTTTTCTATAGCACTTAATTTATATACTCCACCAAAAACAGGATTACTTTTAGCTGTAATTAAATTTTCTCCAACACCAAAAGAATCTAGTTTAGCGCCTTCATCTATTATAGATGTAATAACATATTCGTCTAAAGAGTTAGTACCACATATTTTGCAATCTTTATAACCAGCATTATCTAATATTACTCTTAACTTTTTAGATATGTAAGATAAGTCACCACTATCAATTCTTACAGCTTTTGGCCTGTATCCCATAGGAGTTAGAACTTCGTCAAATACTTTTATTGCATTATTAATTCCAGAGCCTAATGAATCATAAGTATCAATTAGTAAAGTGCAATCATCTGGATAGTTTTCTGCATAAGCTTTAAATGCCTCATATTCAGAGTCAAAACTTTGTATAAAACTGTGTGCCATAGTTCCACTTGCAGGTACATTGTATTTTTGAGCTGTAAGAGTGCAAGAAGTCCCAACACAGCCACCAATTATTGCTGCTCTTGCTCCATAAACTGCAGCATCAATACTATGTGCTCTACGAGCTCCAAATTCCATTACAGGACGTCCTTTTGCTGCACTAACTATTCTACTTGCTTTTGTTGCAATTAAGCTCTGATGGTTAATTAAAAGCAATAGCATTGTCTCTAAAAGCTGAGCTTCTATTAAAGGAGCTTTTACTGTAATTAAAGGTTCGGTAGGGAAGACAACAGTGCCTTCTGGAACAGCCCAAATATCTCCACTAAATTTGAAATTTTTTAAGTAATTTAAAAATTCATCAGAGAATTTATTTGTACTTTTTAAATAAATAATATCTTCTTCATCAAAATGTAGATTTTGAATATATTCAATTATTTGCTCTAGACCAGCAAATATAACATAACCACCGCCATCAGGAATTTCTCTAAAAAACACATCGAAATATGCATTAACATTATTCATGCTTTTAGCAAAATAGCCATTTGACATTGTGAATTCATAAAAATCTGTAACTAATTCTAATTTTCTATTATCCATAACACACCTCTAAAATATATTTTTTACAAATCAAAATTATTATAACATAATTGTCAAGAAAAAAAGAAATCCCCCCCTGTTTTTTTATAAAACAAGGGGGAGAAAGTTAATCCAGCGTGAATGTTATTCCCATAATAGCCTGATCAATTTCACGGAGCTCATCCCAAGATGTACAGAGCTTCGAAAGTTTGTAGGGCCACTTCTTAAAATCAAAAGATTTCATCTCATCCGAAGATAAGGTGTAAGAATTGCCATTGCTCTTCTTAAAGAAGAAGGATACAAGAACTTCTTCTTCCTTGTAATTCTTAGTGACAAAATCCGATATTTCACGGAGCTCGTCATCTGAACGAGTTATGAAGAAGGTAAGGACAAAATCCTTTTCTGCATCATTTTTTCCTTCTCTGCCAAAGCAAAGGGAAGCCGGAATTTTTGCAGCTTCTAATATAAGCTGCTGAGAAACGAACTGTCTGTTGTAAGACATTATGTTTCTCTCCTTTCGTTATAAATTTTTTTGTATAATAGGGTATTACCTAATACATATTAATTATACCACTTTTTTACAATTTAGTCAATTTACATAAAATAGGTCTGCTCTTAAATATTAAATATCACAAACTATTTACTAAAACCTGTATGTGTAACTCTATCTTTTAATTCTGCAAGTTTTGCTGAATTCCATCTAGAAGTTGTACCAACTAAGTAGCCTGTAATTCTTTGAATTGTATCTATATCATCACTACCGCATTGAGGGCATTTAGATAAGTTTGCATCAGCATTTTCAAACCCACATTGCATACATCTAGAACGAGTATGATTTATAGAGCCATAACCCATATTGTATTTGTCCATTAAATTTACAACCGCTTCTACTGTGCTAGGATTATGTGTTGCATCTCCATCTAATTCTATATAGAATATATGTCCGGCTGGTGTTAAGGCATGATAAGGTGCTTCTATTTTTGCTTTATGCTCAGCTGTACATTTATACCATACTGGAACGTGGTTACTATTTGTATAGTAATCTCTATCTGTAATTCCAGGGATTATACCAAATTCTTTTTTATCCATTCTTGTAAATCTTCCAGATAAACCTTCGGCCGGTGTTCCAAGTAAAGAATAGTTTAAGTCATATTTATCAGAAAACTCATCACATAATTCGCTAAGTCTAGATATTATTTCTATACCTAATTCTTGAGATTTTTCAGATTCTCCATGATGTTTACCAGTTAAGGCAATTAAACATTCTGCAAGTCCTATAAATCCAATACTTAATGTTCCATGTTTTAGTACAGGTTCTACGGAGTCATTAGGTTTTAAGTTTTCACTACCTTGCCACATTCCAGACATTAATAGTGGAAATTGTTTTGCAACAGCAGTACATTGAAATTTATATCTTTCATATAATTGAGTAGCTGCAATTCTTGCATAATCTTCTAATTTATTCATAAATATCTTCTTAACAGTTTTGTTATAAGTGCTTGTCATATTCTTTTCACTGTTTATACCTAAGTCGAATTTTAATCCTAATTTTTCTTGTGCTTCATAAGCAGATTCAATAGCAAGTTTAGGCAAGTTAAGAGTAGTAAATGATAAATTTCCTCTTCCTACAGAAGTTTTTTCACCATGTCTATCTGCAAATACTCTTGTCCTACATCCCATAGTTGCACATTCATAGTAATATCTGTTTGGATCGTCTTCTTTCCATTTTTCATGTTGATTAAATGTTGCATCTAGGTTTATAAAGTTAGGGAAAAATCTTCTTGCAGTAACTTTACATGCATATTGGTATAGATCATAGTTTTTATCTTGTGGTAAATAATTTACCCCTCTTTTTTTCTTCCAAATTTGAATAGGGAAGATAGCTGTTTCACCATTTCCAACACCTTCATATGTAGATGTTAACATTTCTCTTATTACACATCTACCTTCAGGAGAAGTATCTGTTCCATAATTTATAGAACTAAACACAACTTGATTTCCACCTCTTGAATGAATTGTATTCATATTATGAATAAATGCTTCCATTGATTGATGAACTCTGTCTACTGTGTTGTTAATAGCAACTTGAATAATTCTTTTTTCACCTTCTAAACCAGTTAAATCTTTCTTTATATAATCTTCTACTTGATATTCATATAAATTAGAAAAGTCTTTACCAAAAGCATTTTCTAGTTTTTTTATTTCTTCTACAAATGTTGATTTAACATAAGGAGCAAGATAATAGTCAAATGCAGGAATTGCTTGTCCACCATGCATTTCGTTTTGAATTGTTTCCATAGAAATACAACCAATTATACTTGCTGTTTCAATTCTTTTAGCAGGTCTAGAACTTCCGTGCCCAGCTCTAAATCCGTTTTTTAATATTTTATCTAATGGATGTTGTAAACATGTTAAACTTTTTGTAGGATAGTAGTCTTTATCATGAATATGTATATATCCTTCTTGAGTAGCTTTTCTAACTTCTGGCGAAAGTAAAAAGTCATCAACAAAAGGTTTTGTAGTTTCAGAAGCAAATTTCATCATCATACCAGCAGGAGTATCTGCATTCATATTTGCATTTTCTCTTGTTATATCATTTGCTTTTGCACCAATAATGTCTAGAAAAATATCTTTTGTTTTAGATTTTCTTGCAACATCTCTGTTGTATCTATATGTTATATAGCTTTGAGCAACTTCTTTTCTGCTAGAAGCCATAAGCCTTTTTTCTACTAAATCTTGAATTTCATAAACACTAGCTTGATTTTTATCTTCTAATTGTCTTTCTACAGCATTTGCTATTTTATTTGCTAAATCTATATCGACACCACCAGTAGTTTGTGCCATTGCCATAGTTATAGCTTTTACGATTCTTTCTTGATTAAAATTTACGACTCTTCCGTCTCTTTTTATTACTTGCATAATAAAGTCCTCCTTTAACTTTTGTATTTATTTTTTAGATTGAATACATTTTATAGATAAAAAACAAAAAAATCTGTTGCAACGGCAACAAAAAATAAAAAAGTTATAAAAAATATTAAAAACAGTAAGTAAAGTGTTGGCGTTTAATGCTTAAAAACTTTATTACATTTTTATTACAATATGATTACATGTGCTTTGACAAGTATTCTTCATTCCATTTTTTTACAAAGTGTTGCTTTGACCACACTTTTGTGATAATATTAGTAAAAATAAAGGTAAGGAGTAAGTAGTTATGAAAAAAACATTTGATGTTGAACACTTTATAGAAGAGTTAAAAAGAAAATGTGCTTTAACAGAAGTTAAAAAGTTTAAAAAAAATGAAATAATTACTACATATTTACTAAAGAGAAATCAAATGCATATTCTTTTAAAAGGAGAAGCATATCTTGCTAGGTATGATAAAGAAGGAAATAGAAGGATTATATATTATTTAAGAAAAAATGATATATTTGGAGAGGCATTTTACAAACTACATACGGATAGAGAATTGTTTGTTGTAGCAAAAAAAGATTGCGAAGTATTGTTTTTGCCATATGATATTATAGAAAACTGTAATAAGGACTGTACATTTCATATATCACTTTTAAAGAACTTACCAGATTTAATATTACACAGAGTTGCAGATATAAATTATAGAACAGAATTATTAGCGAATAAGAGTATAAAAGAAAAATTACTATCATATTTAGAAAACTTGTCTATTGAAAACAATACTAAAACAATAGAAATTCCAATCTCGTTTTCTGAACTTGCTGATTATTTGGTAATAGATAGAACAGCTATGATGAAACAATTAAAAAAAATGCAAGATGAAAAGATAATAACTAAAAATAAAAATAAAATAACATTAGAACAAAGCGACTAAAGTCGCCCTTTGTTCTCGCCGATTTGAGTTTTCGAATGTAATGAGAAAATCTCAAAGGCAATAGCGATTATAGCATATTTAATATACTAGGAAATGAGAAATTTCCTAGTATATTAAAAGAAGGTTTCACAAATAAGTGAAACCTTCTTTTTTAGTGGAGTTTTCGATTAGCTTCGCAAACTTCCTCAATCTTTTTTTTGACTTCGGGACCATAGTAGATAGTTTCTACATCATCGTCCTCGTCGAGACTACTTTCGAAAAAAGAAAGAATCTCATTTGGATACTTAAAACCTTTAAAGTATAATTCACAAACAATGAAGGTTTTAAAGTAAATGTCCTCTGCGACATTTTCCAAAAAAAAGAAAAGGTCTGTTGTTGTTAACCGAACTCCTGCAGACATACTGTCTGCGTCCTCTGAAAATTGCCAATTAATTCTTTTTGACATTTTCATACATCCTTCCATATAAAATTTTGGACATATTAATTATACCATAATTGCAAATATTATGTCAAATTGCAAGATAAGATAAAATACAAATTTCTATTAGAGTGGAGCATTTTAAACAAAAATATTCACAAATAATTGAATAATACTTGACAATTGTAGAAAAAATAATGTAAAATAATCTAAAATTAATAAATGCGTTATTACAATGCAAAGCGGTATAAGGTTACTATTAGAGAGAAAGGGTCACCGGCTGAAAGCCTTTTTTAGAAAACAATACAAAGCGAAACACATTGGAGCATAGTTTATAGAGTGAAGAATTATCTAATAATTCTTAAGTTAGGGTGGTACCGCG
>UMAN01047086.1_pt1 | contig 49967 bp, 44 predicted proteins | sample 1963721 | NCBI WGS metagenome assembly UMAN01 (sample SAMEA4835917, study PRJEB28245) | human gut metagenome | biome: gut microbiome; material: fecal sample | place: Denmark | collected 2008 | reverse complement strand
TATTATTATCATAATAACCACCGCTGTAATTAAAATATATTTCTCCATCACTGAAAGCCTTTAATTTTCTTTTTAGTGTTATTGGGTTTCCTTAAGAGTACCCAGCAATAAATACCTGATGCAGAGATTTGAATTATCTTCCAACCTTCTGATAAAAGAGTAGTTAGTTTAGTATCATCCTCATCTCTGATACATATTAGTTTATCATTATTCATAATGCCTATATGCTTATTAATTGTAATCTTCTTTTCCTCCTACGGAGAAAAAGTAAATACTCATAGTACTTCTAGTTAACTCTTAATAAGGCTATGGTTAGGATGTTTCTTCCATAGCTTATCTAACAATATTACTTTCAATTCTTGTCTCTGATAATATTGCTTCCTATGCTTACCATGCCTATCTAAATAAGGGCCAGGATAATGAAGGTCATCAAGGTATACCTTATTTTTAGATTCATCGGTTCTTACCAAACGACCAAGGAATTGAATGGATTTTTCTTGTGAATCCATACTTGCGGTATTGAGTAAGTACTTAAGCTTAGGAAAGTTTTTACCTCGAGCAATGATTGTAGTTGATACCAGGATATCTATTTTACCTTCTCTAAAATCCTTCATTATTTGTTGTCTTAACTTAGAAGGAGTATTAACATGCACATAGGCAATATTATAGGCATCGCCCAGTTTCTTTTTAAAGAACTTATATAGATTTTCACAATGTGCAATATGCTTGCATACTACGAGAGCAGGGTATCTGCCTTGATTAAGGTTCCATAGTAATCTATTATAAGCCATTAACCAAGCTGTATAACAATTGGTGATTGAATCATCGTATATTTCCTTATAGGAAATACAATCAGATTCCCAATTACCATACCAGGGTTTACCAGGTACCATCTTTACAACGGTTTTTGTTGAGTAACCCTTTTTGATAGAATCCTTAAGTTTAAACTCGGCAATCACTTTACCAAAGAAACATTCTAGATTCATATTCTTAACCTTATCCTTAGCAAGCTTACTCATATAAATCGTACCAGATAATCCTATACGAATTCTGGTATTAAATAACCGAGTGATTACATTCTGATATTGCTTACTACCTCCTTGGTCAGCCTCATCTATAAGTACCATATCTATTTGAGATAATTCCTTTTGATAGAATCTCATATTTCTCGAAATAGATTGAACCATACCTATAGTAAAGTTACTCCAGTTTAAAACCTTGCCTTGAACAAAAGTGATATCTTCTCCGGGAAGATATTGCTTAAATTCTTCTCTAGCTTGATTTAACCAATCCGAATCATTAGTTATTAGCAAAGTCTTTAACTGCTTCTTATAGGATAAATATAAAGACGACATGATAAGTGTGTTATGAGATATGAATCCATTAGATAGGTAATTATGATACTTAGGTATCTCCATATCATAACATGGGTATTTATCTAAGATTTCTATCTTATCTATTTTATCCCAATAACAATTACTAGAAATATTTAGTAATTCTGTAGCTTTATCATTATTAGAGCCTAAGAATTCTACTAAGCAATTAAAAGCAGTTAAAGTTAATCTATTATGATGACTTACCTGTGTACTTATAACTCTACCATAGGTTTTTCTAAACTTACCTTTCTCTTTCCAAGAAAGCTTATCATAAAGTTCTTTAGCAAAATTACTAAAAGGTAATTTATTACTGTAGTTATTCCGTTGAGAATTGCTAGGAATACATTTTCTTTCAATCCTCATGGGTATTATTTCTAGAAACTCATCATAAAATTCGCTATGAATAGTTATTCTATAAGCTATACTCTCTTTACCATTACATGAAGTCTTCTTGGGTTTAAGACAACAAGCTATCCCTAAAGATAATAAAGCTTGTTGTACTCTACGAGCATTTTCAAGATTTACAGTAGTAAAAGATAAGGATCTTCTACCATGAGATGATGAATTATGCCCATCTGTATCAAATAAACCTGCTATATAATTCCTTAAGTCATCATAAGAAGCCTGAAGAATCTTATCGGGTATGTACTTTTCATGGGCAGTACCAATTAATTCTGGATATTCCTCTTGAAGTAGTTTAGCAAAATTAGTATCGGATTTAGATATATGAAAACCTTTAAATCTTTTGTGGGGTTTTATTTCTACAGGAGTTTTACAGATTTCATCCATAGTAGCTTTAACTACTTCGGCTACTTCTATATCTTGACCTGATATAGATATGTTTATTTGATTTTTAGAAACTTGATGAATATGACCATCTCCGGATAAAGCTCCCAAAGTATAGCTAAGGTTTTTACCTATGGTATTTTTAGAATGAGTATATTCTAAGGAGATAGGTAAACAATCCCCTTTCTTTAAATCCTTGACATATACCCATTGTAGATTATCCCCATAATAAGTATATAATCTGTGATTTTCATATCCACAGATTAGAGTATAACCCTGAGAAGTAGTTATCTTTACTACCTTAATCTCATTATAAACTCCTGCATTAGGTTTTACTAATACACCCTCTTTAGTAAGGACTTTACCTTTATATCGTATCTTACCTGTTTCAGATATGATTTTTTCTATAGGTAATAACCCATCCTCAGTATGTATTAGGGTACCCTTACCGGTGCATTTACCTGCATTAACAGTGTAATCTAATACGCCAATATGAAAAGGTGTATTCCCTATCTTATTATTGATAACTGCCTTAACAGCTTTCTCTTGCTCTGGTCTTAATTTATATTTGCCTATATTCGTAACTACTTTACTGACTTTAGGTAAAGGTTGTCTCATATCTACAACTTTAGGTTTAATCCCCATCTCAATACACATATCGTATACTTTGGGAAGTAAACCTATTTTAAATTGCCCAGTCTTGGTGATGTAATGAATCTTACCGTCCCAATTCTGCATACCTCTTTGCCTTGTACGTAAGTAGAAAGCATTTGGATGTCGAATGGCAAACTCATTATAAAGTTTCTGTGCGAACTTAAGAGGTAAGTCAAGTTCGCACATATTTCCATTCTGAATAATTAGCTTACTCATTTGATAATTACAGTTACACTCTTAGTGGCTTTATCCATGCCCATTGCTTCCTTAAGAAGTTTGATATGATGTTCCTCATCGGCAATCAATTTTTCAAGGAAATAATTCACATCATCGTAATCTGGACGTTCCTCGTATTGACCAATTGCTCTTTGGATTTTCTTGTAGTGACCAATAGTTTCTATCTCGGAATTCAAAGCAATCTTTAAAGCTTGTTCCCAAGTAGAACCAATCTCAATTGTAGGATTAATATTCATGGTAGAGTAATCCTCGTATGGGTCTGCCCTTTGTAAGAAATCAGATATCTTGTCAAGATGCCTCATCTCTACCAAACCAATACCCAACATCAATTCTGATACCTCCTCGAATCTAGAAGACTGTTGGGTATACATAATAATTGCACTTAGTTCTGAGAACTTGGCATTCTTCCAAATCACATAGAACATATTAATTATCTCATCAGGCCATGGTTCGATATCCTTAAAATCTGGATAATCCACGGATTGGTCTGAATACTTGAGGACATCTATAAAAGCATTAGCTGCATCCTCTACTCTGTTTCCGAAAAATTGTAAACCTTTCATATCATTTTCTTATTTTATCCCAAAGGGAACCTTCAACTTCTGGTTCACCTTCAAGTAGTTGTTTATTCTTATATTTATATAAATACTTATTGTATCTTTCAATTGCTTTATCCGTATACATTTGTGCAATATCCGGTAACCCATTGCACCATGCAAGAGATTCAAACTGAGCATCGATGAAGGTCTTATAATTCCAGCCCTCCTCTTTTAGGAATTCACCTACCTTTGCAAAGTGTACATACTTCTCGGGTTGATTTTCATAAGACTCATATATACCAGTTGCCTTAGCAATCTTACCTATGAAATAATCATGTATCTCTTTAGTAAGTTCTAAATCTGAATGTTGTAATTCTATCTCAGCATCTATCTGATTAGTAATGTTCTCCCGCATGGATAATAACCTTTGCATAACATTACGATAATCAGTCATCCTCTTTAACCCAGTCTCAATGTATTTAATAAAACCTTCCCGGGTATCAAATTTGAAATCTTCACAGAAGTTATTACATACTTCTGCAAGCTTTTTACAATTTGCCCATTCTCGAGAATTACTCTCGTTTATTTTACGAACCCCTCTATGCTTTAACTTTATACGAGTTGCATATAAAATATCAGCAACAAGGGCAGCATCCCCCTTAGATGCTAGTAAAATGTTATTAACTCTCTTAGTATTCTTATTGTTAGAAACTAAGACTGCTCTATGATTTATTGCCTCCTTTCGAGCAATAACAAAAAAAGCCTCAACTGGGAAATTATCTACCTCTAGGGTATTTAATATTTCCTCAAATTGAGACTTAGTTATATGGATAGATGGTTCACGCATAAATATATTATTTTATAATATAATAGGAACTCCCTATTTCAATGAGTTTCTGATTGATATCAATTCTTGATAACTTTGGTACCTGGTAGCATATACTAACTTAAGTGTCTGACTTCTCCCTAAATCATTTACGTCTTTTCCGTCTGGTAAAAACACCACCTTGACTTTTTTATATGCAACAAGCTTGAGAGCCAAGTTGATGGCATATTCTTTTGCGTCTGGGTCCAACAATATAATAAATCTTTCGCATTGGGATTTAAGTAACTCATTGACTTGGAATGCAGATATAGCTTTGCCCATTGTGGCAATTGCTCTATCCCCAATTGTGAGAGCATTAAGTGCCCCTTCGCAAATGAATACCGACCGATACATCTCCAACGCATCATGATTAAAGATGATAAATTGTTTTCCCAAACCGGTGATGTCTTTGTCTGGGTTATTATATCTGGGCCCTTTGCCGATAACATTTCGAGCATTGTAATACCTAAGTTGTCCTCGATAATAAAACGGGATGATAAGGTACCCATATGTTGAGCCGCTTGTTCCATAGCCGATACCGTATCTTGAAAACTTCTCGAGGCTAAATCCGCGTTTCTTGATATATCCCCGAATGCTTTTTGCAAGTTGGCTATCCCCGAGCGAAATGTTTCTAAATCCCTCAGGGAGATATACTGGCTTACTTTCGGCAAGTTCGATTTTCTCTTCCTTAAACTGTAGTTCATCAAATTGGCCATGGTTCAAAAAATTAATTAGTTCATGGTACTCAGTAAATCCTTCTATATCCATTATTAGTTGAGCAGGAGAAGGATGGGCATTACATCTAAAACAATTGGTTCTATACATAGAAAGGTTAACTCCCAACTTATGTTCTCTCCCACAATAGGGGCAAGTTGGTATACGCATCCAGCCATGCCTATAATCATAACCCCCTAATCGTTTAACGAAGTAAGTTCTTAGTCTAGATTTAAACTGGTTTGTTATTTTCATATCTTTTCTTCCCGCATATATTACAGTAATACTCTACATGACGTTTCTCATAATACTGGGCTTTCCTTCTCCCGCCTTTCTTAGAAAAAATTGCCCTACGAGATCTCTGTTTAAACTCAGTCCAATGAACTGCTACCCATTCATGATAACCCAACTTACATCTAAATGTCTCCAGTAGTTCTTTCCCTTTTCTTAGAATCCGCATCCGGGTTAGTATTCTTTTTAAATTGTTCATCCAACTTACTACCATATACTTCATCATATTGTTTACGTTGTTCCCTTGTAAATTCCGTACATCTTTGCCTTTCGACATCGCATTTGAATAATGCTCTACCGGAAGGAAGACCATCCCTTTGTACTACTATCTCAGCTCGAAGAATATTATCTTTCTCTTCTTGCTCAGTAGAGTTAAGACCCATGATAACCTGGGCATTACGAACAATGGCAATTGAACCAGAGATATCATTCTCATCATACCGAGTAAGCCTATGCTTTTTACCTTCACGAGTAATGTGATGAGCAGTCCATATAATGTCTAAATGTAATTCCTCTGCCAGATTCTGAAGATCTACGTATACATTAGATATTCTTTCGAAATCTTCCCTATCCCCCGCTATTGATGCAAGTTTACCAGCGTAGTCAACCATAAGAACTTTAATATCGATTCCTTGATTACGAAGTTGAATTATCTTTTCCCTTATATAAGTGGTATTAGTAATCATTGCTGGTACACGCTCAACCACTAATTCAACTCCAAACCTTGCAAGTTTCCTTAAATGCTTTGCCTCAAGTTTATCATATTCACCCGAGTATAATTCCTTCTTGGTTTTATTAATACTGGATTGAATAAAACGGTCCATGATTTGTTCTTGGCCATTTTCTGTATCAATATATAATACTGACTTCTTCATTCTGAGATAACCTCTTGCAAGGTTTACCATAAAGAAGGTTTTCTTTGCCTTGGGTTTATCTAGTATCACATTAACAGAATGCTCTGGATAACCTCCTGCATTAGTTAGTTCATTCAACTGCCTAAATGGGCAAGGTATAACTGAAGGTTCTGATTGTCTTCTAAACTGTCTCTCGGTAATATCCCGAATCATATATAAAGGTTCATCTTCTTTCTTAGGTTTACTTTTCTGAAGTACCTTTTCAATCTTCCTCGAATACTCTTCGTATTGTTCGAAGTTATCCAAATCGAAGGAATCATTTAAGTTCTTCATCTCAACATAAGTAGAGAACTGATATATCTTTTCTTTTATATAATCAGAATCCGATAGGGGTATATGATAGAGATTACTTATTAGTTTATTGATATTGGGTATATCATCCTTAGTTACCAAATCCACATAGGTTTTGGATTCTAGTAACTCTTTTAATACTTCCTTTAGAATATTCTCAGAGGGCATTCTGCCTTGCTTCTTAAAATATTTTGATATACCCTCGAAGATAAGGGAGTGTTCTATGAGAACCAGGTAATTGGATTTAATCCTTTTGAGTACTAATCCTCCTTCCTTATCTTTTAAAACAAACCTGAGTATCTCGAACTGAAACTCAGGAGAAAAACTGAACTTGATGTTGTCTTTAAATTTCTTCATATCTATATTGCAATATTATATAAACTAATAGATTTTGATAGTACCGAGATAGTTCTAAGTATGTTGACATCTATCTAGAAACTACTAATCCACTACCTTAAGCTCCCGAATATTTAATATTATTATTTTATATAAGAAAAAATACTTATATTTGCATAACGAATATTTAAAAACATGGGAAAAAGTAAAGGAAATAACGGTTCAGAGCTTCATCGATTAAAACCTATGCAAGAATATGATGAAGCTACTTTCAACAGACTTTATAAAGTTTGTAAGCCAGTAATTAGAAACCTTACCAGACAGATTGATTATAAACGGTTTAATCTTACACCGGATATTATCCAATCTTATTTCTGGGATAAGATGTTATTTGTTTTCAACAAATACTATGGTGAATGTACTGAAGAACATCTTAAAGCAAGAATCCTTGCATCACTTAGTACATTCAAAAACAAATTGCTTCGTTCTGCATACGGAGAACAAGCAGAGTATAATCAAAGCCTCTTTAAACTTGATGACTTATTCGACAATGACAAAGAATTAGAGGATGATACCGAAGAAGAAAAAGCTAAATCAGAAATGCTTGATATGATGTATACATATATGAAGGATAAGCTTTCTCCAGATGCCTATCTTTTATTTGAGGTATTAATTACTCCTCCCCCTTTTATCAAGGAAAGGCTTGAAAATAGTACTCGAATAACTAATATAATGCTTATCGAATTTTTCGAAATGCCTAAGACTAATGAATCTATGAGATATATATCAGAACTTAGACAAGATATACAATATTGGGAAGACCGAGCTAAAGAAGAACTTAAGTATTAACACAAAAGAAAAGGGGCGTTTCCCAACGTCCCTCTCCCAACTAATTTTTACTACGCAAAACACGGATTGAAAACAAATGTTTACTCTTAAACAATACAAATAATACACATGAGTTTTAATACTACTAAATAACTAATAACAACTTTATGATGATATTTTTTGGATATATCGTAATGTAATAGTCGGTGGCAATTTTTCAATATCCAAAGTTTCTACCGAAGTTTCTTGTAAGAAAGCTTCCCCTAATAGGTTCCAGCTTACTACGATAGCACCATCTTGAATACCCTTGGTAGGAGTTCCTCTACCGAAATCACCATTCAACCCTGTCTCCCTATTAAAGAAAGATTGAGGACGAACGTTCTCCCATTCATTGGCATCATCTTGTTTACCTTTAGATACACCAAGAGCATGCCTATGCTTAGGAAGGTCATCGCCTTTAATTGAGATTAGGAAGTTGCCTTTAGTTGGAGTATAGTAATCTCCAACATTCTGTAACATTACTTCATCCCCAATTTGAACACCTCCGGCTTGGTAACCAATAACTATTCTACCAGCTGCCTTAGTATATTCTGCCCAACCATCGGGTATTACATCGGTTTCCCAAAGAATAATAGAACCGATTGGTAAGTTAGCAGTACTCAGAGATTCAGAGAATTCTTTTCTGATAGCCTCAATTTGACTATCAATGTATTGCTTGATATTTAACTTAGTACCCGATTCATCTACTACTGGAAAGCCTGAATTTATCTGTTCTACTCTTTTCACTGATTCTTTCATCATACTCTGGGCAGCAGTAGTATAAGGGATTTCTTGGAACTTACCCTGATAGGGTACGATAGCAAAGTTCTCATTTCGTTTAGTCATTGCATCAGTACCCTTACCATATACTCCGATAAGAACAACGGAAGTTTTATTATTAGAGTAATAAGGGCAAGCACTCTCTACCATCTCTAGAAGATTGCTATAGGTCATATCGTAATTAGAATATACATCATTATTAATGATATCCGGTGTACGATTCTCTTCGGCAATCGGATAATAAATATCCAGAGACTTTTTAAACAAGGTGTAGAAGCTTTCGGAGGATTCATTCCAATAAGCTACAAAGTCTACTGGATTATCTATTGGTTCAGAAATAGTAGTATGTACTGCAAAGAGTAATACTTCTTCTGTTGAACCTTGGGTACCTTGGATATTCTCAATGGTAAGGGTTTGTTCATCAGATATAAATACATACCCATCCCTTGAAATACACCCAAAGTTTACATCTGGCAATTCCCCATCTTCTGAAGCCTTTGCCATATACCTTGCCATAATCCTATCCTTGATTACATTGGCATACTTACTTCCAGCAACTCCCTGAGGAGATACCACTAACTTGTTACCATTTATGGTAGCTGAGCCAAATCCACAGAATGGTCCTAAACCAGAAGGAGCAGCAATTGCCTCTGCTGCTTCCTTTGATTTAATAATACCTTCATACTTAAAGTACGTCTTCATTGTCCTTAGTATTTTTAAATTGATTTTTCTGTTCTGACATATCTTTAAATGCTTCACCTACATCCTTGAACTTGAGGGTTAACAATTTAAAGAGTATTCTCCATATACTGTACCGTTTCTTAATACCATGTATTTCACAGATGTGTCCATATATACTATCTACTTCGAAACAGTAGCATATTACCATAACCGTTATTGATACCGCTATTGGGTTCATCCCATAGGGTTCCCCAATAGCTTTACCAAGTACAGCACCAAGTAGAACATAACAGATATAATCTACTATTTTGTTTAGAGTTCTTCTTCCAGCTCTAGATTTTCGAATTTCGATTTTCTGTAACCTACTTGCCGATAACCCAAACCATAAATCTGATAGGATTAGAATTATTGCAAGAATTATCATCCATCTCAAATCATACAAGATTTGTGTACACTCTCCCAATATACCCACAGTGAATGTCTTGAATAAAGACTGAGTTGTGGTCTCTGTTATTCTATCGATTGTTGAATTTATCATTGTTCTACTATTTGCCAAGATTGATTACTGTAAGTTGTAATGGTAAATGTTTTCTCTGAGAGGTCATCATGTTCCCATTCTAACTTTTGAGGACTAACACTTAAAAGGTCTGCATCTACTACGGTGAACTTAGTTCTCTTCGAAGTATCTACCACTGATTCGAATATATACTCTCCAGCTTGTGCAGTTACAAATTCATAACCAGCACCACCTGCGTCATAAGTAGTTACTTTACCAACTTCCCTTATTCGACTATCGAAGTCTGGTTTATTAGAAGTACACTTGATTAAAGTAGATACCTGTTTAACATTCCCCTTTAATTCTGCATAAGAGGGAGTACAAGAAATCTCGATGATTGTAGGATAATCTTCCAATATTACTTGGCATCTTAAAGAAGAACCATCATCCGCTACAAAGGTATAAGTCCCAGCCTTGGTAAGAGTAATCTCTTCATCAAGGTTATAGGTTTCCCCGTTCTCATCACAGGTAGCAGTACCACTTACATTGACCTCATTTTTCATTTCCTCAAGATGGAACTTACAAGCAGACTTCTCATCCAGTAATTGGTATACTGCATAAGTATCATCTATCTGGTCTTCTGGTAATGCCCAGTTGGGTTCTTTCCAATGACTGTCTGTAGCATCCGAAGGTACTATCTTTAATTTATTCTGATATACTACTGGAGAATTATTAACTACCAAAGTAGTCTTAGCAGTAGGGTAAGCTACAGACTGGAAGGTATAAGTCCCTGCCCTATTTGCAGTATATACATAACCATTCTGAGCATTAAAGGTTTCCCCAGTTTCAATTACCCTTACTCTGTAATCATCCCCATTACCAGAAATACGTTGTATCTTTACTGTAGCTTTTGCAGAGCCATTGAATAATGTGACTGTTGGTGGGCTAACAGTAATTCTATATACTGCAGTCTTACCAGATACTACTTCGAATATACCTACACCTTCATCGGTTTCCCTTTTATCCAGTGTACATTTAAACTTATAAGTACCATAACTATTAGCAGTAAACTTATCACCGTTCTTAAACAACTTAGTATCACCAATTAGCCTACAATATAGTTCACCAGTAAATGATTCTGGGTAATTCGATTCGATGGTAAGAGTGGTAGTAGCATCCTTGATACTTTGCTTATCCCCAACTCTAAATTCAGAAGGTGTACATCTTACCTTATATGTAATCTCTTCTCGAGTTACAACAAAGGAAGTTTGCTTTACTGGGAACTCTACAATCTCAAAGATGTAGGTACCAGGCTCTGAAAATTCCCAAGTTGAGCCAGAGACTTTCACTATATCAGTACCGGATAATCGTACATTACAGGTTTTCACGGTACCCTTATAGGATACGTTTGCCCTTACTACTGTACTTACTTTTAGGTTAGTAGGAGTTATCTTTCCAGTAATAGGGTCACAAGTAATAGAATATACTCGATTATAAGATTCTTGATTAACCGTGATTTGAGTTACCTTAGTAGGGTCTCCCACACTTCTAAAATAATAAGTACCTGCTCTGGGTATATTAAAAATGGAACCACTTTCGTGTTTAGTGTAACCCCAATTTATATTATCACTGGATATCTGATATCTTAGGTCGGCATTTATCCAATCTGAAGTTACAGTTACCTTTACCGGTACTTCATATACCTCTGAAGTAATAAGATTGGGTTGGTCCGGATTTACTAACTCAGCTTTAATTATATACCCATCATTTACGGTAAACCCATATTGAATATCGAAAGATACATGATAGGGTATGAATCTTTTAAAGAAAGCCTCTACGGCTTCTCTAAATTTTCTGAAAGCTGCCGAGTTCGAAGTATATCCATGACCGGTAAGTCTAAAGGTTACCGGTATACATTGAGAACAATCGAAAGTATTATCATAGGTATACTTATCGTCATAATGGTAATACTGGTCAAAGTGCGGATTACCTTTTACCCAACCATCATAACTATCAGCCTTTGCAGGGTCAGTTACTACGCAGGTTAACCCATACAGCCTCATCATTATTTCGAAGAACTCAGAGGTACCTCTTATTTTAAAAAGAGATATCGAATACTTCAGGATGTTTCTTACTTGAGTACTGGTTAAAGTAAAGGGTCCCTCCTTTGGTATTATCCAAAGCTTAGATAACTCTTGGAGTTTATCATCGGAGTAGAACCCATTAAAGTACTCTGCCCATTTCTGTGCATCTATAGTGTTCCCATAAGCAAAGGGCATTTCTCCGAGGAATTGCCAAAGGAAATTGAGATACATATCTGGAGCCTTATCTATATCGATAATGTCCAAGATATTCTCAATATCCTTTGTAATGTAATCTTCAAAATGCTCTCCACAAATTTCTAGAAACCTCCCTAAGATGCCTTTGCCATTTACCTTATAGGTATCTTGAGCTTTATACTCGAATGGCAAAAAGTCGATTAGATTTTTGAGGTTTATCATTATACAATTTCTTTTACGGTTAAAGTCAATTGTGAAGCATTTTCGAATACTGGTAAATTAAAGCCAGGGTCTTCATAGTCATGGTTAGGTTCTGATACCGTAATAGAATATCTGTAACCAGACTGATAATTATTGTTCTGAATATCCAAAGAGAAGTCAAAGCCATTAGCCTTATCTATTACCTGTATAGAATTACCTACAGTACCAGTAGCCATATACCCATTTGATACAGAACGTACAGTAAAAGTAGTTGATGAATTGAAGGTAATATAGTAAGTCATAGACCCTTTAGCCTTATTCAATTTAAACTGACCCAAGTTCAATTCTTTATTACCATAGATGGTAGTAGGCCAAGGTTTAATATAGAATTTAGTAAGGTGAAGGTAATCTACTGTTGATAAGTTATCTATTAAGGCATAGATATCTGATAACCTTACGCTTCCACCTATCTGAGCTTGCTCTGGAGAATAGGCATTGTATAATGCTGTAAGAATTTGAGTTTGTATCTCTGCAGTCTTATAAGACTTCTTACCGGTAACATCCATCTCTAGAATAATCTGAACCTTACCTGCAGATTTAACCTTTAACCATGTGGTCATAGGAGCTCTTTGAGATAATAGATTGTATACCCTATTGATTAATTCAGAAGAAGCAACAGCTCCACCATCGGGGCTAATATATACTGTAAGCTTTCTACCGCATTCATAATCAGCTTTAGCTTTGTTTACCCCATCAACCAACATGGCCAAACTTTCGAAATCCTCTTTGGTAATTGCTACTCCCAAAGTCTTTACACTCAAAGGTATATGTTCTTTGAGCATTGTAAAGTTTTCATAGTTTGAACCACCTCCGGCATCGTAAGCATTACTTACGGTAGCATCAGTAATTGAAGAAGAGATTACTGAAGGTACAGAAGTAATAGTATTACTCTTTACATTACCCTGAGTACCATTGGTTAAGTAGAATACCACATTGGTTATTTTTGCTCCTGCTGCAGGCTTCTTACCAAAGGTACCATCCCCAAACATTATATAAGGGTTAAGTGCCTCATCTACGGAAACCATAAAGTGTTTGTCTGTAGGTTTGGATTTTGCAAATGTATCTACTAATACCCAAGTTTCCCCACCTATCTGTAATGACATAGAGCCTTGTTCGTAATACTTACCATTTGGTAGAGTACCCAGATGAATTATAACTCTATCTCCAGTGGGTATTACCATATTATTGAGAACGCTTGCAGTATACTTTTCATGTTGTATAATTGGTACTTTACAAGTGGTTACATTTGAATACCAAGTTACGTCTCTGGCAGATAACCAAGAATTACCACTAGAATCTGTAAATAAAGTTCCTTGAGGTATAGTTAATTTAGCTCCGATAGAATTACCAGTAATACTTCTGGATAAGATTACATCTACTGTAGCAGCAATTGCTGCTCGAGCATGATAATCTACCAAAGCCCCATGTTTAACTACCGAATCATACCTTCTTGCCGTAGATAGGAAAGTTTCCCTTGCCATGTTATCTACATAGTAGTGAAGTACTTCGGCAATTGCCGCAAACAATGAGAGGATGATAATTAAGATGTTCCCCTCCGAATAATCCGTTATGAGTTTCTGACCTTGAGGGTCTTTGAGTCCCATAAGGGATTCAACCAGCTTGGCCTTAATCTGTTGATAAGACCTCTGGTATGGGTTAAGCCATTTATTTGTGATTCCCATATTATTGTGTATTTAATGAATTATCCGACCGGTCATAGGTGATATCGAGGTACTGACTAGAATTTGTTCCATTTACTACATATGTTACTTCTATGTGTATTTTTGCATCAACTCTAGTAACTGTGATATTTTGGAAGGTTATCCTTTGTTCCCAAGCACCTATGGCCTGTTTTAAAAACTCTTTAATTATAAAACTCAGGGCTTGTGAGTTTGGTTCCTCAATACATTGCCATAGTTTACTACCAAAGTTTTCCTGTCGAAATCTCTGGCCTATCATGTAGTATAATATCGAACTTATATTATCTCTGATAAGTTTGAAATCTCCATTTACTGGGTACCAACCTCTTTCACCCTTTTCATTAGTTGTAAGTTGGATAGGATAAGTTACACCTATACCAACTAAGTCTGTAAAGTAATTCTTTTCCATTAGTGTATGCAGGTTTTATCTTCATAATCGTCTACAACGAATTGTGAGAAAGGTTTAATTACTTGAGTTACTGTAGGACCTGAAGAACCTGGTCCAGTAGTTACACCTGAGTGTACATGAGAATTGAACATACTGCGAAGTTGTTCTAGTTCTTGGATAGTTTGATTTAGTTTTTCGGTTAATTGAAAAATATTGATTACTCCGCCATTTTCTCCAGTATTAAGTATCACGGAATCACCAGAAGATACATTGATATCCCCTTCGGCATTTATTACTATCTCTTTCTCCGAACGAACATTTACGGGTCCATTGAAATGTAAATTGAGTTCTCCGTTATCATCATCTATTACTATTAAGTTTCCTTCGGGAGTAACTATCCCCATTTTATTGGAACCATCCAGAGGTTGGGGTATTTGACTCATTCCCCAACCATGGTATTCCCAGAGAGGTTTAGTTGGGTCCCCAAATTCAAAAGTAACAAATACCGTATCTCCCACTTTAGGGGCTAAGAATTTGAAACCAGAACTAATTGAACCATGTTGTCCTTTAGGATATGCCCAAGCAAATACTCCACCCATTACCTCTGGAACACATACCTTTACCCTGTTCATATGTTTCTCTACATCGTTATTATCAATAACAATGCCACGATAAACAGAGTAATACCGACCAAGACCCTCTAAGCCTTCGTCGGTTATTATCTTTGCTGTTTCGTAACTCATACCCTTATTTTTCTACATAGATTTGACTTGCAATTCGCTTATGCCTTTTAGCTATGTCTCGGTATACTCGATTAGCTATGGCCATATAATTAAACTTAACACCATAATCTTCAGGCACTTGGATTTGTTTAACTGATATCTTACCAGGAATTAACTTACCCTTAGAGGTAACTGTATTACCTGTAGATAATACTATACCCTCTGCCAAGGCTTGAGGATTATCGGCATTTACTTCAGTATAATAAGCCTTCTTTCGAATAAACTCAGCTTGACCCTTGATATCAATTATGTCTCCCTTATCATTCAAGAAATGTTCATTATAGTATACTTTCTCATTATAAGTAAAGTTAAGATTAAGATTCTGAGAAGTACTTAAAGCTTTTTTATCTTTACCCTTTGTAGTTTTAGCATTAGCTTTAGCATCATTAGCTACGATATTTTGAGTAGATAAATCAGTTTTAGAAGTTACAGAACCAGACTTGGAATTGTTCTTTACTAACTCCATATTAGTTATGTAACCTTGCCCAGCATCCATTGAATGAGTACATTGTTTTATATACCAAAGACCTGACCATCTTTTACCCACATTATCTATTTTTATTATTTGGGAAGTTGCTAGCATGGGTCTACCAACTACTTGAAGTTGACATACTAATCTTTTTTCGGTTTGCTTTAAGCCCCCATTAGCATTGGCATTAGCTGCCCAAGCATACTTATCGGCACCACCGTATCTACTAAATAAATTATGGTAAAGTTTATAAAGAGGTACCTTGAGATTTACCCTTTTCATGTGCCTTACCTTAACCCTCTTACCATATTGACCTTGGCCATAGTGTTTATTAGTATCAATCTCCATACCAGATAGTACTTCAGTATATGGGTCTTTATTTAAAGCTTCGAACCCTCTTTCTGATGCAGGTAGTACTCCCATTTGGAAATTGATACCAGAAGCTATACCTGCTCCGGCCTGTTTAGAAGCATAGCCTTCTGGATCATAGTCTAATGGGTCTACATATTCTTCTACCATAAACTCCATACCATCTTCGTCTTCGAAAAGGTATCTTTCGTACTCTAATAATTTCTTAAGATTAGCTTCTAATTCTTTACCATTCTTAGAATTTCTTAGCACTTGTTTAAGGGCATTCTTCTTATCGTCAGGTAACTCATTAGCTGCTTGATTAATGGTAGCTCGTACTTCTTCGGTAGACATTTCATCGAATTTTCTTTGCTTACCTGCTTCATAAGCACCTACTGGACCAACTGCTTCATATTCCTCTACTCGCTTTTTATATTCTGCAGTTTTTTCCATGTTATACTGAAGCTGAGTATCCCAAGCATCCATTACCTCTGTAGGAGTAGTAGGATGACTTCTATAATCTTCAAACCCATTGCCAGTAATATTAGACACCATAAGGTTATCTACCTGAGCCACATGAGGTCTTAAAGCTAATGGAGGCTTATCCTCTGGCTCGTTTATATTAGTTGATAATACAGATAAATCTTTACTATCTGGGTCTAGAGATGGGGCTAATACTGCTTTAACCCTTTTAGTTATTTTCTGAGTAGCAAAAGATACTCTAAGTACTTCCCCATTCTCCCCTTGATATGTATAAGTACATACCGGTTCTTCATGGAATTTCCGATTATGTATGTAGATAATCCCATCTCTTGAATCTACATACCATGGCCCATTAGTGTACCCTTTCATCTTCTGTTCTAATTGAACTAAGACGTTCTTGCCCACCAATCCAAAGTCACTATCAATTAAAGCTTTTAAATCTTCTGGCATAGCTACTTCAGCTACTCCACTGTATTTGTTAGCATAGAGTACTTTACCAGTAGTAGTACGGGTATTCTCTGTGGGTACCTGTAGTGACTCGTATACTTTATTACTTATTATCTGTTGTTCCATTACTGAAATATTTCTATGATTACACCAGTAGCATTCCCACATCCATTGTCTAAATAGGTAGATAATTTATAGCCTTCCATATCCGAATGGACATAAGCAGGTTGATATCTTAAATCTCCCGAAGAATCAATGCACTTAATAGTTACATGAGTACCTGTAGAATCAAATATGGCTTCGAATTCCCTTACCTTAATTATTTTTATGGGCCCAGATATAAATTGACCATCTGGGTATATATATCCCCACTGAAGACAAATATTTTGGTTCTCTTGAATCTCAGCAATGTCTACAGTATCGGGATTACCCGTATCGAAAGTAATAGTAGCCAAGTTTTCTTTCTCTTCATCGTATCTATAACTCCAGGTACTTATATACGCTCCAAGGGGTATACCTGTAATAGGATTCATTATAGGCATACCTCCAAAATTGAAAAGGGCCAAATATGGTTGGCCCATTCCCTTATACAATATAGGTTTCTGTTTAGCTGCCATAAGTCGGTATTCTTATTAGGGTTCCCATTTCTAATTCCTTAAAAGGATTCAGTATCTTATTAGCTTCAGCTATGATGTACCACTTACCAGAATCACCATAATACCTGAAAGCAATGTTTTGCAGAGTTTCCCCATCTTTAACGGTATGTTGAATATCGTTAGAGGATTCCGGTACTACTGGAGGTTTAGCCTCTAAGGAATAATCTCCATCGTTGTATTTCAGAGCATAGGCATTATTATATGGGCTAGCTCCCTTTAGGTATTGGTTAACATCAATCATATTTAATACCTCCTGTCTTTTTAAGTGAATCGAAATTTATAAAATCTCCATAGGATAAGTTATATGCACTTACTCTCTTGAAAATCAATTCTTGAGTTGCTGCTGCAGGCAATAACCTACCATTACCAAAAGTAGCTGGCTTTCCGGGTATCCTTATTCGATAACCGTTCTGAAAGTTCTTCAGAGTATAAGTTGCTGAGGTAAGGATATAATTGTGGTTATTGAATATACCAGAATCCCCCCACTCAATCTTAACAATTGGGGGAGCAGCCTGATAACCATTAGATTTAGACCATGCCTCTAATAACCTACATTTATTGATTACCTCTTCTGGATTTTCTGGGTCATTACAGTACCAAGACACATTGAATTGAATAATGTCTTCAGCTCCAGTAAAGTGATACATTGGTACATTGCGACCCATTGATTTAATGGTGGCCCATGTAGTTTCTCCTCGGAAGTCCAATTCCGGAGGTCTATTCTGTAGGGTAATATATTGAGTAGGGTTAACAGTCATATTATATATCCTTACCTCATTCTGATATATAACCTCTGCTTTAGCCTCGAAGTTTCTGTAATTAGTAGTATTCTTATTCCCCTTTGCTGGGTCTACTCCCTCACTCTCCTCTAATCTCGGGAATTGTAATTCCATTCTCCATTTAGCCTGGAGTTGTTTGTTTAGAATAGGGTTCTTAGACGATATTTGAGCTTCTCCGATTACTCCATTGGGAGTATAGAGTTTACCCTTTTGAGCATCATCTTTGGGAAGAGTAGAAAGAGTTCGATTGAGTAATATCCGAGCTCTCCATAGTTTATTTAATGGACCCGTAAGAACACCTGCTGTATCTCTTGTAAGGTCATTGTACTTTTCAACAACCTTACCTGCTGCTTTATTTAATACTCTAGCCATAGTGTTTTAGTTTTATATTCCCATTACAAATGCAGCTCCAGTAAAATCTTGTTGAGAACCTGGAGCATAATCTCCAACTGCTTGACCATCTACTGAGATATTGATACGAGAATCTCTCATACCTTCTTTAATAGCTAACCTAACAGCATTAATAAATCTCTCTTCATTCTGGGCTCTAATGGTAGTTGGATCTTCTTTCTCTTTATTCTGAGCTTCAGTATTCCTATCTACTGAATTACTAAGGTAACTAATACCCTCAATTAATAAAGGAAGACCTACAGTAATTGCTAATCCCCAGGGTCCACCGAGTAATCCCATAAGTCTACCACCTATAGATGTTAAACCTTTTATAGCACCTTGCCTAGCCACTTGACTACCAACTTGGGCACCTGCTCCAGCTAAAGTCCCTCCAGCTAAATTACCCGCCATAGTAGTTGCTAATGGTACTCCAGGATTTGGTGTCTTAACATATCTTCCGGTTTTAGTGTTATAAAATCTACCAGCAGAATTCATACCAATACCGCTTGACATCATTTGGAGTTGAACCATGGTTCTCATAAGGTTAACCATTCTTACCATGTGTGCTTCCATAATGGCAAACTGAGTATTAGTTTTTATTGCTGCAGCAGACATACCTTCAGTAGAAGCAGTAGCAATAGTCTGTAAATACCCAACAGACCTAATAATACCTCTTACAGTATTAAATCCTGCAACAATAGTACCTACTACTACTCCGGTAGCAGCAACTCTAAGACCAAAACCTCCAACCCAAGTTTCTGAGATAGAATTAATTACTTTGATTATAGAGTTACCCACATTTAGTACTGGGGTAAAGATTCTACCCAAAGCTGCACCTGCGGTAACTGTTAAGTTCTCTATACTTGATTCGAATTGGTCAATTACACCTGCATCGGTTTTAAGACGTTCTTCATTGAGTCGATTTACTGCCCCAATGTTTTGGTCATAAGTAGCAAGTATCTTACCCATCTTATCTCTACCAGAAGCAATATCTCGAAGTACTGGAAGCATACCACGATTACCACGAACTCCAAAGATATTGAAGAAAGTTGGTGTTTCAATTCGTGAAGGTAAATCTACTGCGGCCTTAGCAAACTTCTGATAGATAGTGTAAAGGTCTATAAGGTTACCTTGAGCATCGAAGAATTCATCTGGACTTAAGCCCAGGTCTGCTAAAGCGTTATAGCCTTTCTTTTTTTGGTTAACAAGAGAGAGTTGTAAGTAACGAATCATATTAGCCAGTGAAGTACCTGCCATAGAACCCTGTATACCCATATCACCCAATACACCAATAGCAGCAGCCGTTTGCCGAAGGTCTACTCCAGCAGTTGCCATATCTGCTCCTGCATAAGATATGGACTGGGCTAAGTCTGTTAAAGATATATTTGCATTAGTAACTGCAGTATATAAATCATCGGTTACTCTAGCGGCTTCCCCCATTGGGATTTGGTACATTGACATGATATTAGTCATCAAGTCAGCTACACCACCTTTCTGTCCCACTGGCATTGTAAAGATTGAAGCCAGCTTAGATGCTGGCCCAATCATCTCTTTAATAGCATCGAATTTATTACCCGCCATAGCCAGGTATCTTTGTCCTGATGCAACATCTGAAGCCGTAAGAGGAGTTATCTCATTGACATCCTTTGCCAATTGTAACATTTCTCTTTGTTCTGCAATGGTAGCACCAGCAATTTTCGAAGCAGTCCAAACTTCATTCTGAACACCCGCAGAGTATTTATAGGCCCTTGCCATTCCCCCTACGAGCTGCATTCCGAAGTCCATTGTATTGGAAGCTGACATCTGTATACCTCTATTCCAGGTATTCATATCATTCATCATTGTTCTGAATGACCCAGATATCTTGCCAGCCTCTTGAGAGAATCGGTCTTTTAAAACCATGGCAACACCGACCTCTACTATACTCCTACTGGTATTCATAATTTACTTTCTTTTCTTTAATTGTTTATAATATTGCTCGGCCATTTCCTTGAATATTTTCCTTATTCGGTACGGAAGACGTAAAAAGCCGAAATAGTCTAAGGCTATCTCGGCTCTGGTGATATAAACAAAATCACTCTCTAACATTACTCTTCCGTCAGGTAGAAAAAATTCGGTGCCCAAACTATAGGATAAGTTCTTTCTTCTCCGGTGGTTGGATTAGTGATGTGAGACTCACCTTTGAAAATGGGATCCATAGATAAGATATACTTTCTCATCTCAGCCATATCCTTTGCAGTAAATGGGGTAAAGTTTTCTACCTTTTCCCAACTACCATCAACCTCTAAGTAAAGGTTCCGACAAAGAAGAGGAGCATTCTTAGTTTGCTTATCCAATGGCAACTTCATGAAATCTTGTTCCCCCTTACCCGTCATACAATCGAATTTAATCTTCTTGCCAGAGGAGAGAACATATTCATGGTTTATCAATCTAACCCCTTCTGGATAGTAAGGGATAGCATCGGGCTTTTGATTCAAATCGTCCTCAGTTGGAGCAGTACCGTAATCGAAAAGGAACTCATGAAGGTCTTGGCCATAAGTAACTTTACCTCCATTCTCTTTGCCCCAATCATATTCAAATTCTACCTCATCCCCCAAAGAGAAGATACGAGAATTAAAGATAATAGCATAGCGGTCATTGACCGGTAAGTTAAGGGCATCATCTATGGTTAATTTCCCATTGGGTGTAGCCGTAGTTCTAATTACAATTGCTGCAATGAACTTGGTAAGGTTCATCAAAGTCTTCATGTCTGAAAGGTTACTGAGGATATCCTCATCAGCACCATTTTGTTCTCTGATTTCATATTCGAAACCAGAAGGTCCGGTAAATCTAAATGTTCTAAATTCCATAATTTGATATATTTAATGTTTACAAATGTTCATAGTACTCCGTATAACAACAAGAAAGGGGTGAGCTCCTATCACAGGAATCCCACCCCTCCACCGAATCTTAGTGAAAATAGACTAAGGAATTAGTATTTATCTGCAGTACCAACTGAGAACTCTATGGACTCAATGGTATTCTCTGAAGCCATTCTGTCCAAGTCTAAGCCGGTAATCTTACATGGCCATACCTCTTCGAAGACATGGGTATTAAGAACTGAGACTCCATCTTCGGCAAGTTCGTTTACAATTGCCGTTTCCCAGTATTGGCTTGGTACTAAACCACCACCAACTATGTGGTCCTGGCAAGAGTATAGCCAATCATGAAGCCATGTATCAGAACCTGCAGTAGTCATAAGTTTCTCTACAATAAGATTACCTATAGTAACCCTACCTGCAGTTTTAACGTCTCTATTGACGTCCCCATGAGCAACCTGGTCAATCTCAATATCCGGCAAAGTACAACTTTGGAATAGATAGGTATTGATAGGGTGTTTGGGGAACATGATGCTCCACAAGAATTTCTTCCGTGGGTTTTTTACTTTTGCTCCCATTGTGTTATGAGTTTATAAGTTATTACTTGTTTCTACGATTGATACTGCCTTAGAAGCTGCATCGATTACAATCTCCATAGTTACCTCTTGCATAGGAACTACATCCTTATACTTAAGGATAGCACGGTACTTACCTTGACGGGCATCTGCTTCGTTATTAACCGAAAGGTCATCCCAAGAAGTTGCATCTTGGTCACCCATCCAGGTATACTCGGTCATAGCATCTTCATCTACCAATGAATCCAGTGTAGGTTTAACCTCCAACCAGATTCTCTTCCAAGTACTCCAAACGTTTGGTTCTTCGATATATTTGTTGAGTACCGGGCGAAGGAACTTCTTCAGGTAAAGGTTCAGTCTTACGATTGAAAGGAATCTTTCAGAATCCTGTTTCACTTGAGAAGAGAAGCAATGCCATAGCATGGTTTGCTTACCTGCATCTGGAGTATCTTTGATTACCATCTCATTGATATAATTCTGAGCAAGGGTGTTCAGTTCGTTATATCGAGAAGGAGAACCATAGTTGGGGCATACTGGACCAACTGCATCCCCAATAACTCCTCGGTTCATACCTGCAAAGGATTTCCAAGGACCATATTGAGTAGCAGAGGCATCTCCCAAACCAACAATAGTACCCACTACATCGGAATCCTGAAGATTACCATTTTCGTTGTAGTACTTAAGTCCACCACCAAAGTAGGCAATGTACTTAGAGTTACCTACAGTACCAAGGCAAGTCTGTACCCAAGTAACCTGAGCTTTGTAATCTCTTGCCTGAGTACCTTGAGTATAATGGGTTAAGTGTTTGGGAACTTCGATATACAGTACCCATTCCATCAGTTCTTTTGCCATATCAGCAGCAGCCTTGTATACTTTGAGTACCTCTGAATCTTGTTCCAAGTGTTGAGAGATATGTGAAATAAACAATTGGTAGAAGTCTGTGTAGTCTCTTACCAAGTCCAGTGAAGCAATCCATTCTTCGGCAGTTGGAGTGGAACCTGCACTACCGATAGTACCATTAAACAGTTTCTCTGTTTCGGAGGGTGCAGCATCTCCCACGGTAATAGTGATAGCATTCTTAGTACCGTCGATATCATCGGTAAGCCACTTAATTAGGTTTTCAAAAGAGGAACCTGCAGTAATTACCGGCTTAATATATTCCGAGTTCTTAGCAAATGCACTAAGAGCAAGGTAATCTACCGAAGTATTATTGTTATCATCGGCAGTTTTGTAGGTTATTACTGGACCCTGTTCAAGTACTTGCCCATTAGCCGAATAGATTTTATAATACAAGGTATTAGCTTGCTTATAAAAACCAACCTGGAAAGTATTAGCACTACCAATTGGGTCTCCATATCCCTTAGTTACTAATCCAAAACTATAGGTAGTACTACCTGATTTGAAAGTAATCAGGGCAGAGGGTTTAGCCGAGTCGGGTACAGCAGAAGCAACTGAAATCCCATCTTCTGAATCTTTAGCTTTTCTTGCCGCAGCCGGAGAAGCAGTTACTGTACCTTGAGTAGCTCCTTTGCCAAGTACTCGAATAACACGAAGCTTAGAACCACCTTGCAAAGCCTTTTCGATATTTGATACAGAACCATCGGGTACAATTTCAGAACCATAGATTCTTTGGAACTGAGAGAATGTAGAGATGATTTCTGAAGGGTCATCGTATGGACCTTTAGTAGTTCTAGCCAATACACAAGAAACTCCTAACATGGGAGTAGTTTGAAGAACATTGTTGTTCTTAAACTTAAAATCAACATGAGGTGAAGTTGGCATAATTCTATTGTGATTAAAGTTAATTACTCGTTTAATTTATACCCTAGAGTATTGTACCTATACCTTAGGTACTTTTAACTCTAGCATCTCATTTTCGTTTTGTTCTAACAATCCAATAAGAACCGATATATCCTTGATAGGTGTAAGAGTACCTTCTCCCAAAGCTTTTTCTGGAAGAATACCGTCCTTACATACATAGGTATATACCTTTTCGAGTATACCATGTTCTACATCGGGATGGTCATAATAATTACCAATTTCAATGAATAGGTTTCCGGTGGGAGCAAGCCTGCCCTTTTCCCATTCCTCTAAATCATTGAAGTATGGTCTCACGTATCCTCTAGCAGGTAAGCCAGTATATAAGATTGTATGTAGCAATCTCATATCTGCTTGTGTTTGAGAAACCAGATGTACATCTATGGTAATATCCTTAGTTTCATAAGGAAACTCTGAAGCTTGGTAATTACCATCCTCAAGTTTATCACCAATGATGTATTTATTCACACCAATATCTCCAGCATAATAACCCTGTAGTTCTATGGTTATTCTTGGGAGAGTCTTTGGGCCTTTTACTTGATTATTCCCTATACCAAAAAGTGGTATAAACTTCTTCATACCTTTGATTGCCTCTTGAAATCTTTTTTCGTTTTCTTGAGACAAAGGTAAGAAGTCTTCTGGGTTTAAGGTAAGACCCATTTCCAACATTGTACTAAGTAGAGAGATATAAAAAGTTCTTTCTACTATTTCTTCTGAGTTTACCATTAAAGCCCTAATCTAATATTTAATTGAACACTTTGATTGCCATTGTCATTAATATACCCATTATAAGTTACCTGAATACCTCCAAAACCACTAATTATGGTTTGTAAATGACCAACACAATTTAATTCACTAACCCATTGAGTAGCAATATTTGAAGGATAATCGGTAAGCCATACTTTAAAGGGTATTGGTTCAGAACCAATACCTCCAGAGAATTGACCCTCTATTGTCTTACTTATATCGGTTATCTTAAATTGTTTTATAAATTTAGCAACTTGAATATCGTTGATAAGGTAGTACTGATAACCCTTTACATTACTAATCTGAGCAGTACTAGTATTTTGACCAAGATTTGGGAATGGTATATTCGGGGTTGGTTCAAAGCCATACTCAGTAGTTCTAGTACCTGGAGATTGAGTTATATTTAAAACTATCTCAGTGTTAGGTTCTTGCTGTGAGATAATCTTAACTATAGCAGTTCTTTCCAAGGGGTCATAGTTACTGGGGTTATGTTCTTGATTAGTAGATTTAGTTTTGATAGTAAGCTTACCTGCGGCATTAGCTTCTCCAATTTCTTGGGTTACCTCTAACCAATCTGAGGAGCTTTCAACTTTCCAATCCATAGCACGATATTCATCTTGAGGCGTATTATCGATAAACTTCTGTTGGTAACTGTATACACCTATTTCTAGGGTCTCATCCCTTTTAGTACCATCGAAAGTATGGGAAGTAGTTTCTGGAGTGATACTAAAATAAGTTCCCCAGGTCTCTACTATTTTAGGAGCGGCCTTTTGTACCAGAGTTACTTCCCTTTCTACACCCTGAACTACTACCTTGAGAACCTGCTCTTTTATATTATTCATGTCTTCGTTTACTGCCTTAGGCTTTACCCTAATAGTTGCAGTACCAGTTCCGGATAAGGATGATATTTCGAAATCTGCTGCCATTATATAACCCTCCTTATTTCTTTTCTAATTTCATTACGTATTTCCTTTTGTAAGGCAGCTTTTCCACCAGCAGCCTTAAATGCAGGATTCCAAAGAGGACGAGGTGGTAAATTACCATCTCTACTACCATACTCTAACATGATAGCTATCTGATTCAAAGTCTTTCTTGAAGTCTTACCCGTATAGGTAATCTTCTTGATTCCAATTGGCAATCCGACGAAAGTTCTTTTCTTACCTTTTACCAAAGTAACTGAACGAGCATATTGCCCCGTAAGATTTAACATGGTATGGTCCCCATATTTCTTTAGGGTACCAGGAGCATGTGGTGGCCATGATACTCCTGAACCTCTTGGGGGAACACCCGTATTCAAACTTCGTCTTACTATACGAAGAAGTTGATTGCCAAACTTTTCTGTACCTTTCGCATAGCCCTTGGTTAAGATACTTGGAGTTTTGGCAATCAACCTTTCTGCACGAGCTTGTTTTCGTTTATCTACGTATATTTCTAGAGGGCCAACTGGAGTCGATAGTGTAATATTAACCGACTTACTTGGCATAATTCTTACTGTTGTTTAGGTTTATCCAATCTCAGCTCCTGAGCAATTCTCTGTAACAGAGTCTCTTGAGTGGATATTCGTTGGTCCATGTATTGACGGAACTCCTCAAACCCTGGAGCAGGTTTACTTGGAGCAGAATGGTGTTGTATTTTTATTACCTCAAATTAAATACGTATTCATAAGTAATTGTTGCAGCATTCTGAGTGATATCAAGTGTAAGTTTTTTACCTGATTCACTTTGAGTAACTGTAACCGTAGCAAATCTTGATGATTCTTCGGTATTCTCTGAAGCTTTACTTGATACAGTCTTACCACTAACTGTAACAGAAGACCAAGAGGGAGTACCAGACAAACTTACACCTACATCATAAGTATCAGAGGTTTCTGTACCATTTATCACTTTCTTTTTATAAGAGATGAATGGAACCTCTTCAGTTTTTCCCAAAGCTGGATGAGTAATAGATTTAGAAGTCTGACTTCCAGGGGAATTCCCCCAATTAAAATAATAATTATAAAATACACTTGCACCGCCCTGAGTGATATCCACATAATCGGAAGCACCTCCATAAGAAGCAGTAACTCTAATAGACCTACTACTTGTACTGGTATTCTCAGAAGCACTAAGTGTAGTACCAGATAGACTAAATCCTGAGGTACCATTGGTACTTAAACTTGGAGTAGCACTATCAGAGCCATCCCTTGTATTTGAACCCGAAGTATAATTCGCATATCTTGGTCTACTAGCACTTGGGTACAAAGTTACACTACCTCCAGTATTACCGATAGTATAAGAACTTGCAGTTAAGCTTACACTCCAAGAGCCATAGGTATACCCAGTAAGTTCGTTTGCTGCCTGGTATACTGGTACACTTACAGATTTGGTTTTACCATTTAGTGATAAGGTACCAGTAAGGGTTCCTACCTTGGTTCTAGATTTAACGGTAGTACCCAAAGAACCTGCACTAACTGCAGTACCATAACTAATGCTAGCACCGCTTGTAATTGTGCCACCTCCAGTTGTAGAACCATTCCATCCCCAAGTCTGAGAATATGATGGCATACTTGAGAATGAACTTCTACTTCCTCCACTTGCAGGTATATCGGATACACTTCCTCCACTGGCAGTGATTTCACTGTAAGTCCTATAACCTGCAGATTGAGAACAACTAATAGTTGCCTTCTTATTAGTTTCAGCTTGGGTTAAGGTTACCGTACCACTTCGTGTACTGGTAGAAGTATTATTACCCATAGTTACAGAAGTACCACTTCCGGATACGCTACCAGAGTTGGCTCTAGTATAACTTAGAGTAATTTGGTTACCATAATTATGCCCATTTCTTAATTCTTGCTTGTAAGAAGTAACTGAAAAGGTTTTGGTACCTCCAGTAGCCCCAAAAGACATAGAAGTAGGTGTTACAATCCAACCATAACTCCAAGATTGAGAGGCTGCTGCTTGAATAAAGGTTAATTTAAAAGTTTTACCCGATTCATCCTGTGTAACAAGAGTATTGGAATCCGACCGAGAGGTTAATTCCAAATTCTCTGAAGCAGTCCAAGGAGGTGTTTGATGATGATTAGCTACCCATGCAGGTCTATTACTAATAACATAATTTACCGTAACTTCAGCCCCATTAGCTACTCCATCCCAATATTTCTGTTTTGTAGAAATAAAACCAAACCCCTGATTAGAAGAGCTTGGGTTACCCAAAGCATCGAAGCTTACACTACTGTATCTAGTAGTAAAAGTATATTTATAAGTTACCTTATGAATATCTTCTAACTTTACTGTTTCGTTATTTCCATAGGAACTGGCATTGGATAGTTCCAACCCCAAATAGTTTTCCCCTGTTCCTGTAGGGGAGAGTGCTAACAATTCAGCCTTGGTAGGACAGTCATTGCCATCCTTACCAAGGCCTACTTTACTTTTGACAGCACTCCAGGTTGCTATCTCTCCCATAAGATTTATTTGTTTTTAAGTTCCTGAATCTCTGCCTTCAAAGCCTTAATCTCATCGTAAAGAAGTTTAACACCCTCGATTGCCAAAGTTGACATCTTGTGATATTTAACTTGTTTTACGAGTACATATTCTTCTCCGTTGATTTCTAAGGTTTCGAATTCTTCTGGATTGGGTACCGTAGATTTCTCTACTGGAACTTCTTCCACATATTTACCAAAGCCTAAACCCTCGAGGTTCTGAGCAATAGTTCCCTCATCTTCCTTACCAAGCATACTAAATGACTTAGTAGGTATCTGGCAAATCTGGTCTAGAGTATGATTCAAATCTTTAATGTTATCTTTGAGTCGAATATCTGAAGACTCTTTCCAGAAACCGGAAGGAGCAGTAGTCTTAGCAAATACTACCTGGTCAGTAGTTGCCAATCCCAATTGAGCTCTAGTTACTGTATGAGGATTATCCTTTCTACCTGCATGACTATTGATAGAAGTCTGAGCAGTAGTACCTGCAGCCTTAGCATCAGCAATAGCAGTAGCTTGAGCAGTAGATACTGGCTTATCAGCATCAGAAGTATTATTAACATTACCCAATCCAACCTGAGTTTTAGTAACTGTATGAGGATTAGATTTATTGGCAATGTGATTATTTACCTTAGTTTCTAAGGCAGTTACATCTGAACCAGTATCGGCAATCAAATCGTCAACGTAAGTTTTCAATTCTGTACGAAGAGCATTGATGGCATTAGTTCTATTGGTAATCTCATTTGCCAACCCCTGTACGGTATTATCCAAGTTAGTCTTATCTGCTGCAGTCATTACACCTGCAGTAGTCTTAGTTGCTGCAAGTATATCTCTAATTAAATCTGTAGCACCTTCATAAGTCTTACCCTCTGCACTCTTAGTTTTATTATTAAGAGTAGCTCTTACATTAGTTGAATTATGGGTAAGAGTGAATCCAGTAAGAATAATTCCTGGAAGAGAACTATTAAAGGTATCATGAGCCTTATCTTTTGCAATACGGGCCTCTTGTTCAGCTTCAATAGCATCTGGTAAGGTTTGATTAAGCTTTATTACACTATCGGCATCCATCAGACCAGCTTCTTGAGTAGTGGCTGGAGTTAGAGGGATTACCATCCCATCGGGTTTATCAATGTAATGCCCTTGACCATCCGTAGTAGAATAGTTACATAAGATAATAACATTACGCTTATTTTTGTTAGCTATTGAAACCTTACTAATTAAATTTTTAGGCATGCTAGATACCACATCCTCAAGATGCTTACCTCTACTACCTTCGAAAGCAGTACCTGCGATTTCCCCAATGATAAGAGACGAAGTATTACTGTCTACGAATTTAGTACCTGACCAACGGAATTGGTATGGAGGTTCATCATCGGCAACATTTATATAAATCTTACCAGATTCTCCAACTACGGGAGTTTGGTGACCTGCATCAGTATACAATTGAACATTAGTAAGACCTCCAGTGGGGCTTACATCATAGGTAGCATATACTTCAAGTACATCATCTACATATGAAGGCAAATGGTTAGCAGGTACTAACCCATTCCCATCCAATGGAGCAAAGCCATCAGCCTTACCCTTAGTTGCTACAAAGGCATCATGCTTAGCTTCTAGAGTGTTAATGTTATTCTGCAGTTTAGTATCAAGGGCAGTGTCTGCCGCAGTTCTATCAGCAATCTCTTTATCAATCCTTGCACCCAATGCAGTATCAGCAGAAGTACGAGCAGTTGCTTCATCGTTTACAGCTTTAGTAAACTTGGTATCTAAAGCAGTATCTGCAGCTTTTCTATCAGCTACTTCTTGAGCAAGAGCGGCTTCTGATTTACCTTCCAAAGCTTCGATAGCATCTTTACGGTCCTGAACCTCTTGAGCAATATCATTGGGTAATGTCTCATCCAGATTAACTTTATCTTGGGCGGTCATTACACCAGCTTTCTCTGTAGTAGCTGCTGGGATATAAGTAGTCTTATAATCTTCAGGCTCATGAGTATAAATACCCTCTTCTTTTTTAGAAGAGAAATTATGAGTTAAAGTAACATGACTGCTTTGTTGACCTACCTCAACTGGTTTATCACCAGATAAGATAATAATATTATCTGGTATAGAATCAAACAGCTTCTTATCTGCTGCAGTTTGTACACCAGCTTTCTCTGCAGTAGAGGCAGGCAATGTAATAGGATTCTGTTCTACTGTACCATCTTCAACTACGGTCTTAGTAGCAGCTATGCCAACAGTAGTTTCATTGGGAGTTACTGCACCAAGAGCAAAGTTAGCCGTAGAGATTCTATCTAACTCAACCTTATCCTTAGCAGTCATCGTACCAGCCTTAGTAGCCGATACCTGAGGCAAATCGAAAGTTTCGGTAGTATCAGCATTCAAACCGTTATCCTTAGTTACGGTTACTGTTACCTTATTAGCATCAGAAGCTGCAGAGAGGTCAGTTAAAGAATTTGGGTCTAACCCATCTAACTTAACCTTGTCTGCTGCAGACATAACTCCAGCAAGAGTTTGAGTTACCGGAAGTAAATTCTTGGTAGCTTCTACTTCTTCACCATATTGGTTATTTGCCTTATCCTTGGTTGAAGTCTTTACTTTGAAAGAAAGCTGAGTACCTGTTCGGGTTACAGTACTAACATCGGTAACCATGGTATCAGGCAAAGCATCAGAAGTACCTTCTTCAGCTACCAGTCTTTCTTCATGGTCATCGGTAATGTTAGTGAATTTATTATCTAAGGCAGTATCAGCATCGGTTCTGTCCTGAATTTCTTTATCGATACGTTTACCCAAAGCTGTATCGGCAGCAATACGGGCAGCTTCTTCTGCATCGATGTTATCCTGGAGAACTTTATCTGCGGCCTTTCTTTCCTCTCTCTCTGTATTTAAGTCAGAAGTATTCTGGTCAATCTTTGCTTCTAATCGAATATCCTCAGCCTTACGAGCAGCGATTTCATTATTCAGCAAATCGGTAATGGCAGTATAGTTACCATTAATGTTATCCTGAATACCCTGAATCAATTCCAGATTACGTTGAATATTAGCAGCATTCTGAGTTACCAGAGCATTGGTAGCATTCAAGGAAGTTAACAGTTCAGTCCGTGTTTCACTTACAAAAGTTCTCAACTCATTTACCGTAGTAGTAAGTGTAGTACTTAAGTTAGTGAAAGACTGTTGTAGGGTATTATCCCCTTGTTCACGCAGATTCTTTTCAGCTTCAAGCTTATTCTCCAACTCAGTAAGCTTAGCAGTCATAGTTGCTGCAAAGTTAGGGTCATCACCGAGAGCCTTAGCAATCTCAGCCAAAGTATCAAGTACCTCTGGAGCAGAGCCAATAATCTTTTGGATAGCTGCCTCTACTTGTTCAGCACTCTGGAAATCTGAATCGTTTAATAACTCAGATACCTTAGTGATGTAGTTTGCATGTTCTTCGATGCCATCCAACTTGGCATATAGCAAGTCAGTAAAGTCATTTGAAGAAAGTACTTTACCGTCTACCTTATCTACCTTCTTTCCATCCATTGCCTGGTCAGCAGCAATTCGATCTGCTTTTTCCTGAGCAATAGCATTATTAATAAGGGTATCTTGGTTAGCACGTTCTGTAGCTTCCTTATCGATATTATTCTGCAACTCGGTATCACCAGCTAAGCGGTCATTCTTTTCGGTAAGTATATTTTGGTTGATACCCGCCATATCATCTTTATGGTTCTGAAGGTTGGTATCAATCTTGGCCTCAAGAGAAGTCTCTTTGGCAATTGCTCGGTCTTTCTCTGCATTAATAGCAGTAGTATTAGCATTTACCTTTGCTTTTAATTCATTCATAGCATCGGTATTACCTGCCTCTAGAGAATCAATACGAACTCCCAAAGCATTATCACCGGCAATACGATTTTCCTTTTCTTGTTCAATCTTAGTGTTAAGATTAGCCACCTCGGATTCCAAAGCCTGCTTAGTATTATCCAACTTAGCAGTGAACTCAGTACTCAAGGCTTTATCAGCTGCAGTACGGTCTGCTACTTCTTTATCAAGGTTTACTTGGAGAACCTGGTCTGCAGCTTTTCTTTCTACACTCTCAGTATTAAGGTCAATATTGAGAGTATCGATACGAGAACTCAAGGCACTATCTGCATTGGTACGGTCAACGATTTCCTCGTTAATCATATCCTTAACTTCCTTGTAGTTATCCCCTACAGTCTTAGTTAAATTTGTGATTGCCTCTGAATTTCTTTCGATATCATGTTGGTTAGTAGCGATTGCCGTAGTATTGGCATTTACCTGCTCGGTAAGCTCATTACGCAAGGTATCGATAGACTCTTGCATACTCAAAGCCAAGTCTGAGATACGCTGGTTAACATTAGCCAAACTTTGAGTATATGCTTCATCGGCAGTCTTTCTTTCGGCAATCTCTTTATCCAAGTTAGCCTGAATTGTGGCATCGGCATCTTTACGGTCTTGGATTTCCTTGTTAAGGTTATCTCTTACAACTCCAATAGCAGCATCACCAGTAGCAGACTGATTGTCTACATATTCTTTCAGTTTAGTTTCGAGAGCAGTGTCAGCATCCTTACGGGCTTGAACTTCAGCAGCTACCTCAGCACTGTTTGCCTCGTCTCCTGCAATACGGTCTTCGATTTCTTGGTTAACCTGTTCTGTGATTGCAGCCAACTTCCTAGTGATAGTAGTTGCAAAGTTGGGGTCATTTCCAAGGGCATCGGCAATTTCCTTAAGAGTATCAAGTACCTCAGGTGCTGAACCAATAATCTTTTGGATAGCAGCATTTACTTCTTCTTCAGTTTGGAAACCGGCATCATTGATAAGCTGGGAGAGATGGGTAATATAGTTTGCCTTCTCTTCAATTCCATCAAGCTTAGCTTTGAGGATATCAGTAAAGTCATTCTTGGTCAAAGAATAACCTTCACGTTTATCTACCTTCTTAGCATCAAGGTCTTTATCACCTTTTTCTCTAGCAGCAGCCTCGGCAGCAATAGCATTAAGCAATTGTTCTTTGTCTTCTACACCCTGCTCTTTTATATCGTCAATTTTGTGTTCAAGAATTAAATCCTGAGCAGCACGAGTAGTGGCCTCTGAATCTATATTGTTCTGTAATATCTGGTCTGCAGCAGTACGTGCTTGAGCTTCCTGGTCAATCTTACCTTGAAGAGCATTGTCTGCATTAGTACGGTCTGTTACCTCTTTAGAGATTTCGTTGTGAAGAACTTGGTCCTCAGAATGACGGTCTACCTTCTCTTGGTCAATCTTACCTTGAAGAGCTAAAGTATCAGCCTGGCGATTAGTGATTTCTTCATTAATCTTAGAATCCAGTACGGTATCTGCATTGGTACGATTTGTAGTTTCTTCAGCAATCTTTGCCTCGAATGCGGCCTTATCCTTGATATGGAGAGTCTTAAGGTTATTTACACTTTCCTTAATCTCATTATCGGCAGCGATACGTTCATCTTTTTCCTTTTGAATAAGGTCCTTGAGTTCTTTCTCAAGTTCACCATTATCTTGATTTACCTTATCTTCAAGGTCTTTGATGTCTTCAGCATTCTTATCTACCTTCTTCTCAACTCGGTCGATTTCAGCTTTTAAGTCTGCCTTAACGGTATCAATCTTCTTATTGATTTGGTCTAACCCATATTCTAGGTTATCCTGAACTTCAGCTACTGCAGCACCCAGAGCAGCTTCGGCTTCCTTAGCACGATTAACCTCTTCGGTTAAAGCAGTACGAAGGTCGGTTAATTTATTAGTGATAGTAGTTGCAAAGTTGGGGTCATTGCCCAATGCTTCTGCCAACTCTTTAAGAGTATCAAGGGCATCATCAGCACCATCAACCAAATCACTAATCATCTGTTTAACTTCTTCCTCTGTTTGATATTTCAAATCATTCTCAAGCTGAGAAACTTTAGTGATATAATTTGCATGTTCTTCGATGCCATCAAGTTTAGCCTTCAACTCATCGGTAAAATCATTTTTCGATAAGTCGTATCCTTCTTTCTTATCTACCTTATTCTTGATAGAAAGTACGAAGGCCCAGAACTCATTTATAGTTCCTCCAAAGCCAGCTTTAACAAAGTCATCATAGTAACCCTGTAATAACCGCTGGTCTATTTCTTCGCAGGTATAATACTTACTTACATACATATTTTATAAAATTTAAGGATTAATTACTGCACGTTTACGACCCAGTAAGAATTCAGAATCGATATCCCTGAATGGTTCTCCCTCTGAACCACAGAAGGCATTCATTGGTACATCCGGATTTTCGGGGTCTACATCTCCACCGTCCTCAATATCTCCCCGTATGCAAGCATAATCAGGAAGCCTATTTACACGGAACTTTATTACCTGGCCTATACCAGGATGAGGTATTATTTTATCCCAGATATCCCCGAAGTAATCTTGAAAGCAGGTGACAAATTTGTTTCCGGTCATCGATTGAAATGCCGTTACATCATTGCCATTACCTTTCATTTCAATATGAACTCCAGAGGTACCATTGAGGATAACCAGATTACTATCAAACCAAATTCCACTGTTTGTAGTAATTGGTGTCCACCTCAGTACTAACATCTTTGCCATATACTTTATTTTTATTCTACAAATTCAACTTTGGTATCTCGATCTCTCTTTAGGATAATCATGAAAACTAAAGCCTCATCCTTTGCCTGAGCAGTCTGAGTATCTCCAGAAGGCTTATACGTTATACCATTAATTACAAACCTATCTTGTTCCCAATTAAAATCCCAATAACCTTCCGGTGTAAGATAACCGATTTGTTCTATATAAGATTTAGAAATTAGTATTGATAAGTTTTCATCATCCAATTCTCCTGAAATAGTTGCCTTATTGATAGGCCAGTTTCTGAAAGCATTGTAGTAACATAATGCCTCGATTTGGATGTTATAATATTTAGGTATACTGTCTTCGGCATGACTGAGAAGCTGATTAACATGTTTGGCCCAGGTTATGGATTGCCTACCAGCATCCCAATCTAAGAAGTCAGTGATAATTTTCTTGTATCTATCCCAAGAGCGGTTCTTTACCATTCTCCAGGGTTCTTTTGTCATAACTTAGTTAGAATTGATTTCTTACCACCCTTCACTGGAGCACTTGGATTTGGCCCATCTAATACTCCAGGTTGCCTTCTGTTAACTACTTTTGGGACTACGGTTCTAAATACTTCATCACAGAACGGTAAGTAGATTTCCAATCGTGAAGCTAACATACAAAGGTTCTTCCTTAATTCATCTATTAATCCACCTGGTTGCATTGCTTGAGAAAGTGTTTTCCATAGGGAACTTGTAGCATCTGCCAAGGTATCATAATATTGCACTTCAGTAGGCCCAGTAGTGATTTGTTTTATCCTATCACCTCGGGCAAGTTCGGGTTTAGAAGTACCATCACCAGTTTGTTCTTTGGTAGAAGTTAATTGACTTAGGTATTCTGAAGTACTTGTTAATAGATTAAGTATCTTCACATTGAGAAAGTCCCATGCTGCCAATTCCATTATTAATTGGTTTTCTAGTGCTTCATACCATAATTCATCAGTATACTTATCTGCAGGAATTTGGTGATTTACTAGAGGACCAATATAATATTGCCATTTGGTGATGTAGATAGATTTATCTTCCCTGGTCATTCCCTCTGATATCTCTGAAGGAATATAGTGGTCGATTAAGTTATATATTGTATCGGCTAATGCCGTATGACCATAATCACAAACTACCAGAGTCTTATCTACGGTGATATCTAAACCCTTAGAGTTGGTTACATGTAGGGTTACTGTATAGAAACCGGGAGTTTCATAAGAATAGGAAACATGTCTTCCACCATTGAAAACCTCTCCCTTATCATCGCCAAAGTCCCAGTCAAAAATGGATTTGGCCGGGACTTTGGATATGACTCTGAATGAAACTTCCAGACCTGACGTAACGTACAAAAAGTCCAGATTGTTATTCATATTAGTCTGTCTTATGTAATTTTCATATATTACACTTTAGAAGAGGATTCGAATTCTTCCAGCAAAGCCTGAATAAGTGTTTCTACTGTATCATCTTTCTCGGCAACGATTTCATGAAGACCTGCTACCAGTTTCAGTTCTTCCAGGGAATAGCCCTTTGCAAGTTTTTCAAGAGTCATGCCTTTCTTGAACTGAGCATTCAGTTTCTTATCCAACTTTTCGATGTCGGCCTCTGAATACTTTTCGATTTCTGATTTATCAGCAATGATAATCAGATGGCCAGAGGCAATTGCCTTCTGAATCTTTGGTGCACGGAATTGACGACGAGAGAGTTCCTTGTCTTCTCCTCTACAAACGGTAATACCAGTTGATTGGTCATGAAAACTGTAAGCTCTTGGTCCCACAGTTACTGTATATTTATCTTTAGCCATATTTCCTAAGATTTAAAAATGATTAAAAAGAGAGGATAGGTCTTTTTAGTTACCTACCCTCTCAGGGAATTTATATAGATGAAACCGGGCGTCCCTTATTATTCTAGGTTAACCATCAAATATGGGTCTACGTTCATGAACTCGGGGAAGCCGAATTCTGAGAACTTCTTGTCAGCAGCCAGCAACAGAGTTGCATCCTGGTACATCTTAGAGAAGCCAGTAGTCAAGCTTGCATAGATTGCCTGAGTCTGGTTAGAAACGATTCTTTCAGATTCAAGCATCAACTGACGAGCAGTAAGCTTAATCAAGGCAGCAGATGTATCAATCAACAGCAACTGTTGGTCGGGTGTACCCGGGTGAATGTAGAAGTCAGCATTCTTGGGAACAGGAGACTTAACATTCAGGGTAGCTTCTGTAGTACCAGAGTGACGATCCTTGAATTCCGGCAAGTTCAGCATTTCGATTGCCTGGTCTTCACCACCAATCATAGTTTGGAAGTTACGTCCCATACGAGCAGCACGTACCCAAATATGCAGAAGGTCTTTGTAAGTGATACCATTAGCTGTTTCGTATACACCGATTACCGGGGCAGACTCAGAGCCATCAGGGTTGTTACCATTGATAGCAACGTCCATAGCCAGAGTATCCAGAGCATAACCCAACTGAACACCAAAATCACGAAGGTAGATTCCCAAGACATCGAGCGAAACATAGTTACGAACTTCATCAGTAAGTTTGAAACCTTTTCCGATTTTGAAGAGGCTAACTGATTTCTGTCCGAAGCTAACATCACCCAATGGGATAGTTTCTGCCTCATTAACCTTTGCAGGGGCAGCATCCGACATGTTAACCATCGGCATGATTGCTTGTAAACCATTGATTGGTTGGTCAGATGCAATGATATTTGGATAGAACGGAGCCTGGCGCATACCCAATGTGATAGCAGCACGGATGATTTCCGGAACAATCCAACGAATATTCTGTTGGGGCATTGTAAAGATGTTCTGCATCGTGTCCACTTTTGGATTGATGCCCATCTTTTCAAAAAGTTCATCTTCTGAAATACCCCATTTACCGGTAACCAATTCTCCAAAAGTTACCTCTACAGGCTTCTTGTCCTGTGAACCGGAACGAACAGCTTCCAAGCTTCTTACCATTTCCGGCAGCTCATTCATAAAATCCTGAGCCTTCAACTTTGTAATATCTATTTTATTTTCCATAACTTCTTTTCTCTTATTTGATGAGTACTTGAATTACCTCATTTGCCTCTTCTGCAGGATTAAGGGCAATGAACTGGGATGAAGTTGCTTGGTTAGCTTTTACGAATCTATCGTTAAGCAATGTTCCATCGGGAGTTACATAGCCGGCGTCGATATTTCCGTTTGATACCCAGTTACAAATCATGTAACCTTCCATAGCTACTGTTACCTCTACCGGGAAATTTCTTTGAGGTTGATAAGCAGGGTTAACGTTATCCGTTACTGCTACACCCAAATAAACTTGAGTAGCTGTATCAGTGCAAGGGTAAATCAAACCTTCTTCATTCAAAGCCACTGGCATACCCTGTACGATTTTCTCTCCAGCTTTAACATTGAAAGCCTGGTGCAATTTGTGTGACTCACTTTTGTAAATCACCGCTCTCGGGGTTCTTTCCCCAAAGAGAGTAAGTTGCTGAGGGTCGTTTACGATTTTAGTTTTTTCCATAACGCGGATTATTTATATTAGTTATTTGATTTTGTTTCGATACAAGTTATCGATTACATTCTTAGTACTCGGAGATTCTGAATTCCGTTGGGTATCAGTACCCTGGGTTCCAGTTTTACCCTCGGTATCATCCTCAGCAATTGAGGAAGCACGGTTGACGTCCTTAGAACCACATTTTGAGCAAGTGAGAGGGAACTTCTCTTCCAAGCGAGCTTGGTAATCCTTGGTCAAGGAAATAAGAGTAGTAATACCAGTAGTCTCGGCATTGAGCATCGTAACTATTGTCTCATCTACCTTATCACCCATCAACTTCTTGTAGGTTTCTACGGCATTTTCACGTAGAGAAGCAATGTGATTCTTTCCTACGGTTGCCATTTCCTTCAAGTTAGCTACTTCGGCATTCAAGTTGGTAATCTGTTCCGTAAGAGAAGTTTTCTCTGTAGTAAGATTATCTACTGAAGTTTGCAATTCGTTTCTGGATGATACCAAAGTCTGAATGCAGGCAATTACATTTTCCTGATTCATCTCTTTACCTTCTTCCAGGGTAAGCATGTTATCCCCAAAAAGGCTTTCAAGAAATTTTAGTAATTCTTCGTTCATGTTATTTTTATTTGAATGATTATCCTTGGCATCATTATCATTAAAAGAACCCTGAGTATCGTCCTTTTCTTGATATGATGTTAAATCCGATTTGTAATCAGTAAAGAAGTATTGCTTCGATTTATCATCTCTGTATTCTTCATAAGATGCCCAAGTTCTTTTGGCAAAGGTTGGGTTAATAATTTTACCATCCGAACCAATTTTCTGGGCAAATGAATCAGCACCATGTGAAACTAGTGAGGTCTCAAGGTAACGAACAATTTCAGTAACAATTCTACGTACCATAACTCCCTTAGAGTCATAAGTACCCAGTTTCTGATAAAATTCGTTATCTTCCATTTGGGGATGGGATTTATCCCACTTAAATTGTACAGTAACCGAATTACTATGAATTGAGGGTGGCTCCATAAGAATTCCTCGAGCAATTCTTGGATTTGCCTTACCATCAATCTTCAGAATACCGTTGATACCTGCTGGTATAGTAAAGCTACCGTCTTTATAAGATTCCTGCCACATTACTTGTGATACAGCTCCAATAGCATTACCGATGTTTGTTTCATGGTCACAGTTTACTGTTTGACCAAGCAGCATCTTCATAGAAGCCTTTAGTACTCCATTTTGACCGAAGTCTGTAGGATTCCAATTTTTCGATACGATTGTTTCCGAAAGTAATCGGAACATAGGTTCGATAAACTCTTCGTCCTTAGGAGTTAATTCCGATTTGTCCAGGTTGGGATAATAAGTATTATAATCTATATCCCCTCCCCAAAATCCAAATTGAGCAATGGAATCCGGTGTAGGGTTTTTCCATTTGTAATAATTCTCTGAGAAAGCCTTGGCTCCCACTGCTTCTGGGATATACCCAGCCATAATGGTATGGCCTTGACCTATCACCATAGAATCAAGATGCTCTTTGTTTTTCTTTGTGAATTTACTCATCTTGCTTTAGTATTTTGGTCTCCTCGAGAAGGAGCCGGGTTTGTCTTATCTCTTGACCTACGAGCAGATTGGTTTTTATCATCCTGCCTTTGTTTCTTCTTGGTACCCTCTTGTGGGTCTATATTACCACCCTTAGCAAATTGGTCCTCAAGTGAAACTCTTGGTTCCTTTTCATCTGGTGAATCATAACCCATTGCCCAAGCATATTGCTCTTGGCTAATGATACCTGCCTTATACAATAAGTCAAGGTTCTGTATCTTATACTGAAGACCTTGTTGGATTTTAACTTCATCAGAAACTGTAGAAGTTCCCCAATCAATCTTCATCCCCTTATTATTAAAGCCTGCCAGACGCAGTTCTAGAGAATAAAGTCGGTCTAATACATAAGCTACAAGCATTTGGATATTTTTTAACTGGCTAATCATCTTAGACAGCATTATACCAGTTGCACCTTCACCAGTAGTAGATGATACCCCAATGATAGAGCCATTAACTCCCAACCCATTTGCTACAGATTGTTGGTTCATATTCCAAGGCTTCTCGATATTACCGAGCTCCTTAGTAGTAGAATTTAGTTTGAATTCATGGTCATCTATGTAACCAGCAACTACTCCATCCTTCATACCCTCTTTAACATTACGTTTGAGGATATTGAGTTCATGATATAATCTGGATTCATAAGCTTTGATACTCTCATTTGGCCTTTGTGGAGATTTCTGCATCTTAGCTTCTAAGAAACCCACCATACCACAAATCTCCATGATATGTTTGAAGTTAATCTTCATATCATTTTGTCCTTTGAGGGAATCCAATGCAGGCATAAATGGAGGAACTCCATAAGGTTCATCTGTATCATTGAACATACCAACATAAAAATAGGTTTCTGGGTTAAGTTTAATGTAATCTTGTTGCTTAACAAAGAAATTAATGTTCTTTTGGTAAGGAGCATACACCCCATTTAATTCACGTTTAAACTTGATGTGTTCTGGTTTAAGGAATAATACAGTAGCCAATCCATCAAGCTTGTCATTTGGTACGCCTTCTACAGATATTGCCCCACTTACAAGAAGTTGAACAATCATTTTATTAACTAAACCATCTATACCAGCAGTATATCTGGTCCATCCCTTGGTGGCTTTCTTAAGATGTTCTCTCATCTTTGAAGCCTCTTCATCGGTATTATTAGGGAAAGTTACTGTATGACTGGTGTTAGCTAACTTAAACATATCTTGCAATGCAATGCCCATATCAGGATTTACCTTATATAAATCCCGAATTAAAGGTATCACATCAACACGAAAAGAGGGTTCAACTAATTTAGTCAACCCTTGTAATGATGTAATTAAGTTATCGCTATCATCGTCAACTGAAACCCTACCAGGCGAAATCGAGGTGGCAGGCTTCTCCTCTTTATTAGAGGATGTACCATTCTTGGGAGGGTCCTTCTTACGTCCCCAACCCCAACTAAAATTGAAGTACTTTTTCATCTTGGTTGTACGATTACGTTAGTTTTTCCTTTCCTTATGTGATTACATATTGCTTTTCCAAAGATATCATCATCGGCATATACGTCTCCTTCAAGGTCTACATCTACAGCTGAATTGTTAGCCCTATGTTTACCCATTGCAACAGGTCTACCTAAACCATCATATATGAAAGTATAAGCTTCTTGTACAAAGAATGGGTCCTTAATGATTACATGATCTAATCGAATATCTTCTTCCAAGTTTTCTATTATCACTGAACGATTCTTTTGGGTGGTTAACCAACCAGGGGATTTATCCATTTCAGGTCTACTTTTACCTTTTTTCTTTAGCATCTTCTGGTAGTAGTAAAGGTTAGGGTAGCCTTCGTCTTGAAGCTTAGAAGTTACTGATAAACCAACGTCATTGGATTCTGGAGCTATTACTGCCCAGTTAAACAACTTCCCAGTATCACCAAGTAACTTAGCATAAGCTCCCACTGCCATTCTTCCCTTATATACTACTTGTTCTTCTCCTAGCTTATCCATACAAGTAAATGAAGAGTAGTCAGAAGCTCTACCAGTTGAAACGTCTGCACCAATGAAATATTCTTTATCTGATTCGGGTTCACAGAATTGTCGGTATTGACCATTAAATCTCTTCTTAATAACTGGGTAATCACTAAGGCAGTCTTCGATAGCTTTAATATCGGCTAAGTCGAAGACTGTATTACCAGATGATAAGAAGTCACCATCAATTTCTTGTGCAGTTCGTTTTGCTCCCAAAGCAGAAGACATTTGGTTATACCAATTGATATCTCGTTCTGGGTGCATTTGCCAGTATAATCGAATTGGGTTAAAAGGATTACCTCCTGCAATGGCATCTACCCAAGTTGAGTGATAGAAATTACCAACTCCATAGGGAGTGGAATTGACGATGGCAGCTCCACCAGTGGAAAGAGTAGGGAATGCAGCAGCCCAAATTTGAGCAGCCCATCTTACTACTGCTGCCTCGTCAATTACCAGAAGAGAAAGGGATTCCGAACGACCGGCTTCGGATGATGTCGGAATAGATTCAATAAATGACCCATTATCAAATTCTATCATGGAAGCAGAGCCATATTCTCCAGCTCTACCATTGATTATGGGAGTTTGAAGGTACCATGGAAGATTCTTGTACATGAACTTAATCTTCTTGAGCACCTTCTTAGCAGTTGTGTCTTTGATAGAGATAATGTTTATCTTTTTGTTGGGATGGTACATCGCCAACCAAAGACAGTACATAGAAATAAGTTCTGTAATTCCTGCCTGACGGAATTTGAGAATGATATTGAATCGTTGGGCAATGAAATTGTAGAGAACTGATTTCTGAAATGGGTATAAATCAAATCTTACCTTTCCTCTTACTGGATGTATCACATAGCAAAAAAGGCTAAAAAAGAAAACATCACTAGAAACTCGGGATAGGTTTGATAGCTCCTCCCGAGTTAATGTAGTTCTAGTTTCTGAGATAGTCTTTGCCATTACTTAAAAGTTATACGTTATTTGAAATTCGATGTCAGTACCTATACCAGATTTTATCTTTGGGTAGTAAAAGGTATTGACTCCGAATTTGTAATTAAATCTCTTAGTCTTGATTGAAAGACCAGCTCCCATATCGAAGAGATTATTGAAAGGTCTGTATTTGCCATAGACGTATGGACTAAGTGATAACCTTGCAACTTTCTTTCGAGTTAATTGACCTTCATACCAGTTGTAGTTGTACTTATCTAAGTCGATTGGGGATAGTCTAGTTGAATAAGTGTTAGTCTCCTTATTGAACAGACTTAAGTTCAACTTATCTTTCTTCAAAACAATTTGAACCAGGGAATCTTGGTTACTGATAACTGGCTGCCTTAGCATGGAATCAGGAAAGAGAGTTGGCTGCTTATTATCATGAACTAAGATTTTACCTGGTTCAACTTTTTCTGAGTACTTCTTCTCTGGTTTGAAGGGTTTCTCTGTGTATACTGTATCTGGGATTTCATTGACCGCTAGTTCTAAGGAATCAACCTCTCGAGAAAGTTTGTAATTCCTGAAGCAAAGGTAAATAGTAAATCCTAGAAGTACAATAAACAAGGCCCTCTTTAAATTCTTCATGTTCAAAAATTTTAGGAAGTTCGCACGCTTTAATGATACTATCTATTCGGTAATCGCTAAGCGATTACCTTTATCGAACGAAGTGAGATAATATCCAAATATACTACTTACGATATGATATATGAATAGCTATATATACGCAGATAAATATATAGATATATATACGTAGTATATTATATATCTATATATTTCAAGGCACCCCAGAAACTTATATATAAGACTTTATATATAAAGCTGAAACTCAAGGTTTCTTGGTATTTGCCTTTTTGAGGCATTCCTTAAACCAATAACCTATTTCACCTACTGCCCCTTTGGCAATTGTATATCTTGCCTTGTTAAGCCAGTAATGGTAATCCTTAAAATCACCTTCGAAGGTATCACCATTCTTGTGAAGGTAAATTTCGAATTTATCAGGGAATCCCATAATTGCCTTGAAGTCTTCGATTCCCAAAGGATAACCATCTGGTCTGAATTGCCTATCTGCAGGTCTGAGAGTTAATGGGGGTTTATCATACTCTAATCGATATACTCCTGGAAGAGTACTCATCTTTGCAGTTTTGATAGGCCACTTCTTTTCACCCTTGAAATCTCTAACCCAGAGTCTATGTATCTTTGCTACTGTAAGATTCTTCTTTTCAGGAAGCTTCCGATAGTCATACATTGCCAGAGTTTTACTCATAAACGGAATCTGGTTAGTATTATTTTCCTGAGAGAATGTGAGTGGTTTAAGTAGATTTCTAGTAATTGTTGGGTTTTTTACTTGAAATACTTCATCAAAAGCATTCAAATATTTCTTACCAGTTTTTCTATGTACTCCAATGATAAGTAATCTCTTTCGTGATAACTGTGAGTTACCGTAGTCAGAAACGCTTCTTTCGTGAAAAATAAGTTTATAGTCTTCAAGAGTTTTTTGAAGATATTCTTTTGGGAGCAAAGATAGCAAACGAGGTAAGTTTTCAATAAGAAATATCTTAGGTTTATAATGTAAGATTGATTGAATTACTAGATTCAGGGATTTATTCTCTTGGGGATTGCCCAATTCTTTTACTTTTGAAAGCCTCATAATAGAAGATGCTCCACAGTCTGGACTTGAAAGTATGATGTCTGGCTTACAATCTGGGAAGGTTTCATCTTTATAATATGGTATACCACCAAAGTTCAATTTCCACTGCTCTAAGCCTTTAGTATAAAATACTCCTCGAGTTTCTATATTAGCTATCAAATTCTTTCTAAAAGGGAACAAAAGGATGCCTGCACCAGCAGACACCCCTAATACTTTTAATTTTTTCATTTCTTGTAGCTTCTCAATTTAATGTACTTAATCCAAGCAAATGGCTTACGGTCTTCCAAGTAACTCAGATACTTATCATTGTTGTGGGCTTCTTCTTCGAAACTTACATCATGATATCTTTCGTTCTGTTTATTCCACTTGGCAAAGCACAGGATAATTAGGTATTCGATAACATACCAAAGGTAGAAGAATCCAAAAGTCAGAGCCACTACCCACCAAAAGGATATACCAAATGATAACCAGAGTATGATACCAAGTACTAAACCCACTATACTACATTCAATCTGTTGTACCTGATGAATACACTCATGATTGATATCATCAGGTTTACACTCTTCTACTTTGTGTTTGAAGAATGAGTTATACACCAGAGTAATGGCTTTGTAACTGGGGAAAAGAAATACTTTTGCTACCCAGCTGTTAAAATGACATCTTTTCATAATTTACCTTTAAAGTTTTCGTAAGCATTTCTTAGTTTTTGGTCGTAGGCATTCTGGGCATACCCGGGACCATTATACTTCTTGGCAAAGCCAGCCCAGTCCTTTTCTTTGAGATTACTCAAACAACCAGAGTTTTTCATGAAATAATACATGAGTTCTAGTTGATTTGCATGAGATTCTGACATCTTATGAACGAATTCGAAGACATCTTTACATTCACAGAGGTTGTGATTGAACCCACAAATCTGGAACATACCCCAACTTGCAGACTTCAATGCACATTCTTCGTCAATTTCTTTGGCTAATTCGAGTCTCTTATACTCGTGTACACCTCCCAAATACTTCGATTTATCCCATTTAGGGAAGAAAATCGTAGAATATCTCTTACAAAGGTAAGCTAAATCTCTGTCAGGGAATTTCTTATGTACTTCTTTGTACATAATGTGACCCTCAAAGAGGATTTGAGGCCTACCATCAGCTAAAAACCCATCTCTACCTGCTGCTTCTACCAATTGAACAGCTTTCAATAGAGCAGGTTCTAGACCTAAGCGAATAGCAAGGTCTTTAATCATTTCATTTGTTAGTTTATCCATAACTTATCAGTTTTAATGGTTCAATTTTAGTAACGAAAGTATTGCTTATAACCCATTTTCAATATGTTTAGAGGTTCTATTATCATATATAACTTATAAAATAATGCAATATGGACAAGAAAAATGAGTGCCAGATATGTGGCAAACCAATTAATTTAGAGGAATTCGATGAAACTAGAGAGATTCCCCAACTTATGGCAAGAAAACAAGTTTGTTTTAAATGTGCTTTCTGGTTTAATCGATTAGCTTATGATAAAGAGCTTGAGAAAGAGGGTAAAATTGCGGTAATTACTCCCGATTATTCTCATTGGATAACTAGAGTACCGGGAAGTATTTTAATGGTGCCCTCGGCTTTTGGTGGTATTTACCAAACTAAACTCCAACCAGTAAACACTCTGGGAGTTATTGATGAAGACCGAGAGAAGCTTTTCATTATCCGTTATAATAACATCACTCACCAAGGCACTATACCAGAACATCTAAGAAAGCTTTTTAAAGTAAACGGAGTAATTCTATCTCCACAGGAATACAAAATGCTAGAAGATTATCGGGGCAATGCCTATGAATTTATTAAAAATATGATTGATAATGCAATAAATAAGAAATAATTTCGTATATTTGCATAAAGAAAAATTCTTAATAAATAAAGATATGAAAAAAGAAAAGAAAGAAATCAAAAAGCTCAAAGAGGGGGATGAGGTTATCTTCACATTATCTGGAAGACCCATCATTGAGAAAGTTACAGTGGAATCTATTGATAAAAAAGGTGGATTCGCAATGCTCAGTAACCGAGTAAAAGTTGCAAGAACCTTGGGTCCTGATGATACATATCCAAGATTGGATGGGCAAAAGGGAGAAATTCTTCCACTCACCGAAGAAAATGAAAGAGTATTCCTTGCATACAAGGCCTATTTCTCAATTAAGAGAAACATAGAACTCCTTGATAAGGAAATTAGAAGTATGAAAGATTCGAAAGCTTTCGATATGATGATTGAATTTGATAAGAAGCTTACCAAGATTATTAACAAATACCTCAAAGAACAATGACTACTGTATTAGCAATAATTTATTTGGTATGCTTACCGTTCACTGTATTTTTTGTAAGGGCTTGCTTGGATTATTTACCCTATACTCACAAAATACACTCTCTCGTTTTATTCATCTCGGTATGGATAGTATTACCTCTATTTCCGATTTATCTATTAATCAGATACATAAAATACAAATTACTATGAGATACTTTTTTGACAGAGATGGTAATTATGCTGGGACATCAATGCAAGGGTGGGAGATTCTTCTCCTACTCTTATTCCCAGTTGCTTTAATAATCTTCCTCGTATTCTTACCTTTCTATGTATTTCATAAATACAGTTCTAGAGAAGAGGATAAAAAATACGAGGAAGAACATCCAGAAATACTAAAAGTAGATTCTTATATTACTTGCTGGTATCCCTGGCATAGGTATTCTGTTGCATATACACTGGCTCTTATATTCTGGGTAATTGCTTTTATAATTGGGATATTATCTTAATCTCAATATAAGTCTTAGGTTGGAACTCCCCAATAAAAGTTCAAATCTAATGGATATTTTTTAGTGGGGTTAAAACTACTGGAGAGTATAAGAGTACCATTACTAACAAAGGGAGTTGAAACTTTTGTAAGAGTATAGGAACCCAATCCAGTTGTTTTTGTTGTAAAGTATTGGTTATCAGGTATATTGTAATTAGGGGCAAAAGCATTACCATCTTTATCAAGGCAGGACCAAGACAACATGTCGTAATCCCCTGGGTACATAGGAGAAATATAGACATTAATCGTATTTCTATTTTGATTTACTATCCAATTCCTATATTGGGTACCATCGGCCATTGACCCATATTCACCACTAATATTGGTATCTGCAGCAAAAAAACCATCCATTATAGTCCCAAAGAGAATTAGGGGAGAGAAACGTATTTCCCAGTATTCTTTTTCTTCGGGAGTAGTAAGCTGTAGATTTATTTTATTACCAGATTCATTTTGTGTAAGTATACAAAGCCCAGAAGTACCGTCATTTTGTGCAGTAATCTGAATACTATTGTCACTCTTGTCTTCTTCTAAAAGATAGTCAGGGTTATTGATGCTAGCAGAATAACCAACTTCAATAACCCCGAACAATTTGCCATTTACATACTTACGCTTTTGAGATTGTATTGTCCATCTCTCAGAGCTTCCCTTTCTTATTTCTGCATATATATCTTGGGTAGATCTCTCCCCCCTAATTTAAGAACTTTATTTTCCATAATGTATAATGTTTTTAGATTGATACTGTTCCTCCTGCACTTGGTACTATAAATGACCCCTCTAATATCCAGGTAGCACCTGATTTAGTATATACAGCTACTTTATCTCCAGTAGTACATTCTATTCGAGAACCAGGTTCTGAGTCATTGGCATAGAATGGAATCTTCATAGTAGTAGTACTAGTTGCTGAGAGACCTTGTATATACATCTGACCTGAAGATGGTATATTCTGTGGCCTAGCTCCCTTGCCAAAGAGATAGTAGCCTGTACCTGTGGGCAATCCAGAGAGAGTGAATGTTGATGACTTCTGAGTAACTGGTATACTAAGGTTAGCATCCCCACAGGTTAAGAAGATATGCCCTGAACGGTTAGCTCCAGTTTGATTACTCGATAAAGCGGTCAGGGATAACATGTAATGGTTCTCAGGAGTACCCATTGAGGCAACGGATACTGAGCACCAATCGGGAGCACTCCCCACATGAGGAGTTTCTGGCTTTTTAGACCCATCACTACCATTTAAATAGGCCATTACAGTGATTTGAGCAGTATCACCTTTACTACCACCTAAAGGCAATGAGTTTGTAATCATTTTTATATATCCAGTATAGGTTACACTGGATTCCTGAGTAACTGTGAGATTGATTTTGTTATTAGACCCATTTTGGGTAAATATCAGAGTAGTAGACCTTGAGGACCCAGTATTTTCTGAATAGTTAATTTTTACATCTAAGTAACCATTTCCAACGGTAACTCCTCCCCAAGTAGCCCAACTTACGGAGGCTGAGCCCAAAGTACAAGAGGGTGTAGAGGTTGAAACTACTTTGCCATTTACCAGTTTCCTTTTGAGGGAAGTGATACTGTAGATTACAGTACCACCTTCTGAAGATACAGTACCTGTACCTGTACCTGTACCTGTAATTTCACGTGCTAGTTTGAATAATGTTTTTTCTTCCATATCTTTATAAGTTTTTGGTTTATAGAAAGAACTTTGATATTGTAATCTACCAGAGGGATAAGGAAGGATGCTATGATATTATATAATTTAAATTCATAGAATATGGTAAAGATAACAGTGGTATGTGATAATAGGGATAAGAGGATTCTTAAATGCCAAGATGGCAATAGGATTTGGTATCAGATGTGGTTGACCCAATTGGATATGATTTCTATTCAAAGGTACTTTGAAGGATACATAGATAATAGAGTAATTAAGGCTTGGTGGTTGATTAACCTTCAACAGTATTATGTTTTCTTTTATGAGAAGAAAGGTGGTAAGACTCGGGGAGTCCTTGGTAGGGATAGGACTAAGTATTTAATTCGTGCTATACTTTAATAGTTGCCAGGGATATTTGGTCTCTGGCTTCTTTGTGTGTGTGGTTGTGGGATATCTAGGTATGCCCTTAATACGAGGAGTGATTTTTGTGTGGTACTAAAAATGTGTATTTGCCTTCAAGGTACCCCTTAATGTGAGGGCTTCGAAAGTTGTGGTACTAAAAGGGGAGTACGGTTCCCTTAAATTTAACATTCAAAAATAAAAAGTAAGGGACAAACATTTTTATTTGTCCCTTTGCTTTCTAATTATCTACTAAATGATTATTTAAATTTTCTTTAAATTGTTCATTTAAACAATAACATAAGTATAGTAAAAAAGTTTTAAAAGAAAATTTTTTATAAATTGTATATTCAACTTCATTTAAATAGTTTATGCTTATTTGTTCAATCAATAGAAATTGCTCTACATTGATTAATTGAAAAGTTTGTACGTCAATAATAGTAGAGATTATTCTATGATTTGATTTTAAAAGAATATAAACTACATATAAAGCACTAACAAAAACAGCTAATAAGATAACAAACAAAA
>UMAN01029687.1_pt1 | contig 51689 bp, 53 predicted proteins | sample 1963721 | NCBI WGS metagenome assembly UMAN01 (sample SAMEA4835917, study PRJEB28245) | human gut metagenome | biome: gut microbiome; material: fecal sample | place: Denmark | collected 2008 | reverse complement strand
CCCTTATATATAGGATATAAAGGATATAATAGATACTTTTATAATTAGAAACCACTATCGGTGGAAAGAGGGCTATGAGAAAGGGGGATATGAAAGAATGAGGGCTATGAGAGAATTTGAAATTTTTGAAATTTCTCATAACCTTCATTCCAGCCCTCGGTATGGCAGCTATAAAAGCAGTTTTATGAACCTTATGTGAAAAATGTGATGAACTGTGAACAAATGTGAAAATTATGTGAAATGAAATTTACGCAATTTTCAAATATGAAAATTAGATGAAAATTAGATTTTTGGTAAAATTGATTTATCAAATGATTGGTAAATCAATTTTACGAAGGGTCGACTGTGAGCCGACGGAGTTTCGGTGCCGACTCACAGTGTGACCTCCGGTCTATGGACTACCATTGTAAGGGACGTTTTGCGACCCGTTTCCGGGCCAGTTGACGCTTCAGTGCATCGATTTGTTCAATTAAACGCTGCTCTTTCGACCAGTCTATCCACTCATTTTCGGTTACACGGACGTATTTCTTATATGTTTTGCCTGATTTTGTGAGAATTTGGTAGGTTTTAAGGCCTGCGAGAGTGGTTTCAGAGCAATTTGTGATAACGGAGAGTTGACGTGTCGTCATTATAGTTATACCTCATTGTGATTTATTGCCCGATTTGTCGACATTGACGGCATTTCGGGTATAAAACAAGCCGATTGTAAGGTGTACAACCGGCTCGTCTTCATGATTATTCTGCGATTTCAGGCTGACCAGCCATGAGTGCGGCCAATTGTGCCTCAAGTTTGGCCTTACGACCTTCCATCATTTTGATTTTCTGTTCATTGGTAAGAGGTCCTCTCGGTTTACGTTCAGGTTTCGGAGCATTTTTCTTATTCTCCGTAGCCTTGGCGACGAGTTCCTGGTACCTTGCATAGTCCTCTTCGAGAATGAAGTCGACCAAATTAGCCATAATTATGTTACCTCCAATAAATTTGTCGTGTTTGAGTGGTGGGGAAGATACGGATTACTCCGCATCCTCCTCGGTTTCAGCCTTTGCCGCATTGAGTTTTGCCATCTGCGCCATCAATTTGTCAATCTTGGCCTGGATTTTCTCTTCCTCGGTCATAGGTTTCTTGCGAGCCGCTTCCATCGCAGCCTTCGCACGCTCGATAATTGCCATATACTCTGCTTTGTCCTCGTCGGACAGGTAGTCAATCAGTTTCGCATTCGGGATACGAGTGCCGCCTTCGCGAGTCACTTCGCCGAGTTTGATGCTGGGCTTGAATGTGAGTGCGATACCGTCGTCGGTGCCGGTCACTTTCTCGACCTCAACCGCTTTAAAGAATTTGCGGTTGGACTCGTTCTCCGTGAGAATGTAGCTGATTTCGTCCTTCGTCTTTTTCAGCACATCACCGATAACACCATTGTTGTCAACGTGATACCCGTCGTCGAGTTTGATGATTTTCGCGTTAGTGATGTCGCCTTTTTGATATTCTGCCATTTTTATACCTCCCATGGCTTATTCATAATTATAATATATCTCAATTCGCGTGAGATTATTACACGTCAAATTTATCAGACTATCTCGTACGTATTCATGGCGGCTTCGTACTTCCGCCTTGATTGCCATTCGTGCGCAATATCAAGGTCCGCATCTCAGCGTCTTGTGCAATCTTTGCGCTCTTCACGTATTTGTCGGGTATTGCTCTCCGCTTACGTGGCCGGGGCCTGTTCCGGTTGGTTCGACCGCTCAGTCAATTTGACCATTGACGACGGCTCGTCCGCTCAATGTTGTGAGGCATTCCCATCTTGTGAGGGCGTCACTCCTCGGTGGTACTGGCCCATTGAGTTTTCTTTGAGACATTTAGGCTCGTCTCCGTCCGTTGGAATGGGACTCATCGGCGCCCATTATACCGTCTGAGTGTTAGAGATTTATCTGTTCGATGGTGTCAATTTTGAGAGATAATATACTATTCTTGAATTATATTAAGAAAAAGACGGAGGGGTGCCATTTCAAATCGATAGTATATAGTAAACACATTCCCACCCTTGTAACATTTTCTCAATCTATTCAATAATATAATAATAGGTTCAAGGTGCGCCCACCTCTCAATCCCTCCGTAACTCAACCTCTCTACACCTTGAACCATATTAAATGCGCTCATTCGCGTCCCGCGCCCACATCTCCCTTTGTAAAATGCGCGCAGAAAATCCACCGAGGTACAGACATGCAAACTGATAAACCGACGTTGCGCCAATATCTCCGCCAACGTAAAGAAACCGAAAACCTATTCGCCGACCCCGCGTACCAGCGTCAGGCCTGGCATTCCATCGGCCACCTTGTACTCAACCGACCGGCCTCTGAACCAATCCCTCGCTACGACAAGAATGGTGACGAGACCTACGAGTCTCTTGTAGAACGTTACACGTACGACAAACTGATGGACGATTTGACCAATCTGCAGGACCCGACGCACACCGCTCCCACCGAGTTGGAGATGATAATGGCCTGTCAAGCACACATGGCACGCATCAATGCTGCCAACTTTGTAGCATTCCGTGACACGGTCGGTGCCAAACCGGTCGACGAGAGCAAGATTGACCACCAGATAAACAACCCGTATGAAGAATTAACAGACGAGGAGTTAGAGATGATACTCGCCGCTCGTGAGGCCAAGGAGCAGATCGCGTCTGCGGACCGACAGCTCTCCGCTCCGAGCTCACCCGCCTCCGGCGACACATCACCTCTTGTAACCCACGAGGAGGAACAAGATGCCTGACGTACTCACAGATCGCAAGACCGGCAAGCAGTTCATACTCAGCGCAGACGTCCCCACCGGCACCGTCACACCGCCCACACCACGTTACACTGTGACAATAACAGGTGGCTACTTAGACGACGATCCGGCCAAGACTACCGCGTTCTACGAGGAAGGCTCCACCGTGACCATAACCGCTACATCGCCACCCTCAGGCAAGCAGTTCGGTCACTTCACCGTCGAGGGTGGTAACAACATTGACGCCAGTCCAGCCACCATCACCGTCACGCGTAACCTTGTCATAACTACGGTCTTTGTAGACCTGCCTGATGATTCGTATTTGAGTGGAACGTGGTCGCCGTCGAGTGGCACAGAGGGCTCGAGCTATACCAAGTTTGATAGCGGCAAGAACACTACACCCATCGGCAAGATAGGTAACAAGGACGTGTATGGCATGTATTTTGCCAACGATGCGCTTGGTGCATGGGCATGGAGCGATTATACAGGCTCCGTGGCAGTGTGGAAGATTGTCGATACCGATGAGGCGATGTGGTACGATACCGACGAGTTGACGTTTACGAGTGATGCAAATACATTTGACAAAACGGGCAGCATACTTGCGGCAGTTAAACACTTTTATACTAAGATAAATAATTAAGGAGGTAACCTATGGCAACCATTACTCACAGCACTTGCACGTCTGACGGCGTCGTTGTGAAGACATCGTCGTCTAAGCCTGGCAAGGGAGGCAAGTAATTTGTATACCCGCTCACCGTTCAGCAGACTCCGTGTCTGGCTGACGGTTATTGTAACTAGCACATTTGTGATACATTTGTAGGAGGTAACACATGCGAGAAGATTATCCTGAGTACCTGTGCCCAGGACCTGCACCTGATGGCTCACCTGTATGGGAGTGTCACGGTGCGGCGTGTCCGTTTCATCATGACCCAGAGATTTGTAGACCTGAGGTTGAGAAACGTGGGTACACACTCTCATACACTGATAAACACAGAGCATATGTAGAGAGTAAGTAATGTGACCGCACGCCTGGTGCTTTACTTGCCTCCGGCGTACTTGACCACATTGTAAAAGGAAGAACAAGATGATACCTAACACACTTGAAGGAGAGATACTCAGACGTAAGCTCCGGAAGTCATACTCAGCATATTGTGAATACGTCAACGAAGGATTTTACATGACACATTTCCATAAGTATTTGTGTGATGAGATACAGACCTTCCTTGAGCACAAGTGTGATAATGACGTTATGGACATACTTCTTCTGAGTGTCCCTCCACAGCATGGAAAATCATACACTGTAACCGAGACACTGCCATCGTGGTTCCTTGGTAATCACCCCACAGACGGCGTGATTATTGCAGGTTATGAGTCGACATTTGCAGAACAGTTCAGCAGACGCAACCGTGACAAGTTCACCACATTTGCACCTGACATATTCCGAGTTAATCCTAACTCAGGTGCCCAAGGTGTAGCATTGTGGGAGACCGAGAAGGGTGGAACCTGTCGTGCAGCTGGTCTGAAAGCAGGTATTACTGGTTATGGTGCAGAGTTATTCATAATCGATGACCCGATTAAGAATAAAGAGCAGGCGGACAGTGAGACGGTTATTGCAAAGATACATGACGAAATGGGTCCGTCTGTTCAGTCTCGTATCCACCCCGGTGGCAAACTTATTGTAATACAGACTCGCTGGGTCGAGGGTGACGTTGTCGGCTGGATACAAGAAAACTGGGGCGAGTGGATTTATAAAGTAATAAATCTACCTGCCGAATACGATGAAGAGGCTGCGAAGATTGGACCTGACCCATTGGGCAGACAGCTTGGCGAGTCACTTATGGGTGCTCACCTCGGCGACGATGAGACCTTGTTACCACAGAAGATTGCGAACACTAATAAGTGGATGCGCAATAAGAAGCGACTTGTTATAAATTCTGATGGTCAGCGTACTTGGAATGCATTGTATCAAGGTAGACCAAGTGCAGCCAAAGGTAATTTGTACAAAGAGGAATGGTGGCAAACTTATCACAGAACCTTGGACCTGCGTAAGTCATTAGAGTATCTGCAATTGTCAATAGACGCGACATTCAAGAACACAGAGACCAGTGACTTTGTAGCAATTGAGTTATGGGGACTTAAAGGAAAGAACGTGTATTTGTGGAAACTCGTCAATAAACGAATGGGTTTCCGAGACACCGTTGAGTGTATACGTAATATTTCACAAGAATTTCCAGACATTGATGAGATGGTTATTGAGGACAAGGCGAATGGTTCAGCAATCATAGACGTCTTGTCAATTGAGAAAGGCATGCCCCCGGTCGTAGCAATAGAACCGAAAGGTGGTAAATTTGCGAGAGCCCAGGCGACTTCAAACTTTGTGGGAACACGGTGCGTATATTTACCACTTGATTTCACAAAGGAAGAAGAACAAGATATAGAATGGGATAAACAAAATGGTGATACATTAACAGGTCGAGAGAAGTTTATTCGACAACACAGTACATTTCCATATGGTACAAAAGACGACATGGTGGATAGTCAATCGCAAGGTGTGGGTAGGATTATTAAACTCATAACAGGTGAATTGCCTATGCCTAACCGTAGACGTCATCTTGTATACAGACCGTGGAAACCTGATATGTGGGAAGACTTCAATAAACTCGACGAGATTGGGCAAGCAGAATACATAGCAATGTATGGAGCACCCGAAGAATGGGAGGACGAGGACATTGGGGCCTAATAGAATTGATTTGTATTTACAGTGGGCGCAAACTCTGCCAGCCTACGTAAATACAACAGAGGAGGAAGAACTGTTAAACAAGTTTGTAGCATTATACAGTATTGCTGATGCTTGTAAACAGAACAATCCTCTTGCGAGTACAAAGAACATTAAACGTTGGAGGAAAGCATACTCTGGTACATTGAATGCATTGAAAGACGATGGTACCGAGAGTGATGAGAAAGTTAAACAACTTCGACGTATTGTTTATGAGTTTATTGAGAGTAAGATTGACAACAGTATTCCGATGCCTAAAATGAAACCGAAATATAAGAGCGATTTACCTTTGGTTGACGTGACCGAAGGTTTTCTCCGTTACAATGTTGATAATATATTCTCAAAATTTGTAAACGATAAATCCGAACGTGCAACATATATAGATGGTTGTTGCTGGTACAAGGTCTGGTGGGATAATCTTGCAGGTGGTCATGATACTTCTGGTGAGGTTAAGATTGACGTGTGCACCTCAGACCAAATTGTACCTCAACCAGGTGTAATGGATTGGCGTAAACTTGAATACATTTTTGAGTTACAGCAGATGTCTCTTGCACGTATATATGACGTGTACGGTCGAATTATAACACCTATTGCAGCAGATAACAGTAAGCCTGGTGACTTAAATAATCCGACGAGTGACAATAGTACTATTACCGTGGTCACTTGTTATTATTTGAATGAGCATCGTCGTGTTGCACGGTTCTCTTGGGCGTATCATAGTAGACAGGTCATTTGTAACGACGAGGATTGGCTCGTTAGACGTGTTAGAACTTGTACAAAATGTGGAACAGTTGTACCGCGTGAAGAAGTTTGTCCTGAGTGTGGTAGCAAGTCGTTTAAGTACAAGGTGTCAGACATTGATATACTTGAACAAGACCTTGACATAATTTATAATCCATATGACGTCGGTGAAACTGATGATGAAGAACAAAAGGATATGTACGTTAAGAAACCTTTCTTAACTGCAGGTACCGAGATACCATTTTATCAGATACAACAATTGCCGTTTATACCAAGACCTGCAATCAGTTCACTTGACAGTATTTATGGTGTCAGTGAAGTGTCTGTGTTGTTAGATAACCAAGATGCAACTAACAAATTGTATAGCAAGATGTTAGACAAATCTCTCGTGAGTGGTGCGGTTGTTACTAAGCCTAAACGTGTTAAGATTGACGACGTTAATGCTGGTATTAAGCAAGTAAACGTTGATACTTATGAGCAAGCACAGATGGTTCAGACCAAACAAATACAGGCTGATTTATCACAAGAGGTTACTGCGGCAGCGTTGTATTATGATGCAGCAAAAGCAGCATCTGGTGTAAGCGACTCGTTTCAAGGTAAACGCGATACAACTGCAACTTCCGGTAAGGCAAAAGAAATTGCCGCGATGCAGAGTGCAGGACGCATTGAGAGTTTACGTATAATGAAGAATGCAGCATTCGCAGGCGTATATGACCTTGTATTGAAGTATTTATTAGCGTTCAGTGATGAACCTCGTAAATTTGTTAAGGTGTTACCTAATGGCAAAGAGGAAGAGGAAGAGTGGAATAAATACATGTTTCTTGCAAAAGATAAGTACGGTGACGTTTACTATCGTGATAATTTCTCGTTTAGTGAAGATGCGGCGGGTACTCTTGCAACTAACCGTGTAGCGATGTGGCAAGAGATACAGAGTCAGTTTATACAGGGTGCATTTGGTAATCCTCAAGACTCACGTACACTTGAGTTGTTCTGGAACATGATGGATCAGCAACAGTATCCACTTGCCAAAACCGTTCTTGCAGGTATTAGAGATAATGCACAACACCTACCTCCGGAGATTGAGGAAATGATTAAGCAGAACCCCGACGTACTTTCACAGATAATGCAAGTACAACAGGCATCACAAGGTGGTGGAACAGGTCATGGTGGGGCAAGACCTAATAGTGGACCTGATGGCAATGGTGCAACTCATGCGACGAATGTAGAGAGAACGAATGAACGTAATCGTGCAGCTAATCAAAGAGTTGTGACACCTGAGCAAGGAGGTAGTTCTAATGGAAGCATTGGGCAAAACCTTAGTAGTTAGACGTGGTGAGGAATTTGTCTATCAACGTGAAATTGTAGACGACAATGGTGTACCTTACAGATTGTGGGCATTATTTCCTAAACGTGTAGGTGACGTAAGAGTAAATTTAATCAATAATCCATATTTGTTAATCAAGATTGCATCTAACACATACAGACAAGATGGTAGATACGAGATGAATTATTGGTTAGATATAAGTGGTTACAAATACTTTGAAGCAACGATGCGAGAACCGGTATTTGTAACTAATGAACAATTGTCAGCAGGAACACTTCCAGATGGTATAGGTAGTAATTCGACTATACTCCTTTTTGTGGACGAAGGTAAAAATTATTATGGTTATAACCTAACCGATAGTAAGTACGAACCTTATTCATTCACGTTTACAAAACACTTCCTACCTGTACAAACTGCAGAATGGGTAGAACAAGATTATACATATGAGATAAGTATTAAAGGTGGTGCATTGATGAGTGACTACTTAATCTCAATGTACACATCAGTGTTCCCTGACAAGACACCGCCTACCGACAATCGTACTTTGTATGAGCAGGTCAAACTTTGTAGACCTGACCTTGTAAAAGATATAAACTATGATGCACCAATTGTAGCATTTGACTATGATGAAATTATTCAAGCACCGAGTAAATTGCGAGTGCTTACAAATAATTAGGAGGAAACATGGCAGATTTAGTTGAGAAAATTGTAACAGATGACTCTGGTAATGTGACACGTGTGCCTATTGCCAACACAACTAACCCAGGTATTGCAAGTTTCGACAATGAAGACTTTACCGTTACACAAGACGGTAAAGTTAGTTCGTTGCAAAAGGTTGGAATACCTCAGTATCTTGGTTACATTGTACAAGACCCTGTAACGAGTCTTTTAATCCAACTTCGTACTTGGAGTACTAAACCTCTTGATGAAGTTACCAGTCGTGATTTTGTAATGCTTGATAAGGATTACATTATGAATGATGAAACCTTGTATCATGAAGGTCAGGTATTTCAGATACAATATAAAATGTCGGATAATCAAGTAGTAACGGGTATGACGCCTGCATTTGACCTTGCAGGTCCTAAAGGTGACGTTGGGGCAATAGGTCCGACTGGTCCCACCGGCCCTCAGGGTGCACCTGGTCCTCAGGGTTCACCTGGTACCGACGGTGCAAACGGTATCAATGGAACGGACGGTGAAGACGGTAATATTTGGTTAACGACTTCTAATACGTTGACTTCTACAGCAGATATTCCGAAGTCCAGTTTAACAGGTCCTCGTGAAGCTCACGTTGGTGACTTTGTAATGTCACAGAATGTTAGTAGTAATGGTAACTACGGTTACATTGAGAGTGTATTTGTTGACAATGTTAGAGTTGTTTATATCGGTACACTCAGAGGTCCTCAAGGTGCACAAGGTCCTGCCGGTGAAAGAGGTCCTAAGGGTGAACAAGGTGAGGCTGGTGTAGCAAATATAAATCCTAAAGGTACCTGGAATAATGTAACAGTTTATTCTATGAACGATACTGTTGTTTACTCCGGTAATGGTTATATTTCTAAGGTCGATAACAACAAAGGTGTCACTCCCGGAACCGATGAAAGTTTCTGGGTACTCTTTGCAACACAAGGTGCACAAGGTCCTACAGGTCCTGCGGGTCCCGTGGGTCCCGTTGGTCCTCAAGGTCCGCAAGGTATTCAGGGTATCCAAGGTATTCAAGGTGTTGCCGGTCCGAAAGGAAATCAAGGTGACATTGGTCCCGTTGGTCCTCAAGGGGAACAAGGTGAAAAAGGTGACCAGGGTGAACAAGGTCCCGAAGGTCTCGTAGGACCTGCCGGTCCAGCGGGTGCAAAAGGTGACCCTGGTGAAAAAGGTGCTACAGGTGAGGCCGGTCCCGTCGGTCCACAAGGACCTCAAGGCATTCAAGGACCCGCGGGCGAGAAAGGTGAGAAGGGCGACAAAGGTGATATAGGTGCAACAGGTTCTCGTGGTCCCGAGGGTCCTCAGGGTGTACAAGGTTTAACCGGTCCTGCAGGTCCCAAAGGTGAGAAAGGTGATACCGGTACACAAGGTTTGCAGGGTATTCAAGGTCCCCAAGGTCCACAAGGTTTGCAAGGTCCCCAAGGTCCACAAGGCGATAAAGGTGACACCGGTCTTGCAGAACTTAATATTAAAGGTAATTGGAACGTCGCCACTACGTATGCTCTAAATGACTTTGTAAACTACGATGGTAAAGCATACGTAAGTATGGTTGCAGCCAACGTAGGGTTACAACCTGATACAAATCCTAATGCATGGATGCAGTTTGCTGTTGAAGGTGCTCAAGGTCCTCAAGGTGTACAAGGGCCCGTTGGACCTCAAGGTGCTCAGGGGCCTAAAGGTGACCAAGGCGTTAAAGGTGATAAAGGTGAGAAAGGTGACACTGGACCTCAAGGTGTTCAGGGTGTTCAAGGACCGATTGGTCCTGAGGGTCCTCAAGGACTTAAAGGCAAAACTGGTGATACCGGTGCAAAAGGTGATACTGGTCCTCAAGGTCCCACTGGTGCACAAGGTGCCGCTGGACCCGTAGGACCGAAAGGTGACACTGGTGCAAAAGGCGACAAAGGTGACCAAGGCATTAGAGGTCTTGGTGTTTATCGTACGAATAAATCTTTAACCACTGCAAGTACCACCGTTCCTTATTCATCTCTTGCAACACAACCTATTGGTTGGTTACAGGTTGGTGATATCATTGTTGATACCAACGCTCTTGCATTTGCAGTATTGACCGCAACTTCTTCTGGTAATGTAGCCATAGGTTATCGTGCAACTTGGAAAGGTAATAAAGGTGATAAAGGTGATACTGGTGCAAAAGGTGCGACTGGACCTCAGGGACCTGAAGGCCCTCAAGGACCACAAGGCGAGAGGGGCGCACAAGGGCCCCAAGGTATTCAAGGTGATACTGGTCCTCAAGGACCTACAGGACCCACCGCAGTAGCAAACATCAATGCAAAAGGTACTTATTCAAATAGTGCAACGTATGTTCGTAATGACCTTGTAAATTACAATGGTAATGCTTACGTTTGTATTGTAGCAAGTTCAACAGGTGTGTTACCTACGGATACGACTAATTGGCAACTCTTTGTATCACAAGGTGCAAAAGGTGACAAAGGCGACACCGGTACAACTGGGCCTCAAGGACCTACTGGTGCAACAGGTTTACCCGCCCTCGTATATTCGCAAAGGTGTGAATGGACTACAACACCTACCGTAAATGCAACAATTACATTTCCAACAAATTCGTTTAACAGAACACCTGTTGTAGGTGATGTATTAAGATTCCCTTTCTTAAATACTTCAACTAATAAATGTTATGATTGCAACAGTGTATGTACTGCAATTTCAGGTAGCAATGCTACATTCCAATATAAATCTGTTGTAGATATAACAGGTATCCAAGGGCCTAAAGGCGATACGGGTCCCCAGGGCCCCGCAGGTCCTCTGCCGAACTACGTGAGTTTTGAGACTCCTACCTCGATAAACGTATCAACCAATGGAAATGAAGTTACGTACACTGGCGTTGCCGAATTCGAAGCCGACGGCTCTATGGAAAGTGGCGAGTATCATCAAGTACTCCCTATGCCTGTTGAAATGCTTATTCCTGCGCCTGTTACAGACCCGCCAGTAGTTGGAGGAACAATAAATCTCGGTTCCGCATATTTTAATAGACAACCACTTGTAAACGAATATTTCTTGCTTCGCGCTCTTTCTCCCACGAAAAATATACTTACGCTTGCGATTGCAAAATGTACAGAACACAGCGGAGCAAATGCAGTTTGTGAAATAAAAAATAAAAATGATATTTCAATTGCACCTAAAAAGTATGCGCATAATATAACGATTGAGGCGGGAAATGCAGTTATTGGTTTTACGATATTCACATCACATCCAAATGCCTATCCAAACGCGTTGAGTGTATATGCAAACATAGGTCTTAGTGCTAATCAACAAATTCCAGCAAGTGGTGTTATCGGAAACAATTTACCCGTGTATTGCATTAGAATGGGAGTAACTGGATTAGCTGCAATAGCTGTCGGTATGAGTGTTTCTTTAGATTCAGATACTGAAGTTAAGGATATCGTAGTACCACTATAACCCCATACGAAAAGAGCAAGAGTAAAATCCCGCTACGGAGGTGATTAAATGAGTTGGCGAGGACCGATAGGACCTATAGGCATATTGCCTGATTGTAAAAATTTAAAAGAGCTTTGTGATACTATTAAAGAATGGTATGACATGCATATCGAAGCAACACTTGAAGATGGAAGTTCGTACGATGTCGAAGTATTTGTAAGTGACTCACAAAGACTAATAGACAAATATAATGGCTTTGATGAAACATCTTTTGTAGACCGAATGAAGAAAGAATTAGACGAACTCGAGGCTAAATGCTATGCTTTAGATAAGTTTATTAAAAGTACTAAATATCTTGAACTTGACGAAGAAAATCGTTCATTGTTAAATGCACAATACAATTGCATGCTAACATATGCAACGATTTTGAAGCGTCGTATTAAAATAAATGGAGGTAACTAAATGGACGTCAGATGGATTGTCGATGAACAAATGAATGCGGTAGCCAATGGTGGTTGCAAACTTGCAGCAACAGGTGGTATACTCAATGCAATGCTCATGGCAGAGGCCGAAACAATTCAGCAATATCAGTATGCAAAACAAGCACTTATTAAGTTGTTTGCAGATGATGAGGCTAAGGCAAAGGTTCTTGCAAAGATGGTCGACAACATTATTGAAGATGAGGAAGACCACACCGAGTCGTTTAACAAAGCGGCGGCTATTATAACCGGTCACAAAGAACCTAAGGCTACTGAGTACAACGAGGCGGTGAAGGGAGAATGACACCTTTGCAACATGAACAGATTATACAGATGCTGATGTCGATAACTAATAGGCTTGATGACTTTGGCAATAGACTTCGTAATCTTGAAAATGCAATTGCCAAATTGTCAGACAAAACAATTGTAATAACTGACATCAACAAAGAAGTAGAACAACTTAAAATTAAGGTTAGTTCGTTGGAAGACGAAAAGGAGGTATAAATGTTAGACCAATTTGGCGAACAGATTATGCAGATATTGTCAATGTCTCTTTGTGGAGTATCTCTTGCAACTATTATTGCAAATGTGATTTATTGTGTTAAATCAATTAAACGTGCGGCAACAAAAGCAAAGAATGACAAGGAAGAGTTTCAGAAACAACTTGACGTTTCCAAAGAGTACATTGAACAATCGTTTAAGAATGCAGTACTCCCCTCTAAGATTAAACTTGACGTGAGTGAAAAGATTGAGAAACCAATCAAAGAGGGACTTGCACAGATGGAAGATAACCAGAAAGAGTACCTGCAGAAAATTCACGAAGAGAACCAAATGATACTCAAAGTACTCAGTCAATTCTCTCACACCAAGAAACTGTCCGAAGAGGACCAAGACAAAATCAAGGAAATTGTAGGCGAGGCAGTTACCGAAGAAGTTAAACTGTGAGGTGACTTATGGCTAAGAAAGTTAAAGCAAGGAAATTGAAAATGCCTTTGTGGCAAGACCTTGTCTATATGGCTCTTGTGATAATAGCACCTATTGTAATAACTTGTATCGAATTGTTTGACTCGCATAGTAGTGCATTTAAATGGTCATTTGCAAGTATAGGTTCAATTCTTATCACATTCATCGTAATTAAAAAGTATATTCTCAACAATCAAATTGATAAGTTAAAGAAAGAAGTATTTTCTTGTGAACATGATTATGCTGTCGGTGCGAGTGATGATAAATTAACTGAGGCAAAGTGGAGAAAAGCCAAACTGATATTGTATGCCTATAATGCTATCGCGGTCTTACTTGCCCTTGCATTATTCTATTTGTTTATCACAGCAATTGTAGATGGACTTATTGCATTTAAAGGTGCCGCAACTTTCATACTTCTGTTTGTAATATTTGGTATGATTTTTAAAGCCATTTGTTATGCGTCAGGCGTGTATGAAGATGAAGAGGAGGACAACTCCGGTGAACAAGAAAATAACTAATTTCAGTACTCAAAAGTTAATAACCAAGATAATGACGTGGGGAACAGCACTGCTGTTCCTCGCAGCTCTTGGTATCATGGCATATTTGTCATTTGTAACAAATGTTGACATCAATCCATCAGTAAAGAATATAACACTCATTGCAATGGTGGCTCTTGTACTTAATTTTATTGTTTGGGAAAGTAGACATCGTGCAGAGTATGATAGGTCAATGTTAACAGATATTACAAATGAGAAGTATAGTGTACACAGAAGATATTATTTTGCACGAAAAGGATTGAAACAAACAGAGGTTCAATCCTATATTCGTCAGTACAACAAAGATTACGTTCAAGCGTGGTTAGATGATGTTGTAGATGAAACAGGCAGAACTATTGAAGAAATCACAAATGAACCTTACAGAGGTCATGACCACAAATTGTTAATCTACAAAGTCAAGCATCACAAGTATCCGAAGTCTGGTATTAAACGTGCGAGAGAGGTATTGTCCGTACTAAATGTAAGTGGTAGCGATAGCATGAAAATCAACTTACACAGTGCTGAACACCAACACCTTAGTGGTGCAATTAGGAAAGTATTCACCTCATTGTTATCTACCCTGTTAGCAGCGTCAGTGACTGTAAACTTTGTAGAAGGTGACCTCAGCAGCGCATTCCTCACTTTGATACTTAACATTGTAATCTTGTTTACAAGTTTATTTTTCGGTACAATATCTGGTGCCAAAGCCGCAAAGATGAAATTGTCAATTGCAGAAACAGTGTCAGAATTACTTGAAGAGTGGCGTAAACAACCTCCGAAAGAAGAACCTTTTATAGAACACGTCCCTTCGGTTGATGCACAACCTATTGTAAAACCAGAGGTCAAGAGTGTGCAAGAAGAGAAACGTACTTCTGTAATTGAAATAAGCTGATCTATTGTAACATTCTTAGAGATTTCATTATAATATAGAATTGAAAACGAGCTGCAAAACGGCTGATATCCGACACTCGCACAAAACTATCAAAGGAGCAATAACATGCCAGACGGTGCAAACATCGGTTTTTCTTTGGAAGAGTTAGAGGCACTCTTTAAAGACGACCAGCAGACTACACCACCTGCGAATGACCAGCAACAACCTCAGGGAACTCCACCTACCGAGGGCAACGATCCTCAATCTGTTGACCAGACGAAATCCTTTGCACATCGGTTGAAACAGGAAACGGAGAAAATTCGTAAACAGGAACGAGATGCAATCGCAGCTGAACTCGGGTATCAGTCTTACGAAGAGATGCAAAAAGCAAAGGAAAAGAAGCTGCTTGAAGATAAAGGGTTAAATCCCGAAGATGTTGCCCCAGTTGTAGATGAGTTAGTACAGAAAAGGTTGAATGAAGACCCACGCATGAAAGAGTTGGAAATGTTCAAACAAAAGCAAGTTGAAGAATTTGCAAAGAAAGAGCTTTCCGAACTCTCTGCTCTCACAGGAACGACTTATACCTCCCTTGACCAATTGCCAAAGGACGTTGTAGAAGATTGGAAAAAGACTGGTTCGTTGAAACGGTCTTACATATCTTTGCATGGTGAAGAGTTAATTGTAAATGCACGTAAGTCTGTTGCAAAAGGTGAGACATCACATTTGCAAGAACCTGGCGGTACACCTCCACCTGTGGTAAACAAAAGACCTCTCACCGCTGATGAAAAGAAAGTGTGGAAACTATTTAATCCCGGCATGAGTGACGAGGAACTTAATAAAAAAACTATTGACATTTAATGGAGGACAATTATGGCAGGGTTTGTTACTGGTTACCTGCAGCGTGAAGTATATCTTGACATTGACGTTGTCAATGATTGCAAGAGAGGCGACTTTGTAGTGGTGACCAACACGACGTATAATGCAGATGGTACGGTTGCTAAACGCGGTTCCATGGTTAAAGCTACGAAAGCCCAGGTTACCGCTAAAACGGCTACCCACGTTGTGGCTCAGTCCGACCAGACTCTTGGTTATGGACACGTTCCCGTTGAGGACAGAGATTACAGATATGACCCGACGGTCAAAGGTACTGTAACCACTGCTCCGACGGCTGACACGACCACGTGGAAACATGTAGCACTTTTCAAAATTACGAATTGGGACGATGTAGTCCCCGTTCTTGATGGCAGCGATAGAACTTAAGGAGGCACAGACGAATGGGTGTAATTATCAATGTTGATGAGGCTTTGAAACTTCGTTCGGAGTATAACATTCTCCGTGAGCCTCTTAACGAAATGATTATCAGACAGCAAGAGGCTTGGGAAAAGTCCAATCCCCTTGACATGATTTATAACAGAGGTACTCTTGACCAGTTCCAGCGTACCTATGTTTCGAGCATTGGTTTTGACCACGCTTTTACTGAAACTAACGACTATGCGATTGGACCTATCTTCAACACGGCCGAAGGTTTCGCAGCAACGTATCGTACGAGAACGTTCCAAGGTTCCTTTATCATTACTCAGCAAACGCTTGAGGACCAAGAACTTGGACGTGCGAAAGACGATGCGAGCAGATTTATTAAACGTTGGCAAGGTGACATTGTTGAGTACGGTGTAGCTGCTTTGTCTGCAGCGTTTGGTGAGGAAGTTATCTGGGGCACGAGTGCTGAGGGTAAATCTAAACTCAAACTTACTTCTGCAGACACGGTTGATGGTACGCTCGACGGAGCGAAGAACCCTTTGTTCACAAGCAAACACACTCTTGTTAAACGTGACAACATGACCGCGGCAGACATCACCGCATCGTTGCAGTCTAACTGTTTCTATGCAGATGTTGATATCCTTGGTAGCGACCCGGCCCGTATTGCTAAACTTGGTGATGTTATCAATCAGGTTATCACTTACATGGAAAATTTGAAAGATGACAATGGCAAGTATGCAGGTGTTAGTGGTGCAAAGAGAATTGTCACCGGTAACGACCCTCACTTGAAAGCGGCTATCGAAACTGCACTTTCCATGGATATGTTCAAACAAGGTGAAAGCTTGCAGATCAACCCCGCATACAAGAGGGCGGAGCTTGACGTTTCTCCTTACTTCCTTGACATTCCTCAGTGTAAAGCAGGCCAGGGTTTCTTCATTGTAGATAAAGCATACAATGCTGAAAACCACGGTCTTGAAATTACCGAACGTATTGCACTTACTCTTGACGTTGTATGGCAGAAGAGACCTGCAGGTGTCATCTACGATGGACGTCAGCGTTTCGATATCAACGTTGCGACGTGGAGAGGTGTTGCTTATGTATACCTGGGAACCCCTGCTGGTGCTACTGGCAAGTGGGACGACATCACTCACTTCACGAAAGTAACTCCTGCGGCTACCATTGTCAGACCTGTTGAGGTTGTTGGCACTGTGACCACGAAAGCGAGTTCTTAATTAGTTCACACCATCGCAATTTAATACCTTATTGTAGGGAAGGCCGGCCGGCATTTGTCGGCTGGCTTTCTCTTTTATAAGATGGTATGATGAGGCATTTTAATATATAATATTTTATCAATGAATATTTAATCAATAGAATATCTATCAATCGAATATTATATATTAAAATTGACGATATGCAGTTTTAATCATCATTTATAAATAAAATTTTGAGAGGTAAAATATGTACACATGGGGATACCTTAAAAACGCATGCCTTGCAAAATTAGACATGAGTGCAGATGATGCAATCAAAATGGGGATAATGAATAAGTTTCCATATTATGCAAATGAGGCACTTGGTCAAATTGTAAGTAGCATAAAACCTAAACACACTTATGCACAGTTTAACGTTGTGGAAGAGTCACACCTCATGTGCATATTGCAGAACAGATACAAAGACATAACGAATTGGGACTTCTTACATTGGGGCAAATGTGAGTATGAGAACTTTGACAAAGCGCACAAAGATGCATGGGATACGTACAATTATTACTCTTTTGTAAACCAACCTGTAAGAATGCCTGAGGACTTTGTATCATTCGGTGACCAAGATAATTATGTTGAAATTTGTAATCGCATGGTTGTTGCAACAGATGATGAATACAAGACGTATGGTAATTGTGAAATTATATTTTTCAAAGGTGGCAACTATCATATTTCGTACGATGCAAAATGGTTTGAGTTTTTGCCAGAAACAGATGACAATGTGAAGTTGGACATACCGCAAGATATACTTGATGCAATACCTTCTTACATTGTGAGTCAGTGTTTCAAGATTGACGATGAGCAAAAGGCACAAATTTATCGCAATGAATATGAAATGTTTCTTGCACGTATTACAGATGATTTGTATTACAGCAACAAGAAGTTTCATCACAGGTGGGAATAATGAGAAGAACGCTAAACAGAGAACCACTCAGTGTGAATGTTGGAAGTCTTGAAGAAAAGTACTTTAACTTTGCAGAATTTAAAGGAATTTGTAGTAACAAAAATTACATTACGATTGACCAACAAACCTTTGAAGAGGCAGAGAATGTGTACGTAGACCAAGACGAACAACTTCGCACGAGACCACCTGTAAAACGAGTGGAGGCGGTAGACCTTAAAGGTGGTAAAATTATCAACGTGTTCAAGATAAACAATCTTGTATTCTATCACGTAAGTTTTGGTTTTAGGTATGAACTTATATTCTTATACGAAGGGCATCAGTATTACAGACCTGTAGCAAGTCAAGTAAACATGCTGTGGCATGAGAATAGATACATTGTGTTTGAGAACACCGGTATTGAGGCGTTTTACATTGACTATACAGAAACTGACCCAGAGAAAAAGATTGTGTGGTTGTTACCGAAAGACATTGTCTTTGTACCAATAACTGAAATACATCAAGGTTCATCAATTGTTGAAAACACTTCTGAAAACTTATTTACAGGTAGTTACAGGGTGCAATATATTTTTGATGGGGTATCAGGTACACCGACCACAGACTTAATAAATAAAAAGGTAACAATAACTCTTCCGTATAAAGATGAAAATGGTGACTGGGTAACAATGGAAACCACCTTTGTACCTAACATGGATAAGATGTTTGTTAAACCTTCTGAAACACTTGATATTGATGAAGTACAAGTCGTCAAGGTTGGGACAGTGTATTATTATCTTGCATATAACGATACTGGAAACGTGTGTTATCTTAGTACGACTGGTAAAAATTTTATACAGGTACAATATCCGTCGGACACATGTAGGGCACCTACTTTGTCAGAAGATGGAAGTGCGGTGTATCTTGTAGACACGAGTGCAACTACCTTGTACACGATGCCACTTAACGGCAACCTTGTAGGTCTCGGGTGGACAGAGATAACTTACACATTACCTACAAACATACGTTGTAATAGTAATGTAGAAATATCTACTACACCTCGTTTTGCTAACGCAGAATACAGTAACATTATATTGCAATCGGATTTTAGTGAAGTACCATTTCCATTTGGTTGCAGTCCGGAAACAGGCAAGGCAATGTATCTTGTACCTTGTAAATATAAATGCACCACCGTTACAAATACAAGTAAAACGTGGTCGCAATCGGGTACACCGACAACTTATGAAAATGAACTTGGTTGGGTGTTATTGATTTATGCAAATGGTGTGGTTAAATCCTACCTTGTAGTAGACATTGGTGCATTCAGTAATTCTTGGGAAGCAGGTATAAAAGGCAAAATGAATGTACAAATTTCAAATAATTTGTCATACATTGTCGTCGGTGGTAAAAACTTTTCAAATAGTTCATACTCTGGACTGTGCATGGCAATACTCAACAATAACATGGAGCCTTATTATTACGTGGACCAAGGTAAGCGTAGCACATCTACAATATACTATTTTGTAGATGTTGTAACAAGCACAACTGTTGAGATAACAGGTACATTTGACATCGTGTCCAGACTTGCAGGTAGTACACTTACCGTTAAATGTGCTCAATGGTCTGGGTTTAAGTGGTTCGACGCAGTCATGAGTAATGCAGCATTGTACGAAGATTATAATGCGAGTGACTATGTATTACAATATACATTTACAGGTGATGGTCACAATTCAGGTCGATTAATTTACCCGATTGAGTTTGATAGAACGGTTACTGAGAAAGATTTTCCGTCAAATGTTCAAGCAAATAATGGTATCAAATTGTCTATTGATAATGACAATGTGTTGGTACAGAATGGTTATTATTACAATAAACAATTACTTGATTATTTGACGCCAGACACAGGTGTAGTTAAACCTATGTATTTTGACAACAACATAATTGTGTATACAAAAATGGACACCGTCGGCGAAGTTGTCATATACAGTTCAACGTATGATGAAAAAGTTTATGTTGAGTATTATGAAAATGTAGACTATGACAGCGACGGTAATCCCGTCGTCAAGTTTAATTATTATTTGCCAAATCATGTAATAAACTTTATAGATGACGTTATATCTATAAATGAAAAGGTTTATTATAGTGGTAACGCAGAACCGAAAGAATTGTTGTACTTTCCAGTAGACAATAATAAAATCTTTGAGGACACTGTCACCAATCTTGTAGTATTTTCACAGACGTCACTTGGTATATTCCTTGAAGATAATGTGTATGAGTTACAATATGATGACAGCAATAGTACAAATGCAATACACCTCTATTTGTTAACACCTACAAAATTAAAACTTGGTTGTAAAGAAGGTGCAGACATATTGTTAAACTATGACGGTTCAACAATTGTACTTGCAAATTTAAAAGGTGTAACCGCACTCACCTATCAAGACTTTGTACAATCAACTGAGCAGACGTATTCATATCTTAGCGAAAACATAATGACTGATTATTATGAATTTGCAACAGGCCCAATCAAATTGTATCAATTTAAGGATTACATCTTTGTATATCAACAAGATAAAAATCAAATGTTTGTACTTGACGCAAGAAAATCATCATGGTGGAAATGGACGAATATCGGTAACGTTGAGTTTCTTGTAAACAACGACTCACAGTTGCAAATTGTAGTTGATGGCAATTTGTATTACTACGACTTCGGTGCAGATGAGATACATGACTTAGATACTCATATAATAAAGTGGCACATTAAGAGTCAGAAGTTACACTTCGATGCACCGAATAATTACAAACACATTCGCTCACTGTCAGTGATAACGTCTCAGGTAGGTAATAAATTGCGTTTCAAACTGTGGTTTAAGAATTATCGTAATTTAAACAATTTGCAAGACACAGATGTTGTATCGTACGAAATTGAAGAACTTAGTACATTGATTAAGCGCGTCAACTTTGTAAAAACGAATGCGTTCCAATTTGAGATAGGTTCAGACGATATGGATAAACACCCCGTTTATTTTGTGACACCTGACATTGCGATAAAATATAGAATAACAGAGAGGGTAAGATAATGCAAGGAATGGTTTTAACTTCTGACAGTGCAGCACGTCAACTTAAAAACATGAACCGTGACTATAACAATAAGTTGACGTGGCAGAATGCACTTAACTCAGTAGACGCATCTGCGACACAAGCTCAACAGCAATTGCAACAGAGTTATACAGACGCGTCTGCACAGGCGTATGCAGCATATTTGCAAAATAGGGCTGCTCTTGCAAACGGTGGATATATCGGTGCTGGTGCGAAAGCACTCGGTGCCAGTGCAGATAACGAGCTGACTCAATTGTATGAACAGTATGCAAGTAATCGTACTAATCAATTAAGTGCTATTGAGACTGCGAGACAAGAACAACAAGATGCAATCGAAGATATTCTTGCACAACAAGGTGAGTATACCGCAAAATATGACAAAGCACATTATGATTACCTGAATTGGTTGTACGAAAATAAACCTGAGTACTTTGAAGAGGGTGGAATTTTTGAGGACATGATGTACATCAGCGATGATGAGGATAATCCCGAGATTAGACTTAAAACAATGAATGAGTTGTTTATGCCTTCAACAAATGAAGCAGGTGAACAGACTGGTTTGTACAGAGAATTGTATGACGAGAATGGTAATCCCACAGGCGAATATGAATTAACACTCAAAGGAGTAGATTGGTATGACAGAATTGAAAATCAACTCAATGGATTGCAAGGGAACAAAGACTTTAAAGATGCTGGTAATTACACTTTTGGTGAGTATTTGTCACAAACTGACGAGGATTTGTTGAACTGGGCACAGTCTTACAACCCTTGGAATTATACTGAGGCTGGTACAAATGCTGGTACATTTAAGACAATGTACGGTATGGCGAGTACTGATACGAGTTATGCATTTGCAGAACGATTTGGTGGATTAACGAAAGGTGAACTTGAACAAGGATTTAAAGATTTCAGTGAAGCAATGGATGTCGGAAATCGTGATAAACTTACAGATAGTGTATTTGATTTAATTGATAAGTTTGGTCTAAAAGATGAATTTGAGGAAGATGGACTGACCAAAGAAACCTTGTCAAAGGTTATTAAAAGTATCGGTGATGGTGAAAAAGCAGAGGAGATTGCAGACAAGTATCTTGTACCAAATTGGATTATTGGCACATTACTCGGACCAGTTGGAATGCTTGCTGCAGGGCATGAAACTGCTGCTGATAAACGCGAGTATGAGAGATTGTACCGTGAAGGGTATAATGACTTGTTGACACAGATTACATCTGCCGCAATGCAGAAACGACGTCAGCAAGAAATAGATTTTACTACTGGAAATTATCGGTAGAATGAGGCATTTTAATATATAATATTTTCTCGATGATGAATTCATCGAGAAAATATTTATCAGGTTAACATTATATATTAAAATCATTGAGAATTGATTTCTTGGTGAAATATATAATAAGATATTCATAATAATTGTGAAGAGCAATAAAGGAGTATAAGTATGGCAAATCTCATGAAGAAACAACAAAACTTTCTCAATCCGACAGATTTCTTTTATAATACGTATAAAAATAACGCGTATTTTAAACAAGAGGATTGGGACACATTTAACAAACGTGGTGAACTTGATAGTTATATCGGAATTGTATCGCAATTTGATAAATTACCTGCGTATGATGTACTTGACAAAAAGTGGCATATCAGTCGTGCCGACACTGATTTGAGGTATGCGATGTTGGCAACAGAGGCAAATGCAGATAGAACAGAGCTCAAAGAGTATGAAATTGAAGTACCAATATACACCAATCCAAATGGAACCGTTCCAGAATTTATAAAAGATAGCGACGGTAATGACGTACCAAATAAAATAAAAGAAAAGGTACAAATGACCGAGTATGATTATTTAAGTAAACAGTTCCAAGATTGGGTTGAATATGATACAAATGTTCAGCGACAAGAGATTTCGGAAAACGGAAATGGTGCGTTAAAAGTTTTTAACACCGTAATAGGTGCACCTGTATCTTGGTTTGTGGAAGGTGTAGGCAACGTTGTCGATAATTTTGCAGGCGTATTAGGTTTCATAACCGATAGCACAATAGACCTCGCAAGCACTGGTAAAATAAATACCTCATGGGCAGATTATGTCGGACAAGAAGGTCACATGAGTGAAATTGCACGTAAAGCTGCATATTATAGTTATTATACAAATAAGAATGGTGATTTAAACAAGGCTGGTCAAATTGTACAAGGTCTTGCAAATAGTTTCGGTGAAGCGTCTATCATGATAGCGGCAAATATCATGTTACCAGGTTTCGGTGTTGGTGCTACATTGTCATCTGTTGTAGGACAGGGTGCATATTATACAGGCATGTTTGGTGGACGCGTTGGTGATAGAGTTAGTGACCCCTCGTTCGATAAGGTAGACGAATGGAAAATTGTAACCGAGGCTGCAGTTCAGACAATGCTTGATTATGCAATCACACTTGGCATGAACAAATTCTTAGGTGGTTCGTTCATGGACAAAGTGTATCGTGGAATTGCACCTAAAGCCGTTAAAGGCGGTCTCGTTGGTAGATTTGTTCATGACTTTTTGTCAGAAGGTCTTGAAGAGGGTTTACAAGAATATGGTTCGTACCTCATAAGTGAAATCATGGCGATGAGCGATAAAGAGTTTCACAATGAGGATTTTAGTTTTCAAACCGTGCTTGATGCATTCGTACTTGGTGGTTTATCGTCTGTCATCATGAACATTGGCGGTATTATTACTACTAACAAAATTGAAATTGGCGATAAAAAGTTTGGTAAAATTAAATCGTGGATTTATAATGCCAATATTGCACAATTAAATGACGCTTATATGCGCCTCATTGCTGATGAAAATTTGTCTGTTGACGAACGTGCTCAAGCGATGTCTGCAATGTATAATTCTTTTGTACTTATCTCTAAAGCATATAATGCACTCGGTGATGAACGTGTACAGGCTGCAAATAATTTAATTGAAAGAATGTACAACAAAGTCATCAGTGAACCAGATTTTGTAACGGAGTCCGAACTTGGCAATCGGATGCGTGCGTATTATGCAAGAGATTATGCACAGAATGTGATGAGTGAATTGAATAAACTCGGTCACGAATATGCTATTTCTAAAATAAGTGAAATTATTTTGAACGATGATGAGGTACAAAAAGAGATTGCTGACGCAGGTATAACGAAGATTGCTGACTTCATTGAGAAAGCAGACATGCCAAATGTTGAGAATGGCAAGAAAATGAAAAAACTTGCCGATGATATGAATGTCGACAATGTGGCATTGACAGATGGTGATAGACCTATTGTAATCGGTGATACATTGTTCATCAATCCCGACATTCTCAATACATATGACAATGTTGGTATTATTCGCAGCACCGCTACTCAGACAATTGTAAAGAACATTCGTCAACGTCTTAACAAAGATATGATGAGACGTATCTTTGATTTGTATAAACAAAATATACAAGACAAACGTAAGGCAAATTACAATGATGCGATAATGCACCTCATGTTTAATCCCACGTTTTTTAAAGTGTGTCTTGCAACCGCAGACCAAGATATGTACAACTTCTTGTCTATGCTTGACAACCTTGTAGAAAAAGCAAGTGGAAGAACGAATATCGAGAAACTTGCATATCAACAGGTCGTTAAAGAAGTACAGAAGTCAATGAAGGCGCCAATCATTGAGTACCTCATCAATCAACAGAACGCACGGTATGATGATTTAAAAGTGCTCACTGAAACTGAAAAACAATTCATCAAAACAAAACGTTATAGCAAAGACCTTGCAAATCGTATACTCAGTGATGAAGAGTTCAAAAAGTTAACAGATGAAGATTGGAATGTAATAAATAATCGTATCAATTATTTGCAAGCAGACAAACTTGTAAAAGACCAAATATGTAAAATGTTACACTCTGAAAGTGCAAATGCTCGGGCGGCAGGTCTTGGTATACTTGATAACGAATATAGCGGTAAATTTTTCACCCTGTACAACGATTCATATTACTTGAAACAATTGTCACCTGGCAATAACTGGTTCAATGAGTTCATGAAAGAAAATAAATTTAGTTTGTTGTCTTTCTCCTCAATGCGCTTTCCTCAACATATTGTAGACATATGCATGACAAATTATGGCAAGGTTGACAATGAGTCACTTTTGTTAACCGTTAGGGGTCAATTTCAACTGTGGACACAATATAATTTTGATATAATTGTGGATGAAAGTGTTGGCACCGTTAAAATCGTACCACTCAAAGACACCGCGAAGATATACATGCAAGACAGCATAAATTATACTTCAGAAGTACAAAGGTTTATGCAAGAGGCAATGTATACGGAGAATGGTTCTTATCTAATACCTTCGCAAGATTACAAGATAATGCGTGACTTCACAGAGTTCTTAATCAGTGGTGAAAAGTTCAGTGATATTGACAGAAGTACAATTCGTATTAACCAAGTTATACAGAACCCGGATTTATATTTAAAAGAGTCCATTAAACGTGCAATAAAAGATGATTACAAGAAAGTAAATAGTTATACCACGTTTATGCATCTGCGTGCATTGTTGTTACAAGATTATGAAACAATAACGATTACTCAATTACAGAATGGTGAATATGTATTCGTAGACCTTGTAGATGCATATGGTCAACTCAAAGACGATGTTGGAAACGCAGACCGTGGTTCAAACACCATTTGGGATAATGCATGGAAAGATGGTGAACACGAAACCGTAAAAGGTAAGGAACAAGTTACCTTACCTATAAGTTACTTTATTAAAAGTGATAGATTGGTTGGTCCTCTTGCAGACGTTAAAGTCATTCTTGTAAGCGATAAGTCAAATGCAGGAACATACAATCGTCAAACAAATACCATCACGGTTACAAAAACTAAGAGTAATGCATTCTTTAAATTTGTATTATTACATGAATTCCAACATGCGATACAAATGGCAAATGGAATGAACCCAGGTTTGACACTTAATTTTAACGTTGACGATAACTTAATTGCAGACTTTGAAAAGCATGCACCAGATGTGTTTAAACGTGGTGATGGCTCATACGTGACAGAGCGAAAAGATAAAGTTCGAGCTATTCAGTGGTATTTGTACAATACATCTGGTGAGCATATTGCAAATTTGCAAGGTGACATGGTTGCATTTGTGCCTACTCTTGTAGTAAATAACACAGGTTTTGCTGCCGACGTTGTAACTCCATGGGGAACACGACACACAATCTTTTTCAATGACCAAGCATATGATGAGTTTCGGATGCCTGTGCATGGACACAATGATGTGTACACAGAATTGTTAAGTCCGAAAGAATATCAAGAATATTACAATCTTGTAGAGAGCGGTGACAACGTACGTACAGACGACCAAGAAGTAAGGTACGGTGAACTTAAACGTGAACTCTGGCCTATAACGAATGAGTATTGGTCACAAGAATTTGGCGGCGGTTTCATTGATGAAAAAGTAAAACGTAAATTGTATGACAAGATTACACCGGAAGTAAGACAAAAAATGTTAGAACTTATGCACTTGAGTCTTGCACCAGGCGTATCATTTGAAACGTTTATGAATATGACCTTGCCTTATGCACGTATGCAGATTACTTCCGGTGTCTATAAAGATGTATTCTTGTCCGTAGCCGTTGGTGAAACGGCGATGAGTTGGTTAAAGATGCGTGATAACACAACTCGCGGCGTACTGTACGTAGGTACACTTAAACCGAGTGATATAATCGGTTACGTTGGTGAAGAACTTGATGAGGCACTCTTGTCAAGTAAACAGGTTAATAAAGCAAAAGAAGTTAAAGTTGCAATGAGCCTTGGTGAACTCACTGTTGCAAATGAGATTGAAGGTACAACACTCATCGATGGTGATGATATGTACAAAATCAGTTACGCAGAGGCGGTGACGACGCAGACCGATAATAGTGAAATACTTCGTAAACTTAAATTCAAACAGAGTGATAACATTGTAAAAGACAGAGTGAGCGTTGTATTGTCAGACGGTACAATTGAGTCAAGTACAAATAATGAGTTTATGTACAATAGCGATTTATCAATGGCGTTAAAACGTAATCCTACACGTGAAGGTTACAGATTGCTTAGGACTACGCCTCTTGTACAATACACCGTTTCAGGAGCATACGTACGTATGCCACTCAATTATACTCAGGCACAGTACGATACTATTGTAAAACAACTTAAATCACTTGGTGACATTAGTATTACGATAGACGTCGCAACAGGTGACTATAAATATTTTGCAAGTTTGAATAACAGAAAGAACAATATTGCAGATATTGAAATGCTCATTGACAGAACACTTGACCAATTCAATTTAGAGGTTGACGAATTCATTAGCAAACGCATGGTTGCAGAAGAATTTGCAATGAGTGAAGATGAAGTAATTGGTTCACAACCCAAAGAGATTGCTATTAAAGAGCGCAAAAATAAACGTGGTGCAGTAAAAAGACCTGACAGTGAACGTAACTATGTCAATAAACAAATGGCAGGTGATACTAACTTAAAGTATTATGTTGGTAGATATATTGCAAAAGATATGCAAGAGTTTATCAAAGAGGCGTCACCTACTCGTACAGAACCCGAATTGTATGAAATGATTGTCAAAGGTGAGATTTCATACTATGACATTGACAAATATTTCCGTTCACACGATGAGATGAATGAATACACATTTAATCTCATAAACAAGTACTTCTTCAAGAACACCATACTTGATACAAAAGCAAAATTAGAAAAGTTTATTGCACTTGATATCCGTTACTATTATGCACTCAATGCATTATTAGAACAGGCAGGTATGAGTGAACAAGCTAGCAAACCTATGACACTTGAGGCATTCACTCAACTGTTCGAGAAGGCACAGAAAAACCCTGCATTAAAAGCACAACTTGACAAATTGTTAGAGCATGCTTTTGAACACAGGGTTTATAACAAAGATTATAAAAAGAATGGTGAACCGAAATTCAAATATGAGCCACTCGACATTGATGAAAATCACATGCGTACATTGGCAATGAGATTGATGAACGGTTCCATTGACAGTGCCGCAAGAGTAATTGCAACTGCAAGAGCGATCGCAATGTCTTATAAATACGGTGAACATTGGGATACTGCAGATGTTAAGAAAGGTGCAGGCTCACTTGATGAGGCTACAAAGAGTGGTAAATCTGGTGAAGATGCTGGTACAAGACTCGATGTTGTTGCCGATGAAAAGAGTGGACGTGATTTCTTTGACCAAGCGTATGATGAGCGTGTCGCAGATGACCCGAACAGTGTTAAATACGATGTGTTAATTGATTACTATGGTAAAAAATATCGTGCACAACACACCGATTGGAAAACTTATTCACAAAAGAAACGTTATCAAGTTGCACAAAGTATCTATAACAAAGTGCACAACATGTCACAAGAAGACCTTGATAACAGATACAAGAAGATTATCGCGAAACAAGAAGGTGCAAAATTGTCAGATGCTGCGGTTGAAAATGACACTGTGTTACCTGTTAAAAATGTTCGTAAAAATCTTGTAACACGTATCAAGAGTCTTGGTACAACGATATCAAATTGGATATCAAACAAACAATGGAAGAACCTACCAGATAAATACAAACAATACTTTGATGAGGAAACTCATAAATTAAAACCTGAGTATTATGCAAATGTTGAAACAGGCGCAAAAGAATTCCCCAGACTTGAGGCATTACGTGATGACTTACGTTTTATAAGTGATGGTTTACAAAGAGGTAGTTTTACTACAAAGAAAGGTGCACAACTTGAGGAGCGTCTGCGTAAAGCAAATGAAACGATTGCAAAACAGAAACAACAATTGAGGTCTGCAAAATTAAAAGCAGATGAAAAAGAAGTAACAATAATTGAAACAAAGACTCGTGAATTTACCACTCAGTCACAGCATGTAATACCTGAGAAGTTGCAGATGATACTCGAGAGTACATTTGATGAACATCGTAAATCAACGGTTAAATTCCTTGCAACAGAAAATGATTATAACACTCGTATCAATGCAAAGAAATTCTATCAAATGAATGCAGATATACTCAACGGTATCACAACATCGGACATCGAGGAAATCATAAATTTCTATGACGGTGCAATTCTTGTAAACGCAACAGATGCAAGTCTACGTAACTTTAAGGCATACGAAACCTTGTTACTTGCCTATTTTGTAGAACAGTATAGAAACAAAGCGTATCCCGACTTAGACCCTTACTTTGTTGAACGTGCAGAAGATATACTTAAAACAAAGGCCACCATCTCTGCTACTGAACTCTCGACGTGGAGGTCGGTAATGCGAAGGGTGGATCCTAACAAAGTTATTATACAGGCGATGGCCAGTAAGTTTGGTATAGATTTTGAGGATAGCGAAGTAACACAACTACGTAAAGCAGTTCAAACGGGTAACCTTAAAACTATTGAAAATGCACAACGTAAATTGTATAACAATGCATTGAAGAGATACAAAGGTAACAAAGTTTCATTGATGGATAAGATACTCAAATTCCAAAAAGCAATGATGCTATCTAATCCAGCGACTGCAGTACGAAATCAAGTGTCGAATGCAATGTTGTATAAAGGTAATCAACTTGCGGACTTCCTCGGCAATCTTGTAACAAAGAAAAGTACCAGACCTGAGCAGTTCCAAATCACCGGTGTAAAAGTTAGTGAAAAGACTGCCAACTTTGTAAAGACGGAGTTCTTGGACAGTGGTTTCTTTAACCTAATAAGTGACGGACTTAGCAAGTATGATACGAGAAGAGCGCAAATGAATGTAGGTGGAGAGTTAATTGTAGACATGATTGCAACAGGTATTGCTACTGAAATCTCATATAACAATACCTATAACAAAGATATGATGAATACAATTATCAACACCATATTTAAGTTTCAGACGGACGATTTATGGATAAGAAAAACTGCAATTAGATACATTGGCAAATTGTTAGAACAGCAACAGGTTGATATTGACCATGGTAAAACCTCAGAGGTACTTGAAATTGTAGCAGAGGGATATACTCGTGCGGCAATGGATTATATGCATCGTAGCAATGTGTTTAATAGCATTGAAGCTAAGTTCCGTGAAAGAGCGCCAAAAGCATTCTTCGGTTATAAATTATTGTTCCCGTTTATGCCGAGTGCGTGGAACTGGTTTGTTGAAAGTCTTAATTGGACACCTCTCGGTTTAGCTAAAAACATTGTAAACCTTATCAAAGTTGAAAAGACAATAACAGACCTTGAAAACAGACGTATGAAAGGTGAACCTGTTATGTCACCGAGATTTGCAGAAGCGATGGCAAAGCGTGGAATAGGCAAAGGTATCATTGGTTCCTTTGTAATGGGCTTGGGTATGTTACTCGGTGCACTCGGCGTAGTAGGTGTAGATGACAAAGATGATAAACTGAAACTTAAATTCGGAAATGTTTATGTTGACATTGCAAATATCTTTGGTACCTCGTCATTTATTGTAGGTGCAGAGTTAATGAACCCTCGCAAGGGTAACGCAATGGAAGTACTTGAGGCGACATTTACGGCACTCATCGAAGACAGTTGGTTTAATGATATTGCAAATATGTTTAGTTACGGTTCAGACTCTGTGTGGGATGTGTTACTTGATAAGACTAATAATTTGTTAACATCGTTCATACCTAACTTTGTAAAATCGTTTTCGAAACTATTGTACAATTTTGATATCAAATATGACAGTGGTTTTCTTGGTAATTTACAATTCTTTGCAGCACAAATACCGGGTGTAGCATATGCACTACCTAAGAAAATCAATCCATACACAGGTGAGGTACAGAGCACGTATGGCTTACCATTCTTTGCAGACTTTGCAATAGACATACTTAATCAATGGTTACCTTTTAAAATTCAACCTCGTGTTTATACAAAAGCAGAAAAGATTGCAATGAGCTTAAGTGTAAACAAAGGTCAATTGACAGGTGAATACAAAGACATTGGTAAAGTAGATTTCTTTGCACTGAATACAAAGTATGGTGAATTAAACAAGACGGACTTAGAAGCCTTTATAAATAATCGTACGAGATATGATGTCCAAGATGACAAAGGTGTTTTAAGAAAGAATTTGTCATACAATCAAATGACTGATGAACAAAGAAAAACCGTTATCGAACGTATAATGTCCAATAACGGTATCTATGCAAAAATATATGCATGGACTTCCAAAGGTCATAAGTATTACACAAATGCATCGGAATATTCCACACTGAAGAAACTTGGTATAAGTAAAGGTGTCTTTAAGGGCGATAAAGGTTTCGTTTCCTAAGCAGTTTATCCAAATTATCTATCTCCAATTTTGTATCTGCATCAATTGCCAGATACTTCCCAGACACGGGGCATCTCACTACGAGGTGCCCTTCGTCTTTTTCTACAAACCTTAGTGCATTCTTTAAACCATTACAACAATCTCGAATGTGACAGTAAACATCTTCGATATCGTCATACTCATATGGTAAAAATGTTTCGTCAAGTATTAAGTACATTGTATACCTCCTTGTAATTTAATTGATTTTAATATATAATATTTTCATCATGAATATTTAATCGAAAGAATTATTCTCATCATGATATTATATATTAAAATCATTCATATGCAGTTTTAGATTAGATTTCATAATCAAATTTATGAGTTTTAACTAAACTACCATCTTTCAATTCTGTCCACTCAATATTGAGTTTATCAAGTGCTTCGGTTATATAAAACATATAATCAATCTTCGGTTTGAGTTCGTCAATATTGTATTTCTTAACGTCATCATTGACAACAATACAGTGTTCACCAATTTCAGGCATCTTGGTATAAGACAAAGAATTTGTTTTATTATTACGTTTGGTTTTATACAAACAACCATAACGTTCATCGTTCGTCATAATGACACGATTTCCTTTAAATAATTTAATCTCTTGTCCATTACTCATTCTTTGTACTACGCCAGAGTACGTGGGACCTTTCTTACAATAGTACATGAAATTGTAAGGGTCTCGTTCATTGACAATTGTTTCTACAATATTCTTTTTGTTTAACAACCATTCTTTCGCCGCCTTTGCAGCAACAAAACCAGACAAACCAGATATTGTCGCATAACCAATATTCAAAATATTTGTAGATAACCAACCGCCTTTCGATTTTTGTTTACCACCTTTCTTGATCAACAAGTAATTGTTAACATCTCTTTGCCAGATTTTCTCAACCTCATCGTATTCAAGTAACATTTGTGTCATTTCTGACCACTCATCACAAAGTTTTTTAACAAGGTCATAATCCTTTCTACGGAAGTATGCAAGTATACCATCTGTATTACTCTGAATAACTTGGAAACCTGGTACTTTTTTGTAAAGAGTTGCAGCAAGAGCTGTCAACAATAATTGACCAACTCGACAAGTACTTAAACAATGATATCTGTCGTAAAGGTCAAGATACTTATTACCACTCGCACCGTATGTCGTATTCAAGACAAGTTTATATGCTTGTTGCAATAAATCATCGTCAAAGGTTTTATTTTTCTTTGCTTTAAGTTTAAGTCGTTCTTCAAAAATCTCTTTGAAGTATGCAGGATTTTTAACCGCTCTACTAAGCAATCGGAAGAATATTAACAACGATGGATAGAATGATGCAACGTCAAGGTTAACCATTACCCACTCATCGTCACTTTCAACATATAAACATTTTGCTAAATAAGAATGAACTCCGCCATTACCGAATGTAACGACGTTGTTAAATACATTTACCTCGATTGTTTTACTTTTAGGGTTCTCACTTTTACCATCGAAGTAATACGGATTGTTCCGTATCTCATCTACCAACTTTGTACCGAGTGCATCGTAAATATATTGTCTACAATGTTCTGGTAACTCAACACTATCACAAAGTTCATCTGCAAAGTTCGTTCTCTTTGCACCAAGAACGAGTGCACAGACCTGAGCATTTGTGTATTTGTAACACGTCTCAATCGGAATGTTGAACGCTTTACTGATTGCAAGTTTTGCTTTAATATTTACTTCTCGAATGCGTACAAAATATTCCATTGTAGAATAGACGTCATGCTTACAATAATAAGTCATATCATCTTTTTGTTCTTGCATCATGTTCTCAGTGTTAAAATCTACTTCACTTTCTAACACACTCAGACCAAGTAAACCCTCTTTGTCTTTAAGTGAACCACCGTTGTCATCATCAAACAAATCTTGATACACTACATCTGGCATTCTACGTTTTGCAAATGATTGTAACCGAATGTGTTCTTTTGATGCAAACTTTGTTTTAGGGTCAATGATTAAATCGTTTACAATTTTAACCTGTTGAGGACTAAATCCTTGATATATTGCATTCGCAATCATCAAGTCATAATATTTAATATTGTAACCAATCATCACGTGGTCAGGTTCACGTAAGACTTCAATCATACGTTCTCTCGCATCAGGCATATCGCTTGATATAATTGTAAACGTATCTTTAATAGTTTCATCAAAGACTCGGTCTGCAGGCATGTCACCTGTTACAAGTAACCACCAATTAGGCGTTACCTCAAAGTCGAAAAATCTTTCAATCATTTATACTCCTTTAAAACGGTTTAAATTTTGCATCGTAGTCACCAATCTTTATAAATTGTAACTTATTACTCTTTTGTCCATCTACTATAATGAACGATGTTTCTAAATCATATAATGCGCAGACGTCATCTCTAAATGAAGTTGCAGTCATTGGTCTTGCGTGACCATTTGTCTGTGCCCACTCTTGGAATTGTCCATACATCGATAGACAAGGTTTATTGACTAAATCACCCGTTGTTATATCCATTTCATATAACCACTCATTGAGAGGACTTTGTCTACATTTAAATATCCTCAACAGATCTTGCTCAGATTGATTTATTGTAAAGTGACCTTCCTCAATAACTTTGCGAATACCTTCTACCGCTTTGAACAAGAAGTATTCCATATCGGTATTTGTTATTTTCAACATGAATGTGGGGTCTGGATTTTCAACCTTGTGATTTAATTCAATTAAAACAATTCGTCTGTACAAACCTGACGTTCTGTCCATAATTTTTGGCAATTTGTTACAAGAGAAACAGCATGTTGCAAAAGGTTTATACACCATTGGGTCTTTGTATATCTGTCTAACTGTAACTTTGTTACCAGATACAATGGACTTAAATCTGCCCGTGTTTTCAAGTGCTCTTCCATCAACTACATCGTCGTCAATGTTCAACAATTTGTTAACCATTTCTGCAAGGTAATAATCTCTATCCATGTCTACAAGACCTGTGTGAGATGTGTTATCTACACCTACAAGTTTTTCTAACAAATTGAGATATGTTGATTTACCAGTCTGACCTTCACCTTGAAACATAAAGAACTTTTCAAACATGTTGCGTTTCAATAACGTATAACCTGCAACTTGATACAAAAAGTTTATCTTTATTATGTCACCGTTTGCAATCTCTTTCATAAACTGCATTATTCGAGGTGACGCCTCTGGATTATTTTCATACCTCCATGGAATAAATATTGTATTATAATCCGTCTTATTCGGTGTTTCAAGTTCACCTGTTACAAGATTGAGTATACCATTCTCTACTGCTATCTTGTGCCAGTCTTTGTTCATGTCATCATCTTGTACACGTGCTTTGATTTTGAGAAATTCTGTAATCTCTCTACGTGCATTACGAGATAAATTCTTTGACAATTCAAAATGGATAATATGTTCTACTTCATTATCGGGTATCTTTTTATAATATGAACCGGTAAATTTATAAAATGTATTTCCATAATAAATTAAATCATATCTACCAAGCAATTTCTCAGCAAGTTCGTTGTGAATATTTGTTTTTGACAGTTTGCCAGGGTCCTCAACGTCTACCTTTTCACGAAGTACCGTTTTAAATAACTCATTATTTGGCATCGGTTGAGAAAACAAAAACTCATTTATTATACGTATAGACTTCTCAATCTCTTCCGCTGTCAATTTCTTTGTACATTCAAGTTTCGTTCTCCACTTGAATAATGCATTGTTTCTACCATCACCATCTTGTAAACCAATAAATGACGGTGTACTATCTTTCATCAATGGTCTTAAAAAGTAAGGTAACGGTTCAACATAATCATTCCATTTACCCCATCTACGATGTGGATCGTTACAAGGTAAGATTATGTAACCTGTCTTATTTGCACGTGTGTCAATGTCAATGTTAAGTGCACATTTACAATGACTATCACTCGTGACCATTTCTGTAGGGTCTGTAAACAAGATATGCATTCCACGAGAAGTATAATTGTATGAATAATTTACCTCCCACTTTTGTAACAAACTTTCAAGTTTTTCTTGTGAACGCTCATCATCTGCGTTATCAATATCTACAACAACCATTCCTTTTGGTACAATCCAACCAACACGTTCACCATTCTCAACAAGTTGTTCTGCCTCTTCGTAACTCAGTGGTTGAGTTTTCCATTTTGTTAGAGGTCCCTTTGTATCGAACTTACTGTCATACTCTCTTGTTTCCCATTGTTGTGGATTATATCTCGGAATACGTACATAACCACTGTTCGGATAAATTCTGTTAAGTCTTGCAAACATCTCGTCCATTTGTTACAGGTCTCCTTTGATTGACATAAATAAATTAGACAGTGACTCTTTACGTCTAACTGCACTCCATATTTTATTTTCAATACTACCATCAAAAATCAACGTTTGTATTTTAACCGGCAACTTTTGTCCCATACGATATATACGTTTACACATTTGGTCATATGAAATAAATGAATAGTCAAGTGTGTAGAAAATCATTCTATTACACATTTGTAAATTAAAACTTTCACATTGACTACATTGTAATAACAATTTGTTACTTTTACCTGCCTTAAAATCTTCTACATTGTTTACAGATTTCGGAAACGCCTTTCTTAAATCCTCTAAGTCTTTAACAAATCTGTAAACAATAACCACTTTCTCATCATCTCGTACATTGTTTTTAATCCAATCAAGTTTATCATTATGTTTAAATTCAACAACCTGATTTCCACCACCATCTTTTGGAATATACAAATAACCATTCGCGGCCTGATGCATTTTATTAACTGCATTTAATTTAGCCATCGTTGTTTCATAATCTGCAAGTTTGATGATGCCCTCCTCTGTGTCTTTATACTCTTTTGTTTTTACAAATGGAAGTTTAACAGTTTCCACACTTAATTCTGGCATACTTCCATCATCTTCATAATCAATACGTTGAGAATATTTTGCAACATTTGCCTCAAAGCCTGCTCTGTATCTATGGTTTATTCCGAGTACTTCTGTAAACATTCTGCCACCCATAAACTTTTTATCTACGTCACAACATTCATCTACAAATCTACTATACGAAATGTCACCAAACCAACTGATATGCATATTATGGAATTGACAAAAGACATCTAACTCAGTATTACCGACAGGTGTACCAGACAAACCAAATACAAATCTTGCTTTCTTACAAATTGTAAAACAAAGTTTACTTATCTGACTATTGTGAGCCTTAATTCTGTGACACTCATCAATAATTATTACGTCCCACCTTTGTTTAATTAACTCAACTTTTCGTTTCTCTTGTATTGCCGCCGAGAATGTAACATACATTGTGTTCTTTGGCATTATCTTTTGTGGTACAATTTCAACATTCCACATGTCTCGTATTGCGCCTGCCGTAGACATTACAAGAACTCGTGCATTACCGTTCATACTTTTGTCAATATCACGGGTTGCCTCAATGCAAGGATATGTTTTACCTTTGCCTGGTTTGTAATACAGACATGCATGTTTCCGCTCTAAAAGAAAAGGAACACCGGCTGCTTGATATGGCAGTCGGTTTTGAAGATATTCTATGTATTCCATTTGTCAACACCTGTAATTTTAATCATCAACATTTCAACAATTTCACTATCATCAGTAGCGATCCATATGCCACCTGCATCACGTATCTTTCTACCTACAATTTTTTGAGCATCGGATACATCGTCTAAGTGGTTTTCACGTTTAAGTTCAATACCTACAAATTTACCACAAACACAGGCCACAAGGTCAGGTCTACCTTTCTCTGTGAATATGTTGCCGTTGTTCTTAAATACATATCCACCGTATTTTCGAATTATGTTTTGACAACGGCGTTGGAGTGCACTTTCTTTTTCAGTCACGTTTTTCTTTTTCCTCCAATTGTTCTACAATATAGGTGGCAGCAATATCCCTGTAATAATTTTGTACATACATACAATATTTATCCCACATGTCACCGTGCTTTTCACAAACTGAATACACTCCCCCATCAAGAGTATAACAATCATACTCACCTATGTTGTTACAACCACGTACATAACATTTGTAAGTTTTATGTACTTTGTTTTGTTCTAAAAATTCTTCATATGTGAGTAATTTTGGAATACGTGCTGTAACTTGCTCATATGCAATTTTGTAAAGGTCTACCTCCTGTGCATAACGTTCGAAATCACTTGAAGCATATCTTTTTAGAGCATCATCAATGTATTCAACCTCTATTGGTTTATCATCACGTGTAATAATTACGTCAATCTGTTTACCACACATGTGTTTAGGTTCAAACACATTATCATTTACAAGACATTCCTTAATCCTTGTCAATGTCTCAGGCGATGCACCAAATACACACACATTCATATAATACCTCCTACAATGTAGTTAATAATCTTTTCTCGGCTGTTCCTTATTCCATTTAACCACTGCCCTTGTTGGCATTTCACAAGACCTAACCTATTGCAAATCGATTAGGAACTTCGTGGCACCGAGCAACAAGCTACTTTAACCGAAGTAGTTACGGTTCCAAGATTGTGTAAATTTTTTTGGAAGTGGGGTACTAATTTATATCCCGCTTAGTACTAATGCGGCAGAGGACAGGTGTACTACTTCCTCTTGTGTAAGGTTCCGCTGCTTTTGATACCTTCAACATGGACCCCTTCGAGCTTACCAGGTTAGCGACTGCCTACTCGAAATTCGTTTCCTGCGCCGGACTTAGTACAATTACCGGTTGAGGTGGCTGGCGATACAAGGATTGAACTTGTACTTACAGAGTCAAAGTCTGTTGTGCTACCATTACGCTAATCGCCAATGAAGTGAGAGGTGTATCAGGCCTCTCACTAAACTGAGTACGTCTACCGAAAGTTTGTTTAATTTATTTTTAATTTTGTGTACTCAGTTCTGGTATTACTTCTCTTCCGTAGTACGGTAAGAGGTAGTATCAATCTTGTAAGAAACCCTCGTTTCAATACCCGTTTCATACGTACCATCGGGCATAGGTTTCTTAATCTCACGTTCATAACTATCTTCCGTGACATCTGCCCAGAATGTTTTACCGAGCAATTGATTATGCACGGTTTCATAATCAAGTTCAAACGTTTTCTTTTGTTCCTCGGTAAGTTTAAGTGCTGCCGCAATCAACTTATTGTAAGTCCATCTCGCATTCGGACTGAGTACATGATATGCATTCGTTGTACCTTTGTCACATTTAAACGTGAACTTTACCATCGTGTTACCACTCTTGCTTTCGGTAACCTCCGCATCTTCAACCGTAAACTCGAACGTTCCAGCCTCAGACAAAAATGCACTACCTTCATAATCACTAAATTTTTCAATCATTGCTTGTTTCCTCCGTTTCTTTTTCTTCGTTATTTATTTTTACTAAATTTACAGGATTGAGAGAGTTCTCTGCAATCATTTTTTGCCACTTGTCATATGTGAAATTGTCTACAAAATCACCTACCGCAAGTGTCATATCACGGGTTCCCGTGTCTATCAACGGGTGAGGTCCTACATACACAAGAAACTGAACTGACTTTCTACCGTTATTATCCAAAATTGTCTTGCGGCAGCAATAGAAAATGTTGCTCGCATCTTTCATATATTTTACACCGGTCTTAATAGTCAGGTCAGGTATGATGCGTATCTCTTTGTCAAGTCCAGACGTTTCATACAATTCCATCTCGTTAGTATGAGTTAACCATACAAATTGTACACCCATCTCCTCAGAGAACCGTTTCATCGTGTCCTTAATGGACAGCATCATCTTAGAAACATCACCCCATTCTTGTTGACTAAGTGCTCTGCCACCTTTTGTAAATTCAAGATACTGTTTATAGTCATCTTGTAATGCACCGATCGTGTCAATGACAATTGTCTTGAACTTATCTGCACCGGGCTTACGCAATTCTGCAAGAATTTCCGCAAGTAACTCAATTGTAGTTTTCTTACGAACAAAATCATTACGCAAATTCTTTACAAAAATACCTTGTGTCTTTGCAAGAACTCTACCTCCACCGTCATTACCAACCGAAACATATAGTAAAGGTTTCGGGTACGTACCTGCAATAGTCGTTTTACCAGACTTTGGTTTACCCATGTACATGTCAATGTTATGAGTAACAAAACTATCGTATTGCATTTATACCTCCTTTAAAAATTATCTATACTCGTGATACCTTTGACGTGCATCATTGCTTTAAGTTTCCTTATTGCTTTCTGTTCAACCTGTCTAATGCGTTCACGTGTAAGTCCATACTCTTGACCAACCTCTTCAAGTGAGTGTACAATATCATCTTCCAAACCAAATCGTTTACAAATAACAACTTGTTCACGAGGTGATAACCTTTTGATAAACTTCATGAGTGTTTCATGTCGTTCATTCTCAGCAGCGATGTCCATTGGAGATGGACCTGGGTCCGCAACAAAGTCACCTAAGAAAGTACCATCTTGGTCATCTGCCTTGTTCACCTGTGCATCAAGTGAGACGGGTTCAAGTGCCATGATTTTAAGTATGTACTTTACATCTTCTTCTGTAAACACATGTTTCGGACTATAATATTTAGGTACACCTATGTTAATCACACCTCCCCGTTGAGCCAAGTCGTTCATCTTTACGCACACCGTTATAACGCACCGGTACACCTTTAATAATTACTGCTTTCATTACCATCACCTGACAAAAACTCTGTCCCTTTGAATATTTTACTTGTTTGTTAGATATGTTGTGGACAATTGCCATGAGCTTGCCATCATAATCCGGATCAATTGGACACATTGCAATGTTCAAACCCTTTGCCGCAGCAGATGTTCTTGCACACAGTGTACCTAAACAGTCATGTGGAATAATAACTTTACAATTAAGTGGTACGATTGTGGTAGACAAAGGCTCAAATGTAACATCTTCATCTATGAAAATGTCCACACCTGCATCTTCCAAGTAACCTTTCTCTACGTTACCTACAATTTTAATGTCCATATTTCCAGAACTCCTTTGAAAATTCACTTAAACTTTCGTGACAATTATCTGCGAGTAAATACATTAAATCACCACGTCTGAAATCTTTTGGTATTGGAGGTAACAATTCAGGTTCAACCGTTCCACTGTCAAGCATCTGTCGTATCTTCGGTATATCATTCTCATACACATGCAAATTATTATCAATGTGTGTATAAGTACCAAGTTCTACACCGAGTTCAGCAGCCATAAGTTCTTGTAACAATGTGAATTGAAACACATCAAACGTTAAACCTTTGAAGATGTCATTTGACCTCATGTTTACAATAAGATTGAGTCTGTTGTTACGTATCATAAAATGCATCGTAAGTGTACAGACCGTATCTTTTGTATTACAAATTTGAATAGGTTTGATGTGTATGACCGCCTGTCTCGTGTCTTTGTCAATTCTCAACAAACATTTACACCAATCCCATTGTGATACCTTTTCACCTGCATAATCATATGTGTCAGAAAATATATATTTGCCATATGCAGAATTACAAGTTACTCCGTCATCACTAATGTGTCGCCAAAATGATGAGTACTTTGATATGAAATCAAGACTGTTACTACCACTCAGATACCAAAGTGCCTCACCATAACAGTATCTTTTAATGTTGCGCATCTCTTTAAATGACAACAATCTATCACGTGGATTACTTAGTACTAATACGTAAGGTGTTAACTCACGAACTTTCTCACCACGAGGAGAAGTTTGTTTACCTTGTCGTATCAATTCATTGAATGCACAACTGTATGCCTCATTGAATGTCATTCCTTTAACATCTCCAATATCATATTTGTACGTCTGAAATCGTTCGGTACAAGAGTTATGTTTTTCATCATGCGAATGTACTTAAAGAATAAGTTACGTTCTGTTGTTATCCATTCTTTGTTACACTCTGAACTTTCTTGCTCACCTTTGTTACAAAGATTATTGTAAATTGTATCCACACTCTGACAAATCACATAACAGTTTGTGTATCGAAGTATTTCATTTACTTCTTTGACACTTATCCTCGGTTTACGTCCATACAATTCACTATATACAAGTTCACCAAGTGGACCTCTGTCAAGTATTACTTTGTAACCTAACAAATGTCTATAAAATGTATATGTGTTTGCATGTTTACCTGTGATATGGTGTAAATCATAGTTCGGTAACCTCTTTTGTAACTCTGTACACAAGAATGATTTACCTGTACCGTTCTGTCCATCAATTATTATTCCCATTTATCAACTCCAATACCTGCGGAAGTATAACTTTTTTGTCACAAGTACTTCTGAAAAAGTCATACACCCTGTTTTGTCTTTGCATATAAAGTTCTTTGTTACACGCTACCTCAAGTATTTCATCAATGGATGCGGCCATGTCATTTTCGTCTACAAATATTGCGCCACAATCTTGTGATATCACAGGTTTGTTATTGACACAAAAGAGTTCACCCCAGCGCTTTCTGTAAATAGGAACCGTACCCGTTATGACATATTCACTCATTGCACATTCCATATTGTGAGGTAAATATTTATCTGGCAACATTAACAACTCAATGCCAAACATTGATGCACCAAGTCTTTCCATCGCCTCATCGTGATTATAAGGTCCAATGATATAAGCAGGATTACCAGGTACAATTGGCAGTTTACCTTCAAAATACAATTTTGACTTGTTACCCTCATTACAAATAATGACGTCATCGTGAGCAATTTTCTCAGGCTTAACCTCTTTGTACAAAAATTTGAGTGAACCAATATCCCTCTCAATACCTTCCATCACAGTTGTGAAGCCGTGTTTACCAAGGTACTCATATTGTAATCTCTTTACTTCATACGTACCTTTCCAATCTGCACGCCTGCCAAGGAAATGAATTGACTTCGGTTCTTTGTCATCGTAGGGTCTGATATACTTTTCACCATCTGCAAAGTCAAGGAAATTAAGTATCGGAAACTCAGGTGTTACAATTGTCGAAGGGTCTAACCCCATCTCCAGTGCAACAACATGTAAGTCATTACCCTTATTGTGAGTTATAACTCTATTGCACAATTTGAAGAAGTCATTGTACATTATGTCGTAATAGAAATTACGTTTGATAGACGGTGCCCGGTGGTCTACGTTGATATATACAATATGTTTATCTTGCAACTTTTCAAGTATTTCCATGAAAGACTCGGTCGTTTCAAACTCAGCGTTGATGGGTGGAACACTTAGTATAATGATTGTGTCACATTGTTTAAAGGTTGAGATGATACGTTCTTTGTCATTATACAAATGATATTGTATAATGTTATGATTATGTGCTTTACTTCTACCCCAGTGTTTATCCCTGGCTGCAATTGTAATGCACTCGTCTGTTTCCTTTATACCATTTTGTAACTCAATCGCATACTTTGTGTTACCACAACCCTCAATACCGCGTCCGAGGAAGATGCCATACCTCATGATTTAACTTCCTCCCATTGTTCGTCATCAAGATACTTCTGTACAAGTTCAATGAAGTCTTTCTGTTGCTCAATGTAACCATCACGCTGAAGTACTCGTATCACCACAGAAATACCAAATGCCATCTCTGCAATGCTGCTGCCTTCACAAGAGGAAACTTCATAAACATTTTTGTCATGATTAAACATGACTTTGAGGACTTCTTGCTTACCTGCTGTAACCTTTTCAAGGTCTTTGTTTTCGTCCATTTTATGCTCCTTTTGTTGTTTCGAGAAATCATCTCTAATATAATATATCATCGAAAATCTAAGAATATTACCATCAAAATAATCATTTTAATATATAATAGAGGCCTATAAATAATCATCTCAATAGAATATTCATGATGAAAATATTATATATTAAAATGCATCATAATACCTTATTTCGCTTTTGTAACTTATCCATATAGAATTTTGCTTTTGACAAGTCGAGAGATTTATTACCTTTGTCTGTGCATCTATACAAATACTTAATCACCTGACCTGCAAGAAATGCGTCCATACCAGACATGTGTTCAGTTACCGCTTCAATACATGTGAGACACTCAACCTTCCTACCCGTATAATGTGACGGGTGGTTTACAAGGTCTTCCTCAATAGGTACAATTGGTTCACTCATTCAAACTTTACCTCCAAATAATTTCTACTTGCAAGATAATCTGCAAGGTGTACAAGTTGCTGATTAAAAGTCAACGGTGTCGGCAATACAACATCGGGATAATACTTATTTGTATTCCATTGACCCATGTGACTTTCTACAAGATTACAAACATTGTTAATAGACTCGTTATCTGGAAATTCTTCTGCACCGCTTTCATATTGCAAATACTCAAGCCATTTTCTTACAAGAAGTGGGTGGTCAAATCTCGTGTATTTGCTGGGTATATCGTCATAACCATACTTACACATGTCATGAAGTATCAGTGCTGCAATACCCCAGTCTTTGTTATCAATCACCTCTTTGTATTGTTCCAATGATGCAATATCGTTGTATATCTTGACCGCGGCGCAGGTGTGTCTATACAAACCACCTTCACCTTGTGCATACTGCGGGTGATATTTACCGGTACTCGATGCACCCTCTTTCATAAACCATTTTGGCATATGACAAAGTACCTTTGCTGTGGTCTCACGTACTTTAGTATTGTTAATAAGTTCAAGCTCACGTTCAAAAGGTATCATTACATAAACTCCTGTATTTGTGCTATCACATCGTTGCGTTCTTCTATTTCGTGTTGCACTTTTTGTGAAAATTTTTCAAGTTCATCTCTTACAAATGAGTACATAGCATTATACGTATTCTCATCAATTGAATAAAACATCGTTCTACTAATAAACACTTGTCTCTCCTTTATCACTACGTATTCCAGTCATGCGAGGAAAACGCAATGAATAATATTTAGTTCCATTTGTATTTGCACTTTGTGACATACTAAAATATGATACCTCGATTATTTTACCAATTATATCTTTCGGATTTAATGCCCAACTGATACGTTGTTCATCAGTCATACCACTACCAACTTCACACTCAATAATCTTACCATCAGACACGGCTCTACAATTGAGTGCACCTATACAACCTTCATACTTACCTTTTCCATCTTGTACATCAAGTACTTCCATATCGAGTGTATATACATTCTTGTACTTTAACAATTGATCTGTACGTTTATTACAATAAGGTGCATCACCGAGATTTATCATCAAGCCTTCTGCACCACGACTTGTTACATTATCTAACAATTGGTCAATGTATGTGCGGAAATCTGTAAGTAATTTAAATTGCATAAACACTGGTAATATTCTAACATCTTTACTTTTGACATTTGCACCAAGATTGTTGAGTATCTCTCTACGTTGATAATACGGTAAATCCAATTGTATATCGAATATGTTGTACACAAGGTTCTTCTCACCATACTTTGCATTGATGCGACCACTCGTTGCGTTAAACAGATTTTTATCATATGCTACTCGGTTAATATCACTATTAAGTAATACACTTGATTTTGTTTGTTCATAACTGAGTATCTCTCCGTCGTATACAACGTCTATATCAAGTCCATCCATGTCAAAGTTAACTTTAAGTGGTTTGCCATTGCGTGATACAAACGACCATTTACCATCATTGTAATATGCGATACACCTGTTACCATCTAACTTTTCCGTTACAAAATAACCATGAAATTGTTGAGGTACTTTACCCTCATATTTCTTTGCAAGCATCGGTGCAATTTCACTTTTCTGTAACACACTTTTACCGATACCGAGTTTGATAGTTCTGTTTACAATAGGTTCTACAAACCATGCATATTCACTACACTGAACACATGCTGACATAACGTTCATCATTGTGAAATTATTACTTTTCATCGGTTCGTACAAAGGTGCAAGATACTCGCGTATTGTACAATTATCAGTTATACGTGTCTGAGGCATTTTGTAATCTTGAAATGTGTAACCTAACTTATGTTTACCATCAAGTATTTCAAGTATATAAGTTAGGTCGTCTGCATATTCTTTCGGCACACTCTCTAACAAATATCTCTTTTCGTTATACGAAGATGTTTCCATCACTTTGTTAAACAATGTGTCGAAGAACCATACGCGATCACTCAGCATCGTTGTCCTCCACGCGTTCAAGTGCACGCTTATACGACTCCATTGCTGTACATAGTGCTGCAATATCAAGACACAAATCATCTACATCTGGGTCTATTAGTGTGTTAACTCTGAGTGCAAAACCTTTTGCGGTATACCTAAGAATTGTTTCAGCAAATTGTAATTGCTCTTCATAATACTCTCTTGTTCCATACATTTTCATAATACTTACTCCTTTTAATACCAAGGTAAATCATCGTTCTCATCATAGTTAAGTTCTGCTAAATACTCGTCCATACTAATCTGATGGACCTCTGGCTCTGATTTAACTTTACTTTTAGGCACGTGTTTAATCCATCTATTACACTTTCCACAATAAAGTGACATATGTGGTCCGTTTTGTTTGAGATTGAACTCTGTTGCATTACCACAATAAGGACATTTGTCAATGTTTTTCATCAGACACCTCATAATATTTACAATCATCACAACAATGTGCAACACAATAACAATTATAGGGATAATCATCTTCACCTGTTGGTTGAAACATCGGACAATCTTTGCAATTGTAATCGCATTCGTAATATTTACAATTCATGATTAACCCCATTTAACGTCTTCACAAATGATACAAGCCTTATCATAACTGTCATTTGCTTTACCGATGAGTGTTACGGTGTGTAAGTTATTTATTTCAGATGGACTACCTTTACACTCACTCGTTAAATTTGATGCCTCGTGCTCATCTTTTGCAACACAAATATATGCCTCTGTTTCGTCCCAACCAACCCCGTGCACTGCTTTAACAAGATAGATATTCATTGTTAACACCTCTCATAATAAATACAATTGCCATCTTCGTCAAAATTTTGTTCAACACATTTGCAACGAGTCGGTCCGTCTGCAAGGTACATATCACACAACTCAATACACATATCTTCTGGAAACGGACACATCATGTGTTTACAACTGTTACACCTACTCATATTTACCTCCGTTAAGATAACTTACGCGCTTCATTGCGTCACGTTCATTCTTGTATTTTCTTACAATATAGAATACGTCAGAGTACTCATAATCAGTTGACACTGTACGAATAAGGTAACCTACTTCATACTCATCAGTGTCTGGATTGTGTCTGAATACCCACGCCGCACCATCTCTACCGGGTAAACCCATATCACCTTTCGGACCCATTGGACCCATTGGACCGGTGTCACCTTTCTGAGGTTTACGTAAGATTACAAAGACCGCAACCATTACAGATACTACAATTGCTATTGCTGATAATACTACTTCAATCATTTTCGTCCTCCCGTTTAAATAATTCTTGTTTCGACAGATAATACTTGCATTGTACAAACTCATCAGACTAATACTCTTTGCCTTCACAATGACATTCATAATCACAATAACAAATATCCATAATGTGACCGTATGAGGTTCTGCGACGTCTAAGGAATTTACATTCACTACAATTCATAGTTTCACAGTCTTTGTAAATACATGTATCACACAACATAATCTTTCTCCGATAATACAATTGTATAAGTATCTACTTCGTCTGTATCAATGAGGCGGTTATACATGTAACATGTATAATGTTCACACCCAATCTGTTTTAAAAATGCACAGCAACCAATCTTAGCACTGTGAGTACGGGTGTGCCAATTGATTTTGTATTCACCATCACTATTTGGATAAAAACGCATTGCAACTTTGTTATCATCAGTTGTACCTACGTCAACCGTCTGTGGTTCAAACAATTTCTCAACGTCGCTGAGCAAATATTTAGACAAATAAAATCCATATTTTGAACCTGTTATTTTACCACATTTATTACGGTTACTCTTGTACCATTTAATCATCACAATTTACTCCTTTTATTTTTCAATGTACTATATGTGTAACATTCTTTCACCATATCGTAGACAATTGGTGATGTGTTAGGTTCTTCTGCAAATATAAGTAACAGAGTTCTTACAAGAGCTGCTGTACTACCCTTTGCAGTCTCACCCATGTGCTTTATAAGTTTCTCCTCACACTTCTTGACAACATCTTTGTCGAGATACAATGTGGTAAGTGTTAAGTTACTCATCGCTTGCCTCCTGTCGTTTCTCACCATCACAATATCCCTGTGTGATACACTTGGCGGGGTCACCGTCACAGTCATCACACCAGCCTTCGAGCAACATTTCCTCAGGTGTCACAATTTGTTATACCTCCATTTATTAGATTATTGATTTTAGATTGAGAAATGGCTCTTAAAATCATCTCTCATCAATTTTAATATATAATAGAGAGATAATAAATATTACGTCGATAAAATATTCATCATCTCTCTATCTATCAAATATTATATATTAAAATCAATCATTTTACAAGGCGAGATACAAACTCCCACTCGAAAAATGTCTCAACATAGGTATCATATAGTGGCTCTTTGTATCTGAGTGTTACACCTGTGTCAGTTATCTTTATTACGGTGGCAGATATGCAATCACTATCTGGATACAATGTCACCATGTCACCGACTTTGTATTTCGCACGTCCTTGTTTCTTGCACTTGTGTAGTGTATACGCATCGTGTATCTCTTTTACAAAATAGATTACTACTGCAATCACTGTTGCAATTATCACTCCACCGACAATGTTAAACGCGATGTCATCAACTGTTGCTTTTGCCAATAACTCAGTCATGATTAACTCCTAACCAAGGTTTACATTTGTCCACATACTCACAATTTGCACAAGAGTATGCATCATACTTCGACAAGAATGGTAAATTGTTCTGCTCAAGTATCTCAATCTGCACAGCGGTTTGCATCACGTCTTTTATTATATATGAGTATGCATCTTCGTCGAGGTACTGACAAGATAGGTATGCACTCTTGTTGAGAGCGTACTCATCTAACACGTCGTGATAATAACCACCAGGTGCAATCTCTTGTTCCCACGTATCTGGGTGTACAATTTTTATTGCCTCGATATAAAGTTCCCTGGATATATTCTGTGACTTCGCACGAGATAACTTACCATTGTTACAAAGTGCAGGCTGTGAGAAGTCCTGTTTTGGTATGTCAATATAACCTATCTGTACATTGTGCAGTGGAACGTGATACGTGTGATTGACAAGATATGCGTACAAATATAACTGACTGTTCATGTCGAAGTCGTCTTGCGTTTTCTTCTTTGTACTGAATTTGTAGTCTACAATTATCGCATGATTTTTTGTATACAATAATAGGTCAACGATGCCTACAATGGGGTGACTCAAGCCGGTGTCGACCGGGTTCGCAACTAACTTAACCTCTCGTTCAATCTGTACTTCACCATATTGAGTAAGCGACGATGTTAATTCTCGCTCATACTCAACCACTTGTTTACACACTCGTACAAAGTATGAGTGCCATGTCTTGATACCGAAGTAATTCTTTAAGTCTTGTCTGTACAATTCACTTGGTATACAAAGGTCATAATCAGGTATACCTGCGGCGATGTTGTCACGTAAGTTACCTGCTTTCTCTAACACCTCATGAGCAAGTGTACCAAAGTCAAGGTGAGGATAAAACTGAGGTTTACGTTCCGTCTTGTTTATGTACGAGTGCCAGAACTTACGTTGACAAGACAAATACGTGTTCAAACTACTGTTACTGTGGTTCACGGTCTACCTCCGCATAACTGAACGAATAGTACTCACTTCTACCCGCATGGTCAGTGACAAATGTGTTGAGAACACACTCTTCATCTCCATTGACAATGTATCTGTCTGTTCCTACAATATATAGTGCACCCATAGGCACGTCGTCGAGATACACGTACACCTGCTCACCGTGACATGTGTCAGGCCAGTCACCGGTGTCAGTGTATGCATTCTCCTTGTACAAGTTAGCATCAAACCATCTCGGTATGTACACTCTGTTTATCATCGTTATCTCCTTTTGCTCTTGCGAGCTGTTTGTTAACTGTGTGCAACTCTTCTTCCATCTTGGTGCGTGATGTGATGTCATGCCACTCGTCTGAGGTCAGCGACTCACGCTCGTAGGCTACAAGAGTGGTGTCTGCCGCGGAGCGGACAAGATAGCGTCGCATCGACATGAGTATATGCATCGGTATATCGTACTTAACTGATAATTCCTTAGTTGTCATCACATTTCACCTCAATGCACCAGTGTCTGTTCACGGTATATATCCCACACCTAAGACTGCCATCGGCACCGACAATCACCTCTCTGCCGTCACACTCTTTAGTCCAGTTGTGACTGTTGAAATCACGTACTGCCTCGCGCACCGCTTTACTGTAAGACATGTTAAGTCTTATCTCGTCCAAGACGTACGCCTGTTTACAAAATATGCGTTTTGTCACTATGTTTACCTCCTGTTTAACACACTATTTTTTATCGTCTGCATGGTTATACCCAGTGCAGCTAACTGTCGTCTCAATCTTGTCATCATTACTCGTGAGTTGTTACTAGTCACGTTGGTGGAATACTCTCTCAACAACTGGTCGAACATGCGAGGTGTCAAGAAGTCCTTCACCGTGCGTATTGCCTCTTGTGTTATCTCTTCATGAAGTGAGAGTGTGTCTGCATCGTCCTCGACTGCTTGAAACTCATCGTCTGTCGTGGGGTCTACAATTGTATCAGTTATAGGCACATCTGTGCCAGGCACAAGGGTGTCAAGCGACACCATCGCCGGGCGATAACGCTCAGGCTTGAGGAACTGTAACACGTGGTTTATAAACGATCTGTTTATTATGCCTGCATGTATGTAGTAGCCTTGTTGGTACAAAATACATATCCTCAAATTGCACATCTGTATCAGGTCCTCGACCTCAACGTCTTGCCAATACTTATGCTGTCTGAACGCCAGGCGATAGACCAGTGGCTTGTATGTTGCGGTCAAGACCTCGAGCGGCGGCTGAGCGTAAGTTATGATGTTGTTACTCAGGCGGAGCGACTTGTTGCGGTGCAAGATGTCACGGTGTATCTGGAATATAACTGCGTCGATGGGGATTGTATTGTAGCGAGGTGTCTTGCTATATAGCACGTCTACAAGGTAGGTCATGGGTGCCGGAGGCTCACCTGGTGCCGGCGGCGGACTCGTGCGATACACAATGTATGAATACACGTGTGTGTACTGAGCAAGGGCTGTGAGGACCTGCGTAGGTAGCGTCTCCTCTGTGAACGTGATACTTATGTTTACTAACTCATTCTTCTGCATCGTCATATCCTCGCATTATTGTTCTCAGTGTCTGTATTACGTCTCGTACATACTTGGCATATGTGGAGTCCTCCTCTACAAAGAGTGTTAACTCACTTATTGCTCGCTCGAGGTGTGATGTGGACGACTCCTGTGGTGGCACGGTTACGTCAACTTCCTTGAAGTATGACAATATACGTGCAGGCGATAGCCACGGTGTACGTTCGCCGATCGCTTCACGTAGGCGCAGATACTCGTCACTTGTTACGGTGAGAGTTACCTTTATCTTCTCATCGAGCGGGTACTCTACGTGCATGGCGTTCATGAAGTCATAGTGGTCAACCAAATAGTTAAACACGTAACTCATGCTGCCGTACTGTGACCAGTGCTGATGCACGGACATTGGTATGCGGGTTACAATTTTCATATGCAATTTACTCCTTATTTGTATGAATTAAATTTCACGGATTTACAAGATGTGGCCGTGGTGTGTCGGGACGACTGTGAGATTGACACTCGCCGAGGGCTATGGAGCGTGGATGTGTTAACTTACGACCGCATATTTTACAATAAGGCTGGTAGGTGACCCGGAGGGCATTCGGGTTGCCGTGGATTAGGTCGGGGATTATTTGTCTGAGCTGTGGGTAGGTGGGTGTACGAGGGATATATTGAGAGGTGGCGGAATAGTAAGTTCCGTGGAGAGTTTTGCGGAGAGGTGGGTTGATTACAAAAATGTCGAACAATGGGAGAGTACCGCGTTGTTTACAAAGGAGGTGGTAGGTGACGGGTTTACAAGAGGCGGGGTAGGGTACGGTGACGATGCATTCAGATTTGCGTTGGATTAATTGCTGCATAAATTACCTCGAAAATTGATTTAAATGGTGATAGACCGAGAGAGGGAAAGAGGGCTATGAAGATTTTCAAATCTTTTAAATTCTCTCATAGCCTTCATTCCTTTATAGCCTTATATCCCTTATATATAGGATAT
>UMAN01023755.1_pt1 | contig 51728 bp, 49 predicted proteins | sample 1963721 | NCBI WGS metagenome assembly UMAN01 (sample SAMEA4835917, study PRJEB28245) | human gut metagenome | biome: gut microbiome; material: fecal sample | place: Denmark | collected 2008 | reverse complement strand
GTCGCAACTTTTGACATGGAGCCATTATGTAGAATTATTACCATTAAATGATATTAATAAAATTAATTATTATATTAAAATATGTAAAATAGTGTAAATAATTACATTAAAAATTGAATAATACTAATTATCATGGTAAAATACTATTTATGAAGAAGTTATCAAAAGTTGGGATTATATTAAGTTTTATTTTGACTACATGTTTTTTATTTGGCTATTCTATCAAAAAATTTCATGTTATAGATAGTTTATTTTATAAAAAAAATATTATAAAAACTTTTTTTGCTTTTATAATACTTTTAGTTTTAATTTATATACTTTTAATTATAATATTTAAACTATTAGATAAAATTAGTAATAATAAAGAAAAAGGTAATAAACTTTATAATTTTATATTTGAAAAAAACCCACTTCTTATAACATTTATTATATTTTTCATTTTCAGTATTCCGTTTATAATTTTTTATTATCCAGGTCCTGTTCATTGGGATGGACTCCAAGAATTAAATTATTTTTATAAGATAGATGCATTTTCTAATCATCATCCTGTATTTCCAACATTAATTATGGGATTATCTATGAAACTTGGTAGACTTATTTATAATGACAATCTAGGTATATTTTTATATACATTTCCTCAGTTAATGTTTTCGTGTTTTACATTTGCATATATTTTAAAGTTTATGAAAGACATTAAAACGTCTAAAATAATTAGAGTACTTACTTTTATATTTTTCTTGTTTAATCCAGTATGGTACGTAAATGGCTATACAATTGTAAAGGATACTTACTATTATTTATTTTTTATTTGGTTTTTAATTTATTATTATAAATTTTATTTAGATAATTCTAAAAAAAATACATATTTATTATTTTTGTTTAGTATGCTTGTAATTTTATTTAGAAATAATGGTATATACATTGTTATTGCCTCACTTATTCCATATCTATTTAAAAAAAATCTTAGAAAAAAAGCAGTTTCATTTATTTTAATATTTATATTATTTCAATTTAGTTATAATAAGTCATTAGATTATTTTAAGATTCAACCTTCAAATATTAGGGAAACTTTATCTGTACCAATTCAACAAACTGCTAGATATATTAAATACTATGATAAACAGCTTTCAAAAAAAGAAAGAAATTATGTAGAAAACCTTTATAGAATGAGTATAAAAGAAATAAAAAAGAAATATCAACCTGAACTATCAGATCCAGTTAAATTTCCTTGGAAAGTTAATGACAAAAAAGAATTAATTGAATACTTTAAATTTTGGTTCAAATGTTTTAAAAAACATCCTAAGGTTTATGTAGATAGTTTTTTAGAAAACTATTATGGTTATTTTTATCCTCTTAAAAAAGATTATAAAGATGGTGTTGCATGGTTTATTGTTGTTTATAATAAAAGGGTTAATACTGGTTATTTTGATTTACATTATCTTAAAACTTTTAAAACGGAAAGAAATTTTATTACTAATTTTACAAATAAATTAAAGGTTACAAAGGGTATTGGTTTAATTTATAATACTGGAGTTTATACTTGGGTGTTATTAATATTAATAGGTTATACGTTGTATAAGAAAAGGTATACAAATTTAATATTTTCGATACCTATACTTTTAACACTTGCATTTTGCTTTTTATCTCCGGTTAATGCATATTTAAGATATATGAATCCAATTATTGTAACAATTCCAGTATATTTAGCTATTTGTTTAAAAAAGAATAATAAATAAGTATAGCATTTTATGAAGTGTTTTTATAAAACAAAAATATGTAATAAAATTGCTATATTTTTTTATATGCTTTCTAATTGTAATTTTAGTTTAATTATGGTATCATTTAAAGTAGAGAGTAGGAATGTTTTATGAAAAGAAAAGAAATGTTGTTTATAATCGGAGCACTTTTAATATGCAGTATATTTTTGTTAACAGGATATATAGTTCATAATAAAAAAGAAAGTGGTACTAAACCTAATATTTCCCTTAATAAGAATAATAAGTTTGATTATAAGTTTATAAAACAAATTGAGGGTAATGATAATACTTTGGTAAGTCCTTTATCTATGGCTTATTTACTATCAATGATTCAAAGTGGGGCAAAGGGTAATACTTTAAATGAACTTAATATTGCTCTTGATAATTATGATTTACAGCCTATGGAAAATATAGATAGTAAAATATCAATGGCAAATAGTATGTGGATTAATAATAAATATAAAAATGATATTAATAATACATTTGCTACAGCTCTTAAAATTAATTATCATAGTGAAGTTTTATATGATGAATTTATAAATGCTGATAATATAAATAAATGGGTTTCAGAAAAAACATATAATATGATTAATGAATTATTTCCTAGCGATAGCGTTAATTCAGTTGATACAATTATGGCTTTAGTAAATGCAATTGGTATTTATTTTAAATGGGATGAAGAGTTTGATTGTAATAAAACTACAATGGGTAATTTCTTAGATAAAAATGTTTATATGATGAATTCTAATGAAAAATATTTAGAAAGTGATTACTATACAGGATTTATAAAAGATTATGAAAAACTTTCTGATAATTCACAATATGAATTTATTGGACTTCTTCCTAAAAAAGATATTCAAGATGTAATTAATAATATATCAAATGATGTAATAAAAAATTCCATAACTGAAAGCAAAGCTCATATTCAAATACCTAGATTTAAATATGAATATAATGTTAATAATGTAAAAGGTATTCTTGAAAGTTTAGGAATAAAAGATATGTTTAATAAAGAAAAAGCAAATTTTGGTGGTATTGCTGAAGATATATTTGTAAGCTCAATTGTTCAAAAAACATATATAGATTTTATGGAAAGTGGTACTAAAGCTGCGGCTTCCTCTGGAGGGGCATTCGATATAACCTCAGCTGCTGAAGAAAAAGAAGTTATATTTAATAAACCATTTGTGTATTTAATTAGAAAAAAAGGAAGTAATAATATTTATTTTATAGGCACTGTAAATAGTCCTATAGAATATGATGAAACAAAAGATGTTTGTGAAGGGTAGGAAGAGTCATGTTTGGTAAAATACTTTATATAAGTGATAGTATGGCATATGTTCAAAATCTTGCTGGTAGTAATGTTCAGGCAGATTTAATGAATATGCATGTAATATTTGAAAGTAATGGAGAACGTATTTTAGGAGAAATTACTGAAGTTAATAGTAGTGAAATTAAAATTCGTTTTTTAGGTGAATATCAAGGTAATAGATTTTTAAATGGTGTACTTAGAAAACCGCTTTTATCTTCGACTATCAGAATAATTAATGGTGAAGAGTTAATGGCTCTAGTAGGAACATATTCAGAAAATAGTTTTGTATTAGGCCAAAGTGCTATTTATAAAAACTTTACTGTATGTCCAAGTATTAATGATTTATTTTCAAATCATTTAGCTATATTTGGTAATACTGGTTCAGGTAAATCTTGTGGTGTTTCAAGAATGGTTCAAAATATATTTTTAAATAAATTTGCAAAAGTAAAAAATGCCAATATGTTTATTTTTGATGCTTATGGTGAATATAAAAATGCTTTTAGTTCAATTAATACAATTGATCCTGAATATAATTATAAATTTATTACCACTAATCCTAAAGAGGCCACTGATGTTCCCCTTAAAATACCTGTAAATTTATTAAAACTTGATGATTATGCGCTACTTCTTCAGGCAAGTAAACATACACAACTTCCAATACTTGAAAGAACATTAAAACTTTCTAAAATATTTGCTACAGATTCACCTGAATCTAGAAAATATAAAAATCATTTAATTGCTAAAGCTTTACTTGCGGTATTATTCTCATCAGAGACTACTGCTCAAAAGAAAAACGAAATATTTACAATTATAGAAACCTGTCATACACCAGAATTTAATTTTGATACAACTATTCAAGGACTGGGTTATACAAGAAGTTTCTCTGAATGTTTTGAAATTGATTCAAATGGTTATTTTGGTGAAAGTGTTTTAATTACTGAATATATTTTAAAAAATATTAATGATGAAATTGAAAATATTGCTCCAGATGAAAATGCATTTTATTCACTACTAGACTTTTCCAAAGCATTAGAGTTTACTTTAATTTCCGAAGGTTTCTTACATAATGATACTCTTGTGGACGATGCCTCAATATTAAAGGTTAGACTTACCACAATTCTTCATAGTGAAGTTGGTAATTATTTTGATGGAACTAAACATTATACAAATACTGAATTTATTGATGCTTTAAAATCATTTAATGGTAAAAAAGCTCAAATAATTAATATTAATCTCGAGGATGTTGATGATATTTATGCTAAAGTTATTGTAAAAATAATGTGTAAATTCTTATTCGATTATTCTAAGTCTTTAGAGCAAAGAGCAAGTATTCCATTTCATTTATTTTTGGAAGAAGCTCATAGATATATTCAAAAAGATAATGATACATTCTTACTTGGATATAACATATTTGATAGAATTGCAAAAGAAGGAAGAAAATATGGCGTAATTCTTGATATTATATCTCAAAGACCAGTTGAAATATCTGATACAGTTATTGCACAATGTTCAAATTTCTTAATCTTTAAAATGACACACCCTCTTGATATTAAATATATTTCAGAAATGCTTCCAAATATCAGTGCAGATATTATTGAAAAACAAAAAACACTTCAACCAGGAACTTGTGTATCATTTGGCAGTGCCTTTAAAATACCAATGATAGTTAAGATGGAAATGCCTAATCCAATGCCTTATTCATCAAACTGTAATGTTTCCTCTTGCTGGAGATAAAAAAAGTAAATAGAAAAATTAATGTAAAAGAGCAAGAACTTCCTACTTTTAATAGAGTTGGTTTTGTTGCTGCTCAATGGGGAGGAGTAAGATATTAATCTTACCTCTTTTTATTTTAGTCATTTTTTTATATAATTATAGTATTATTAAATGGAGGATTTATGGATAATAAAAAAGAATATATAAATAATGAAATTGATACTAAAAAAAGGGAAAAATACTTATTAAAAGTATTTAAGAAGATATCAATCTATGGTTTAGTTATAACATCTATTATACTTGTAGGTAATGGAGTTGATCATTTAATTGAATCTTATTGTTTAATGGGAGCGGATGGACTATTTATTATAACAAGTGCATGTAGTTCATATATGCTTAATAATACTGAAAAAAAACTTAATGAATTATATGAAAAGAAAATCGAATTAGAGAGTGAAAATAATAATAAAATTGAAACTAATGAAAAAATAAATAAAAATGATTTATCATATAATTATGATGAAGATTATAACTTAAATAATGACTTAGGCTTTTCTCGCCGAAGAAGATTGAAATAAAATTAGTTTTTGGCAAAATCACTATATAATGATTTAATTATAGTGAAAGGATTAACATGTTTAATAAGGTTAAAAGTGTAACAGTGCTTGATAATTATAATTTGTTAATAGGATTTGCATGTAAAAAAAATAAAATATAAGATTTAAACAATTGTTTATGGAAAATTAATAAATAATGTTGATGTTTGCAAATTCGGTAAACAATGGATTATAACTATGGAAGCAATGAAAAGAGAGTATGGAGAACCTAAATTCAAAAGAGAATAGTTCTCTTTTTATATTGACACTTATTTTACTGTAAAATAATAATATAATTTTTATAGGTAAATATGCTAAATAGAAAAAATGTAATGTAAACTTTTAATGATTATATTTATTTTATATAAATAGTTTGTTATAATTAAGATACCTAGTTGATAGTTTATAGCGTATAAAACCGACTAAAGATAGAAATAAGGGAATCTAATTAGGTTATGGTGTAGAATGCTTATTCATTAAGTACATAAGAATCCTAAAATAACTTATGTGATGCCCACCTGCGGAGAGCGCGGGATTTTATCTAGCATAGACTAATCTTACTGGGTTTTTTAATAGGAGTATGTATGAAAGAAAGATTAATAAATTTGTTTGGAGAAAGTAATTTAGAAAAGATTAAAAATGCTCACATCCTTTTAGTGGGAATTGGGGGAGTAGGTTCTTTTTGTTTTGAGACCTTAATTAGATGCGGAGTAGAAAATATTACAGTTATTGATTTTGATAGTTATGAAGAAAGCAATTTAAATAGACAGTTATATGCTACACTTGATACACTTGGTAAAAAGAAAATAGATACTGCTTTAATAAGAGCAAAAAGTATAAATGAAAATGTTAATATTAATGTACTTGATACATTTTTAGATTTTAATTCAGATTTTGATTTTTCTTCATATGATTATATAATTGATGCTTGTGATAGTGTTCCGGCAAAAGCAAATCTTATAATAAATGCTAAAAAATATAGTAAGAAAATTATTGTTTCTTTAGGAATAGGCAATAGAGTTTGTCCTGAATTAGTATGTAAAAGTACTTTAAAAGAAAGTTTATCTGATCCACTTGGTAAAAAACTTAATCATTATTTAATTAAAAAATGTGAATTTTTTGATAATGTTAATGTAATATGTTCTAAAGAAAAGCCAATTAAAAGTCAACCAATTTCATCATATGTATGTACAACTTCAGTAGCAGGAATATATTTATCAGACTATGTAATAAAGGATATTATCAATGGATAAGATTGAAAATATAAAAAATCCTGATTTTCTAAAAGATTTAAATAATGATGAACTAGCTACTTTAGGAGCGGATATTCGAGAGTTTATTTTAGAAAATGTTTCTAATACAGGAGGACACTTATCATCAAATTTGGGAATTACAGATTTAACTATTGCGATGCTTAAAGTGTTTGATGTGAGTGTTGATAAAATAATTTTTGATGTTGGTCATCAAACATATCCATATAAAATATTAACTGGTAGAGCAAAAGATTTTAAAAACTTAAGAAAATATAATGGCCTTGAGGGTTTTCAAAAGAAAAGTGAAAGTAAATATGATGTTTATGAAGCTGGACATAGTTCAACTTCTTTATCGGCTGGTCTTGGTTTTGCTTTAGCAAGAGATTTAGATAAAAAAGATTATAATGTTGTATGTGTTATCGGAGATGGTTCTATTTCTAATGGCCTTTCTTTTGAAGCCTTAAATCACATTGGAAGTTTAAATACAAGGCTTATTATTATTTTAAATGATAATGAAATGAGTATTTCTAAAAATGTTGGAGCAGTTCATAATTTTTTAGATTCTGTAAGAGCGGGTAAAGGCTATAATGATGTTAAGAAAAACACTAAAAGTTTTTTAAATAAAACAAAGTTGGGTAAAGTGTGTGCTAATGCCTTAAATAGTATTAAAGATAATTTTAAAATGTTATATGTAAAAAAAGGAAGTTTATTTACTTCTTTAGGTTTTGAGTATTTTGGACCAATTGATGGTGAAGACTTTAATGAAATGATTAAGTATTTGCAAATGGTTAAAAATATTAATAAGCCTGTTTTACTTCATGTTATAACAAAAAAAGGTTTTGGTTATGAACCTGCCGAAAATGATGAAAATGGGTCTTTTCACGGAGTAGGACCCTTTAATATAAAAGATGGTAAACCTAAAGAAATATCAAATTTACCATCATATAGTGAAATAATGAGTTCGTATGTTTTAAATTATGCTAAAAAAGATAAAGATATAATTGTTATTACACCTGCGATGGAAAAGGGATGTAAACTTAGTATTATAAAAGAAAAACTTCCTAAACAGTTTATTGATGTTGGCATTAATGAAGAACATGCTTTAGTTTTAGCTTCTTCCCTTGCTGAAAATGGTAAAAAACCAATATGTTTTATTTACTCAAGTTTTCTTCAGCGTGGTTATGATGAAATAGTCCACGATATTGCTAGAATGAATGAGCATGTAATTTTATGTATTGATAGAGCAGGATTTGTATCCTCAGATGGTGAAACGCATCAAGGGTTATTTGACGTGCCAATGCTACTTCCTATTCCTAATATGGTTATATCTATGCCATCGAGTCCTAAAGAAGCTGATAATCTATTAGAACTTGCATTAAAAACTGACAAACCATTTGCGATAAGATATCCAAAAATAAATTTAAAGTATGATTTTCAAAAGAAAGAAGATATTGTTTTAGGTTCTTGGAGTGTAATTGCCTCCGGAGAAGATGGTGTAATTATTACATATGGTGATTTTGTAAGTAGAGCACAAAATATTTGTGAAAAACTTTCTAAAGATAATATAAATCTTACAATTATTAATGCTAGATTTTTAAAACCAATAGATGAAAAAATGCTTACTAAAATACTAAAATATTATAAAAAAGTATTTATTTATGAAGAGAGTATGGAAGGTTGTAGTTTAGATAGTATAGTTTTATCATTTGCAAGTAAAATTAATAGTAAAAATGATTTTTATGTTTATAATATTCCTAATAAATTTATGTTTACTGCTACAAGGGAGGAACTTATAAGATTAAATAATTTAGATGAAGAATCTATTTATAATAAAATAAAAAATGAATATAAAAAATAATAAATAAATTAAAACTATTGAAAATTTAATTGCAAAATAGTACAATAAAAAAATGAAAGGATCATTTATGGTTAATGCAATAAAAAGAGCAATAATAGTTATTTTGGGCGTAATATTACAATTTGGATTTCATATATTAATTCAATTATATTTTCGTAACAATATAACTATTATAGGTATTATTTATGATATATTAAGTATACTTATTGTTTTGAAACTTTTAAAGGATAGTACAAACTTATCTAATGATTTACCTTGGATTATGCTTATATTAGTATTTCCAATTTTTGGAACTATCTTACTTTTAACTCTAGGTGGTAGTTATGCTAAAAATAAATTACTTAAAAACATTTATAATACAGAAAATGAGTATCAAAAATACTTAAAACAAGATAATGATATTACTAAACAAATAAATGATAATTATTTAGATAACCTAAAATATTTAAATAATTATGCACGATTTCCTGCCTCAACAAATAATGATGTTAAATATTATAATTTTGGGCAAGATTTTTATCCGTCTCTATTAAAAGAATTAAAAAGTGCAGAAAAATTTATATTTATGGAATATTTTATTATTAATAATGGTATTATGCTTGAAAATATTTTAGATATATTAAAGGAAAAAGCTTCTTTAGGAGTAGATGTTAGAATAATTTATGATGATATGGGTAGTATTGCTATGCTTTCAACAAATTATCCTAAACAATTATCAACTTATGGTATTAAATGTATTCCCTTTAATAAGGTTAGCCCATTTAAGGGTATATTTATGAATAATAGAGATCATAGAAAAATGACAATAATTGATGGAAAAGTTGCTTTTTCTGGCGGTGTAAATATAAGTGATGAATATATAAATATTAATAGTAAACTAGGAGTATGGAAAGATAATGGAATTAAAATAGAGGGTGATGCCGTATTTAATTTTACAGTAATGTTTTGTAGTTTATGGAATGCAAATATAAAAGAGGACGAAGATTTATTAAAATTTAAATATGACTTTTCTAATAAAAAATGTAATAATGGTTATGTATTACCTTATGGAATATCCCCTATATATAAACCATTTGTTGCTGAAGATGTTTATATAAATATTATTAATAGCGCTAAAAAATATGTTTATATCATGACACCTTATTTAATAATTGATACAGATATGCAAAATACTTTAGTAAGAGCAGCTAAAAGAGGTGTTGATGTTAAAATTATTGTACCAGGTGTTCCTGATAAAAAAATAGTTTATACTCAAACTAGTTCATTTTTTCCTTATTTAACAAAAAATGGAGTTAAAATATGTAAATATAATGATGGATTTGTTCATTCAAAAGTATTTGTTTCTGATGATACTAAAGCAGTAGTGGGAACTATAAATATGGATTATCGAAGTTTATATTTACATTTTGAGAATGCTATTTATATGGAAAATGTAAAAGAAATTAAAAATATTAAAAAAGATGTTTTAGATACATTAGATAATTGTACAATCTTAACTAATAAAAATGTAAAAGTTGGTTTTTTTAAAGGTATTTGGCAATCTATATTAAGACTTTTTGCTCCACTTTTTTAAATTTTAAAAAAATAGCAATTTAATTTGCTATTTTTTGTTTATAAGAAATTCACTTAATTTTTTAGGATTTTCTTTATAATCAACAATATCATTAATAAGTGATATAAGTTCAATATTTATATTTTTCTTTTTTAAAAGAAGCATAACAGTTTTTAATGTATAATAACCTTCGACAGTATGGGTATTTAAAAAATCATTTATTTTATCTTTATCTTTAGTATTTCCAATTACATAACCAAATGAATAGTTACGACTTTTTGTACTCATACATGTCATTAGTAAATCACCAACTCCTGCAAAAGATAGTATAGTTTTAGGCTTTCCACCCATAAAGTAAATTAGATCTTTTATATCGTGAAGTGATTCATTAATTAAAAATGCTCTTGTACTTTCTGAATAACCTAAACCTCCCAAAATACCCGAGGCAATAGCAAAGATATTTTTTACAGCACCGCATATTTGTACTCCAATTAAATCTTTTGAAATTCTAAGTTTTACTGTGTCACAAGATAATGCTTTAATTACTAAATTTTGACTTTTTCGATTAGTACCTGCAATTGCTAAAGCAACAGGTTCTTTGGCAAGCATATCCACTGCAAAAGTTGGGCCAGATATAACTGTAACATTTTTAGCATTTAATACAAACTTAATTACATTTGAAAGTAAATGGCAAGTTTTTTCTTCGATACCTTTACTAGCAATACATATTACCATATCTTTTTCAAAGTAGGGAAGAATCATACTTGCTACTTCATTTGTATATTTTGATGCACAAGTGAAAAATATTATTTTTGCACCATTCATTACATCCTCTATATTTGAGGTTACCTCTATATTATCTGAAAGTTCATAACTTGAATTTATACTTTTTAAATTATGAGTAGTTTGATACTCTTTTTCTTTATCTTTATTTTCAGTCCACATTACAACTTTATGACCATTACCTGCAAGTTTACTAGCAAGGGCAAGACCATAAGCTCCAGTTCCAAGCATTGCTATTTTCATTTTTTACCAGTCCTTTCATTATAGACTTTATTTAGTCCATTTTCTATATTATTTTCTTGGGGAATATAATATTTACTTCCTATATATTCTTTAGGCATATAATTTTGTTTAACATAATGATTTTTGTAATTATGAGGATATAAATATGCACTTGAATTTGTTTTAATATTATCAGGTATTTTTGTAGCACCTTTTTCATTTAAATCACTAATTGCTTTATTTATTGCTAAATATGCACTATTACTTTTTGGAGACATTGCCATTTCTGTTACAATAGTTCCTAAAATGATATTGCATTCAGGAAAACCAACTCTTTCAGCGGCATTAATAGCACTATCAAGTCTAGGTCCAATACCAGGATTCGCAAGGCCTATATCTTCATATGCAATTACTGATAGTCTTCGTTCAATTGAGTCTAAATCACCTGCATAAAGTAATCTTGCAAGGTAGTGTAAAGAAGCATCAATATCACTTCCTCGAATACTTTTTTGAAGGGCACTTAATGCATCATAATGTCCATCATCACTTTCATCAATAAAAACATTTGCCTTAGGAATAATTTCCTTTATTTTATCAACGGTAATATCTTTTTTAAAGGCATAATATGCTACTTCCAAAATATTGTAAGCACATCTAACATCTCCACCACTTGCACCCGCAATATACATTAGTGCATCTTCAGAAATATCAATATCAGGAAGATATGATAGGGCTTTTTCTAATCCTTTTTTAATATCTTCTTTAGAAAGGGCTTTAAGTTCAAAAATTGTACATCTACTTCTTATCGCAGGATTTACCTTTATAAATGGATTTGAGGTAGTAAGACCAATTAAAATAACTGTACCACTTTCAAGATAAGGAAGAAGTATATCTTGTTTATCTTTATTCATACGATGGATTTCATCAATAATTATTATTTTTTCACCTGAAAGTCTTGCATCATTAATTGCTCTTAAAAAATCATCTTTATTATTTTGAGTTGCATTTAAAAACTCATATGGCATATTCATTTCATTTGCAATTACTTTTGCAAGGGTTGTTTTGCCAATTCCTGGTGTTCCATATAAAATAAGAGAGAACATTTTTTTATTTTCAATTAAATTTCTAAGTACTTTGCCTTTACCTATTAAATGCTCTTGTCCAAGAACATCATCAATAGTTTTTGGTCTAATACTATTTGCTAATATATTCATAAGTCATCATATCTATTATACCATCATATACTTAATTTGACTATTTATTTATTTTGTGTTATCATAGTTTTCACGAAAAAGGGGGATTAATATTTATCCACTTGTAAAAGAAAGGAAATGAATATATATGTTAAATGTAATTAATAGTAATGAAAAAACTGAAGGACAATTATTTGCGGAAACCGAATTAAATTATTATGCTTTACAGGTTGTTACAAAATATGAAAATCTTATTAAATTATATGAAAATAATAAACAAAGTGAGGTTATCAATTTATTAAATGAACTTGCACCTTTATTAGAATATGAAGATTGCTGTTTATGTTATCTTGGACTTGTTAGTGCTTCAGAAGATGTAAAAGTTACTGAAGGTATAGTTAATCGCAATAGATTAAAGTGTAAAGTACTTTATAACTATAAATCCATTACTGGATCAAATGATATATTATTACATCCTTTTATTATTAAAACTTTGAAAGATTTACATGCTGTAATTACAAATGATTTAAGTAATAAAGATGCTACATATTCTAACAAAATTAATTTAGAATTTATGAAGATGGTTATTAAGTATATGATGTGTAACCCTGAATTTGAAAGATTAATGATTAATAATTATTTAGATATTACAAAAATATCTTGTGATTTATCAAAAATTGATAGTGAATATGCAAAAAAAATTATTTTAAAACATACAAATAATATTTCAAATATTAAATATGAAAACGAAGAACAAAAATATTTAATAAGTCTATTTAATGAGTTATTATTTAAGAATTTATCTTCATATTTAAATAATGATGTTGAACAAGATTTTGTTATTGCAAGATAATATAATTAATATTTATGAATATTTTATAATTTTTATAATAGAATTAACTGTACTTTGAAAAGTATTTTAGAATGTTATAACGATTTTTAAAAATGTAGTATAAATTACTATATTTTTTTATTGATTATTTTTTAGGTATGTCAATAATTTGACTATTTATTTATTTTGTGTTATCATAGGTTTCACGAAAAAGGGGGAAAATAAACATGAAAAACTTAGATTTAAGAGAAAAATATTATTATAATTTAAAAAATGCACTTATTTATCCACTTAAAAACAGTGATGGAATGCTAAATCTTGCCTCAATGCAAAGAGTATTTATAAAAGGTAATGTTTTAATCCTTGTAAAAGGAGATAATAAAATTAGTGTGATGAATAGTGAGACTAGTGAATTTGAATATTATATCTTTAATGATGAAGACTCAATTGTTAAATATATAACAACAACATTTGTAAATGGACAAATTTTAATTACTTTTTCTTTAGTAAATGAAGATTTAGTAATTAAATCTGGTGGTGCAATCATGGAAATAAATGATATTGAAACTATAAACCAAATTGAAAAAGTTATCGCTAATAATTTAATTAATACTATTATTAATATTCAAAAAACTGGTTATGCAAATATTTTAAGTGTTACTTCAGTAGACAATGCTATTACACAAGAAAGTACTTTACTCGAAGATTTAAAATATAAGAAAATTGATGTTCTTAATAAATTAAATAGTGATTTAGCAAGAAAAAGAAAGTTGTAATTATGGAGTTATTAGATGTACCAGATTGTAATTTATCTAGAATAGATTACAAAATAGGAATTGAAATTTTTTCTGCTTTAGAAAAGTGTTTCCAAAGATATCCACTTTTAAAAAATGTTATAAATTGTATTGGTGATTATCCATATGTACTTGAAAAAAGAAATATTATGGCAGTTCAAACTTATAATCAAAGACCCGTAAATTATGATTTAAAAACCCTATACAAAACATCATCATTTTGTGCTGCTTATCTTAATGTTGATGATACAAATAATTATGAAAAGTTAAATGCCCTAATGTATTATAATAGATTACTTTTTTCAGGAATATGTATAAATGAAAAGGATTCTTATGAAGATTTAAGATATATGTTTAGGCAATTTAAAACAAAAAATTTGACATATTGTACAAATGTTACATCTTGTGTTTATCATGAAATAGGCCATATTTTATCGAGGATGCTTTGCATTGAAAAAAATATTGTTACATTAGAAAAAATAAAAGAACTTATGCAAATAGATGAAAATTATCCAAAATATACAATGTCTTCGATAAGCGAATTTATTGCAGATTGTTTTGCTAAATATATGGTTGATCAAAATTATAATGAAGCAGTAAGCACTATTGGTAAAACCATTGATTTATTTTACCGTTATTTTGAAAAATCATGTAAAGATTTTTATAGCCAGGATTTATATAAAGAAAAAGTATTAAAAATAGAAAGGTAGTATATGGAAAATTTAATTGAACTTAAAAAAATAGCTAAAGAAATGTATCAGCTATTTATATTACTTATTAATTTTATTGAAAAAGATGATAAGAAAAATATATATGAATTATCAAAAAAAATAAACGAATATAAATCTAGAGAAGAAGAAATACTTGCTACATTAGATGAAAAAACTGTAGAGAATCTATATAATTATGCTTTGAATAATATTGAAGAAAATAATCCAGCTTATCTTGATAAATTATATTTTTTTATAATTAATTATTATAATACAAATTATTTTTATGAAGAAGAAGATAGTGTAGTTTATGCAAGAGCAAATGCGTATGCTTATTCATATAAAAAAATATTTAATGTTTTACTAAATGATACTTTAGACCTAAAAAAAGTTGATAGTAAATTTTTCAAAAATATGAAGAAAAAGCTTTATCCGTGTTTTTTTGCAGATGTTATGTTATGTCCAGAGTTGGAGGAATTATTACTTTCTGCAAATTTTGATTTAAATAATGTTGTTTATACAGATTGTAATGAAGAAAACATAAAAAATGAAACAATGAATTTAATATTATATGCTGAGGGTTTAAATGATATAGTTTTTGATGAAGATAATACTTTGAAAACTTTAAAAAGAAAATATTTATTTGAATATCTAGTTAGTAGTCTAGATTATGAAGACTTTTTAGAGATAAAAGACTATTTATATTCATTAAAGAAAGTTAATTTTACAATTTCTGAATTTAAAAAGGTTATAAATGAAAGAGGTATAAGTTATGGAAGATAAAGAAGTACAGATGGCACTTTATGGTGTAAGTATTGCAATTGTAACTCATTATGAAGATATATTACTTGCAATGAAATTAGGAAAACAAACTGAGGCTGAAAATACAATAAAAAAGATAATTAGTTTAATTGAATACGAGGATAATATGATAGATTATTTAAATAGCAAAAACTATGATCATCAGATAGAAGGTTATGAGCATACATGGCAAATGAGACTGTCTTATAAAAATGAGTATTTTCGTAAAAAAAATAATAACGAAGAGGATTTTAAGGAATATAGTTATCACATAAAAGCATTAAAAGATATCTATGATATAATTTTTTCAGGCAAACTTGAACTAGACAAAACGGATTCTAATTTTAATCAAAAAATAAAACAAGCATATTTAGAAAGTTCTATCAAAAGCATGATACAAAATCCAGATTTTGAAAGAAAAATGCTCAATTTAGGATTTGACATTACTAAAATAAATGTGGATTTGCCACCACTTGAGCCTTCATTTGCACTAGAAAATTGTTTTGAAATTATTAATCTTATTGCAAGTATTAATCCAAGTTATGATCCAAAAAGTATTGTTGAAAATTTATTTGATCAAAAGTTATTTGAAAATTACTTTTTGTCTATGGATGAAAATAGTAAAAATGAAGTACTTAATTATCTAGAAGACATAGTAGAAAGTAACAATGATAATTATTATTTGAATGCATTATATAATTGTGCAAAGGGATATTTTAAAGGAAGATAGTTATGCAAAGTGCTATAAAAAATGATGACAAAAATAAAGCTTTTAGTATTTATGATACATTATTAATTAGAAAGGGAAGGTAGTATATATGTTAAATGGTAAAGAAAGAAAGTATTTAAAACAAAAGTTAGCTGAGGGAGAGTTATTATTAAATAGTTCTGATATTATTGAAGAATATGTAACATTACTTAATGCACTTGAGGTTAATAACCAAAAAGAAATTGCAAAATCATTAAAGAGTATTGCATCGATGATTAAGTATGAAGATGACTTAATTGCTTTTTTAGGTAATGTTATTCCCAATAGTGATGCAAAGGTTACTGAAGAATTATATTATAATAGACTAGATTTTAAAATAGCATATAATTATAATTTAGCTACTGGGTCAAAAGATTTGTTAGTTCACAGTTTTTTTGTTAAAACATTAAAGGATTTATATGAAGTAATTTTAAATGATCAAAGCAAAGAGGAAAATCCTACTTATTATAATGAACTTCTTAAAGAATATAAAAGGTTTGTAATTGAATATATGATGTGCAATCCAGAATTTGAAAAAAATATGATTAAAAATAATTTAGATATTACAAAAATTTCATGTGAAGTTCCAGAAATTGACAGTAAACTAGCTCTGGCCATCATATCAAAACATTCAATTAAGGTTTGGAAAAATTATGACTATTCTGGTAAAGTAGTATTTAACCTTATGAAATCATTTAATCAAAAATTATTTGAAAACGTATATCCATATTTAAGTGATGAAACAAAAGCCACTTTAGAAAATGGTAATTCTTATGGTAGATAATATATTTGATTTTACAGGTATTGATGTAAGAATAGCGGATGAAGTATATGAGGCTTTTAATGATGTTTTTAAAAAATTTCCAAATTTAAAGAATAGAATTAATTATGTTGGTTCAATTGAAAATGCTTTCGAGGATATTAATAAAATATATAAACTTTATTATGATGGAAATTTATCCTATTCTTCATTATACAAGTTAAAACTTTATTTTAAAATTCTTGCATTTGCTAATGAAGTACCTAATATAAATATTTTAAATCCATATGTAAATGGTGAATTAAGTTATGAGGAAAGGCTTACGTATGGTAAATCTTATTTTGAATCTATTTCAATTAATGAACTCTTTTCATACTCAAAACTTTATCAAAAAATTTATTTAGGAAAATCAAAAAATATTTTTAATGCTTATAATATAAAAGGCGTCATCTTTCATGAAGTTGGTCATACACTTTCAAATATTTTATTTTTGTCTTATAACGAGCATTTTATGACTAATGTAGATGTTTTGATGAAAAAAAGATTTCAAAATTATTCATGTTACTCACTTAAAAATCCTGAGGAGTTTATTGCTGAACAATTTACTTTGTATATGTTAGGTGAATATACAGTTGCCTCAATATATATTGGTAATTATATAACTAATCTATATAAAAAGTACGAAAATACTAAAGTTTTTGAATATGATGATAAATATATGACTTTAATTAGAAAAAATGTAGTATAACTTACTATATTTTTTTATTGATTTCATTTAACTTTTCTTCGATTATTTTAATTGCCTTTAAAAGATAGTCTATTTCATATTGCTGATTTAAATTACTTTTGTCATTTGAATAAGGACTTCCTCCCATTTTAGCTTTTCTAGAATTTATATTAATATTATGTCCTTCGATTCTTTGCTCTATTAGTTGTTGTTGAGCAGCAAATGTAAGTAAATATTGGCCAAATAAAATTATCCAGTTACCTATAGAATTGAGTTCATAATCATCAAAATCTCCGACAACAATAGCACCCGCAATTGCGGCTACCATTGAAAATAAATTTGGATCATAGTTTGGAGGAAAATTTCTAATCATTATATTAAAATTTTATGTTAAATAAAGGAAATTAGGCTATTTAACTTGTTAATTTAAACTTTTTACATATTTTATTATAGAAAGGATGGGTTTTAAATGTATCCATATAAAAAAATATATCCAACATATATTAGTTCTGATAGACAATTTTTTGTACCATTTTTACTCGGTGGCCTTGCCGGAGGAGCAGCCGTGGGACTTACTAGACCTAGACCAATTATAAATGCAGCACCAAATATGGGATTTAATCCATATTATCCATCAGGAAATTATTCATATTCATACTATATGCCTAAGTATCCTTATTAACTAAAGAAAAGATAAGACCTATAAAGATAAAGTAAAAAAGTAGGCTACTACCACCATAAGAAAGAAAAGGAAGAGTTATACCAATAATTGGAAAAGTGCCAAGGTTCATAGAAACATTAATTGCAATATTAATAAAAAACATAATGATAAAGCTAATTATTAAGTAATTAGTTTTTTTATCATTAGAACTTTTAATAAGTTTACATAGATTAAAAATAATATTTAGATATAAAAGTAAAATAATATATAAACTAATAAACCCAAAATTACCAATAGTAAAATCTAATATAAAATCAGTTATACCTTCGGGTAAATAAAGAAGTATTTTATTAAAACCATTTCTTATAAAAGGTGTACTATAAATATTTGTAAGTGCCATATCCATTTGATAACTTTGTTTGTAGTTTAATATTCTTTTTATACGATAACTTTTATTACCAAAGATATTTTCAATAAGCAAAGGATTTTTTATTAAATAAATTCCTGATATAAAAATAAGAAATAAACTTATACCTAAAATTATTTTATATTTTTTATTTATATTTTTTGTAAATAATATTGTTATAAAAATTATAATATAAAATATTACTCCTCCAGTATCTGGTTCTAAAAATACTAGTAATGAAGGAATAAAAGTAATAATAATTAATTTTAAAATATTTTTATTATTTTTTTCTTTGATAAGAGATACTTTAATTAAAAATATGGTAAGAGTAAGCTTCATAAATTCACTTGGTTGAATAGATATACTTCCTATTTTAAGCCAGCCTTTAGAACCATTTATTTCTTTACCAATTATTAAAGTTAATATAAGTAAAATGATATTAATAATATATAAAATAAAACTTATGTTGAATATTTTTTTAGTATTAATTTTAGTTATAAAAAAGAAAGTTATAAATCCTAAAACATACCAAATAATATCTTTGATATAGTAATAAGTATATAAACTATTTAGGTACTTTGCATTATAAATATTTATTACACTTATAATCATTAATAAAAATATAGATATTAAAATATTTCTTTTTATATGTTTCATACTATTATTATTGTCTAAATTTTAAAAAATATCATATATTATAGTGGGTGATTTAAATGGATAATTTACCAAGTGTATCGGCATTTGAAATTAAGAAAAAGTTAAATAATTCACAAGATCGTTTTTATGGCAAGATGTCTATTCCAGGGGTAAGTTCAAATGAAAGTATAGTTAGTAAAATAAATAAAATATTTTCGTCAAAGGACTTTGTTTATAAATCAAGATGTCGAGTTTATTTTGAAAGTGATGTTAAAGAATGCACTATTGTAGGTAAAACAAGTACATATTTATTAACCTTAAAGGGTGAAAAACTTCCAATTAAGGATATTAAAAATATTGAGAAAGTATAAAAAAAATATATTAGACAATTTCACTAATATATTTTTTTAAAGTTTTGGCATCTTTACCAAATATTATTTTTAATTGATTATCAATTTCAACGATGCCTTGAGCACCAAGTTTTTGAATACCTTCCTTATCTACAAGTTTAGTATCTTTTAAAATGACTTTAAATCTACTCATATTTGCTTCAGCATTTATTATGTTGTCTTTTCCGCCAAGATATGTGATAAGTTTATTTGCTTCGATATTAAAGTTTTTCTTTCTAAGTTTTAAAACCACTAAAACGATAAGGGTAATAATTATTGCTATAATAGCATATTGTACATAAATATTATTTAACATATTTCCTCCAATAATAATTTTATCAAAATAACTTTATTATGTAAATCACATTTTTTGTTTTTTCACATAAATTATAATGAAAGTAAAAGAGAGGGTGATTATTTATGAATTGCACAAATAAAAACGGAAACTGCATAAATGAAATACTATCAGTTATATTAGTTCTTCAGGAAAATGCTTGTCCGGAGAACTGTTTAGATACATGTGATAGACCTATGCTAGGTGGTGGAGCAAATTGCCTTATTTGTAATACAAGACCAGTAATGCTTTATACATGCTGTGCAAATGGACAACCTTGGTCAATGCCAATAGCTAAAGAAGCGACAGCTTGCGCTGCAGGAACTACAAGTGATACTTGCTCAACTGTATTTAGAGTAGAGAAAATCGAGGGCAATTGTTGTACTTTCAGAGTTTTAGTAACTAATCCAGATGAAACATCACTAAATCCTTATGTTTCTACGAATTCATTTTTCACAATGGATTGTAGCTGTCTATGCTGTATTAGATGTTTAACTGATTGTTATGTAGATTGCGTTTGCTAAACTTTTAAGGCCCACAAGGGCTTTTTTATTTTTGAATAAAAAGATAATGATAGTATGTTGACAATATAAAGATTATATGATATTCTTTTTGTGGAAGGAGATGATTAAATGAGCTCTATAACTAGCAGTCTTAATGTCAATGTTAATGCTGAAACTAAAAAGGAAGCGAGTAAAGTTTTAGATGAACTTGGTTTAAATATGACTACCGCAATTAATATCTATTTAAAGCAAATTGTGAAACATAATGGAATTCCTTTTGAAGTTAAGAATAGAGTACCTAATCATAAACTTAAAAAAGCTTTAAAAGAGACTGACAAAATTATTAAAGGAAAAGTTAATTCGAAAGCATATAGCAGTGCTGAAGATTTAATGAAAGATATACTTGATAATTGATTATGAGAATGGGACGTATAAAGTTGTCAGTACAAAATCTTTTAATAAAGCAATAAAAAAAGTTTATAAACAAGGTAAGGATTTAACTAAACTTAACACGTTAATTAATAAGCTTATCAATTGTGAAACATTGGATTTAAGATATAAAAATCATTCATTAATTAATGATAGGTATTATAAAGATTGTTATGAATGTCATATTGAACCGGATTGGCTATTAATTTATAAATATGATAACAATAAATTAATACTTATTCTAGTTGAAACTGGATCACATAGTAATTTATTTAGAAAGTTCTGAAAAGGACTTTTTATTTTTATCACAAATGTAGTCAACAAAATGCCACAAATCTAGTCAACAAAATGCCACAAATCTAGTCAACAAGGTATGAAAAAATAATGTTAATGTATTTGAAAAATGTTGCAAAATTAAGTAAGGAGTGAACTTAATTTATTATAAGAACTAGTGAATTAGTTCTTATTTTATTTTACAAAAAAACTTAAGCAAAATACTTAAGTTTAATCTGGATCATAATATGCAAATGATGTTACTTCATCTTCAGATGGTTTATTTTCAAATTCAATTTTTTGTGTTTTCGAAGAATATTTTCCTGATGCATCTGTTATTGTATATTTAATCCAATATTGGTCAATACCCCTTAATGCATCAACTTCATGGTATACAATATGAGTTATTTTATAATCATCTTTATCATCCCAAGGCTCTAAATGATTATAATTAATATCATTAATACTTACTACTTTATAAACGTTTTCCTTAAATTTAATAATTGGTGTAGCAACATCTTCGGGATTATTCCAATCTTTTAAATATGTTCCTGATGTATTATTTGCAATCCATCCACGTTTACCTTCGGGAAGCTGTACGTAATACCAATATAGGTTAGGATCATTTAAACTATATTTTATTACTTTATAAATTCCACCTTTTTTAACTTGACCAAGAATGTTTGAATATCTATCTGCTTGATCTCTAATATTAATATAATCAGTAAGAATTTCTACATGCCATCCTTTTTTAGCTTCCTCAATTCTTCTTTCCTCAACTTTAGCTGCACGATATTTTTTTACTCCAATAAATCCTCCGACAACAAGTCCAATACAAAGTAATGTTATAAAAAATTTTTTCACACTTTCACTTCCTTAAAAATATCTTATCACATTTTACTATTTATTGCTACTTTAAAAAATATGTTTACATTGATTATTGTATAATTATCTTTGCTGTGGTAGAATATTTCTTACCAAATGGGGGATATATGGATAAATTATATTTAGATTTTGATGAAAACGGACTTCTTACAATGTATATTGAAGGTAACCTAGATAAATTTAAAAGTACTTTAAAATTTAATAATAATAAATATATTTTTGGAGTTGAAAAAAGGTTAATCAAAGATAAAAACTTAATAGATAAATTAAAGTACGAACGCGTTTCTTTAATACCTAAAGTAGATACAATTAATACTACAAAGAATAAAAAAACAGAACCAATTAATGGAGAAAAATATGAAGTTCATGACTTACCTAATGACATTATTTTTGATGTTAAAGACTTTTATAGTTTAGTTCCTTTAGAGTGGAAGGATAATGGCAAATATTTTACTTGTCTTAATACATCTTACACAAGAAGTACAGTTATGAGTATGTATGATAGTGATTATTTAAATGATACAATATTACCTATAATTTTTGAAGTAAAAACCGTTGATAGAATTGATTCTTATGAAGCAAAATGTAATGTTGTTAATGGAATTCTTGATAGAATTGAATTTCCTGCATACGCTAGAAAAATGGATATAAAATACGAGAATGGTAAAATTATTTTAGAAAGGCCTACTACTTTAATAAAAATAAATATTCCAAAAACTGCTTCACAGGTAGATTGCGAATGGATCTCTAAATATACAAGAAATGGTTTTTGTATGATATATATATTCCTAATAGTGTAAAACAAGTTGATTATTTATATAATTTTTATTCAAATAAAATAAACTCACTTATTTTTGATAAAGATTTTAATGGGCATGTTGCTAAACAAATTTTTGTTTCTTCTGACTTGATTAATAATTTAAAAATTCCTTGTAACATAGAGTTAATGAAAAGTATTATTAATTGTAGTTATGATGGTTTTACATATATATTTGGTAAAAATAGCAAATTAACAATAACTTATACAAATGAAAGTGAACTTTTAAATTTCCTAAACTATTTTATTAGATTAGATAAAAAATTAGATAGTAAAAATACTCGAACATCATTAAAAAATTCTAGAGGTGAGCTTGAACCGGGAGTTAAATTTAAATTTGATAATGAAGTTTATAAAATTCCTTTATATGATTTTAAAAAAGAGGCATCATTATCCGATATTGGCATTACACTATGTGGCCCAGAACTTTCTAAAAAAGTCCAAAATAAAATAAAAAGAATACTTAAAAATGATAATGTCCATTTTATAATTGATGAATTAGAGAAAACTAAAGATCAGAATCAAGAAGTAAATAAAATTACCTTGATTGCGGATGATGTAATTGAAGAGATAAAGTCTATCAATTATTTTGGCCTTGATAAAGAAAAAGTAAATGGAAAGCTTAAAGCAATTATTGACAAATATAATGAAGATTTAGAGAATTTAAAAGTTTCAAATAAAGGTTTAACTTTACATAGTAATGAGGGATTATATACAAATCTTTTATTAAAACTTAACGAGTTAAAGGATAGCCTTTATCAAAAATTTGAAAAAAATCTTGTGGTTTATGATATGCTTGATGAAGAAAATATTTTAATAAGCATTTTAAATGGTGAAGAAGTAATTATAAATAATTCTTTAGAAAGTGATTTTTATTTACTATCAAAAAATATACTTCCGTTTGTCGAAAAAAAAATAAATGATGATTTAAGAAATTACTTAGAAAGTGAAAAACAAAAATTAGAAAATTATCTTCTTACTGAAGAAAATAAACCTTATGATGATATGGATAAATTTATTTTAAACATAAGAACATACTTAAATATAACACTACTTAGTATAAGAAACTATCTAAATAAAGAAGAGATCCTCGAAGTAATTAAAGATTATGCAAATATGCAAATGCAAATTAATTATCAAGAACCAATTAAAAATTATTTATCAATTTTATTGCAGGAGATAGATAAAACTAAAAAAGAGATTTTAAGCATTGACAAAACTGCTGATATTGATGACATTTTAAATATGCTAAATATTAATTATCAAGCACTAGAAAGTATGGAAATAATTGCCCATTTAACTAATATATTTAATAAATTATATAGATTTTATTTAAATGTTAAGTATGAACGCGATTTAAATTTGAAAATGGAAAGCTATAAGATAAAATTATAGACTTTCTATTTTCTTTATTGTGTGGTAGAATATTTCTTACCAAAAGGGGGATATATGGATAAATTATATTTAGATTTTGATGAAAATGGGCTTCTTACAATGTATATTGAAGGTAACCTAGATAAATTTAAAAGTACATTAAAATACGAAAATGGGAAATATTTTTTTGGAGTTGAAAAAAGATTAATCAAAGATAAAAATTTAATAGTAAAATTAAAGTACGAACACGTTTCTTTAATACCTAAAGTAGATACAATTAACACTAAAAAGAATAAAAAAGCAGAACCAACTAATGAAGAAAAATATGAAGTTCATGACTTGCCTGATGACATAACATTCGATGGTAAAAACTTTTATAGTTTAGTTCCTTTAGAGTGGACGTGTAATAATGGTAAATATTTTACTTGTCTTAATACATCTTATACAAGAAGTACTGTTATAAGTTTGCTAAAGAAAAGATTTTTTGATATTTCTGTAATGAATGATTATTTAAATGATACTATATTACCTAAAATTTTTGATGTGAAAGATGTAGATAGAATCGATTCATATGAAGCAAGATGTAAAGTTGATAATGGAATACTTGATAAGCTCGAACTTCCTGCGTACGCTAGAAAAATGGATATAAAATACGAGAATGGTAAAATTATTTTAGAAAGGCCTACTATTTTAATAAAAATAAATATTCCAAAAACTGCTTCACAGATAAATTGTGAACTCGTCTCTAAATATACAAGAAATGGTTTTTTGTATGATATATATATTCCTGACAGTGTAAAACAAGTTGATTATTTATATGATTTTTATTCCGATAAAATAAACTCACTTATTTTTGACAAAGATTTTAATGGGCAAGTTGCTAAACATGCTTTTATTTCTTCTAATTTAGTTAATAATTTAAAAATTCCTTGTAACATAGAACTAATGAAAAGTATTATCAATTTTAGTTATGAAGGTTTTACATATATATTTGATAAAAATAGCAAATTAACATTGATTTATAAAAACGAAAAAGAACTTTTGGACTTTTTACATTATTTTATATTGTTAGATAAAAAGTTGGATAGTAAAAAAAGTAGAAAGTTTATATTTGATGAATCATTTGATAAATATGTTCCAGGTATAGAATTTAAGTTTGATAATGAAATTTGGGAATATCCTTTACGTGATTTTTATAAAAAAACATCTTTAAAGGATATTGACATAACATTATGTGGCCCTGAAATTTCCAAAAAAGTTCAAAATAAAATAAAAAAGATGATTAAAAATGATATTGTGCATTTTGTAATTGAAAAGTTAGATGAAACTAAAGGGCAAGAACATACTAAAGAAAAACAAAAAGTAAATAAAACAACTTTAATCGCAGATGATATAGTTGATGAAATATTATCTATTGATTATTTTGGACTTGATAAAAATGATGTTAAAAATCAAATTAATGAAATATTAATTAAATATAATGAAGATTTATCAAATTTAAAGGGTGGTTTATCACTTCAAAATGAGGAAGGACTTTATACAAATCTTTTAATAAAACTTAATGAGTTAAAAGATAATTTATATCATAATTTTGAAAAAAATCTTGTAGTTTTTGATATGCTTGATGAAGTTAATATTTTATTAAGTATTTTAAATGGTGAAGAAGTAATTATAAATACCTCTTTAGAAAATGATTTTTATTCACTATCAAAAAATATACTTCCGTTTGTCGAAGAAAAAATAACTGATGATTTAAGAAATTATTTAGAAAGTGAAAAACATAAACTAGAAAATTATCTTCTTACTAATGAAAATAGACCTTATGAAGACATGGATAAATTCATTTTAAGTATTAGAACATATTTAAATATAACTTTATTAAGTATAAGAAATTATTTAAATAAGGAAGAAATCCTTGAGGTAATTAGAGATTATACAAATATGCAAATGCAAATTAATTATAAAGAACCAATTAAAAACTATTTATCTATTGTTTTATTAGAAATAGATAAAATTAAAAACGAAATATTTGATATTAATCCAACAAATCTCGAAGTACACAACATTATTGATAAAATTAATATTGATTATAGCAATATGGAAAGTAATGAAATTATTAAATATGTTGATAGTATTTTAATGGAGATTTATGGATTATATTATAAGATTAAATTTAATAATACAAGTAAATTGAAGAAAGAAAGTTATAAAATGAGGTTATTAAAATGAATAGGGAATTAGAAAATAGTGTTAAAAGAGCAAATAATATGCTTGAATATTATTATGAAAAACTTATTAAGGATGAACAAAAATTAAAAAGTGCAAAGTTCTCAAAGATATTTTCATTAATAGAAATTATTATACTTTTTATTATCAATACAATGTTTTTTATATTAGTAACATATGCTTTAGCTACGGGAAATATTTTACCTGGTTTATTAACTTCAACCTTATATGCTGGTACATTAGATAAATTAGTAAAGAATTCAAAAGAATATAAAAAAATAAAAGAAAATTATTTAAGTCTTAAACAAAATGTTATTCAAGATAGTAGTTATATTAAAACTTATGAAGAAGAACTTAATAAAGCATTATCTAAATTAAATGAATTAGAAAATGAACTTAAGAAAGATAATACTTATACTTTAAATAATTCTGAAGATTTATCTAAACCTTTAGTAAGAAAAAGAGTTTTAAAATAAGAAAGGATTATTATGGAAGAAAAGAGCGTAAATAATGGAGTATATTTAACATTTATATCTGAGCCGGAAATAGAAATGCCTAATAAATTAAATGTTTTTAGAGAAAAGGGAATTGCTTCATCTCAAACAGAATTTACTAAATTTTTATATGGCGAAAATAATTCATACTCAACTACTTATGAACAAATAAGTAGAAAACAAAGTATTGGTAACATAAAACCCTATAACCTAAAAAATTATTATGGTATTAGAACCATTTTAAAAACCGATGGTTTAATGAGCGAACTTATAAGGCAAAATGCAACGTTAATTAGTAATGATGAAGTAGTTTTAGGAAGTTATCCTACAAAAATAGTTGCTGATGATACTCTTATTAAATCATTAAAAAAACTCGGGTTTAATGATAAAGTATATAACGTTCCAATTGGAGAGGATATTACATCATGCCAAACTGTTACATTTAATGATGAAGATTATATTTATATAAAGGGTAAAGATATATTTGTTAAAATTAATCCGCTTGTTTGGTACTATGATGAAGCATCAAACTCTTTAATTTCTAAAGATGTCATTTGTGCATTTTACACAAGTATTGGAATTAATGATTTTCAAAAATATGGTTATAATTTTTTAAATGAGTACTTAATTAGAGATATTTTTAAAAATAATGTAATAAGTTTAACTAAACCTGTTAATTTAATCGTGGAAAAAGACTCAAGTGAAATGTATTTACCATACGATTATGATATTGATATGGATAACGAAGGAAAACTATATTCACACGATGAAAATGAATATAATATAAATATCGATGAAAAAAAAGACTTAACTAGTTTTAATGCTTTAGAATACACTTTTAAAAATAGTTATAAACATAATCCTATTTTTAATATAACTATTAAAGGCAATAATAAAATAGCTTATTCTCATGCACTTGATTTTGTTTCACTTGGAATAAATGCTAGAATTTCTAACATAGTTATTGATGTTAATAATTTAGTGGTTAATCATCCAGTTATTTGTGCTGGCAGTTATATAGATAATGCAAATATAAGATGTGATCTAAATCAATTTGCTACACTATATTTATCTGGTGATGTTATAGGTCATAATATATTAAAGGGTTCTAATTTAACTATCAATTATACATCAGAAACAGAAGTATATGCTTTTCTTATTGATATAAAAAAATTAGTTAATGTGCTTAAAAAGAATGCTTTAAAAGATAAACAAATTTATTTTGATTATAAAAAAGTAGTATATGAATGTGTTTCTTTGAAAGAGGAAGATTATAATTTTTATGATAATAATTTATTTAAACAGATAGGACTTGCAACTCTTACTTTAAATGGTCCTGAAATAAATAAAGAAAAAGTTGAAAAGATAATTGGAAATGATGAAAATATTTTTTATACTTTTGAGGATAAAACTTTAAAAGAAATACCTAATGATTCATCACTTTCTAAAGAAGCAACCCATATTTTAGATTTAGCTAAAGAAATAATAAGTATTGATTACATTGGAATTAATAAAGAAAGTGTTCGTGAAAAAGTAGATGAAATAATTGATGAATATAATAACCTTTATTCTAAAGAAACAAAAGGTTTGTCATTATCTACGAATAGTGCTTTGTATACAAATACAGTTATTAAACTAGAAAACTTAAGAGATACTTTATACCATAATTTTGAAAAAAATGTTGATTATTATGATATATTAGATTTAATAGAAAATATGATTAAAAAACTTAATGATGAAGAAGTAGAATTAAATTATGAAATTCTAAATGATATTAACACATTAAATATTATTTTAAAATATAGTGAAGATAATCAAACTAAAATAGAAATTATTACTTATTTAGAAAGTGAAAGAAAGTCTATAACTGATTATTTATGTAATAAGAAAGAAATTGATTATAATAATATTAATGAATTTGTTAAAAAATTTAGATTGTTTTTAGTACCTATACTTGCAAAAGTAAGTGGCAATGTATCAAAAATAGATGTAATGGAGCAAATTAAAAATTATGCTATAAATGAAATGAATAATAAATCTTTAGAAAATAAAAATAATTATATAAGGGTTATATTAACTGAAATAAATAAAGTTAAAGAGGATATACTTAAACTTGATAATAGTTATACTTTCGAAGAAATAGATTTTTCATCCTTTAATACAGGAAATGAAATAATTGATTATTTAGATAGTTTATTTATAAAGTACTATGGAATATATTTAAGACTTTATGATGAAAAACAAAAACAAAATGTTTATAAGAAAAATTTAATTCCTAAAATATATTAAGTAGTTGCTTGCAAAGTAACTGCTTTTTTAATATAATTATTATAGAAAAGGGTGCAAGATATGGATAGAGTATATATGACATTTTTAAGCAAAATAGATGTGCAGACTCCTTCGATGTTAAATATTTTAAGAAAAAAAGGACTTATTGCAACTCCAACTGATTTTGTTAAGTATTTATATGGTAATTATTCATATTTAATTGCTAGTGAGCCTTTATATAAGAAACAATTTTTAACTACTTTTGATAAATCGTATCCAGATGGTATTAAAAACTATTTTGGAATAAGACCACTTATTGATACAAATAATATGCAAAGTTTCATAGAAAAAAATGCTATCTCTATTAATGGTAATGAAATTAAATTAGGTAGTTACCCAACAAGTGTAATTAAAGATGAAGCATTAATTCAAAAATTAAGTAATGCATATAAAGAAAATAAGTTTAATGATAAAAAGTATCATATACCAATAGGAGATGAAATAATAGAGTGTAATTCAATTACTTTAGATGGCGAAGATTATGTTTATATTAAAGAAAATGGTTTATATGTTAAAGTAACGCCACTTAATTGGTTTTATGATGAAGTGTCGCACAGTTTAGTTTGCAAAGACATAATTGCAGGTTTTTCTATAGAAATGAATGATAGATCTTTTGAAAAATATGGTTACAACTTTTTAAATGAATATTTATTAAAGGATGTCCTTCAAGATAAAATAACTAGATTAACAGAACCAGTAGATTTAGTTAATCAAAAGTATTTAGATGAATTACAACGAATTTATTTTCCTTTTAATTCAGATTTTGAGGTAAGTAATGATGGAAAACTTTATTTTCATGATGAGAGGGAATACAATATTAACATCGATGAAAGTATAAAAAGAATAGCTACAAATATGTTAAGTGAATTAACTGAAAATAGTTTTATAACTAATCCAGTATTCAATATTAATATAAAGGGAGACGAAAAAATAGTTTTTGCTGATGCATTTAATTTTTCCTCTTTAGGTGTTAATGCTAAAATTAAAAATTTGAATATTGATGGTAATAATTTTAAAGTTCTTGATAGATTTTTATTTGTTGGTAGTCCGATTGAAAATGTATCTATGCAATGTGATTTGGATATTTTTACAAGCCTTTATTTATGTGGCAAACATTTAGCTCGAAATTGTTTAAAAGGTTCTAATTTAACTATTAATTATAAAAATGAAAAAGAACTTATAGCTTTTTTGCATGATATACAAAGATTTATAAACTTATTTGCTAAAGCTGTTGAAAAGAGAAATGGAATAGATTTTACATATAAGCATATTCTTTATAAACCTTATTTTTTTGAACAAAAAGATTATGATATTAATGCCCAAACATTATTTTCTAAAATAGGATTAAAGAGTATTAAGCTAGTTGGACCAAGTATAAATAAAGAAAAAATTACAAATATTTTTGGAAATGCTAACATCAAATATAGTTTTACTGATATTAAGGAAGATAATACTAAACTGTTTGAGGACTCTAAAACTAATGAGGAAAAACCAAAACTTTCTAAAGAAGCTGAGCATATTTTAGATCTTGCTAGAGAAATATTAAGTATTGACTATATAGGCCTTGATAAAGAAAGCGTTCGTAAAAAAGTTGATACAATTGTTATTGAATATAATAATGGACTTTGTAAAAAAGAAACTGGTTTATCTTTATCTACAAATAATGGAGTATATACAAGTGCTGTTATTAAACTAGAAAATCTAAGAGATATTTTATATCATAACTTTGAAAAAAATATGGATTATTATGATATATTAGATTTAATTTCTAATATGATTAAAAAACTAAATAATGAAGAAGTTAAAATAGATTATGAAATTTTAAATGATTTAGATACCTTAAATACTATATTAAAATATAGTAAAGATGAGCAAACTAAAGAAGAAATTATTACTTATTTAGAAAATGAAAAACAATCTATTATTGATTATTTATCTAATAAAAGTGATATTGACTATAAAAATATAAATGAATTCATTAAAAAAATTAGATTATTCTTAGTACCAATTCTTACAAAAGTTTCTGGTAATGTATCTAAAATAGATGTAATGGAGCAAATAAAAGATTATGCTTTAAATGAAATGAATAATAAAATAGAAAAGAATTCTAATGGTTATATAAAATTAATTTTAAGTGAAATAGATAAAATTAAAAAAGATATTTTATCGCTTGATAGTAACTATACTTTTGAAGAACTAGACTACTTTTCATTTAAAAATGGTAAAGAAATCATTGATTATTTAAATCAAAAATATATAGAGTATTATAGAGTGTATTTAGATCTTATGGAAGATAAGGTTAATGAAGAAAATTATGAAAATAGTAAAGTACCTTTAAGTTATTAGGGTACTTTTTTAAGAAAGGACTATTATGGATGAATATTTAAAATTAATTGTAAGACTTCAGGCACTTAGTCAAAACGGTCTTGCTTATGTGAATAATGAATTTGATAAAGAAAGATATGAAGAAATAAGAGATATTGCTTGTCAACTTATGAAATATAAAACTGATTTACCCTTTGAAAAAATCAAAGATTTATTTGGCAGTGAACAAGGTTATCAAACGCCAAAAATAGATACAAGAGCCGCTATTTTTAAAGATAATAAAATACTACTTGTACACGAAAATAATGATACTTGGGCTCTTCCTGGTGGTTGGTGTGATACTTTAGAAAGCATAAAATCAAATACAATTAAAGAAGTAAATGAGGAAACTGGACTTGATGTTGATGCAATAAAGTTAATAGCAGTTCAAGATAGAAATAAACATAATACACCAATTTATGCTTATGGAATATGTAAAGTCTTTGTACTATGTAAAGTAGTAGGAGGCTCATTTAAGAAAAATAATGAAACAATAGAAACTAATTATTTTTCTTTAGATGATATTCCTAAAAATCTAGCTAATGAAAAAACTTCTTTAGAGCAAATTAAACTATGTTTTAAGGCAAACAATAATCCAAATTTTGAAACATATTTTGATTAATATTCTGCATAAAAATAAATATATTTAAATAGGTGATGATATGTTTTATAAACTAATTCATACACGTATTAGATATATTTTTTTATTTGTATTTATAGTTCTTTTATGTGTAATAATAAAAGTATTTTATATTGAGGTAATAAGTTATAATAAACTAAAAAGTTTATCAGATGATTTATATTCAAGAAATCTTCCTATTAAAGCAGATAGGGGTAAAATAGTAGATAGAAATGGTTTAGTTCTTGCAGATAATATTACAACAACTTCACTTGTATTAGTGCCAAGACAAATTAAAGATAAAGAAAAAGTTGCTAAAGATTTATCTGATATTTTAGGTACTTCTTATGAAGATATGCTTGCTCATGTAAGTAAGAAAACCTCAATTGAAAGAGTACATCCTGAGGGAAGAAGACTTTCTTATGAAACCTCAGATAAAATAAATGCTTTAAATTATGATGGAGTATATCTTTTAAAGGAAAGTAAAAGGTATTATCCATATAAAGAACTTTTATCTCATACTTTAGGTTATGTTGGTATAGATAACCAAGGTTTAAGTGGGCTTGAACTTATATATGATGAATATTTAAAAGGTGAAGATGGCTCTATTAAATATTTTTCAGATGGTAAAGGAAATCGTCTTGAAATGGCTCAGGTTTATGAAAATCCCACTGATGGGATAACTATAGGCTTAACTATTGATTTAAATTTGCAAAAAGCAGTTGAGGGTGCCCTTGATGAAATAGTTTCTAAATATACTCCAGAACATGCTTTAATACTTGCAATGGATCCCCAAAGTGGAGAAATACTTGCTATGGGTTCAAGACCAGGATTTGATCCAAATAATTATAAAGATTATGATACCCAAACCATTAATAGAAATCTTCCTATTTGGATGACTTATGAACCAGGTTCAACTTTTAAAATAATTACACTTGCCTCTTCAATTGAGGAAAAAACTATTGATTTATTCAAAGATACTTTTACTGATAGTGGTTCAATTAATGTTGAGGGTGCAACACTACACTGTTGGAAACATGGGGGTCATGGAACGCAAACTTATCTTGAGGTAGTGGAAAATTCTTGCAACCCAGGATTTGTATCAATGGGTCAAAAACTTGGTACACAAAAACTTATGAGTTATATAAAAAGTTTTGGTTTTGGCAAAAAAACAGGAATAGATTTAAATGGTGAAAGTAATGGAATACTTTTTAATATAAATAAAATGGGCCCAGTGGAAACTGCAACAACAGCATTTGGACAAGGAATAAGTGTGACTCCAATACAACAAATAACTGCAGTTAGTGCAGTCGTAAATGGAGGAAATTTATATAAACCTTACATAGTTAAAAGTTTAATGAATGAAAGTGGTGCACTTCTTGATTATAATGAAAAAGTTTTAGTAAAAAAAGTTATTAGTAAGGATACTTCCTCGCTTGTTAGATTTACTTTAGAGAGTGTTGTTGCTAATGGTACAGGAAGAAATGCATATATTGAAAATTATCGTGTTGGTGGTAAAACAGGTACTGCTCAAAAAGTTGTTGATGGAAAATATTCATCCTCAAGTTATATTTTATCTTTTGTTGGTTTTATGCCAGCGGATAATCCTAAAATTGTTATATATGTTGCAATTGATGGCGCTAAAAATGTAACTCAATATGGTGGTACTGCCTCTGCTCCAGTTGCTAAAAGTATTCTTACAAGTGCAATAGATATTTTAGGTATAAAGTCCTCAAAAGAGGGAATGCCTAAAGAATATAATTATTTAGATAAGAAATATACATATGTTCAAGATGTTACGGGAAAAAGCCTTGAGGAGGCTAAAAAAACATTAAAAGGTTTTAAAATAGAACTTTCTGGTAATGGTGAAAAAGTGTTTTATCAATCACCTGAAGTAGGTACTTATGTGGAAGAGGGTTCAACTGTAATGTTAATGCTTAAATAAACTTTATTAAGAAGTGTTCTATTTACTTTTAAAATTCATAAAATTTAATGAGGAAAAATATGATTTTAACTAAAACTATTTTATGTTTAATATTAGGTTTTTTATCTTCATTAGTATTAGGCTTTTTAGTAGTACCATTTTTTAAGAAATGTCATATGTATCAAAGTATATCAAAAACAATTTCTAAAAGACATCTTTTAAAAGAGGGGACTCCCACGATGGGGGGAGTTATTTTCATAATTAGTACTTTATTTATAATTATTTTTTTATTTTTAAATAAGAATATTCATTTTAATTTAAATTTATTTATAATATTATGTGTATTTATTTTGTATGCATTTCTTGGATTTATTGATGATCTTCTTAAAATAAGATTTCATAATAATAAAGGACTATCAATAATTTTAAAGTTTTTTATTCAAGTTATTATTGGAATATTTTTCTTTGTTTTATTTTTAATATCTGGAAATAATACAGTTCTTAATTTTTATTTATTTTCAATAGATTTAAAATATTTATATGGTCTTTTAATCCTATTTATGCTTGTTGGTAGTTCTAATGCAGTTAATATAACAGACGGTCTTGATGGCCTTGCTGCTGGATTATGCACGATATCATTTATTTCTTATGGAATAATTGCCTTTAATAGTCCATTTATTTTGGGTTATGAAGAAATAGGTATTTTTTGTTTTACTTTGGCAGGAGCTTTAATAGGATTTTTGTTTTTTAATTTTTATCCTGCCAAAATATTTATGGGTGATTTAGGTTCTCTTTCTTTAGGAGCCACACTTGCATCGGTATCTATTTTGCTTAAATGTGAACTTTCCCTTGTTATAATTGGTTTAGTTTTTATTATTGAAACTCTTTCAAGTTTTATTCAAATTATTTCTATAAGATATTTTAATAAAAAAATATTTTTAAAAAGTCCACTTCATCATCATTTTGAGATGCTAGGTTTTAAAGAAACAGATATTATAAAACTATTTTATTTAGTATCTTTAGTATGCTCTTTAATAACTCTTATTTATATATTAGTTCATTAAAAATCAGATTTTAAAAATAACTTTACAATGATTTGCCATTACGCTTAAAATATGATAGTATATACGGCTGGTGGTTTTATGAAAAATAGTAATAGTTTTGAATTATTAATTGCACATGATAAAAAGATTGGCGAAGCATATAAAAAACTATGTATGGATTTAATAAATAATGATTTTGAACAATTCAAAGTATCTTGCAAAAATATTCTTGAACTTATTAAAATTGAAACGAGCATGCTAGATAAAATGACAAAGGAAGAACTTGAATATTATGTTGATCTTGCAGATATTATATTTACAATGGATGAAGTTGATGATGAAACATATAGAGCTAGTGAAAAGATAGTGCAAACCTATATGGCTAAATTTGAAAAACCATTAGAATATGATTTTTCTGATGAAGAGGAAGACTTTGAAAAACTTTCGCGAATTATTCCTGATTTTGCTTTTACTCAAGAAGAACTAGATAGATATTTTCAATATAATCAAACTTATAAATATAATGCAATGTGCTATGCTAGTAAGATAATTTTAAATGACGAATTAGGTATTAAGTCAAATAATTCTAAATTTTATGATTTATTAAGAAAAAAATGTATTCATAACTTAATTTATTATGCTTACCATAGTTATGAAGTTGAATGTTATATTTTAAGCCATAATATGCAAATGGATTATGTACCTGAAATTTATGATGATTATTTTAATCCTCTTAATGTAGAAGAATGTAAAAAGATTATTTCTAAATGGAAAGATGCTAGTGATAATCAAAATCCTGATTGCTGTTTTACAAACTTAGAGGATACTTATAAATTAAAATGTTATTTACATAGTTTAGAAAGAACAGAACTTACAAATATATTTGATTATATTCTCCATCTTAAAGAAGAACATTCAAGCAAAATGCTAGACTACTATGAAAATATTGTATTAGAAAAAATAGATGATTTATCTAGATAACTTTACACTGATTTGACATTTTTATAAAAATATGATAGAATGTTAATAACTAAGGGGGGATTAGTTATGAAAAATAATAAAATAATTAAGGGAGTATTAAGTATTTGTTTAGTGGCTAGTATAAGTGCTACTTCATATAGCATTAAGAAAAGTAATGAAGAACAAAGTAATATATATGAACCAAATTATTTATATAGTGAAGAAACATTTGAAGTAAGTAAAGAATCTCGTGAAAAAATGATGACAATAGTTATGAATGAACCAAGTTATGGTTTAGAACCTGAACTTACTTATGATGATGCTTTAGAGTATTTCTGGGGTAGACCATTTCAACATTTAGAGTCAATATTAGAGAAATTTTATGAAGGTCAAAAAGTACCAGTATTTAAAAATAGTGATGAGGTTTATGGCTATTTTAAATTAAATGGAATAGATAGTTATGCATACTCCATTGAAGATGACCTTATATGGCATTTAAATGGTGATGGTGAAATAGAAAGTATTCAAAATACTCATGAAGCGGTAAGTAATTATAATAAATATTGTTTATCTTTAAATAGAAAAAGATAATAAGGGGGGTTAGTTTAATGGAAAGTTCATCTGAAAGAAAAGAACTTTTATATATAATATTATTTTTAACATGTTTTAGTTTAATTATGGAGTTTATTAAAAACTTTATATAGTAAAAATAAGGCACTTGCTACTTGATTTAGTGTGCCTTTTTTTGTATAATAAAATTAGTTTGAAAAGAAAAGGGAAATAAATGGATCATTATTTTACAAATAATCAAAATTTAAAAAGTGAAATTAGGACACTTAGTTATAATTATAAAAACATAACTATTGATTTTTTTAGTGATAACGGAGTATTTAGTAAAAATCATTTAGATTATGGAAGTAGACTTTTAATAGAAACATTTTTAAAAAATGAATCTGATTATGAAAATATCTTAGACTTAGGTTGTGGTTATGGATTAATAGGAATATCGCTTGCTAAGATAACTGGTAAAAATATAACTATGTGTGATGTTAACAAAAGAGCATTACATTTATGTGAAAGAAATATTGCTGCAAATAAAGTTAATGCTAAAGTAATTGAAAGTAATGTATATGAAAACATTTTAGATAAATATGATGTAATTATTACAAATCCACCGATAAAAGCTGGTAAAAAAGTTATATTAGAGTTTCTTATTAATGCTAAAATACATCTAAATGATGGTGGAAGACTTTGGTTTGTAATGCGTAAGGACCAAGGTGCTAAATCTATACAAAAACTGTTAAATGAACATTACAATGTTGAAATAAAAGAAAAAGATAAAGGATTTTACATTTTTTGCTGTAAAATGTCTTGACAAAATACTTTATTCTTTGCTAAAATTATTTAATGTTGACGTGTTTATTTTTAACATAAAAATAGTCCAAAAAAAATAAGATTATGGGGTGAGATCGTGGCTTATAAAAAACAAAAATTCGGAGACTATCGCGAAAGAATTAATTTCGCAAAATCAAGTAACACTCTTGAACTTGCAGACCTTTTGGAAATTCAAAAGAAAAGTTATCAAAATTTCATTGAAAATGGAATCAAAGAAGTATTTGAGGATCTTTTTCCAGTTGAAAGTTTTACTGGAAATATTTCACTTGAATTTACTGACTATTCTTTAGATGAACCAAGATATTCAATTAAGGAAGCAAAAGAGAGAATGGTTAACTATGCTGCACCACTTAAAGTGCAAGCAAGACTTTACCTTCATGAAACTGGTGAAGTAAAAGAACAAGAGATATTCTTAGGTGATTTACCACTTATGACAGATGCTGGTACATTTATCATAAATGGTGCTGAAAGAGTAATTGTATCTCAACTTGTTCGTTCTCCATCTATTTATTTCAAAAGAGAAATAGATAAAAATGGTAGAAGAATTGTTAGTGGAGAAATAATCCCTAATAAAGGTACATGGCTTGAATATGAAACAGATGCTAAAGGTGTAATCTATGTAAGAATAGATCGTACTAGAAAAGTAGCTGTTACAACATTCTTACGTGCACTTGGACTTTCCACTGATGAAGAAATCATTGAATTATTTGGTGATAATGAGTTTGTAAAAAATACTTTAGAAAAAGATATTACAAATAATACTGATGAAGCACTACTTGAAATTTATGAAAAACTTCGTCCAGGAGAACCTGCGACTATTGATAGTGCTAAAAACCAATTAATCACTAGATTCTTTGATAGATTCCGTTATGATTTAGCAAAAGTAGGAAGATACAAATTTAACAAAAAAATGTTTATTTGTGAAAGAATACTTGGATGTACTTTAGCTGAAAACATTAAATTTAATGGTGAAGAAATTGCTAAAAAAGGTGATGTTATTACTAAAGATATTCTTGAAAAATTAAAAGTTGCTTTTGCTGGTGGATTAAATTTAAAAGAAGCTACAATTAATGAAGAACTTGATGATTTTAAAATGATTCAAACTTTAAAAGTTTATGATAAGATTGATGGCAAAAAAGTTCTTACTTTAATTGGAACTGATAGTAGTGTAACTGAAAAAAGACTTACTATTCCTGATGTTTATGCATCTTTATCATATTATATTGATTTACATTATAATATTGGTAATGAAGATGAAATTGATCATTTAGGAAATAGACGTGTAAGACAAGTTGGTGAGCTAGTAGAAAATCAATTTAGAGTTGGTATGGCTCGTATGGAAAGAGTTATTCGTGAAAGAATGACTACTCAAGAACTTGAAAATGTTACACCAAAAACATTAATAAATATTAGACCTGTAACTGCAGTATTAAAAGAGTTCTTTGGTTCATCACAACTTTCTAAGTTTATGGATCAAGTTAACCCAATTGCTGAACTTACAGATAAAAGAAGACTTTCTTCTTTAGGACCAGGAGGACTTTCAAGAGAAAGAGCTGGTATGGAAGTAAGAGATGTTAACTCATCTCACTATGGAAGAATATGTCCAATTGAATCACCAGAGGGACAAAATATAGGTCTTATTACATCACTTGCTGGTTATGCTAAAGTTAATGAATATGGATTTATTACAACTCCTTATCATAAAGTAAATAATGGTGTTGTTGATAAAGATATAATTTATATGACTGCAGATGAAGAAACTGATTATTATATTTCTCAAGCAACTGTAAAACTTGATAAAGATAATAGAATTATTGATGATGAAGTTCTTGTACGTGTTAATGGTGATAACGTAATTGTTAAACGTGAAGAAGTTGATTATGTCGATGTTGCTCCAAGTCAAGTTGTTGCAGTAACTACAAGTTGTATTCCGTTTTTGGAATTCGATGATGCAAAAAGAACCCTTATGGGTGCAAACATGCAAAGACAAGCAGTTCCACTTCTTACAAGTGAAGCTCCAATAGTTGGTACTGGTGTTGAATACATCGCTGCATCATCATCAGGAAGTTGTGTACTTTCTAAAACTGCTGGTGTAGTTGATTATGCTGATAGTAAAAAAATTGTTATAAATAATGGTAAATCATGTGATACTTATTATCTTTCTACATTTGAAAGAAGTAATGCATCAACATGTGTAAACCATAGACCAATTGTTAAAGCAGGCGATAAAGTTCATGCTGGACAAGTTATTGCAGACGGTCCTTCTTGTGATAAAGGAGAACTTGCTTTAGGTAAAAATATGACAGTTGCCTTCATGACATTTGAGGGTTATAACTATGAAGATGCCGTAATCTTAAATGAAAGACTTGTTAAAGATGATGCATATACTTCACTTCATATTTCTCACTATGATATTGAGTGTCGTGATACAAAACTTGGACCTGAAGAAATTACTCGTGATATACCAAATGTTTCTGAAGATGCTCGTAAAAATCTTGATGCTGATGGTATTGTAAGAATTGGTACAGAAGTTAGAGAAGGCGATATTCTTGTTGGTAAAGTAACTCCAAAAGGAATGCAAGAACTTACTTCCGAAGAAAAACTACTTCATGCAATCTTTGGTGAAAAAACAAGAGAAGTAAGAGATACTTCACTTAGAGTAGATCATGGTGCAGATGGTATTGTTCATGATGTACAAATTTATACAAAAGAAAACTCAGATGAACTTGCGGCTGGTGTTCAAAAAGTTATAAGAGTTTATATAGTTCAAAAGAGAAAAATTCAAGTTGGAGATAAAATGTCAGGAAGACATGGTAATAAAGGTGTTATTTCTTTAGTAGTACCTGAGGAAGATATGCCATTTATGCCAGATGGTCGTCCAGTAGACATTATGCTTAACCCACTTGGTGTTCCATCTCGTATGAACGTTGGTCAAATTCTAGAACTTCATTTAGGAATGGCTGGTAAGATTTTAGGTAGACATTATGCTACTCCAGTATTTGATTCTGCTACTTGGGAAGATGTATCACAGCAAATGAAAGATGCTAAGATGAGCCCTGATGGTAAGATGACTTTATATGATGGACGTACAGGTGAACCATTTGACAATAAAATTGCTGTTGGTGTTATGTATATGATTAAACTTCACCATATGGTTGATGATAAACTTCATGCAAGAGCAACAGGACCTTATAGTGTTATTACTCAACAACCATTAGGTGGTAAAGCACAATTTGGTGGACAAAGATTTGGAGAAATGGAAGTTTGGGCACTTTATGCTTATGGTGCTGCTCATGTACTTCAAGAAATCTTAACTGTTAAAGCCGATGATATTGTAGGACGTGTTAAAGTATATGAAGCTTTAGTAAAAGGTAAACTTGTTAATCAAGCAGGTGTTCCAGAAAGCTTTAGAGTACTTGTTAAAGAATTCCAAGCATTATGCTTAGATGTACAAGTTCTTACAAATGATGATGAATTATTAGAATTTAAAGATATTGAAGAAAAAGATGATGAATCTAATGATAATTTAAGAATTGATGAAATTGATTTATCTACTGATGAAGAAGTACTTCCTGAACCAAGTAAACCACTTGATGAAGAGGAAGATGACTTTGATGATGAAGATGAAGAACCATCACTTGATGATTTGGAATTTCCAGATGATTTAGATGATATGGAAGGGGAAGGTGAAGAATAATGATAGATGTTAGTAACTTTAAGGGAATTAAGGTTTCCATAGCATCCCCTGAAAAGATTCGTTCTTGGTCTTATGGCGAAGTTAAAAAACCTGAAACAATTAACTATCGTACATTAAAACCAGAAAGAGACGGATTATTCTGTGAAAAGATTTTCGGACCTACAAAAGATTTTGAATGTAGCTGTGGAAAATACAAAAGACTTAGATATAAAAATATTATATGTGATAGATGTGGTGTAGAGGTTACTCTTTCTAAAGTAAGAAGAGAAAGAATGGGACACATTGAACTTGCTGCACCTTGCTCTCACATCTGGTTCTTTAAGGGCGTTCCATCTAAAATGGGTCTTGTACTAGATATGTCTCCAAGAGATTTGGAAGAAGTATTATATTTCGTAAGTTATGTAGTAATTGATCCAGGAACAGCTCCACTTGAACATAAACAAACTATTTCTGATAAAGAATATAGAAATTTATATGAAAAATATGGTAATACATTCAAAGTTGGAATGGGTGCTGAAGCTATTAAGGAACTACTTAAACAAGTTGACCTTAAAAAAGAAATTGAAAAAGTTCATGAAGAACTTGAAAATACAACTGGACAAAAAAGAGTACGTCTTGTTAAAAGACTTGATTGTTTAGATTCATTTATTGAATCTGGTAATAAGCCTGAATGGATGGTACTTGATGTTATTCCAGTTATACCTCCAGAGTTAAGACCTATGCTTCAACTAGATGGTGGTAGATTTGCTACATCTGATTTAAATGACCTTTATAGAAGAATTATTAATCGTAATAATCGTCTTAAAAAATTACTTGAACTTGGAGCTCCATCAATCATTGTTCAAAATGAAAAGAGAATGCTTCAAGAGGCAGTTGATTCACTACTTGATAATGGTAGACGTGGAAGAAGTGTAACAGCATCTTCTAATAGACCACTTAAGAGTTTATCTTCAATGCTTAAAGGAAAACAAGGTCGTTTTAGACAAAACTTACTTGGTAAGAGAGTTGATTACTCAGGACGTTCAGTTATCGTAGTTGGACCAAGCCTTAAAATGTATCAATGTGGTCTTCCAAAAGAAATGGCCCTTGAACTATTTAAACCACATGTTATTCATGGTTTAGTAGAACGTGGACTTGCTCATAATATTAAAGGAGCTAAAAAATTAATTGAAACTAGAAATGAATGTGTTTGGGATATAGTCGAGGATGTTATTACTGAGCATCCAGTAATGCTTAACCGTGCACCAACTCTACATAGACTTGGTATTCAAGCATTTGAACCAATATTAATTGGCGGTAAAGCAATTAGACTACATCCACTTGTATGTGCTGCATTTAATGCTGACTTCGATGGTGACCAAATGGCTGTTCACGTACCACTTTCTGAGGAAGCAAAAGCTGAAGCAAGACTACTAATGCTTGGTGCTAACAATATTTTAAATCCAAAAGATGGAAAACCAATTGTTACACCTTCACAAGATATGGTACTTGGTAACTGTTATTTAACTATTGAAAAAGCTGGAGAAGAAGGTGAAGGTAGAGTATTCAAAGATGAAAATGAAGCATTAATGGCTTATGAGAGAAAAGAAATTACTTTACATACAAGAATTGCTATACCAGCAAGTTCATTTAAACATAAGTTATTTACTGATGAACAACAAGGTAAATATTTAGTTACTACAGTTGGAAAACTTAAATTTAATGAAATATTCCCAGATTCATTCCCATATATGAATGAACCTTCAAAAGATAATATCGAAGGTATTACACCAATGAAATATTTCTTAGAACCTGGAACTAATATTCCACAGGCTATTAAAGAAATGCCTTTGGTATCACCTTTTGTAAAGGGAACATTAAAATCATTAATTGCTCAAGTATTTAAAAGATATCGTACTACTGAAACATCTATAATGCTTGATAAATTAAAAGATCAAGGATTTAAGTATTCAACTATAGCTGGTATTACAGTATCTTATGCAGATATCAAAACTACACATAAAAAAGAAGAATTTATTGCAGAGGCAAAAGCAGCTGTAGATAAAGTTAATAAACAATTTAAACGTGGTATTATTACTAAAGAAGAAAGACATGAAGCTGTAATTGCAATTTGGTCTAAATGTACTGAAAACGTAAAAAATGAATTCAAAGAAATGAGTGCTGGCGATTTTGATAACCCAATATTCATGATGATGAATTCAGGAGCACGTGGTGAGGTTACAAACTTTACTCAACTTGCAGGTCTTAAAGGTTTAATGGCTAAACCAAATGGTGATACAGTTGAAATTCCGATTACATCATCATTTATGGAAGGACTTTCAGTTCTAGAATTCTTCTTATCAACACATGGTTCAAGAAAAGGTGTTGCCGATACTGCTTTAAAAACTGCCGACTCTGGTTACTTAACAAGAAGACTTGTAGATGTTGCTCAAGATATTATTGTTAAAGAACATGATTGTGGTTCAATCCATGGTGTAGTTGTTAAAGACTTATTAAATGATAAAGATGGTTCAGTTATCGAACCTCTTGAAGAAAGAATTTTAGGAAGATTTGCCGCTAAAAAGATTATTGATCCAGAAACTAAGAAAGTATTATGTGAATCTGGTGAAATGATTACTGAAGCTGTTGTTCAAAAAGTTAAAAAGGCTGGCATTAAACAAGTTGAAATTCGTTCTTCACTTACTTGTAAAACTGAAAACGGTGTTTGTCAAAAATGTTATGGTAGAAACCTTGCTACAGGTAACTTAGTTGAAACTGGCGAAGCTGTAGGTATTATGTCCGCTCAATCAATTGGTGAACCTGGTACTCAGCTTACAATGAAAAACTTCCACAAAGGTGGAGTTGCCGGTGAAGATGATATCACACAAGGTCTTCCAAGAGTTGAAGAATTATTTGAGGCTAGAACGCCTAAATATAAAGCTACTATTTCTGAAATTACTGGTACTGTAACAAAAATTGAGGAAAACGGTGGTAAACATATTATTACAGTTGCAAACGATGCTGGTGAAAGAGAACATACAACACTTTATAATATGAAACTTAGAGTTAGTGTTGGTGATAAAGTAGAAGCAGGAGATAAACTTACTGAAGGTGTTATTGCTCCTAAAGAATTACTTGCTGTTACTGACCCACTTACTGCTCAAGAATACATTCTAAAAGAAATTCAAAGTGTATATAAACTTCAAGGTGTTGATATTAACGATAAACATATTGAAATTATTGTTAAGAGAATGATTAATAAGATGAGAATCTTAGACCCAGGAGATACTAAATTTGTTGAGGGCTTATCTGTTTCACTTAAAACATTTAATGAAGGAAACAAACCAGTACTTCTTGCAGGTGGAGTTCCTGCTAAAGGACTTCCAATTATGCTTGGTATTACTAAATCATCTCTTGAAACTGATTCATTCTTATCAGCAGCTTCATTCCAAGAGACTACAAGAGTACTTACAGATGCTGCTATTAAAGGTAAAGTTGACTACTTAAAAGGTTTAAAAGAAAACGTTATTATTGGTAAACTTATCCCAGCAGGTACTGGTGCTACTGAATATTCAAATATTGATATTGCTCTTGAAAAACAATTTATGGAAACTGATGCAACTGAAGCTTTAGAGGAAAACTTAATGGATGAAAAACCTGAAGTTATTGATGAAACTAAAGTTGAAGAAGTAAATACTGAAAAAATAAACGAAGAGGAAACAAATTAGTTTCCTCTTTATAATTTTTGCAATAAATGTTATAATATAAAATGTAAACAAAGTAAAAAATTGGAATTTGTTGAAAGGATGGTATTTATGAAAAAAACAATTTTAACTATTTTAATTTGTGGGTTTATGGTTTTAGGAATAACAGGGTGTGGAGGAAAGAAAAAGTACGAATTATCAATTCCTAAAGAAGAAAATGTTGAGAGCATTTTATTTGAAAAAAATGATAATAAAAAAGAAATTACAGATACCGAAGAAATCAAAGATATTATTTATGTATTGAGTGGTAGTGGTAAAGGAAGAACTACAGATGAAGAAAGCATACAAGACTATCCAGTAAATGCAGAAGATATTATAAAAATTGAATTTGATTTGAAAGATGATAAGCAATCAACATTATTTGTTTACAAGAAAAATGGGAAAATGTATATTGAAATACCTTATAATGGAATTTATAGAATAAATGGCGATGAATATAATTCAATGGAAAAATATATTAGAAGTAATAATGAAAGTATTTTAATGACAATTAAGAACAATACATTAACTAATAGTGGATTAACCTTGCTTATGAAAAATAATACTGATCAAACATACTATTATGGACCACAATATTCGTTAGAAAAATACGAAAATGGCAAATATGTTTCATTAGAGCCAAAAGAAACTTTGGTTTGGAATGCTATTTTATATAATATAAAAACAAATGAAGAAAAAGAAGAAACAATTGATTGGACTTATGGATACGATAAATTAAAGAGTGGTAAATATAGATTGGTAAGGTATTTTACCTCAGAAGAAAATCTTCCATACTCATCAAATGTCGCAGAAAAAATTTATATTGAATTTGATATAAATTAATCTCAAATTACAATTAATCGAGCAGATCATAAATTTATGGTCTGTTTTTTTATACAATAAATTAAGTAAAGGAGGAATGTTTATAAATAAAATTGGATATTTAATTAGACAAGATAGAATAAATAGAAAATTATCTTTAAAAACACAATCAAAATTATCAAATATTTTTATTTCCACCCTTAGTAGTATTGAAAATGATAAAACTAGAAATGTTAATAGAGTTTTTTTTGTATAGATTATGTAATATATTAAAAATTGATTATGAATATATGACTAGGAAAAAATAGGTACTAATACCATTTACCTATTTAAAATCATTACTATTTATAGTATAATATTAATTACCTAAGGAGGGTTTATGGAATATACTGAAGATGAGTTAAAATATTATAAAGGTATGCTTGAATATGGACTTTTAATTAGACAAGATGAAATTAATCGTTATAATAAGCAAATTTATGAATGTATGCGAAATGGTCAATTTTTAATGATACCTTATATTAAAAGAAAAATTTATAATTGTGAGAGAGTCATTGATGAAATAAAAGATGCACTTTTAAATTATGAAAAAACTTATGGAAAGGGAAGATAATATGAATAATTTTACTGAGGAAGATAAACAAAAAATTAATTATTTAAAAAGAAAACTTTTAGAACTTTATGGAAGATGTGATAGTTCTACAGAAGTTGCTTGTAAAATAGCTATTGTACATGAATTATTTTTAAATATTTTTGAAAAAGAAGAAAAAGATGCAAGATTTATTAATATGAAACTAAATTTAATTTATAATCTTGTAAGTGAATGTGAAAATGAATTAAATCTTTATGAAGATAGTAAACTAAAAATGTAAACTATCTTTTTTTTTAAGTCAAAATCATATATAATATTTTATAGGTGATAATGATGGATAAAAAAATATATGAAAATATGCGTAAACATAATAAATATTTAAGTGAGTATGCTTGCACTGATGATAAAGTAATTAGATTCGAAAAGGAATCCGAGGATTTTAGACCAGGCTTTTTTAGAGATATAGATAGAATTATTTATTCACTATCTTATGTAAGATATATGGATAAAACTCAAGTTTTTACTGAAACTAAGAATGATCATATTCAAAAAAGAATGATTCATGTACAGTATGTATCTAAAATTGCAAGAACTATAGGAAGAGCGCTTAATTTAAATGAGGATTTAATCGAGGCGGCAGCCCTTGGCCATGATCTTGGACATACACCTTTTGGACATGTAGGGGAAAGAGTATTAAATGAAATAAGTAAAGAAGTTGGCGAAGGATATTTTATGCATAATATAAATAGTGTTAGATATCTTATGTTTGTCGAAAACTATGGTAAAGGTCAAAATATTAGCCTTCAGGTGCTTGATGGAATAATGTGTCATAATGGTGAACTTGTTTCAAATGAATATTATATTAAACCAAAAACTAAAGAAGATTTTTTAAAGGAATATTTTGAATCTTATAAATCTTTAGAGGTAGCCAAATATTTAAGACCAATGACCCTTGAGGGATGTATAGTAAGAATAAGTGATATAATTGCTTATTTAGGAAGAGATATCGAAGATGGTGTAAGAATGGGACTTGTATCTTTCGAAGAAATTCCCAAAGAAATAGTAAATGTTTTAGGTAAAACTAATAGAGAAATAGTTAATACAATAATTACTGATATAATTACTGAAAGCGAAGGTAAAAGTTATATAAAAATGAGTGATGAAGTATTTAATGCAATCTCTAAATTAAAGGATTTCAACTATGAACATATTTATGGCAAAGCTTACACAGTTAAGGAAAGAGAACTTATTAATAAAATGTTTAGAACAGTATTTAATGGTTACTTAAATGATTTACAAACTAAAAATTATGATAGTCCTATATTTTATTCTTATTTAAATAATATGGATGAAAAATATTTAGAAAGTTCTAATGAAAGAATAGTACTTGATTATATATCAGGTATGACTGATGATTATTTTATATTATCTTATAAAAAAATTTGTTTAAATAAAGAAAATTAATACATAATAATTAAGAAGGAGAGTTATGGAATATAATACTATAGATAAAAATTCATATAAAATTCATACTTTAAAATACGATAGATTTAAAACTAGTGATATTGAGGTTGTATTTAGATTTAAAACTGATAAAGAAAGATTTCCTATTGTAAGTCTTTTGTGTGAGGTAATGGGAACTTGTAATAAACATTATGATTCACTTAGAAATTTAGCCCTTAAAAAAGAGGATTTATATAATATTTATTATAATACAGGTATAAGTAGAAAAGGATATGTTACCTCACTAACATTTAGAGTAAATTTTATTAATCCAGAATATATGAGTGAAAAAGATTATTTAGAAAATGTAATAAAATTTTTATTTGATATGATATTATTTCCTAATGTAAAAAATAATGAATTTGAAAAGGTTTCTTTTGAAAATGGTAAAAATGAACTTTACCTTGATATTGATAGTACAAAAGAAAATGCTATGCAGCTTGCTTTTGATAATGCTTTTGACACTCTTGATAAAAATTCAATCTCTGCTTTATCTGTAACTGGTACTAAAGAGGAAGTTAAAGCTATAACTAGGGAAGCATTATATAAAGAATATTTATATATAATGCAAAATAGTATTGTTGATATCTTTGTAATGGGTAATTTAGATATGAATAGGGCAGTATCTTTAATCAAAGATAATTATCATAATAACAGAGTAAATTATATAAATTTTAATTATTATGTAAAAAATATTGAAAGAAAGAAACCAATAGTTAAGATGGATGAATCTACATTTAAACAATCATCTCTAGTAATGCTTTATAATATAAATGATATTACCGAGGAAGAAAGAAGAAGTGTATACCCAGTATTTAATTATATTATAGGTTCTGGGGGACTTTCCTCAAAACTATATAAATATTTGCGCGAAGAAAATGGATTATGCTATAGGGTATCAAGTGTTTTAAATGTTTTTGATAATGTTTTTGAGGTTGATGTTTCACTTAGTAAAGAAAATATTGATAAAGCCGTTTCCTTAATAAAAAAAAGTGTTAGTGAAATGGTTAAAGGTAAGTTTACTGAAGAGGATGTAAATAATGCAAAAAATAATATAACAAATAATATTGAATTAAATTCAAATAGTCAATCAGGAATAAATAATAACTATGTTTCACAAAAATTTGTAAATGATTATACATTCGAAGAGAAAAAAGAGCATATAAAAAAGGTTACAAAAAGTGATATTATTACTTTTGCAAAAAAATTAAAATTAAATGTAATTTATGCTTTGTGTGAGGATCAAAATGGAAAAAATTAAAATAGAAAGAACTGATGAAATAGTATATCATCATAAATTAGATTGTGGTCTTAATATTTATATTTGGGAGTGTAAAGAATCTAGTGATATTAATCTTACCTTAACAGTTAAATATGGTAGCGTTCATACTAACTTTGAGGTAAATAAAAAAGATATTAAAGTTCCAAATGGAATGGCTCATTTTTTAGAGCATATTAAATTTAATGAAGAGGATAATAAAACTGCACATGATTATTTTTATAAAATTGGTAGTTATGTAAATGCCTATACAACCTTTGATCATACATGTTATGAAGTTACCACAAACGATAATTTAAAAGATAATTTAATTCATTTACTATACTTTGTTAATAATGATTATTTTACTAAAGAACTTGTAAGTAAAGAAAAACCTATTATTATTGAGGAAGCCAAAATGACTAAAAATAATCCCTTTAATGAAGGATATTTTGAACTTCTAAATAATATTTATAAATATGATAATCATAAGTATTTAATTACTGGTGATGAAGAAGATATAAAAAGTATTACAATAGAAGATGCTAAAAATGTATTTGATGCTTTTTATCATCCAGAAAATATGTTTTTAGTCGTAACTGGTAATGTTAATCATTATGAAGTAATAAAACTTTGTGAGGATTTTTATGAAAGTTTTGATAAAAAATATTTAAATCCAAAGATAATTTCAATTAAAGAGCCTAAAAAAGTAAATATTCCATATTCAGTAATAAATACTAATGTTACAAAAGAAAACATTTATTATGGTTTAAAAATAGATAAAAAGAAATATAAAGATTATAGTAAACTAGAACTTAGTATGTATATGAATATACTTCTTAGAAATAATTTTAGTGGTACATCAGAGTTTTATGAACATATTCGTAATAACCATTTAGTTGATGATTTTTCTTATACGTTTACGCAAAATGATGATTATGCTTTAATTCTTTTCGAAGCTGTTACATCTTATGCTAAAAAACTCATTGAACTTTTAAAAGAAAAACTTAATAATTTAGAAATTAATGAAAATGATTTTAATCGAAAGAAAAAAGTTTTTATTGCAAATGCAATAGTGGATTTTGAAAATGCTTATCAAGTTAATAATGAAATAAGATCTAGCATCTTAAAATATAATAAAATGCTTAATGATATACCATCATCAATAGAAAATTTGAAATTTGATAAATTTGCTAAAGTAAAAGATAATCTAGGTAATGAAACTGCATATGTTATTTTAAAACCAATAAAAAAAGAAGAGTGATCTTCTTTTTTTTGATTATCTATTGTAGAACTCAACGATTAATTGTTCATTAATTTCTTGATTTAATTCACTTCTATCTGGAATTCTAACATATTTTCCAGTAAGTTTTTTAGAATCAAATTCTACATAAGCAGGAGTTTTAATTCCTAGTTCAATAGTTTCTCTAATACCAGCATGGTCTAAAGAATTTTCTTTAACTGAAATTACATCTCCAGGTTTACAAGTATATGATGGAATGTCAACTTTAACATCATTTACTAAAATGTGTCCATGGTTAACAATTTGTCTTGCAGCTCTTCTTGTTCTAGCAAGTCCCATACGATAAACTAAATTATCAAGTCTTGATTCAAGTAATACTAGTAAGTTTTCACCAGCAATACCATGCATTTTAGATGCTCTATCAAATACTTTTCTAAATTGTTTTTCAGTAAGTCCATACATAACTCTTACTTTTTGTTTTTCTTGAAGTTGGATTCCATATTCACTTAATTTTCTTCTTTTGTCTTTACCATGTGCACCTGGTGCATAAGGTCTTTTTGCAAGTTCTTTACCAGTTTCAAGTGTAGAGAAACCATATCTTCTTGATTTTTTATATGTAGATCCTGTATATCTAGACATATCTATTTTCCTCCTTTCAAATATTACAAATAAAAAGATAGGTATTAATTTAGTATAGGGAGTTTACAATAATTTCATCTTAGGCAGAAGATTACTTTATTTTGAAGTAAACACATTATACAAATTAATATCACTGCCAATTTAAATTGCATATTTATTATAAGATTTATATACTTTAATGTCAAGTATTTCATAAAAAAACCTACATAAAGTAGGGGATTTTTATTAAGTGGCGTCCTCGGGGGGATTTGAACCTCTGACCTACCCCTTAGGAGGGGGTCGCTCTATCCAGCTGAGCTACGAGGACAAGATGCTATATTATAAAAACATATAGCAAATTAGAAATACGATTACAGCCGCTAAAACAGCAGTTACCATAAGTAGGGCATAAAACTTACTTTTTTCAATCATTTCTGGTTTTTTAGTACTTTTTTTCATCTTCAATCCCTTTCTATAAGCATTATAGCACATATTTATTCATTTTTTAAGTCTAATATTTTTATTTTCTATCTTTTTCATGTCTTGTTTTGACATGTAATGCCCGAAATCCTTGCAATCATAAATTTTATATGTATAATAACTAC
>UMAN01029437.1_pt1 | contig 68620 bp, 70 predicted proteins | sample 1963721 | NCBI WGS metagenome assembly UMAN01 (sample SAMEA4835917, study PRJEB28245) | human gut metagenome | biome: gut microbiome; material: fecal sample | place: Denmark | collected 2008 | reverse complement strand
AATGGTAATCTGGATTTTTTTATAAAAGTTCTATTCCTTTTTCCTTAAATTTTTTAATATCTTCTTCATCCCAATAAGACGATTGTACTTCACCTATATGAGCTTTTTTTAGCATAAACATACAAATACGTGATTGACCAATACCACCACCTATTGTAAGTGGTAATCTGGAATTAATTACATCTTGATGATATGGATATTCTAATTTAAACTCCTCGCCTTTTTCTTTTAACTGATAGGATAAAGCCTTATCATCAACTCTAATTCCCATAGAAGAAAGCTCAAAAGCAATTTGTAATGGTTCATACCACATTAACAAATCTCCATTTAAACTCCAATCATCATAGTCAGCTGCTCTACCATCATGAGGTAAACCATCAGATAACTTATCTCCTATTTTCATTAAGAAAACTGCTTTATGCTCCTTAGCAATAATATTTTCTCTTTCTTTTCTAGATAGATTTGGATATTTTTCTTCTAGTTCATTTGTTGTTATAAAAAATAATTCATCTGGAAAATCATATGATAAAACTGGATATGTTTCATGAACAATTTTTGCTGTCTTTTTCAATGCATCATATATTTTTCTTACAGTTGCTTTTAAATATTCTTCATTTCTTTCTTCTCTTGAAATAACCTTTTCCCAGTCCCATTGATCGACATATAGTGAATGCATGTTATCTAATTCTTCAAAAGGACGAATGGCGTTCATATCGGTATATAAACCTTTAACATTGTATTTTTTTAAAGCAAATCTTTTCCATTTAGCTAACGATTGAACTATTTCTAATCTTTTACCTGTTTCTTGGCAAACAAAATCTACCGCCTTTTCGTATCCATTTAAGTTATCGTTCAAACCTGTTTTTGGATCTACAAAAAGAGGAGCGCTTACTCTTGTTAATTCTAAATTTTTTGCTAACTCTCTTTGAAATGTATCCTTAACTAATTTAATTGCAATTTGTGTATCGTATACACTTAATAAACTATGGTAATTTTCTAAAAATATATTGTTTTTCATAATAATCACTAATGCTCCCATTTATTTATAAGGAAATAATAATCTTATTTATTTAAATAATCAAATAAACATTGAAAATTTTTCAATAAATTTATAATTGATACAAATTTTAACTTTTTTAATCGGAATTAACTTTGTCAATTAATATTAATAAAGCGATAAATTCAAAATTGTAAAGCGATTGTAAATAGATTAAAATTTATCAAAAAAGTGAGCAAAAACATATGAAATCTTACGGTTATATATAGTGAAAGGGGATAAATATAGAAAAATATGATTATTCATATTAATTATTAAGTTCCATCTTCTAAATATAACCTCCATCTTATGAACTTGTTTATATTTATTCCTCTTCTTCTTTAACTATTAATAATAATTTTTTATTCACAATAATTTATTTTTAACAAATAAAAACGCCACTTTATTAGTGGCACAAACCTAAATATAAGGTTTTATAATTCTTTATTAGTAGCTAAATAATAGCTACTTAGTGCCAGATGAAGAAAGGGAGTCTTCATCAGCCAAAACTATCTTAAACTCTAACTTTGTCAAAAAGTTTAGAATTTAAGATATCAAGCATTGTCGTTTCAGGATCAATTGCTTGTGATTTTATAATACTATCAAAAGCACTTTGGCTAAAGCCAGAGATTAATTTGACACTATTATCGTTATTTAAAGCGTGAACTGTTGGTTTTGCACGTTCACATACGTTCCAATAGATTAGGCATGGCATTTTGTAACCAGCTTTTTCATATTTCTCTTTGATATAGTTTGTAAAAGAAATCTTGTTTTTTCTTTTTTTATCAAACTTATCAAATTGCATGTCTGAAATTATGATAATATTTTTTACCATATTTTCAACTGGAACGTGATTGTTTATAGCTGCATTCAAAACCAAATCAAACACTTTTTCAATGTTTGTATTTTCGTTAATGCAAGGAATTTTGCCTAAACAATCATATAAAGATTTGCATCCAACAAAATCGATAAAGTGTGGTTTAGATGAAAATGTAATCATTTTATCATTCCAGACGCCTTTATTTAATCTTGCAAAATAAATTGCTAAAGACAAAGCAACATTTAAAGGCTTGCCTTTCATAGAACCAGATGTGTCGGCAACAACAAGAGTTGATGAAGAATCAGTCACGTAGTTAGGCAAAGCGTTCCATTGGCTCTCTAAAGCTGGATTGTAAGTATAAGGTTCGTAAAAACTATTTTCATATTTTAAATTATACTTTGATATGATCTCGTATGGATAAAGTGTTGATGAATTAATTTTAGCTTTATTTTTCAAAACTTGATTTATATATTCATCAAAACGTTTTGAATCATGAGATTCAAAGGCACTTGTATAATTAAGCATAGCTTTAGAAGGAACGTTTTCATAGATAATGCTATCAAATTTATTATCACACATCTTAACCTCAGTGACATCTATCTTTTTACGAAGAGCGCTAAGCATTTTACGATACTCTTTTTCCTTCATGCCAAAATGTTTAGCCGTAATTTGACCCATACGTCTAGATTTTTTTGAACTAGTATTGCATGATTTTAACCACTTTGCAGTTAAAGAAGGATGTTCACTTACTAAATCCTTATCAATTTGATTTTTAAGTAATTCAAAAGCTTTATCCTCAAGTTGTGTATCTAATAAAGCGTAATAGTCGTCAATTCGACCATATTCACCTATTAATTCGATATTTAAAGACATTACAGTTGGTTGATTTTTAGCTAACCATTTGTAAATAGTTTTACTAGCCTCACGTTCTCCTTGACCTAATCCTCTAATATTTCTCATGTAAAAAAGATTTTTTAAGGCCAAAAGTTTATCCTCTTCAAAAGCTTTTTTAAATGATTTAAGGCAAGCTGATGGATTCTCCCTAAAGCTTGAAATGTTATTAAAAAAATCAAGATTATAGTTTAATGTTGATGTATATGCAAATGCACCATTCTCTGTAGTAGTATTATTGTTTTCGATTTTTAAAGCATTAATTAAATCCATAATCTTTACCTCTCTTTCTAAAAAAATCTACGAGATACAAATTTTCTTTTTCAGTTTAGCATATCCTCGATGTTTAAATTGAAATTGCTGTATGTACCTCTCGCTCGATGCCATATAACATTCTTATTCATATTAATAAAATGATTGCTGTAAGCACCTATCGTAAGGACCTCTTTTCCTTACACACATATTCTAGTATTTGTAAATAATTAAAAAAATTATCAAATGCAAAATATTTTTTGACCCCTTATACTATACTAGTTTAAATTTTAATATTTTTTCTTTATTTGTGACCCCTTTTAGGGATATAATTATAAAAAAGAGGTAATAAATATGCTAGAAAAGATAAAAATAACTATTAATAAAAACGCTTATAACATACTACTTAAAGATTGTGAAAACTTTGGCTTTTATAAAAATGAAACCGAGTTAAATAAGAATTTGTTTTTTAATACAATAATTTTAAATTACTATAATCACTTTAGTTCAAATGAAAAAAGCTTCAAGGAAAGTATTTCTAAAACTCTTGATGGAAAACTTAAAGGAGGCAAAGATGAAACTATTGATAAATTACTAGAAGTAATTAGAAAAAGCGAATATTATAAAGACGACAAAGAAAAAGAGATAATAAATTTAAAGCCTACAAAAATTACCGAAAAAACAATTATTAATATTGAAAATAATCTTTCAATTTATGCTTCTTTAGCCTCATATTATAGAAACCTATTTACCTCTTATTCTAATCTTAAGCAAAATTATAGAGAGCTAATTATTTTTAAAGAAAATTATAATTTAATATTGGAATCAATAAAAAAAGACAAACAAGTAAATATAGTTTTAACAAACGATCATATTATAAATAACGCTTCTATATATAAAATTTCGCATTCGCGCGAAGAATTATATAATTACGTTTTAATATCTACATCTAATTCAACTCAAACAATAAGATTAGCAAAAATTAAATATATAACATTAACAAATCTTAAACGCGATATTTCATCAGATACAATTACTTTATTTGAAAAGCAAATAAAATATGGAGTTGAATATCCACTTTTATCTGATAATGAAGAACCTGTTATTGTTAGATTAAACGACAAAGGTCTAAAGCTCTATAAAAAGATTTATCTTTATCGTCCTACTCCTGACAAAATCGAAGGTAATGACTATTATTTTTATTGCTCACATAATCAAATTGTTCACTACTTTAAACGTTTTGGAAGTAATGCAATTATAATATCTCCAAACGATTTATATACAAAAATGAAAAACTATTACTTTGCAGCTAGTAAAAAGTATTTAAGCTTTTCAAAAAGTGAGAAAAACGTTGATAAGAACTAGTATTTTTATATGTTGTTTAAAAATTAGAATTAACTAATAAATATATTTTTTTGTTATTTTATCTAAGTTTGTAAAAATAAAAATCTTTGGAACTAGTCCAAAGATTACTATCTAGTACATCCACATGGAGTAACAATAAACGATAATAGTTCGTTTAGATGATCTTTATTGCACGAATATTCATTTCCATCATACGAAACAAAGTCAACTCCAATTAAAATATTTAAACTATTTGCAAGTTCAGCATTATCACAACCTATAATTTGTAGAAGTTCTGAAAATGTTAAGTTTCCTCGATTATAAAGCATTTTCATAATTTTTACTCTATCTTCATTTCCTAATACCTTGAATAATTCACTTGCCTCTTTTTTATGCATAGATACCTCCTATAAAAGACTTGCACTATTAATATAACCATTATTTATTAATTTAAAAAGATTATATTTCTTAGTATGAAAAAACATGTATTAATTATGGTGAATTATTTCATCTTTTTCACTATAATATTAATTAATGATTTATGTAGAAGGGTGTCTAAATGAATAACAAAGAAAAAAAGTTTATTGAAACTAGAAGTAGACAACAAATTATTAGTGATAATATTGAAATTTTTATAGATTCAAGAAATCTAAAAAGAACCGATTTTCAAGAAAAAATGGGGTTAACTAAACAAGATTATTATAAAAAGAAAGAATTAAATGGGTCGTCTTATAGTGTTGATGATATAGTTACTGCAGCAAAAATTTTAAATGTAACAACTAACGATTTAATATATAATGATGAAGAAAAAATAGCTTTAGAAGTAATAACGAGTAAGAAATATGATCCTATAATGGCACAACAAGAATTAACAATCCAATTTTTGAATTCATGTTTTGAAAAGCCATCAACTATTATTTATAAAATTGTTTTTATAAATTTAATTTTATCAATAGCAATATATTTTATTGCTAAATATTCCATACTATTTACTTTAGCATTTTTTCCAATAATAATACTTATTTTCTTTTTCATTAAACATACCATTGGTTATAAGCAAACTTTTATAATAAATTATCTTGATGATATTTATTATAAAATTAAAAACGTTAACAATAATAAATATTTTTTATTAATGATACTAAGATCTTTATCAATAACTTTGTTTTTAATACCTGGGATGATAGTTTGTTTAACTGAAATTTATAAATTAGATAATGGTATATACGTTATATATTTGATTTCGATATTCTATACTGCAGTAATCAACTTTTCAAGTTTTTTCGCCTATACCCCTAAAAAATTTAAAAAAGAAATATATGAGCATGAAATAATCGGATATTACTCTACATTATTTAATCTTATTTCAACAGCTTCAATAAATATTTTAACTACTGCTTTTATATCTTTAAATAATAACTATTGGTTTATTCTTGTTTTTCAACTAATTTCTTTAATAATTAGTTCATTAGAATTCTCTATAATCTCCAAAAAATATAATGAATATAAATTATTTTATAACGAATATGGAAAAAAGGAACGTGAACTTTTCCCAAATAATTATTAATATTAGTATCTTTTTTAGATACTTCGTTTATATTTGATATCCAAAATGGATACTTTTCGTTTTGTAACAAAAATAATTGATAAAATCACATCGTAATTTGATTACAACAAAACGAAAGGAGGTGAAATATAAATGTGTATATTTAAATTTTTTCAAAGAAATCTAATTGCAAAAAAGGTAAAAAATATGAAAAAAAGATATCTAAATATCTAGGTAAAAAAGTAATAATTACTGATAGAAGAAAAATATATTCTCTCAATAATAAAGCTAGATATGCAGAAATTGATATTGAAACACCTTCAACAGCAATCGAAGTAAAAAGTGGAGCTGCTAGAGGTTTAAAAAAGCAATTAGATAGATATTCTGATGTGACAAAAAAAGAACCTGTCGCTTTAGCACCTAACATGAAACCAAATGCCAAAAAGAATACTAGAAAGTATTATAAAGTATTTGATAAAAAACGAGATTTAAGAAATTACTTAATATCTAAAGGCGATGGAAGAAAATATAAAAGGAGGAAATATAATAAGTATGAATGAATTATTATTGTTAAGTAAGGAATACATTTCAAAAGATGATTTCATTAAGGAAATTATTTTGAAAAATTATCATTTTGAATTATGTGGAAACAATGATCAACTTTGGTTAATCAATAATTCTAATAACAAATGCGAATTAAAAATTGATCTTCTGCTCAAAGATAAAAACGGTAACGTTATTCAAGATGAATTTGACTATGAAATATATGAAGATAGTCATGTACCTTATAAAGGTTTTCTATATTCAATTGAATACAATAAAATATCTATTATGAAAAAAGCTATAAAGCAATTAAAGACACTTAATAGAAATTTATATATTCAATATAATGGTTGTGGAAGCTTTGGTTCAATTTAATTAATTTACTATTTAAATTAATTTTGTTGTTAATTAAATTACAAAAATATGCAGGTATTTTTATTAATACTTGCATTTTTTATTTTCTTTTCTTATAGCCACAGTCACAGTAAGGGCCATCTGAAGCTAATGTATATTCACGTACAAAATTAGATGCTCCACCAGCTTCACTCATAGTGTAATCTAGATGACAAAGGGCTGGTGTTAAATCGTAAAGTCCAAGCTGTTTCATCAAAACACATATACCACATTTAGTAAATCTTGCTTCATATCCGCTACCATCTTGATATTCAAGATACTCCATATTCCATGAGAAAGGATTTCTATCTGCGGCTTTTAATTTCTCTGTTGCTTTCATGCCATCAATATCTTTTTTAGTGAACTTTTTCTTACCACTCTTAACACAAAACCATTTCATAAGTTTTGTCATCATCGATTTAGCATAATAATCAGTTAATTTTTCAACATCTGGTCGTTCTGGCATTGAAAGAATTATTGAACCAAGTAGCGCTGTATTCACAATGTTCATCTTAAATCGATCATTCTTTTCAAATTCTGGTAATTCGGATATTATTTCCTTATATTTTGGTTTTGCTTTACACATAATTTCTTTTGAAGTTTTCTTATCATATTCAAAAACACTATTTAATTGCTTTCTAAATGATTTATTAAATAACATCCACATCCCAAAAGGCATACCTGTATATTTCATTTTAAATACCTCTTTGCATCATTTTCTAATTCTTCCCAAACAGGATATTTAGCATCAGTTTTGTCAAAGAGCAATTTTAAATCTCGATTGAGTGAACTCATTTCTTCAACAGCATTCATAGCGTGATCTGAAGCACAAATTTTTCCTAAAGATGTCGCACACATTAGCTTAAAGAATCTTAAACATGTTTTTCTATATTTCGGACTCTCAAAGATTTCATCCTCTTTAGGTAAAATTGCATGTCCAGCATTACGAATAGCTTTATATCCTTCAATATTTGCATCGATTATTTTATTAAAGTACGCTTTGTTTCCCTTTATTTTTTTCAAATTTCCATCAGTTTTATAACATGCAAAGACTATTGGTAAAACAAAGGCTGCATGACAAAGAAGATAGTCTTCCATATTTGGTTCATATGTAATCTTACACTTCGTACCTTCAAATATTTGTTTAATAAACTGTTCATTTGATTGAGAATCTTTTAATTGTCCTATAGTAATTTTCTTAAGATCAATTGAATCAACATAGTTTGGTTCTCGATGACCAGCTGAACTAGCAAAAGCAAATAGAACATTTTTTTCTGGTAATGTTTCTGATAAATCTTTAGCACGAACATTATTACCTACAAAAACAATATTCTTTGTTCTATTTGAACGTAATATATCCAATATAGATTCAATTTGCGTATATCGTAAAGTAATAAATATAACATCATATTGGTCATCAGGTGTTAACTCAGTTATAACTGGAATATGACTTATAGACATACGTGGTTTAAATTTATCTTTTATTCTTAAGCCATTGTTTTTTATTTCTTCAGCCCATTTTCCACGTGCAAGAATAGTCACATCTTTCTTTGCTTTAAATAAATCTCTTGCAAGATTACAACCCAAAACACCTGCGCCAAATACTAAGATTTTCATAGATAATCCTCCTACTTTAAATTTTAGGTTTGTTATAACTAACTTTTACATTTAAAGTATAAATCAAGTAAATATAGTTGTCTATATTTTATTTAATAATTGATATTTATATATATAACACAAAAATATTTCTAATATATAAAAATATTGCTTTATGCTAGTACTTTACATCTATCATTTATTAAATTAATAAAGCTTTGTTTTTCATCTTGTGGAATATAAGATTCATTAACCATATCAATATAAACTGGTTTTAATGAAACTATTTTTTGAATCATTTTTCTTGCTGCTATTTCAGATATTCCACATTCTTTTGCAAAAATAACAAAATCTTTTTTTCTTATATTTGTTTTTTTCCCATTTAAAGTTAATGCAAATTCTTCTTTGTCTTCAGGAAGAATAACATTAACTGGTAATAAATCATAAGCTTTTGATAAAACATATACACCATTATTTTCAATTAAAGAAAAGTTTTTTAAATGCATATCAGAATTGCCTACAACAAAAGAAAAAACAAGGCGAATAAATATTTCTGACAAATCAAATCCTGGTTGTCCTGAAAACTTTTTTATTAACTTTGCACATCTTTCATATGATCCTTTATATTTATCAGCTGTTAATCGCATATCTAATTGACAAAAGTCTTCCATTGCAATTTTTTTTATTTGTTTTTTATCATAAACTCTGTCTATTCTTTTTGTTATGTAAGCAAAAATTCCATCTTTTTTAATTAAAGCATGCGGTACAGTTGAAATTCCAGTTTTGTCAGCCATTGACATAACTAAGTGTTCAGCTTCAGGCAAACATTTAAATTCATTTACTTGTGGTTTAAGAATATAACCAGTCGGATAATCAACAAGTGTAAGCCTTGACTTATGATTTTCAAAACTTAGATGAAGTGATAATTTTTTTTGAACTCCTGGAATTGTTAAACCTTTATTAATATTATTAGTTATAATATATTGAAGTACATCTTCACTAATTTCTATATCAGGAAAATATGGCGTATCAAAAAAATGCTTAATACAACTTTTATGCCACATAAATTCATTTTCTTCTTTTAATTGTTTACCACAGCATAAACAGTTCATATTTTATTCTCCTCAATGCTTACATTGCCTATTGTATCTTTACAAGAAACAAGTAAAAGTCCAAAACGATCATTAATATCGATTTTCCAATTTCTGCTAACAACATTTAAAAGCCATCCTTCTGGAATTAAACCATCAAAAAAAGAAAATAGTGTTTTAGAAATATATGGATCTTTTCTTAATGGAATTGTTAAAGAAATAGCTTTTGGATTTTTTAATTTTAAATACTCTTCATCATAAACAAAAGAATAACCAAAATCAGTCTCAGAAAGAACACCTGCAAAAGTATCACAAATATACACGTATGCTTTTCTTAATTCAATCATTTGTTTTCTTCTTCCTTTCTCACAGGACCAGCCTCCATGCCAAACATAGAAAGAGCAACATTTACTTTATCTAATCGAAGAGTAACTTTTCCTTGTTCTAAATCACGGACAAAGCGAAGTCCTAATCCAGAGCGAATTGCAAATTCTTTTTGTGTTAATCCATATTCTTTTCTTTTATTTTTGATAAATTCAGCAATAGCATTCATAATATTCACCTTTTGTTAAATTATATACCCTACAAGGTATAATGTTCAACAATTTAATGTTTTTTATACCTTAACGGGTATTAAAAAGCTATTATGGAGTTGCATTATACCCAATAAGGTATATTTTTTTGCTCTTTTAGCTATTTGTTACATCAATCCAATACATTTCTAAATATTTATTTTTAAGTTCATAATAGACTGTGCCATCAGAAATTCCACCATTTTTAAGTATCGTTTTTCTACTACCAACATTAGTATTAAAACAACAAACTAGTATTTTATTCTAAGCCAATACTTTTGCAAAACGGTTTAATACTATTAAGCATCCATGATGCATATCCTTTTCTTCTTTCAGATGGTCTAACTGAATATTCAATATGTCCAACATACTTTTCCAAATATTCGTTAAAATAATGTCTTATTTGTATCATACCTACTAGCTTGTTATCACTTTTTCTAATACATAAAAATTGTGTTGCAATAATCATCCATTTAGGAAGAGTTTCTAATTTAAGATATCTATTTGTCATTTCAGGATATTAATTCATATAATCATGTTTTCTTAAAGGCCCACATCCATCCATTGAGTCACCATTATTCAAAAATTCTTCTCTATAAGCCTTTAATTCATCCAAGTAATCTTTTGATGGTTTTATTAACATTAATTCATTATCAATTTTTATTTCTACCATAAAGTCTTTGTCTTATTTTTATTTTTTATAACTTAAAATATTATCTATATAAATGCATATTTTTTCAATTGATAATAATAAAAGTCGAAGATTCAGGTTGAACCCGTGTTTATAAAATCACTTCTTTATTAATTTGATGAAGAACTAAAACAAATATGTGCTTTAAATCGAACCACATCTTAATCAATTCTATTTTATATTTTGAAAACTACATTTTTAACCGATAATAAGCTACATAATTCTATTGACAATTACATATTTTAAATTATTATCATCACGTTATATAGTAACTTACCATCTATTCTAGTATCAATACAACACAAGATTGGTGTTCATTTTTGCTATTGATCTATTTTCTCATACTAGTAAATACTTTATTTTTACAGTATATAAACTTTTTTATTCACAAAAAAAGGATTTCCATAATTTTCTATAATTAGGAAATCCATCGATTTTTTACGATTTTAAGCATTTAGCCGTTTTTGCGACTGAGCAACACAACTGTTTCGTCTATAACAAAATTGCAGGGAAAATTATTCTACCAACAACCACTCTGCTATATCCACGATTTTTATTCCTTCATGATGACTTTCAGGGTGTTTTGTTCTAGCAATTAATACTTTTGGATAAGCATCTTTTATAGATAATAATGGTTTAACTTCTCTTTCAAAAGTATCTTTATTTGAAATATCATCACTAACTTGTATATAAGTTTTAATTCCATCTTTTATTGCTACATAGTCTATTTCTTTTTCATATAAAACACCAACATAAACTTCATGACCTCTTCTTAATAATTCTAATGCAACGATGTTTTCATATAAGTGACCATAATCAGTATCTTTTGTTCCTATTGTGGCATATCTAAAAGAAGTATCAACTAAACAATATTTTTTCTCTGATTCTAAATACTTTTTACCTTTAATATCATATTTATTGTACTTTAGTACTAATATTATTTTTTATTAATTATTTATTATTATATTATTTATTATTTGTGTCTCACTTTGAACCATTAATTTGTCTCAAAACGCACCATTAAATTGTCTCAAAATGAGACATTTTGAAAGACACCATGTTTTTCATCACACAGTGCCTTTCCTACAATGTTTTTAGAAAGCTAATGGTCCAACACATACATTTTTAGTGTCATTTGCACTAATTTCAGAACTTTTAGTGAATACTTCACCTGTATCTTCATCATAACAAATGACATCATCAAACCCATATTTTTCCATTTTTTCTTTTTTTCTTTCTTTATCTTTTTTAATTTCTTTCCTTACATCTTTACCTAATTTTTTAACACCTTCCTCTAAGAACCTAAAGTATCTCTTAGGCGGTAGGTCATGTAGAGATTTTTTAATAATTCCATAGGTCTCTAAAACTTCAATAGCTCGTAGTTGTTGTCTTTTACCAAGACCTGTGTTGTGTTCAACGATCTCAACAGTACTATAAAACGTTCCATATCCTGTTAATTTACCTTTAGTCTTCCAATATCTATACTCAGAATACAAATTGCAGAGCATTACCGCGGCCTCTAGACCAAAAATTTTAATCATAGGTTTTGATACTTGAATATACCACTCACCAAAAATTTTATCTAAATCTTCACTTAATACTTTACTCATATATATACCTCTACTCTCTACTTAAATATTTTTTATTTAAGCAATTTTATTTTATCTTTATATATATACGATGTTGTCGCTCACAAAGGGAGAGTTTAAGACAAAGAAAAAGACACCTAAGTGCCTTCATTATTCTTCAGAAAATAAAGTTTCTAGTCCTTGGTGCCAAAGAGCCTCATCCATCAATAATGCTGTATTATAATACTTACTTTCAGAATCTTTCATACTCTCCTCCTCGCAATATTATTCTTCAGCAATTTCTTTTGCTAATCTAATTATATCACTACCGTACTTATTTTTACCTTTTTCTAAGATTCTCTTATAAATAAAATAATTAATTGAAACCCCAAAAATGCCTACTACTCCTACAATAATACCAATAATCATTGTAATTAGAGATTTATCTCCAATAACACCCATTGCAAAGCTCATTCCAGTTCCAAGAATTAATGAGCAAACTATACCGAATGTATATGCAAATATTTCAGCTCCTTGTTTTGCTTTTTTATTTAATTTCATTAATGCAACAATCTTTCTATCTTCTTTTGGTGCATATTCACTAGCGATTCTTTCTGCGATAATTTTATCTGTTTTCATTTCTCTTTCCTCCTTGATTTACAACAATATGTTAACAAAGAGAAATCTCAAAAAGAACAACACAAAAATTGAAAAATGTTGATTTCTAAAAAATGCACGTTCTCTTAATAATGTGAGGGTTCGTTAACATCGATCAAATTAGAACATAGTTTTTTGTTTTTTTAAACTATCACTATAAAAAAGTACCCAGTAATGAAACATATTCTTTAAGTTTTATTTTAATGGGTACACTTTTAACATTTAAGGTCTACTTTCAATTTTCCAAATCGTTACTTTCTTTATTTTTCAAATAAAACTTGAGTAGCTTCTAATTTTAAATCAAAATAAACATTTTGTGATTGAGCTTCATTAGTTGTTTCGGTTGGTAAGTTAATTGAAATTGTGAATTTTGCATCTTCCTTCACTTCTAGAATTCCTAGATCAAGCGAAATTTGTTCAAAATCACATAAAGAATATGTTGTATGCTTATCATTATAACCTAGCGTTACTTTGATTTGTTGTAAAATATAATCACTATTATTCTCAAGATTTATGAATGAAATTTTTGCTTCAAAAGCAGTTGTACCGGTGTTTTCTATTAGAAAATCACCTGTATATGTAGCACCCGGGACCAATCCTTTAATATCGAAAGCATCTGCACCCGATTCTTTTAAGTTCACTTCATCGTTTAAAGAAAATTCTTCTAAGAATCCTCTACCATTTAATGATTGACCGATTAAATTAGTTCTTTTAAAATCGAACTCTAAATAACCTGTAACCACATGTGTCTCTACTTCTTTTTCTCCAGTAAACAATGCAGTTGTTGCTGTTATAGCTGCAGTAAAGAAAAGAGAAATACTCATAATAGATAATAGAATTTTTCTTATTTTATTATTAAGTTTTCCTATATTACTCGCCTTCTTTCTTATCTTTTTCTAATTCTTGGAGTTTTCTTTTTAATTCTTCTAACTCTTGATTTTTATTTTTCAACTCGATTTCTCTGTCTTTTTCTTTTTGTTTTTTATCTTTATTTAATTCATTAATAATATTTGTTATTTCAAAAATAATTAAAATCACACAAGGAATAATAATTACTCCTATTAATCCAACATCACTTCTTAAAATAGAAACAAGCAGGCCAATTGGATAAGAAACATATACAACCTTACCAATAACATAATTAAATGAATCTGTATCATTTGTATTAATCACTTGAGTTGAAGTTGTTCCATCAGCGTTTATATTATCGCCACATAAATAATAAATGAATCCTTCGCCTTCTTCTTTGATGTCAATAATTCTATGAGTAATAGTTTGTTGCTTATTACCAATCATATATTTAAATGTTAGTACATCATTTATTTCAATATCTTTATAAAACTCGTATGGATTTTCCTCATCTACAACTTTAACAAAAACCATAGCGTTCTTATTAATTGATTTTATTTCATAATCTTCCACATTAACTAATTCATTTTTTTCCATCGATTCTGTTTCAACAACCAGCATTTGATGTCCAAAAAATGTCAAGCCTTCTTTAGAGTTTTTCTTCATACTAATTGTCAAAATAGTAAAGATTGCTGCAATAAAAATAAAACAATAAGTTATCACATCAAATACTTTATTTATCTTTTGTTTCATAATTAGTACTACCTTTCACGCTGATAAATGTTTTAAAACTAAAATCTAACTTTTGTGTTTCATTTCCTATTTCACTAGGAATATAAAATACTAATTCAAAATATCTGTCTTGAAGAGATTTGCTATAATTAAAATTTAATTTACTATCATTTGTTATCTCTGTAACACTTTTAGAGTTTGTTCTGTATGTATCATATCTCGCATATGCATAGAGAATATTATTTAAAGAAGTATCTACAGATTCAAACCATATCGATACATCATAAGTCATTTGATTTTTTGCATCCAAATAAACCTTATAAGTAACTTCTTCACCCGGATTAATAACAAAATCTACTAATTTAATTGGTTCATCCTCGTTATCTAATTTAATATTTATTTTATTTTCTGTATATTCTTGTTTTACTACAACAGAAATTGATGCAGTTAACATTCCAATAGACAAGAGAGTCAATATGAAAAGAATAAATAAATTATTTCTTAATTTCATTTTATTTTCACCCTTTTCTAATAAAAAAAGATATCTCTAGCAAGAAAGCTTACTAGAGATATTAAAAATGATCTAGTTACTATTTAGCAAAAGTAACTTTATAAGCGCCATCACCTAATAAAGACACAATATTTTCTGCTGTAATTAATTGACCATTATAGTAGCAATTTTCAAATACAATTGAATTAGATTGAGTAGAATCTAAAGCATAACCTTCTTCAAAATTACAATTAATAAATTTAGTAGCATTATATGGACGACAGAAAGCATAATTATATGCACCTGTACCTTTACCTAAATTACAATTTTCAAATGTTACTAATTTATGACAATCAGAGAAACTTGTCCAACCATTTAATGTTGAATTTTTGATTGTAACTGAGTAATCCTTATTACCAGCATCTGAGTTAAATGTATAACAAACATTATCAATTATAACATTATCAATTACTACATCGCCTGTAGCACCGCTTATAAAGATACCTCTGAAAGCACCTGAAATTGTTAGATTTTTAATTGTACCGTTAGTTACATTAACTGCACAGTCCCATGTAGAGTCTGCTCCACGAACGTTTAATTCATAACCATTACCATCAAAAGTACCACCATTAACTTTTAAACCAGTTACACCGTATCCACTATTTGCAGCTGTTTCGTTAGCATTAACAGTAACGTCTGCGCCTAAACAGATGTCTCCACCTTCATTTAATACTGTATCTAAATTTTGAACTGATTTTGTATATTTGACACCATCGATAATTAATGTACCATTACCTGCACCATATGCTTTACCAACTAATCCGCCATTTGCAAAGTTAATATCTAATTTTTGATTTGCTTCATCATTAGAATAAACAGCTAATTCTCCACCATATGTACAATTTGTAAATGTAACTAGGTCTCCTCCATCATGCCATACACCAGCAATACCACCGATTTCAAGTGAGTATTTACTATCTTCGCCATCATAAATTGTTACATCACCAGTTGATGAACAATTAACAAATGTATTTCCATAATGAGCAATACCAACTATACCACCAACGTCACAAGTAGAGCCGTTTGTATCGATATTTGATGTTACATTAGAAACTGTATGAGAACCCTCACCCATAAATCCGATAACACCACCAACATATGTTCTATATGAAATATCGTTTTCGACTGAATTTGCATTAACGTAGCTACCTTCTTCAACATCAACTGTTACATTTGTTACATTAGCATATGCATTTTTACCTAATACACCACCGACATATGAAAAACCATCAACTTCTACTTCACCTGTAACTTTGATATTTTCATATACTGAAGTATAAGGAGTACCTGCAACAACACCGACATTTAATCTACCTTCAACATCTGCGTTATGAACATGAACGTTATGAATCTTTCCTTCTTCAGTGTAACCAAATAAACCAACGTCAGACATTGTTTTGTTACCTACATTTAAGTTAGAAATTGTTTTATTGTTACCATCGAACTCGCCTTTGAATTTATTTGTTGCATTACCAATTGGAGTCCATTCTTTATTTTCTAAATCAATATTTTCCATTAGGTAAACTTTTGAACCTTTGTAAGTATTACCATTATTTACATTCATTGCAAATAATCTAAAATCATTTGCGTTATAGATGTATGTAACATTTTCATCTGTTTCTTGATCAGCAACAGGAGAATTTCCTTGAATTGCGTTTACTGTATAAGCAATCTTTGTTGTTAATCCTTGGAATTCATCACCAGTATCTTCTGGTAATTCAATTGTTACTTTAACTGTTCTATCTCCTTGACCAGGATTTAATTTTTCCCACTTAGAATAAGCAGTCATACCATCGAAATTACTATTATCGATAGTAATTCTTAATGCACTAAATAATTCTAATCCTTCAATTACCGAAACAACAGAACGATAGTTTACATCAATATTACTTAAGTTTTTAATTTCTACATCAAATTCGACTCTATCACCTGGAACAATTCTATCTAAAGTGATACTGCCATTTTCTTCTACTGTTACTTTACCACCTGCTGCAAACGTACCTTCTTTTTCAACTTCTGTTAATTCACTATTATATGATTTAACTTTAAATTTAGGTAAAACATTTGCTGTTACACTAACTTTACCTGCTGTAACGTTAACATTAACTGTATCCTCAGCAGTGAATAATGCATATGTAGCCCCTGTTACAATACTTGTCAACATTGTAATCGACATTAAAGATGCCGCTAAAAATTTTTTATTCATTAATTCCCCTCCGTAATTTGTACTAAATCATATCTTCTAAAAAATTCACTTAATTTAACACTCTTCAATAATAGTACCCCCCCCGTGTTTTTTGTCAACCTTTTGTGCCCATTTTCATCATTTTGTGCTACTTTTGTGCCCTGTTGTGCTATTAAAAAGTAGAAAAGATATTGAAATGATATTAATTTATTCCCATCCCCAGTATTTATAGACACTCGTATTTATATTCTATGAGACACAAAAAAAGACCTACCAGTTCGGTAGATCTTCATTCGTTATAAATTTTTAGATAATTTCCGTTATTTGAGTTCGGACAACTACATTTCTCTAATTTTGGCTCGTTTTGCGTTGTAGCAACACAATCGTCTCCACATGAGCGCTATGTGGAAATAAATCCACAGGAGTTACAAAGTCAATGCTATATTCATCCTTTAAAAATACCAAGTCTCGTGCTAAAGTAACAGGATTGCAAGAGATGTATGCTATTTTTCTAGGGCTCATCTTTTTAACAGCATTTAAAAATTCTGGAGTAGAACCTTTTCTTGGAGGATCCATAAAGATAACATCAAAGTGCTCATCTAAATTATTTAAAATATAATCTGTACAATCATCAGCAATAAATGTAGCATTTGTAACACCGTTGATCTTAGCGTTATTAGTAGCGTCTCTTATTGCTTCTTTAACTATCTCAACACCTATAACTTCTTTAGCGTATTTTGAAGCACATAAACCAATTGTACCTGTGCCACAATAAGCATCAAGTACTTTTTCTGTACCTGTCAATTTAGCTCCTTCAATTGCTAAGCCATAAAGTTTTTCTATTTGTCTAGGATTTGTTTGATAGAAAGATTTAGCTGAAATCAAAAAATCTAAGCCAAAAATATTATCTTTAATTCTTCCAGGCCCATAAACTATTCTTTCTTTTTCACCTAAAATAACATTTGTTTTTCTAGTATTTATATTTTGAACAACTGTTTTAATAATAGGCATTTCATTAACTAAATCTTTAGCTAAATTCTTTATACCTGGAAAAACATCTTGGGCCGTAACAAAACACACCATAGCTTCGTCATAAGTAAAAGATGTCTTAATTAAAATATGTCTTAATAAACCTGTTCTTTTATCTTCATCATATGGTTGAACTTTATATTTTTTGCATAATTCAAGTATTTTATCAGTAATAGCAATTGATCTTTTATCTTCAATTAAACAATTATCAACCGAAATAAGATTATGGGTGTTTTCAGCAAAAAAGCCGACAGAAATTTCACCTTTTTTCTTTCCAGGTCTAACTGGTTTTTGAATTTTGTTTCTAAAATTCCATGGATTTTCTACACCGACAGTAGGGTTGACTTTAACATCTATTTTTCCAAATTTCTTTAATAAGTTATAAACTTTTTCTTGTTTGTACTTAAGTTGTGATTCATATGACATATGCATAATAGAACAACCACCACATTTATCGTAATATTTACATTTTGGAGTCACTCTATCGGGAGAATTAGTTAGTCTTTTAACTACTCTTGCGTCCGAAGGTTTTCCATAGCTAAAAGTTGTTTCTATTTCTGCTTTTTCACCTTTTAGTAAATTTGGAACAAAAAATGTAACGCCATTATCAGCAACCATTCCCTTTCCTTCATCGTCAACGGCAAAAGCAACTGCCTCAAATTTCTTCTTCGTCATATAATTCTGCATCCTTATATTTATCTTGGAACAATATTCTCCTATCGCGAGCAATAATTACCATTTGATCATGTAAAATAGAGCGTGAAATTTGATCTATTTGGGTAATTACGCCATATCTTTCCATATATTTATAAAACATATCTTCAATTCGTTCAATGACATCATAAAGTCCAATAGTGGCTAATTCAATAAAATATTCTTCACGTGAATAGAAAAAAACTGGTGAAGAGTGAGAAAGTTCACTAGCAGCTTCATACCAAACTGAATATTTTGATAATTTTGCCGCTTTTTGAACACCATCTCTGAAATTCAATTTAAAAGCTGGATTGGTCGAATCAAAAGAATTAGAAGAATATAACCAACCATATTCTATATATTTCTTCATATCTTTACTTTTTAAGCCTTTGTCTTTCATTTCAGCTTTCATTTGAATAAATATTTGATCCGTAGCATCTTTGTCTTCTATCGCTTCTCTAAAAGCGTTGTTATAAACAATATGCTTTAAATATACTCTTTGAAGATCATCCCCTCCTTCAATAAGAAGTTTAATTATACACTCCGCTTCGTGTAAAGTTCTCCAAGAGCCATAAGCGTCGTTAGCCAATCCTAAATTAAGCATTTTAACTATTCCAATAGCTTCTTTTATAATTCTATCGAATAAATCTGGTATTAAAGTTTTAGTTGGATCATGTTTACAAACTTTCGAATTTATTAAATCCATCTTTGACAATATTGCCTCTGCCGTACTAGAAACTGGCGAAAAAGATGACACGTGACTTTGAAAAGCTTGTGGTCTTAAATTAATCAATAAAAATTTTTCACTTACTAATGTTGAAATAGAATTTAACAATGCTTTATTTTCTAAAAGATCATTTCTTTCTTCATCGTTTTTTCCATAAGAAACATAAGCCCACTCGTAAATAGAATAAGATATAATCGTTTCTTTACTCCAACTTGTTAGTTGATTAGGATCAGTTTTTAACGTGTTTGCAATTCTGCTTAAAGCTTTTGTAGCTATTTCCTTAACAGGTTTTTCATCTTTAAGACTACAACCTATAGAAACTAGTAATGATTCTAAAATATTATTAGGCATGAACAATCACCACCTTTAAGTTAGTATACTTAACAATTTTCTCAATAACATCTTCCATTTGTTCACTTATATCATCGTATAGATAAATTTTAGTCATTCCATCTATTTTAAAAATGTTTTTTTCTAAATATTTATTATCCAAAACAATGACAGATTCATTATCATTGCCAATCAATGCAGGTAATAATAAAGAACGAATATCATTACTTAAAAACTGTTTTATATTTAAATAAGATTTATTTAAACAGTAAAAGAAATTTGAAACTAATGTCTTATAGTCACTTTTATCTAATTTTTTAAAATTAACCTCAACAAAGAAAGTGTCTTTATTAGGTCTTTCTGGCAAACTGTCGTAAAGTTTTATAATTTTAAATTTTTTATTAAACTTGGCAATTCTGTTTGCTAAAGAAGTATTAACAAGACGTGGCTGATTAAGATGTTTAAATGGGAGGCCTTGACGAGTTAAGCACTCTAAATCACTATAGCTTTCTTCACTACCTCTACTAGCAAAATTAAAAGCTATATAGTAACGATTTAAAATCCAATCTCTTTTGCCTAAAAGCGCGTTAAAACGGATTTCTTCATCATTAGAAAATAAATTGATAAAATTCTCATAAATTTGAAATTGATCCATTTTATATCCCTCGGTCATATTATACTTTAAATAGCGTTAAACACCCAACAAAAACAATATATTTTTGTTAAATAATATTTGTTTTGATTTTACTAAAATAAATTGATATTATCATTATATTATAGGTTTATAGCCTAAGATTTAGGAAAATATTATGAATAAAAAATTAGTTTTAACATTACCTCTACTTATTTCTTTATCAGGTTGTAGTGTCGTTGTCAGTTCTTCAACTTTAACAAGCTCATCACAAGCTACATCAAGTTCAAGCTCTATATCAAATATTTCCTCTTCATCAATTAGCTCATCAACTAACGAAGAAGTAGAAGATATTTACAAAAAAGACGCTTATAAAAACATAAGTATAGATACTCTAGATACTGAAGCTAGAGTCATTGATAGTAAAAATGATGTCACATATGATGACTTATTCAATTTAAAAAATAAAATTAATATCAACGTTGAAATAGAACCAAGTGAACTTATTAAACTTCAAAAAGATTATGGAACTGGCTATAAAAATCAAGCCTATCGAATTGCTAAGAAAGTTACAATTAGCCTAACTAATTACTCAAATACATTTACATGGGAATTTGATGAAGTTGGAATAAGACAAAAAGGTAACACATCAAGAACTGATGTCTATAAAGATGGTAAAGTCAGCAATTTAAACCATTTTAAATTGTCTTTTGACGAAACTTTTGATGACCATGACCTTTATGGTGATGAAGCAAAAGTTTGGGCCGATGCAACAGCTAAAAAAGAAAGAGAAGATCGTGAATTTTTAGGACTATCAGGATTAGATCTTAAATGGAATAAAAGCCAAGACAGAACTTATATTAAAGAAATTTATGCTAGTAGAGTATATAAGGCAGCTGGAATTATAAGCCAACATGTTGGACTATCTACTTTTAGTATTAATGAGACTAATGGAACTAATAATCAAATGGGCTTATATATGCTATATGAGCCTGATTCAAAATCACTTATAAAACGCTCTCTTCAAAATGGCTCTTTTGTTAACATGACAAATTGGAAAAAAGAAAAAAAAGGCATATATGGAGTTGAAGGAGAAAACTATGGTGACTTGTACGACTGCTCTTATGGAGTTGGTGAAGGCAGCTATAGTAACGGAGCGGATTTATCGTTAGATTCAATATCCAATAAAAGAATTGGAGTTGAAAATAATAGTGGTTCTTATATACCAGTTTATAAACTTAAAACAAATAAAACAAAAAACACTGATCACACAAGATTAAAAGATCTTATTCAAACAATCAATTCAGCTGAACTAAACGACATTGAAAATAAAGTTGATTTAGAGTATTTTGCTATAACTGAAGCTTGTAATTACATCATAGGAAATCCTGATAATTTAAGAAATAACAACAATAATTACATGATTTATATTCGAAGAACAGATGGTAAAGCAATTATTATACCTATAGATAACGATCGTTGTTTTGGAATAACTAAAGATTATAATCCTGATGGAAATGCTATGATGAATAGAGATATATTCACCACGAAAGCAGCTAATGGTAAAACTTCGAATTTACTTTACACAAAAACAATACTTGCTAGTACTCCTAATAAATATAAAGCCATTTATTTAAATTATATAAAAGCTTTAAAAAATTCTGATTGGATGAACCCAAATAAATTCGATAGTTTATATCAAATAGCATATGAAACTTATGGAAATGAAAGTACAATAACTAATATAAATTCTATCGAAACTAAACCAGTAAGTTTTTCTAACATCAAAGAAAACGATGATGTTAACGAAACATTTATGACTTACGTAAGTAATAAAACTACTAAAATCGATTTAAATTATGTTATTAAATCAGTTGCTGGTGAGCTTTTACCAGAAAGAGAAGTTTACTTAATAGGAAGCTTTAATAACTGGTCTCAAAACAAAGACATGCCTTTAACTTATAATAGTACAACTGGTGATTACTCAATAACATTTACTCCACAAAATGTCGATAATGGAAAGATAAAATTAAAATTTTTCGATGGAGTTGATTACTCTGCATTAGACTGGTCAATCAACGATGATTTAACTTTAAACCTCGATGGAAATGGAAAGTCATATCAATTAAATAATGTTACTACAAATTCTGTTATTACAATTGTAATAAATCCAAACACATTAAAAGTAACTATATCAATTAATTAGTATCTAAAGGGTCCAATCAATTGGATCCTTTTTTTCTTCTATTAATATCTCATTAATTTTCTTAAAGTGACCATTGCCAAAAAAGCCATAAGAAGCACTTAGTGGACTTGGGTGTGGTGATTTTAATATATAATGTCTTTTATTAGTAATTAAAGCTTCTTTTGTTTTAGCATTATTTCCCCACAAAACAAATATTACTGGATCTTCATGTTCATTTAATTTTTTAATAACATCGTCAGTAAAAGTTTCCCAACCTTTTCCCTTATGCGAATTTGCTTGACCTTTTCGAACAGTCAATACAGTGTTTAATAATAAAATTCCTTGTTTAGCCCATTTAGTCAAATTACCATTAGTGCTAGACATAGTAACATTAAGTTCAGAACTAATTTCCTTATAAATATTTATAAGAGATCTTGGTAAAGCTACGCCTTGTTCAACAGAAAAAGCTAAGCCGTGAGCTTGATTAGGTTCATGATAAGGATCTTGTCCTAAAATACACACTTTAACATCTTCATATGAAGTAGTCTTTAAGGCATTAAAAATATTCTCCATTTTAGGATAAATTACATAATGTGAATATTCAAATTTTAAAAATTCTCGCAATTTTAAATAATATTCTTTATCAAACTCACCCTTTAAAACTTCATCCCAAGAATTGCCAAAATGTACCATAAAATTAAACCTCTTTTCTATACTAGCACATAGTTTATCTAAGTGCATATGTTATATTGATGAATACCTATAAATTACCACAAGTTTATCTAAAAATATTAAAAGATGAAGATTATAAATTAATATTAGATTTATATTCGAACAAAGAAACTGCATATTGGTCAGGAATAAAGAAAATACAATCTAAACAAGCCGCTGAAAGATTCATATATGAGTCAAATAGTGATTCAAAAGTTATTAATTACGTTATAAAGGATAGTGTAACTCAAATTAGCATCGGAGTTTTTTCTCTATTTAAAACTGAACTATTTAGAAAGCCAACTTTAGAAATAGGTTACGCTATCTTGCCACAATATAGAAATAAAGGTTATGCTAAAAGCTCAATTATAAAAATTCACGAAATGATAACTTCACATGATTACTTTATCAAATATAAATACTTAATGGCCAAATATTATACAGATAATTTAATAAGCTCTAACCTTTTACATTCTTTTGGATTTGTCCCTGTTTCTGAAGGTACAACTATAGATATTTATGGCAATCAAAAACGAACAAAGTTAGTTTATAGAAATATATAAAAATGCTATAATACAAGTGTATTTGTATTATGGAAGAAATTGAAAGATTTACTAAAAAAATTAAATCAGATATCGATCAATGCTATGAAGGTAAAGTTATTTTACTTTCTTTTTTAGATGAAACTCAAAAAGCAATTGTTAATAAATGTTTATTCGGTCATAACAATTATATAAATTGCTATTTTTATGGTGGTTTTACAAATAGTGAACGTGTAAGATGCTTATTAACACCTTATGAAAGCAACAATAATAAATTATTCAAAATAAACATTTACAAAATAATTTATAACAAAAAATATTATGAATTAAATCACAGAAGCATTTTAGGTGCATTAATGGGCTTAGGCATAAAACGTGAGTGTATTGGAGATATAATTTTAACACCAGAAAAAGACGCCTTTTTTGCTTGCACAGAAGAGATTAGCAAATATATTGAATCAGAGCTAAATTATGTTGGAAATGCTCCAGTTAAAATTGATCTTTATAGCGATAAAATAGAACACGAAATAAAATACGAAGAGACTATGCACTTCTTGTCTTCAATGAGACTTGATGTTGTTGTAGCTGCAATTATAGGATTATCTAGAAGTAACACTTTAGAGCTTATATCATCAAAGTTGGTATTTGTTAATGGGCTAGAAACTGAAAATAGCAGCCAAATAATCAAAGAAAATGATGAAATTAGCGTAAGACATAAGGGCAAATATAAAATAATAGAAGTTGGTAGTCAAACAAAAAGTGGAAGAATTAAGGTGACAATTGGCAAAAGAATTTAAAATTTACAAATAAATTATTGCTTAAAAACAAATACTTCAAGTCTATTTTAAGTATCTAATAAATATGGTATACTTTTAAAGTAGTAATTATGAAACAAAAAATTATTTATTATACAGACGAAATGAATGATGATTTCGCCGGAACCCATATCAAGCCTAAGATTATTGATGGAAATTACAAATATCGCCATCATAATATTTTTTGGCACTTTGCAGCATTTTTTGTTTATCGTATATTTGCAACTCCCATAATATGGTTTTATTTAACTTTTATAAGAAGAGTAAAATATGTTAATAGAAAAGCATTAAAAAGATGTAAATCTGGCTATTTTATATATGGAAACCACACACAATCAGTAGTAGATGCGTTTAATCCAGCTATGTTAGCTAGACCACATAGAGCTTCAATAATTGTTTCTCCAGATGCTGTATCCGTTCCAGGATTAAATATGTTTATTCCAATTTTAGGTGGCATTCCTATTCCTTCTACACTTCAATCAACTAAAAATTACTTAAAATACCTGAAATATTTAGTTAGTAAAAAAGAGCTATCTTTCTTTATCCAGAAGCACACATATGGCCTTACTACAATAAAATTAGAAATTTCCCTGATCATTCATTTGCCTATCCGATAAGATTTAATACTCCAGCATATGCCTTTGTAGTATTATATAGACAAAGAAAAATTAAGAAATATAAAAAACCAAAAATTACAGTAATTATTAGCGATCCATTCTTTCCAAAAGATTATGATAACGATAGAACAAAATTACGCAACGCTGTTCACGATTTCATGGTTGATACAATAAATAAGTATGGAAGTTACGAATATATTAAATATCAAAAAATAGATATCAATCAAAAAGAAGATAATGAAAAAGAAGCTGTTGATAATTAAGATAAATTTTAATTATTATCAATAGCTTTTTTATTGTTTACAAAATATGAAGCTTTTATTTGCTTTTTATTCACTTAATTTGATAAATTACATACTAGTATGAGGTTATATATGAAAAAATTAGAATTACGAAAAAATGTTTTATTTGATTTAGATGGCACATTACTTCCTATGGATATGGAAGCCTTTCAAAATATATATTTTAGAGGTTTATGCAAATCACTTCCAGAATTTGAACCAAAGAAATTAGTTGAATATATTTGGAAAGGTACGGCAAGTATGGTAAAAGGCGGATTAGAAACTAACCGCGAAAGATTTGCTGATACTTTTACAAAATTAAGTGGTATGGATTATTACAAAAATGAAGATCGCTTTATCAAATATTACGAAACTGATTTTCAAAAATGCAAAGAAGTTTGTCCTATAACAGACACAAGTAAAAACATAGTCAATACTTTAAGAGATAAAGGTTATTTAGTTGCGATTGCCACTAATCCTATTTTCCCACAAATTGCTACCTATTCAAGAATAAACTGGATTGGCTTAGATTCAAAATCATTTCCTCTCGTTACTACTTTTGAAAACTCAAAAAACTGCAAGCCAAATTTAGAATACTATAAAGATGTTTTAAACGCATTAAATATTAAAGCTGAAGAAACAGTTATGATTGGCAACGATGTTTTGGAAGATGGTATAGCTAGCAAATTAGGTATTAAAGTTATATTAATCTCAGATTGTCTATTAAATCCAAATAATCTACCTACAGAAAATTTTGAAGTATATACTTTAGAAGAACTTTATCAAGGAATTAAAAATTTATAAATAAAAAGCACCTTTGACTAACACATTTTATAAAATGTTAATCAATTTGGTGCTTATTTTTTGAAGCAGCCTTATATCCAGTTATAAATGCTAAACCCATATTATAACCACCACAAATAGCGCTTAAATCTATTATTTCACCACCAACATATATATCTGAATATTTTTTTAATGACATGTTATGTAAATCAATTTCATCAAGTAAAATACCACCTTTAGAAACTTGTGATTCTTTAAGTTCATATTTACCACTAATATTAAATTCTATAGAATCTAAGTGTTCATAAGCGCTATTTTTATATCTATCTATAAGATATTTTGCTATTCTTTCATTTATCATCAAATCTAAAGGTATCGATTTATCATTTTTATCTATACAGAAATTATCTCTTTTAGTCAGATCAACTAAAACTTTATATTTTTTATTAGAATTTGAATCAATGTATAACGATGAATCAAAAATAGAAATACCTGATATACCATCTTTTTTAAATAAAATTTCACCATTCTCACAATATATTTCTTTATCGTTTTCAAGTAGTTTAACAGTTGCAAATGCTCTAGCACCAACTAAATATTCAGGTATTTTTTCTTTAGTCTTTAACGGGCATAAAACTGGTTCAAAAAGATTATATTTTACCATTAAAGAATCTAACAAACTCTTATTAATTCCTTTAATTCGATCATATGAATAACCACCTACGGCAACAAATAATTTGTCATATTTTTCTTTTTTTAACGATGCCAATAAAACAGTTTTTTTACTTTCATCAACACTAACCACTTTCTCATTAAGAATAACATCGATGTTGAATTTTTTTATTGCTTCTATTAACACTTTCCAAACAGTTAGTGATGAATTTGAATAAGGATAAAATCTTCCTGCATTATCGATAATATATATAAGCCCAAGCTCTCTTAAAAAGGCTAGAGTTTTGCTAGCATAATCTTTTTCAATTATTTTCAAAGCATCATCTTTATTGTCATAAGCTTTATCGATACTATTGTCTAAAAGTTCTTGATTGAAAAAATTAGCTCTTCCATTTCCAGATACAAGTACTCTTTTTAATAACTTATCGCTAGATTCAATTATTACTACCTTATCATTAGGATAATCCTTTTTCACTTTTAAAGCATAAATAACACCGCTTGGTCCGCCACCAATAACAACATGTTTCATTAAATAATCTTTGAGCCTTCAACTCTCTCTTTAAATTGAGGTTTATCACCTTTAATATAGCCTAGCGCAATGCTTTCTAAGCATTCATACTCTTCTCCAACACCTATCTCTTTTTGGAATTGTTTTCCTTTTTCTGAAGCAAAGAAAAAGCTTGATCTATGAATCCAACAAGCCCCAAGATCAATAGCAGCTGTAGCTAAAAGCATATTTTCTAATGCAGCAGCACCATCTAATACTTTTGTAGGTGAATCTTTGGAGAAAAACAAAATTACAACTGGAGAATCATAATATGCATCTGTTGGTCTTTCCGTAAACTCTTTAATCAAATCAGCATATTTTTTTCTAATATCTTTATTTTTTAATGCAATGAAAAGTAATGGTTGTCTATTCATTCCTGTAGGAGCCATTTTACCAGCATCCATAATAAAATTAATATCTTCATCAGAAACTTCTTTATCTAAGAAACTTCTAACACTTACTCTGTTTTTTAATAAATCAATAAAATCTTTCTTTTCCATATAATTACTCCTTTTAACTCATAAGTTGACTAACTATTGTAGTACCTTCCCAAGCTCCAGTAATTGTTCCATTATTAACTTCAATCATGGTTGGATATCCATTCATTTTAAATTCTAAATATGAATTGACGCCCACTAAAGAATTAATATCATAATCGTTAACTATTGGTGCTTCTATAGAACTTATATAAAGATTATGATTATAGCCACTATCGCTATCAATGTAGTTTAATACTGTTGGTTTAATTGTTTCACACACACTACAAGTATCAGAATAAAAAACTAAATAATACATTCCTGTTTCAACACTTAAGATTTTTGAAATATCACTTATTTCTCTTAATTGATACTTTGCATCTTTATAATCTCTATTGTCTTTGTCTTTTCTACCAATTGTATAAGCAACAGAAACAACAGTTGCAATTAATAAAACTACAACTAGACACAAAGAATAAAATCTTTTTGTATATTTAGATTGAACTTTTTCTTCGATACTTTCTGTTACGCTACCAGTTCCACCAAAGACAGATTGACTTTTGTTTTCGTTCATTTTTTCACCTTATAAATATAATATCATATAAATCTTTTTTATTAGTATACCACAAATAAAAAGCAGGCACATTATATGCCTGCCTAATTTCTTACTTACGTAAGTTAAGTTTTGCAATCAAAGCAAGATAAGCTTCGTGATCTTTTCTATCGAGATAATCGAGTAAACCACGTCTTTGACCAACAAGAATGAATAAACCACGTCTTGAAGATTGGTCTTTGTTGTTTGCTTTGAGGTGAGCTGTTAAAGCTTGGATTTGAGCTGAGAGAAGAGCGATTTGAACTTCAGTTGAACCTGTGTCCTTTTCGTCCTTACCGAATTCCTTAACGATAGCAGCGACTTTTTCTTTTGATAAAGCCATTTTTCTTTCCTCCATTAAATCTTAACTTATTCCCAGTAACGAACAGGAGTTTTTTACTTCGAAGCCGAGAGTAAGTCGCATGTAATAATATACATAAGATTAATCGTTTTTTCAAGATTAATTTGTTATTTAGTCTTCTTTATCTTCATAAATAACATTTAATTTCTTTAACTTTAAACAAAGTTTATCTAATCCTTTAGGATTCATATGATAAGCTTGTAAAACCAAATCTACTCCTTTAGAAAATTCTTCTTCGTTTCTATTTTCATCTAAAAGTTCAATATATCCAAAATCAAAGAAAGCTCCACTTGAATCCATAGGATCAAGATTATATGTATCAGTCGTTGAATACATTAAATTAAGTCCTAATAAGACTTTAGCTTCCCATAAGTTCTCACTAGCTTTTTCTAATAATTCAAAGAATTTATCAATATCTTTTTTGTATCCAAATCCATATCTATAAGCTAATGCAAGATAATATGTATATGTATCTCTATCTGTTATTGGTTTTAAGTCATCTAAAACAAGCAAAGCTAGTTTATCATAAGTTTCTTTTTCAATATAACCATCCTTAAATCCACCTATTTTTCTAATAAATTGGCTATTAAAATCTTTTAACAAAGAATTCTTTATATAGTCATCTTTTAATTTAGTAGCAAAATAATATTTGGCTAAAAACAAATTAGAATTAGCATAAGTATCATTAATAGATGCTAATACATCACCGGCTTCAGTTAAATTGCCATTATTAATGTTGATAATTGAATAGTTTATTTTTGCTTGAATATTGTCTTTCTTTGCAATACTAAAATTATAGTTTGCTAACCCTTCATTCTTTTTAAAATAAACACCTTCATAATAAGCAACACCTAACAAATTTGATAAATATGTGCTCTTGGGAGCGTTATTAAAAACATAGTTAATTGCTGCTTGATCACACTTGTATCCAGCTACCTCTCTAAACTTATATGATTGAAGTAACATGTCTGGTTTTTTAGCATCATTGGATTCTAAAACTTTGAAGACATTTTCAAATATTGAAAAATCATCAGTTTCAGTATTATCTATTACAAAGTTCATAAAAGTTTTAGCCCAACCCTTATCACCATTACAGGCACCATCGATATAATATTTAACAGCTAAATTAACATTTAGAAAATAAGCATAATAATCTGCTATATATAAATTGTATCCTTCTAAACATGATGCTGCCTTTTTATAGTTTGTTACAACTTGCTTGTCAAATACTCCAGTGTGTCTAGATTCACCATCTAAAAAGGCCGCTTTATATCTATATGCTGGTGGGTATTTTGTATCTCTAATTATTTTATTAACTATTTTATAAACTTTTTGTTTAGAATTATTGTCATCTTTTGCTAAAAGTGCAGAACAATAAGCCAATCCTATATGAGGATAATTTTTCAAATCCTTATTCTTAAGTTTATCGACAATTATATCTATTCTAGAAAAAGCATATCCTACTTTACAAACATTGTCATAATATTTTTCATCATCCAATTTTTCTAATAATTGTAAACATTTAAGACAAACTTCATAGTTTTTATTAAATTCATTTAAGGCATAACAGTTTATCAATCCATCCAAAGCTAATGGACTATCTAAATGGTTATATAATATTTTTATTGCTTCAAGAATATAATCGTTTCCAAACTCACCAAGTGAATATAAATATCCAAGTTCAATATCACAAGCTTTATCTCCTGATTGTGCTGCTATCTTCAAATATTTAGCTGCTTTTTTATGATCTTTTTCAAAGCGATTTATTTCGTTAGCATATGAAAATCCTAATTCCTTACAAGCATATAAACAGTCTTCATCAGCTAATTGAATGAGCATATTTTTAGCATCTTCTTCAAAGTCAAAATTATCTTCAGTTTGTAAGATAATTAAAGCCCAACTAGCTATTGTTAATTTGTATTTGCTAACATCTACCAATTTTATATATTTATATGATTCTATAAGGTTTTCCTTAGAAGGCTTTTCCATTATAGCTGTAAGCATTAATTTAATAGCATCTTCATCACCATTATCAGCGAGCTCTATATATTTGTTATAAACTTTAGTAGTAAAAGTTGTTTTAACGTCTTCATCAATGTAACAAATTATGGCTGCAAGTGGTGCCATTTTATTATCATAGTCGTAAGCTTTTTCAATCCACTTTAATCCTTCAGTTATGTTTTTTTCACAATTATTGCCATAGATCAAATCAACTCCCAAAGAAATCATGCTATCAACATCACCAACTAAAGCACTTTTTAAAATCCATTTAAGTCTTTCATCATAGTCAACTTTAGTTCCATAACCTGTTCCATAACATTCAGCTAAAATTTTGTATGCTGCTTGATTTCCAGCTTCGGCAGATTTGCTAAGCAATTCAAAGCCTTTTTCTGGGTCGAGATTTTTATAAAAATAATATGATCCTAATTGATACATTGCATAAGGATCTCCTGCTTTTGCTTTTTCTAAATATTCATATAAATCTTCTTCAAAGTTTATAATTTCAGAATGAGTTTCAGCATCTTCATTATCATCATTTTCTGTAATAGAAAAATAAAAAGCATCAAAAGCATTATCAAAATCTATAAAATTATTTTTACGATCAACTTCTTTAAATTTGTTATTTTCATTCCATTCAACTGATTTATTTAAATTTTTTTCAGTACCAAATCCAAATTGTAAGCACCAACTATATAAAAAACTAAATTCCTTGCTATCTATTTTATGTTCATCTGCGTATGCAAAAACTTTAGTTCTTTCTTCCATTGGTAAAGAAAGATTCCACGGTTCTGGGTGTTTTGTAAAATAAGCAATATATTCTTCTGCTGTATTTAATTTAACCATAATATGCCCCCATACAATAAATGAATTGTACCATAAACCATGAGTTTTGTCTTTCTTTTTGCTAACATATTTATCACTTTTGTCGATTAATTAATTTATTAGGTTTATAATATTGGAAATGGAGAATAAAAAATGAACGAACAAACAAGAATACATTTAACTAATCTTCAAAATAAGCTAAAAGAAATATCTAGATATTCTCATTGTGCTAGATTAATGAGCTTCGATAGAGAAACAATTGCACCAAAAGATGCTCTCGAGAATGAAAATGACACACTAGATTTTCTTTATGCAAAAATTTTCGAAATCAAAAAAACAAAAGAATATGAAGAAAGTATAGTCTATCTTCACAACCACATCGATGAACTCGAACCATTAGATCAAAGACTAATTACCCTTTTATATAGAAACTATGAAGACAATATTAATGTTACACCAGAACTCGATGCAAGACGAAACACGCTATTTAACAAAGCTTATGTCGATTGGTTAAAAGCTAAAAACGAATCCAATTACTCTTTGTTTTCTAGTGACTTAAAAGATATTATTGAAATAACAAAAGAATTTATCGACTTACGTCCTGCAAAAAAAGAAATTATATATGACAATTTAATTGGTGAATACGAAGAAGGAATGACCACCGAAAAGCTTGATAAATTCTTTAATAGCTTAAAAGAACGAATCGTTCCATTGCTTAGAAAAATACAAAATTCAAAGACAAAGATAAGAACAGACTTTTTAACACGTCCAGTCAGTATAGAAAAGCAAGCAAAATTTTCTGAATACTTATTAAATGTTATTGGATTTGATTTTAACAAAGGAATGCTTTCTACAACAGAGCATCCATTTACAAGCGATATTGGCTATAACGACGTCAGAGTTACTACTCACTATTATGAAAATCTCTTTTTGTCAAACGTTTATTCTGTTATACATGAAGGTGGACATGCTATTTTTGGTCAATGCGAAACTCAAGATAAATATGATCATTTTATAGATCAAAGCATGACCATGGCAATGCACGAATCTGTTTCAAGATTCTACGAAAATAGAATCGGCCGTAGCCGAGAATTTATTCACCTAATTTACCCTAAATTTAAAGAATTATTTATAGATGAATTCAGTGATGTAAGTGAAGAGGAACTTTATAATGGAGTCAATGTTGTCGAAGCATCTTTAATTAGAACTGAAGCAGATGAATTAACATATTCATTACACATTATTGTTAGATATGAAATGGAAAAAGCTTTATCTGAAGGAAGAATTACAGTCGATGAAGCCCCAGCAATGTGGAATAAGTTATATGAAGAATACTTAGGAGTTAAACCAAATAACGATAGTGAAGGTATTCTCCAAGATGTTCACTGGGCAAGTGGCTTTGGCTATTTCCCTACTTATGCTCTAGGCAATGCTTATAACGCTATGTATATTTTAGAAATGCAAAAAGACTTTGATGTCTTTAAAGCTGTTGAAAACGGCGAAATGCATAAAATAAATGCTTGGATGAAAGAACATGTATTTAAAAACGCCTCAGTTTTAGATCCAAACGATTGGATAAAAAGTATATGTGGCAAAGAACTTGATCCAACACCTTACTTAGATTATTTAGAAGAAAAATACAGTAAAATTTATAAATTATAAATTTATATGTCAATACTATTAGAAAGGAATACAAAAATGGAATTTACAAATTTTAAAGATTTAAAAGTCTATAAACCAGACCCAGAAAAGATTAAAGAGCAATATGAAGAAATTACAAATAGAATCACTAATGCTCAAACACCAGATGAAGCAACAAATGCAATCTTAGATAGTTTTAAACTACAAGATGAAATATCCACCAATTTCGATATTATTTATATTAGACAAACAATTAATACTTTAGATGAAGAATATTCAAAACTAAACGATTATTGCGATGAAATCATGCCAGTAATTCAAGAATATTCTAGCGCTGTTGATAAAGCTATTTTAAACTCACGTTTTCTTGAAGAAATCGGTGAGAAATTCGGAAAACACTATATCGATTTATTAAAAGTTTCTGACAAAACATTTAAGCCTGAAATCATTGACTATTTAATAAACGAAAATAAACTTCAATCACAATATAGAAAAGTAGTAAGTTCTGCTCAAATAGAATATAAAGGAAAGACATATACACTTGCCCAATTAGGTTCTTTAATGCAGTCACAAGATCGTGAAGTTAGAAAAGAAACAAATGAATTATATTGGAACTTCTATGCTGAACACGACAAAGAAATAGGCGATATTTACGATAAACTAGTTAAAGTAAGAACAACTATTGCACAAAAGCTCGGCTATGATAATTTCATTCAATTAGGTTACGATCGTTTATTAAGAATCGGTTACAACTACGAAGATGTTAAAAATTATAGAGACGAAGTTTACATAAACATTGTTCCACTTTCTAATGAATTATTTGAAAGAAAAATTAAAAGAATTGGTATAACTGATCCACACTATTACGATTATAGCCTTACGTTTAAATCAGGCAATCCTGTACCAAAAGGAAACTGTGAAGAATTAGTTGAAGCAGCTAGCCATATGTATTCAAAGATGAATCACATTGCTTCTGAAAAATTTGAATTTATGAGATCACATGGACTATTTGACTTAGAAAGTAAAAAAGGTAAAGCTCCAGGTGGTTATGAAGCTTATGTACCAGGAATTAAAGCCCCATTCATTTTTTCAAACTTCAATGGAACATCTGGTGATATCGATGTACTAACACATGAATTTGGACACGCTCTACAAGCTTTCTTAGGCTCATCATATGTTGTTCCAAGCTACCGTTCACCAGGCTATGAATGCTGTGAAATGCATTCTATGTCTATGGAATTCTTTGCTTATCCATATATTTCTCTTCTAGTAGGTGAAGAACAAGATGAAAAATATAGATATAACCATTTAGTTTCAGCTATTAATTTTATTCCATATGGTGTAAGCGTCGATGAATTCCAACATTTTGTCTATGCCAATCCAGAAGCAACACATGAACAAAGAAAAGCTGAGTGGAGAAAAATCGAAAAGAAATATTTACCACACAGAAAATATGAAGACAATGCCTTCCTTGAATCTGGTGGTTATTGGTTGAGACAAACTCATATCTTTGATTCACCATTCTATTATATCGATTATACTATTGCTCAAGTTGTCGCCTTTGAATTCTTTATTGAATCCTTAGATAACTATAAAGCTACATTTGAAAAGTATTTAAAATTTGATAGATTAGGTGGTGCTTACCCTTATAAAGAATTATTAAAAGAAGCAGACATTAAAGATCCAATGGTAACAGGAACAATCGCTTCTATAACACCAAGATTAAAAGATTACCTTTCAAAGATTAACGATTTCAAATATTAATTAAGAAATGACAAAGCTCCTTTTAAAGGAGCTTTTATTATAAATAAAAAAGATATTTAGCTTTAATTAACTAAATACCTCTTTCATATCTTCTTATAACAATTCCAATTGTATCTATAACATCACTAGCAGTTATAGAATGAAGAGAATAAGATTTTAATTTACTAACAAGTTTGCAAGCTTCATTCATTAAAAAATGACTCATAGAAACAGCATCCAACAAAGAACAATCCATATAAGCTATAAAACTTGCAATCATACCAGCAAGCATATCACCAGATCCAGCTTTAGCAAGTCCAGCATTACCATTATTTATTAAATAGCTATTAACGCCATCAGTTATTATACTTTCATGGTCTTTTAAATCAATAACTATATTGTATTCTTTAGCCAAGATATAACATTTATCTTTTAGATCAATTGCATGTTTATTAGTCACATTAACTTCAAATAATCTTTCAAATTCTTTTAGATGTGGCGTTAAAACAATTTTTGCACTGCTTTCTTTAAGCTTATTTAAACCAATATTTTTTAGAGCATCTAGACCACCAGCATCTATTATTAATTTTCCCTTATAATTTGATAACAAGAAATCTAAAGCTTCTTCTTTTTTTGAATCTACAATTCCATTTCCAAATAATATTGAAGAGTATTTTAAACATTTTGTTAAAACTTTTTCATCGTAAAAATTATCATCTTCAAAAACTTCATATATTACTTCTGGATTAACACATGCAACTCTATTATATACGCTTTTTGTTACACCTAAGCAAACATATCCTACACCGCATTTTAAAGCTGCTGAGCTAGCAATAACGATAGATCCAGGATAATTTATACTACCACCGATAATTATTGTTTTTCCATAAGTACCTTTATTAGAGTCTTCTTTACGAATAAACAAATAATCCAAAAATTTATTATTCTTGTACATAATTTAAAACGAATTGACCTTTTGTAGTATAATCACTAGCGTTAATAGTGCCTTCTTGCTTTAAAAGATAATCAGCTGTGATATCTCTATAGTTATAAAATTCACTACCTTCTTTAGTAAGTTTTCCTAAAATTTCAAAATCTGTGAAGTAGTCATAAATTCTAAAAACATTTCGATGTGTAGCTAAATAGTCGATAACTGCGACTTTATAATATTTATTGCTTTCGATTAAATCTGGGTTAATACAACAAATACTATTATATTGGGCTTCATTAATAATATCCGAGCCTTTTGCATTAATAACATATATTTCGTTATTAAATGGTAAAGCTTTATAAAGATCAGAATAAGTGATAGTACCAGGTCCTATACTAGATCTGGATTTATTACACATAGCTAAGTCAATTTCATATCCTTGACTTATAGCTTCTAAAGCAATTGCTTTAGAAACTAAATTTGGCAATATAGCTTTCGTACCATCTCCAGAATAATCGGCTTGAGATAGGGAGCCATTAATGTTAGCTAAAACTTTGCAACCTATATCTTTAGTTTCAGATGTGTATTTTTCATATAACGATTCTATTTTTGAATCATATGAAGTTATATTTCTAATTTCAGAAGTATTACTACGATGATTGTTATTTGTAACTAGAGATACCTCACCATCTTTATCCACAGATAATGATATTTCACTATATGCTCTACCATTACAACCAGATTGGACAAATGGAACTCCATTATATTCAGAAGCTTCATATTGGTGAGAGTGAGCACAAAAAACTGCATCAACATATCTTTTATTACTTTTGTTACTTATATTTGTAATTCCAACACATTCAGCAAGCATTTCATCAGCTGAAGAATGAGCATCAACAACTACTACATCAACATTTTCTTCCGTTCTAAGTTTATCTGATAATCTTGTAATAATACTTTCAGGATCCAAGAATACATATGAATCGACAAATCCTGAAGTAATTGAAGTGATTTGATTTGTTCCAATTATCCCGATTATTCCGACTTTTAATCCGTTTTCAAGATTCTTAACAACATATTCTTGTCCTAATTCATCTGCATGATCTTTAACAATTAGATTTTCTCTATCAAAGTGATAAATATTAGACGCTAAGAATGGAGTTTGATAGTTTGTATCACTATCTTTTAAATTCATATTTTTAGTAATATATTCAGCACCCCAGTCAAATTCATGATTGCCTAAAGTAAAGCAATCAAATTCAACTGTATTCATAACTTCAGTTAAAAATTGACCATAGTTTAAATTTGACTCAATAGAGCCTTGCCACATATCTCCAGAATTTAAAATAAGAGTATTCTTTTCTTTACCCTTTTGTTTAAAAAATGTTCCTTGTTTTAAAATACCTAATTCACTTGACGATTTATTATAAACTGCTGCGCCGTGAAAATCATTCATAGCATATAATGTAACTTCTCTATCTTTTCCGTTATTGTTTGAATTATTACATGAAGGTAACATAACAACGGACATAATTAAAACTAATAATAATCCTGCTTTTTTCATATTTTTCCCTTAAAAAAGGCTAGTTATCCTAGCCTGTTATTTCTTTAATCTTTCACGTCCAGCTAAATTTTCTAGGCTCAATTTAATTTCTTGAATATTAATTTCGTCTTCGATCTTTTTAGCTTCTTCTTTTTCTTTTGCAACTGCTAATCTTTCTTTAGCATTAGCTAATAATTCTTTAACCAATTTAAAATCAATTTGATTTTTAAAGAAAGCTGCATCTGCTAATATTGTCACTTTGCTAAAATCAACATAAATAATGCCTTCTGACATTGCCATATCGTATTTGTGCATTTCAGTTTTAAACATTATTGGTGAAGGTGCTAAAGTAGTCACAAAAGGAGAATGTCCTGGCATAATACCTAACATTCCTTCTGTTCCTTTAACTTCAAGATAAGTTACGCCTTCTCTATCTAAGATAGTTCCATTTGGTGTAATTATCGTCAACTTCATTGTCTTAGCCATGATTTTTTCCTTTTATTTTTCTTCTTTTAACATTTGTGCTTTCTTAACTGCATCTTCGATAGTGCCGACATATAAGAAAGCTTGTTCAGGTAAATCATCATATTTACCTTCCAGAATTTCTTTAAATGATCTAACAGTTTCACTAACTGGAACAAAGACACCTTTGATGTTGTTAAACACCTCAGCGACGAAAAACGGCTGAGATAAAAAGTTACGAATTCTTCTTGCTCTAGCAACAATAACCTTGTCTTCTTCAGATAATTCATCCATACCTAAAATAGCAATGATATCTTGAAGTTCTTTAAATCTTTGTAATATTTGTTGAACTTGTCTAGCTACTTCATAATGTTCTTTACCAATAATTTGTGGATCTAAGATAGTCGATGAAGATTCAAGTGGATCAACTGCTGGATAAATACCTAAAGCTGAAGTTTTACGATCCAAAACTGTCTTAGCATCCAAGTGAGAGAACGTTGTAGCTGGTGCTGGGTCAGTTAAGTCATCTGCTGGGACGTAAATTGCTTGAACAGAAGTAACTGAACCATTCTTAGTTGAAGTAATTCTTTCTTGTAATTGTCCCATTTCAGTAGCTAATGTTGGTTGATAGCCAACAGCTGATGGCATACGTCCTAAAAGAGCACTAACCTCACTACCTGCTTGAGTAAAACGGAAAATGTTATCGATAAATAATAAAACATCTTGATGTTCTTTATCTCTAAAATATTCAGCCATGGTTAAGCCGCTTAAAGCAACTCTCATACGTGCGCCTGGTGGTTCATTCATTTGACCGAAGACAAGTGCTGTCTTAGACAAAACACCAGACTCTTTCATTTCGTGATATAAATCGTTACCTTCTCTTGTTCTTTCACCTACACCAGCAAAGACAGATATACCACCTTTATTGCTAGCAATGTTGTGAATCAACTCTTGAATTAAAACAGTTTTACCAACACCTGCGCCACCGAATAAACCGATTTTACCACCTTTAACATAAGGACATAAAAGATCGATAACTTTAATACCAGTTTCCAATATTTCAGAAGATGTTGTTTGTTCTTGGAAAGAAGGTGGTAATCTATGAATTGGCATAACCATGCCACTTTCTCTTTCAAAAGGCATATCGTCTATAGGATTGCCTAAAATATTAAACATTCTTCCTAATGTTTTTTCACCAACAGGAACTTGAATAGGTGCTCCAGTATCGATTGCTTCAATTCCACGAGCTAATCCCTCTGTTGGCCCCATAGCTACGCTACGAGCAACATCATCACCAATGTGTTGCATAACTTCAGTAACAAGTGTTTCGCCGTTACTAAGCTTAATTTCGATAGCGTTGAGTAATTGTGGTAAAGTTCCATCGCTAAATTTTACATCAACAATTGGTCCTTGTACTTGAACAATGTAACCTTTGTTTAAAGTCTTTTTTTCACTCATTGTTAATCTCCTTTATTTAACAGCGTTTGCACCTGAAACAACTTCAGTAATTTCTTGAGTAATCGAAGTTTGACGTGCTTTGTTATATTCTAGTTTTAAATCTTCAACTAATTCATCAGCGTTATCTGTTGCATTTTCCATAGCGTTTCTTCTACTTGCTTGTTCTGAAACATATGAATTAAGCATCAAAGAATAAACGACTGAGTTAATATATTGAGGAATAAGTGTACTAATAATTTTTTCTGGACTTGGTTCTATTTCAACATTAGAAGTGTTGCCTTTTCCAGGAGTAGCTTCAAATGGGAAAAGAGTTAAAACAGTCGGTTCAAATACTAATTGATTAATAAACATAGTTCCAACAAGAACAATCTTTTTATATTTTCCAGTTTTAAACCTACTAAGTAAATCTTTTCCTATCTTTCTAGCGACAGCATAATCAAATCCTGTTAAAGCGTTAATATAGCTGTCGTTAACTTTATATCCATTAAATGTCAAATATGAATATCCTTTATCACCTATAATTTCTATTTCATCCCCATTTTGGTATAAAGGAATAAATTTTTTATAGATGCTTAAGTTATATCCCCCACATAAACCCATGCTTGAGGTAATAACTACAAATAAAGTTTTATCACCTTTAGCAAATTTATTTAAATCAAGTTCAGAGCCTGATTCTAGGGATTTCATAGCATCACCTAAAAGCGCCTGAAGTTCTTCAACATAACGTCGGTTATCACCTAGTTTGTTTTTAGCAGTCTTCAGTTTAGCAGTAGCTACCAATTTCATAGCATTAGTTATTTTCTTGGTAGTATTGATAGAATTAATACGCTTTTTTGTTGCAGCTAATGAATTTGACATATTAAATTAATTACCTAATTGATAAATAAGTTTGGAGATAATCCTCCATTACTTTTTTGAATTGTTCTATTAATTCAGGGCTAAATGATTTAGCCGTTAACAATTCATCTATTAAAGTTTGATGTGAAGAAGTAAATGTGTTATAAACTTTGTCTAAGAAGTCTCTAACATTTTCGATTTCAATTCTATTAAGGAATCCATACTTTACAGCAAATAGTTCAATAATCTCTCTTTCAACTGGATATGGAGAATATTGATCTTGCTTTAGGATTTCCATACATTTTTTACCATGAGCTAAAGCTTTTCTTGTTTCAGCATCAAGGTCGGATCCAAATTGAGAGAATCCTTCGAGTTCATGATAGTTAGCTAAATCAATTTTTAAAGATCCAGCAACTTGTTTCATAGCTTTTATTTGTGCGGCTGAACCAACACGCGAAACTGATAAGCCAGAATCGATAGCTGGTCTTTGTCCAGCGTTAAACAATTCAGTTTGTAAGAAAATTTGGCCATCAGTAATAGATATAACATTTGTAGGAATATAGGCTGAGATATCGCCTGCTTGAGTTTCGATAATTGGCAAAGCAGTAATTGAACCACCGCCGTATTTTTTATCTAACTTACAAGCTCTTTCAAGAAGTCTACTATGGAGATAGAAAATATCGCCTGGGTAAGCTTCACGACCTGGAGATCTCTTCAAAAGCAAAGCTAAAGTACGATAAGCAACTGCTTGTTTTGATAAATCGTCATAGACGATTAAAACATCTTTGCCTTGTTCCATCCATTCTTCAGCCATTGTAACACCGGTAAATGGAGCGATATATTGCAAAGCAGCCATTTCACTTGCTGAAGCAGATACAACCATTGTATAGTCCATAGCACCATGGTTTTTAAGTTTTTCAACTAAACGAGCTACTGTTGAATTTTTTTGACCGATAGCGACATAAATACATAAGACATTTTGTCCTTTTTGATTAATGATAGTGTCGATAGCAACAGCTGTTTTACCTGTTTGTCTATCACCGATAATTAATTCTCTTTGACCACGGCCAATAGGAATCATTGCATCAATAGCCTTGATACCAGTTTGTAAAGGAGTATCAACGCTCTTTCTTGTCATAACACCTGGAGCAATTCTTTCAACTGGTCTAGTTTTAGAATAGATTATTTCACCACGGCCATCAATTGGTTGACCTAAGGCGTTTACAACACGACCTATAAGATTGTCCCCAACAGGAACTTCGAAAACTTTTTTAGTTCTTCTAACTTCGTCACCTTCTTTAATAGTGTCAACGTTAGATAATAAAACAGCACCAACACTATCTTCATTAAGGTTCATGACTAAGCCATAGACATTACCAGGGAAGACTAAAAGTTCACCATTTAAGGCATTATTAAGTCCATAGATAACTACAACGCCATCACCTACAGATATAACAGTTCCAACATCATCTTCATGAACATCGCTACCATAATTTTCAATTTGGGACTTAATTAACTCTGTAATTTCATTGGTCTTAATTTTCATTTAGTGTACCTCCTAGTAAATGTTTCTTTAAATCGTTAAGTTTTGTTTTTAACGATGCATCATACACTTTATCATCTAAAGCAATTTTTATTCCACCAATCAATGATGGATCTACTTTTTGTTTTAATTTTACTCTAGCTATTAATTTCTTTGATAGAGCCAATTCAATATCTGTAACTTCTCTATCTGAAAGCTTTGAAGCAGAAAATAAATAGCCACGTTTAACTCCAACTTTGTCATATAAATAATCAAGAGTTTTTTCGTATATTTCACATATATATCTTTCACGTGAATTATCGATAATAACATTTGAGAATTTAATTAATGAATCATCGTTGAATTGATTTAAAATGTTCCAAAGCATCTTTTTCTTGTTAGATTTTGAAATTTTAGGCGAAGCTAAAACAGACTCAAATTCTTTCTCAGCTTTAAGTGCTGAAATAAGAGTCTCTAATTCTTCGATTGATTTTTCATAACTATCAACGCATTCAACATACGCCATAGCATATTTTTCAAAGACACTTTGTTCCATAATATTACTTATTCATTTCTTCTAAGAAATAGCCAATTAACTTTTCGTTATCTTTAGAATCGACTTCTCTTTCCAAGACTTTTTCAGAAGCTTTAAGTGCAACTTCAATAATTGACTTATTAATATCGTCTTGAGCTTGCTTTTTGCTCATCTCAATATCTTTTTCAGCATCTTTTTTTATGCGAATAGCTTCATCTTTAGCTTTAGCAATCGTTTGCTCTTTAATTGCTTCAGCTTCTTTACGTGCGTTTTCAACTATAGCAACTGCTTCGGTCTTAGAATCTCTAATTCTCTCTTCAGCCTCTGTTAAAAGTGTTTGAGCACTAGCGTTTTTCTTATGTGCTTCAGTCACATCAGACATCATCTTTTCTTTTCTTGCATCAAGAATCTTGCGTACAGGTTTAAAGAAGAAAATAAAAAATGCTGCAACCAAAACAACCATTGCCAAAATTTGGACAACGAACGGTTCCCAACCGCTTGGAAAGATTTTTTCTAAAATACTATCTTTGTCAATTGCCTTTTGAACATTTGAAAAAGCTAGTAAAAATCTACTGTTGAGCATTACAAGCCTCTTTCTATAAACAAACTAAGAAGACGATAAGAATAGCAATTAATAAGCCGTAGATACCTGTTGTTTCTGTCAAAGCACAGCCAAGAATCAATGTAGATCTAATTTGGCCATATGCTTCTGGGTTACGTGAGATACCACCTAAAGCTGCAGCTGCGGCTAATCCTTCTGAAATACCAGGACCAATACCAGTTAAAACAGCTAAGCCTGCGCCAATAGCGGCAATGCCTTTCATAATAAATTGTGCTGCTTGTGCATCCATAATATATCCTCCTTTATGGGTAATTAAGCTAAATTTTTAACAGTCTGTTGTTTATAAATGTATCCTTCCGGTACTTCGTTAGATACAAATAACATTGTCAAGAAGACAAAGACTGTCGTTTGAATAAATCCTGAAAACACGTCGAAATAAGCGTGTAATATAGGAGCGACTACAGGGGCTATAAAGAATGGTAATTTAAATATCATATTTGATAGACCCATCAACGCATCATATAGTAGTCCCATTAAAATCCATCCAGATAAAGCGTTACCAAATAAACGGAAAGATAAGCTTAAAAGTGGTGACCACATAGATAACATGTTAATTGGTAAGAAAAATGGTAAAGGCTCAATAAATCTTTTGAAATATTTGAACTTTGTATAAATCATAGATGTAATATGAATAGCTAAGAATGATATTAACGCTAAAATAAATGGAATTAAATAATATGTCAAAGGAGCTGGAAAACCAAGCATTCCAATGATAAAGCACATAAATATATACATGCATAAAAAGCCAAAGTATGGTGCAATTTTTTTAAATTGCGGTCCCATATTATTTACAACCATATTATCTATAAAATCAACATAAAATTCAGCAAGGAACATTATGCCCTTTGGTTTCTTAAATGGATCAGTTTTGCGGCTAGCGATAGCAATGACTATACATAGAATTAGCATGATAGCCATAACTACCAAGCTCATAATCATTTCGCCTGTTAATCCGTTATTTGGGATATTGATATTACCAAATGACATTTAAATTTCCTTCCATAAAACGTAAAGTCTAATTTTATATTAAACAACTGTGTTTAGTTTAACATAATTCACATTATTTAATCTAGACCATTTGTTAAATTTATGTCTTTATTTGACGTTAAAAAAACTTAGGTGCCAACACTATTGTTAACACCTAAGTAAAAATTATTTAACTTTTCTAGCTCCTAATACATAAATGCATAACTTAGGAATCAAATAAGCAACAAATACAGCAATGACGTTAAATATATCTATTTTAAAGTACGCAAGTAGTCCAGCAATAATTAGACCTATCAAATATAATAGCGATCTTATCATTATATTAGCTATTCCCTTACGTTTTGATGTTGGTCTACCAGCATTTAAAATATAATCCATTTGCTTTTCTAACATTTTAAAATTCAAATCAGCAATGATCGATCCTAATAAAAAACCTAATGGAATTGACATGTATCCAAAGAAAAAGCAAACTGATAAAATTACGAAAACAACAAGCTGAACAGCAATAACAATTATTAATGATTTATTAATATCGTCTTGCTTAGCATAAAAATCACTTATCTTCTTTAGCATTTTTTTCTGATTTGTTTTTTCTTGATTTTCTAGCTTTTCCTTTTGATTTTTTAAAGGCGCTAGAGAATATATCTTTATCTTGTTCTTCTTGTTTTTGTTTTTCACTAGCTTTAGCTAAAATCAATGCTTCTTTAGTTTTATCTAATTCGTTATTTAAATCGCTATTAGTTTCTGATGTGATAGTTTTTTCGCCACTAACATTATTAACATGAACATCAACTTGTGGGAAAGCAATTTCAATATTGTATTTATTTAGATAATTGTAAACAGCTTCATTTATTTCAAATAAAGCATCCCAATAATCATCAGTTTTTACCCAAACTCTTAAAGACAAGTTAATAGCTGAATCGCCATAAGATGAAAAACGAACAGCTGGTTCTGGATCTGTCAAAGATTTATTGCATGAATATGCTGCTAATAATAATGCTTTTCTAGCTGCTTCGACATTAGTTCCATAAGCAACACCGATATTAATTGTTACTCTTCGTGCTTCATTAGAAGAATTATTAACGATTACAGACTTAGTAATACTACTGTTTGGAACAACAATTTTCTTTCCATCTGCCGATTGTAATACTGTGGTAAGCATATTAATTTCTTGAACTGTGCCTTCTGTACCATCTGTTTCGATATAATCTCCAGATTTAAAGAATTTATTAGCCAATAAAACTACTCCATTAGCAAAGTTAGCTAATAAGTCTTGCAAAGCTAAGCCAATAGCTAAAATAGCAGATGATAATATTGTAAAGACATTATCAAGTGGAATATTTAACACTCCTAATACTAAGAAGAATAAAAGTAAATTCAAGCCAAACTTTAAGCAAGAACTTATAAAGGCTACAACTGAAACTTCATCAATTCCATTTGAGCGTTTTTTCTTTGATCTAATTGAAGAAATAACAATTTTATTGATAAACTTTACTAAATAATGTCCTATTACAATAATAATTATTGCTGATACTAATCTAATAGCTAAATCAACACCGTGATTTTTGAAAAAATTAACAATTGTTTCAATTAAATTGGTAAAAAAGTTTTGAACACTTTCTGGTTCATCGCCTGATGAAGGAACATCAGTTGAACTAGTTAAAAAATAATTAAACATAATTTCATCTCCAAAAATATAATATACCATAGTTTAAATGATACTTAAATAAAAAAAGCGCACTTGATATTTGTTATTTTGTACAAATAATTATTTATGACTAATATTGCTAAATAAAAAGATACGTTGAAATATAATAAATATTAACGTATCTAATAATCATTTTTTAAATCGAATTTATAAACCTTCTTTTGACAGTTGCTAACATCGCATATATTTTTGAAGAAACTTGTTTACATTGTCGATTATATTTAGTAGCAATTTCTTTAAAAGTTTCACCACTTAGCCAACGAATAAACATTTCGCAATCTTCCATACTATATTTGCTTTTTACATAATTAATAATAATATCGGCATCTTTAACAAGTGAAATATCACTCTCTGGTTGAATCGAAGAATTAAAAACTACATCCTGTTTCCATGGTTTAAGCAAATCGTATCTTACTATTTTAGACTCATTTTTAAAAGTTAAAGAATTATAAACGCTCATAACATATCTCACAGCTTCAGACTTTAAAACTCGTCTCCAATAATTCATGAAAGATCCTTTTTCATAGGCAAAAGACTTAATCGCTCTATCTGTAGCGGAATAAAAGCAATACAAAAAATCTTCTTGATCTAAATTTAAATTTTTGTATTTATTAGCACATATTTTTGCATAATCACACATTTCAGGATAAATAGTTTTATAAAGATTATCTATCTCATTTTTATCTTCTTTGCATTTATAAACCTGAACATCAATTTCATCAATTTTTTCTTTTTCTAACATAATCCCCCAAGCTAAAACAGCAAACTAATTATAATGGTAGTTTTTTATTTTTTATTTCTAAAAGAAGCTGCAGCGCTTAAAAAAATTGCACCAGCAATTGCCGCATTCAGGGATGTAACTGGACCAGAAATAGGAATTCTTGCGACAAAGTCAGATCTTTCTAATACAAGTCTAGATACTCCACGTCCTTCTGAACCGACAACAATAGCCATTTTGCCATTATAATCTATTTGGTCATAAAGTCTATCTCCACTTCCATCAGCAGCAACAATCCAATATCCGTTTTTCTTTAATTCATTAATTGTTTGAGCAACGTTAGATACTTGAACAACATCGATATGCTCACTAGCACCTGTAGAAAGTTTAATTACAGTAGGTGTCATACCGACTTGTCTATCTTTTCCAATAATTACACCATCGACTCCAAAGCAGCATGAAGTACGAAGCAATGAGCCAAAGTTAACAGGATCTTCAATTCCATCTAAAACCAAAAGTAATGAATCGTCAGAAACTTTAGAAAGAAGCTCTCTTAAAGAAGTGTATTCGAAAGGATCAATATAGCAAACTACACCTTGATTGTTGGCACCATTTGTTATTCTATCAAGCTCTTTTCTAGTAGAAAATTGAAAAGGTATACCATTTTCTTTGCAAAGTTTTTCGACATCTTTATTCTTTAAAGTCTCAGAAATAAGAACTTTCTTAGGGCGTCTTTTCCCTTGTAAGGCGCTAATAACTGGGTTTAATCCATAAATAAAGTTTTCCATAATGTTTTCCTTTCTAGTTCCGATACTACCATATAATTTTGCTAAAAAAAAGCATTTTTATCTATTCGGGAAAAGTACGGGACTATTTTAATAAAATATGATTAATAAGTCATTCAATCGTACTTAATAATTATAAAAAGGAGCCATCGATTAGACAACTCCTTATTTTTATAATTAGTGATTTGTCGATAATTTAATCTCAAATGGGCTAACTTGGCTACGTAACTCATCAGAATAAGCTGTCAAAGCTGCTTGACTAGACATATCCATGGTTACAGTAATTTTCAAACAATCTTTTTGTCTATATTTTAATATTTGGCTAGAGATATCTCTAATGGTTAAGCCGTATTTATCAGCTGCAGCTAATGCTTCTTTTAAAATAGGTGTTTCACCATCAACAACTAAGATTATCTTTGGAAATCTTTTGCTTGTCTTTTTTTCAATAAATCTTAAAATAACTAGAATGACAAAAGCGGATAGAGTAGCAATTATAGCTTCTACAACAAATCCACATCCGCAAGCTAAACCAATACCTCCACAAAACCAAACAGTTGCAGCGGTAGTTAAACCTTTAATGTCAGTACCAGTTTGCATGATGGTGCCTGCACCTAAGAAACCGATGCCACTAACTACTTGAGCAGCTAAACGTGCTGGATCACGGTTGCTATAATCAGTATATCTAAATCCATAAATAGAAACAGTCATAATTATTGAAGCGCCAATTGCAACAAGAATATGAGTTCTTAAACCAGCAGCATGTCCGTGAAATTCACGTTCAAAGCCAATTATTCCTGATAATATAGATGCTATAACAATAGTTATTAAAGTATATAACGCTATACCTAAATCCCCTTGTTTAGCTATATTAATTATAAATTGATCCATAATACCTCCGTTTGTTTACATAAGGTGACGTGAGATAAGTTCTTTTCTTAAAATATCAGATTTTTCAAAATCTTTATTATTTCTTGATTCAATATAATCTATATAAACTTTTCTATCATCTTCAGAATATTCTCTATTTTCTATTCTTAAGCCAAGTATACCAAACATTCTTTTTAAAGTAAATAAATAGGAACTAAGCAAAGATAAATCTAGTTCTCTTTTTCTAATTTCAGTATTACTTAATTTAACAATTTTTTCTACTGCAACTAAAGAGTTAGCAACGTTTAAATCATCAGCTAGTGCATCCATAAATTCATTATATAAGTCGTCGATAAGTTTTTCTTCGCCACTGTAATTGGATAAGAAAAGTTTTGCTGATAACTTGTCGACAACATCTTGATATTTATCGAAAGATTTTTGTGCTTGTTCAATTGCTAATTCTGTAAAGTTAATTGGTGCTTCATACTTTGTCGATAAAAAGAAAAGTCTTAAAGCGTTAGCACCATATTTTGCGACAGCATCTTTAGCAAGAATAATATTTCCTAAAGACTTGCTCATCTTTTCACCATTCATATTTAAGAATCCAACATGCATCCAAATATTAGCAAGTTGTGTTCCGTTTGCAGCTCTAGATTGCGCAATTTCATTTTCATGGTGTGGGAATTTTAAATCGAAGCCACCACCATGAATATCGATTAAAGTTTTGCCAAAGACTTTTTCAATCATGACTAAACATTCAGTATGCCATCCAGGTCTACCAGCACCGAAATCAGCATCAAATTTAATTCCTTTATCAGTGTTTTTCCACAAAGCAAAATCTAATGGTGATTCTTTATCTTCATCAGTTTCAATTCTCGCACCTGCAAGTAAATCATCAACTTTAATTTTTGATAATGCACCGTAATCTGAAACACTGCTTACTCTAAAGAAAACATTTCCATTTGCTTTATAAGCGTGTCCTGTTGCCAAAAGTTTATCGATAAAAGTAATTATTTCTGGTATGTAGTTACTGACTTTTGGATGATCGTAGTACTTTCCAACGTTAAGTTGATTTAAAGTATCTTCATAACTTGCGATATAAACTTCTGAAAGTTCCTTTTCAGTTTTTCCTTCAGCTATTGCACCATTGATGATTTTATCGTCAATATCTGTGTAGTTTGAAACTAGTCTTACTTTGTATCCACATTCAATTAAAACTCTTTGAAGCAAATCAAATGTTAAAACTGGTCTAATATTACCTATATGAGCATAGTTGTAAACTGTTGGTCCACAGCAATACATATCTACTTGACCTGGATAAATTGGTTCAAGTTCAACCTTCTTAGCACGATATGTATCGTATAAACGAATTTTTCTTAATTCTTCCATATAACTTTCTCACTTTCCCTCTATAGAATTTTGCATGTTCTGTAGACGATATAAATTGTAATACGTTCCACGTAATTTAAGCAACTCTTGATGAGTACCTTCTTCAATTATTTTACCTTTTGATATAACGAAAATTTTATCAGCGTGTTTGATAGTTGATAATCTATGAGCAACTATAACCATTGTACCAATATTTTTCATTTTTAATAAAGAGTTTTGTATTAAAACTTCTGTTTCTGTATCAATATTTGCTGTTGCTTCATCTAAAACAACAATATTAGGTTTATAAACAACTGTTCGTGCAAAAGAGATTAGTTGTCTTTGACCCATTGAGAAATTGTTTCCACGCTCTAATACTTCTTCATCATACTTTTTTGGTAATTTTTCAATAAATGTATCAGCGCCGACATATCTACTAGCATCTTCAATTTCTTTTCTAGTAATACTATCATCATCCAAAGCGATATTTGAAGCAATAGTTCCAGAAAATAAGAAAACATCTTGTAGCATTTCACCAATGTGTTTTCGTAAAGAATTTATTTTTATCTTCTTAATATCAATACCATCGATGAGGATTTGTCCTTTTTGAATCTCATAATTTCTGACTATTAATCCGATTATAGTTGATTTACCAGCACCTGTTGCACCGACAAAAGCAGCAGTTTCACCAGGCTCGATAACAAATGAAATATCTTTTAAAACCCATTCGCCAGGAACATAACTAAACCAAACATTTTTGAATTCAATCTTTCCTTTAAAGCCATCAACATCAATTGAGTCATCTGAATCTAATACATCAGCTTTTAAATCAAGGACAGCTAATATTCTTTCTGCAGCTGTCATTGAACTTTGTAAGCCATTAAATTGTTCAGCTAAATTTTGAACTGGATTAAAGAACTGAGAAATATAAATATAGAAAGCATATAGTCCATCAGTATCAAGTTGTCCATTCATAACAAGTTTTAATCCAACAGACATAACAGCAACTATAGCCATAACATAAATAAAGAATACACCTGGTCTAAATAAGGCAAATATTCTGATGCTCTTTAAATTTGAATCACGTAATTGTTTATTTAGCTTAGTAAACTCTTCAGCTTTTCTTTCTTCTTGGTTAAATATTTGAATTGTTTTCATTCCTGAAAGATTTTCACTTAAGAATCCGTTTATTGAAGAAACATTTTTTCTAATTTCTCTATATACTTTTTTCGATTTTGATCTGAAGAAAATCGTTATAGCTAATATAATCGGTAAGAACGCGATCAATATCAAAGCTAACTGCCAGTTAACAAAAAACGATATAATTGCAATTGCAACTAAAGTTATAATATTCTTCAGCATGTTAACCAATATATTTGTAAAGAAATCCATCAACGTTCCTGTATCGTTAGTTATTCTTGTAACAAGCTTACCAACAGGAATGGTATTTAGTTGACCAATTGCTAGCTCTTCAATGTGATTAAATATATCTCTTCTAATATCGTAAATAACTCTTTGTCCAACCTTTTGGACCATCATTCCACTAATATACATCAAAATAATTGATGCAAACATAGCTACTATAAAGAACAAACCAATAGCTAAAATAGATGTAAATTGAGTCGTTTCAATTTTAAGAAGTCGCAATATTTCTTTATAGAATAGTGGTTCTGTCGTATATAACAAAACTGAGAGTGTATCTAAAATAATAGCGAAGATAAACTTTGGTAAATATGGTTTAAGATATCTAGCAAGATTTCCAATCATAGCCATATCTTTCATTGAATGTTGTTTTTGTTCTAATTCTTCTTCGCCCATATTAGTTCACCTCCTTTTCTAATTTTTGAAGCTCAACTAATTTAGCATATATTTCACATGATTTTAGCAATTCATCGTGAGTACCATATCCAACAATTTTACCGTTATCCATAACAATGATATGGTCAAGTTTTTCAACTGCTGAAATACGGTGAGCAATAATTAATGTTGTCTTTCCTTTTCTTAATTCTTTAATATTATTTAAAATTGTTTTTTCAGTTTCAGAGTCAACAGCTGAAACTGAGTCATCCAAAATTAAAATTTGTGGATTCTTAACAATAGCTCTAGCCATTGCAATTCTTTGTTTTTGTCCACCTGATAAGGTAACACCACGCTCACCAACCATAGTGTTATACCCATCTTTAAACTCAATAATATTTGAATCTACACAAGCAAACTTAGCAGCTTTTCTAACTTCATCCATACTTAATTTAGGGTTAGAGAACGCAATGTTATTAGAAATTAAATCAGAAAATAAGAATGAATCTTGAGCGACATAACCGATATTATCTCTAACGACTTTAGTTGGCCAAGAGTTAATATCTACACCATCGATAAATATCTTATCTTTTGGAATATTATGAATCTTTAAAATAGAATTAACAAAAGTTGTTTTTCCTGAGCCGGTTCTACCAACGATACCAATATTTTCTCCTGCATTTATTTTTAAAGATATCCCTTGTAATACTTTTTGATTTTCATCATCTTCGTAACTAAAATCTAAATTCTTAAATTCAAGTGCTCCTTTAAATACAGGTAAGTCTTTTCTAAGTTCAGCTAAATTATCTTTAACACTAGGCTCAGTTTTTAATAGTTCAGCAATTCTATTATAACTAGCTCTACTTCTTGAAATGTTATCAATAAGCATTGATATAGCGAGCATTGGCCAAATCAAAGTATCAAAATAGCCAAAATATGTACTTAACTTACCACCATCAAAATCAACACCACCACCGATAACGTTTCCAGTTAAAACATAGTAGCCACCTAAAATCATAATTACTCCGAAAACAGAATAAATCAAAAACGAAATAAGTGAATTAAGCATTATGGAATAACGCAAATACTTTATGTTGGCAATTTCATTTTTCGAATTCAACTTTGCAAACTTTTTCATTTGTTGGCCTTCTTTAACAAAGGCTTTAATGACAGATATTCCAGTTATATTCTCTTGAACAAAATCAGATAAACCCTCAAAAGCTTCTTGTCTTTCTTTAAATCTAACAGATTCTGCTTTGCCAATTACACCACCACAAAGAGCAACAAGCGCTAGTGGAACAATACAAATAACAGTCAATAACCAGTTCATTTTGAACATCTTATACATGGCTAAACCACCTAAAACTACTGCATCAATTAAGAATATAGTTCCATCCATAAATGATGTTTTAACTGCATCTAGATCGTTAGTATATAAAGACATTAATCCACCAGTTTTATGCTTTTTATAATACTCGACAGAAAGTTTTTCAGCATGAATAAACATTCTCTCACGTAAATCATATTCAATTTTTTGACCAACGCCATTAATGCATAATCTCCAAGCCGAACGACCTATAAACATCAAAACACCAATTCCAACTAGAGATAATAAAACTGTAATATAATCTTTATCAACGAAAGTGCCTTTGTCCAAACTTGATATAGCATTACCAATAATTTCTGGAATAAAAAGTTGAACAATATCAACTAAAACTAACGCTAATATTCCTATAAAAAAATAGTACCAATAGCGCCTATAATAACAATTTATATATTTTCCGAATATCATAAAAACCTCCATATAGCGCTTTTGGCACTATAAGATGCTAGTTTAAAAAGTTCATTTTTATTGCTTCTTTAACTTTCTCTATAACCTCATCATTAAGAGTAACTTTTCCACCTGTTTTGCCAGGCATTCTTGCTATTCTTCTTTTGGATATAGAACGTATAGCATCTAATTTTAAATATGAGTGAGAGCCATCGTCGCTAAGTTCAGGAATAATTCCTAAATCAAAAGTCATCGCTGAACCTGGTGAATCACGGCTAGATAAAGGTATAACAATAATATTTCCTAAATCGACACACCACACTAAAGCGTAATGTCCTCTTGTGTGATAATCGCTTAACTCAGTTCCAATATTAATACCAAACTCAGCCCAAATAACATCGCCACGAGCAAGGTTATCTGGTTGAGTCTTATATCCAGCTTTATCGATAGATTCTTTAAAATATGTCGTTTGCCTATCAATCCAATCAATGTATTCTTTAGCAACTTCATACTTAACATTTTTTAACTTATCATCTAAATGATATTTTAATAAATCTGTCTCTCTTTTCAAATTATATCTCATAAATTTCTCCATATATTTATATATGTGAATTTTAATGAGCATAAATTCGAATTTTGTCTAATTTAACATTTATTCGTGAATTACTTTACAATCTAAGTCATAAGCTGAAGCATTAATTATTTCAGCTTTATATGATTTACCTATTTCAAGTTCATCATCTGAGAAGATATATAATTTACCATCAATATCATCTGGGGCGAAAATGTAACACATTCCTTCATAACAATAGTTTTCACTGTCATAACCAGTAATTGTTACATCGATAACTTCACCTATTCTTTGTTGGTTAGCTTTAAAAGAGATAGCTACTTGAGCTTTCATAATTTGATTTAATCTCTTTTTCTTTGTTCTTTCTGGAACTTGATTTGGCAAAGTTGCACCAATTGTTCCTTCTTCAGGTGAATATGTAAATACACCTAAGTGGTCAAACTTAGTTTCTTTTACAAAAGCTAACAATTCATTAAAGTCTTCTTCAGTTTCTCCTGGGAAGCCAACAATAAGTGTAGTTCTTAAAATTGCATGAGGAACTTTCTCTCTTATTTTTTTAAATAAATTTACTAGGAAATCGTGATTTCCTCTACGATGCATATCAGCTAAAACGTGATCGACTGAATGTTGAATAGGTATATCAAAATATGGAGTAAGTCTCTTTTCAGATCCGATAAGTTCTATTAATTCATCTGTAATTTCATCTGGATATAAATATAATAATCTTATGTAATCAAAAGATTCATGCTTTAAGGCTTCTCTTAAAAGAGTGCATGTATTTATATTTTGTCCAACTAAATCTGATCCGTATCTTGTTGTATCTTGAGAAATAACTACCAATTCTTTAATACCTTTTCTATCTAATTCATCCATTTCAACTTTTAAAGTTTCTAATGGTATCGATCTAAAGTGTCCACGAATCAATGGAATAGCACAGTAAGTACAACAGTTATTGCATCCTTCAGATATTCTTAAATAAGCTTGATAATCTGGAGTTGAGTAAACTCTTTTTGTAGGATCAATCTTTCCTTCTAAAGTTCTGTCTTTAACAACTTTTTGGAATAGTTCACCAAAGCGATAATAGTCTCTAATAGGGACAAATAAATCAACTTCTGGAATTTCTTTAACTAAATCATCGTAATATCTTTCAACTAAGCAACCGATAGCAACTGTTACTTTTTTATATGTAAGCATCTCTAATATTGTATCGATAGCTTCCTTTTTAGACGCATCAATAAAGCCACAAGTATTGACGATAATTATATCGCTTAGTTCAGGATCAGAAACAACCTCAAAACCATTTCTAACAAGATAGCTAAGTATCTCTTCACTATCTACTTTGTTTTTGGCACAGCCAAGTGAAATAAAACCAACGTTCATTTTTTATTTTCCCCCTAAATAGAATAAAAAGTCTCCATATAAGTGGAGACCTTATTAATTGTTCTTTAACTTATTTTGCTCTAAAGAAGACTCTATAAATGAGTAATGCACAATAAGAGACAAGTAAGAATAAGTTAGCCCAACTTGAGGCATTATTAATAACAATACCATTTGCGACTGGAATAATACCGATAACAACTAAGAGGACTAAACTAATTAACTCCACAACATAAGCAACATCTCTATGTTTTTTTGAAATTCTTAAACAAATACAAGTTATAAAGCCTGCTGCTACTAAGATACTTAAAATCAATGTAACTATTTCCATATTAAAATACCTTTCTTTTCTAAAATACTTTGATAGTATACTCTTTAAACGAATTTATATCAATCAAATATATATAATATTATAGCAAAAATCCGGCAAAAGCCGGATTATTTATTCGACACGAAGAGTCCAATCAATTTGATACCATCCACTTGTATCAGATTGATTTGCCTTAAGTGTTGTAACATTAGAATTTATAGTAAATCTAATATTCTCATATGTTGCTTTAGAAATTTCAAAAGTATCAACTATTACATTGCCGTTAACTAATTCCCAATTAAAAGTAATTGGATCTAAATTAGCTTCAGTAACTGTACCAGTACCATCGGAATTAAACACAACTGCAATTTTGCAATAATTGTTATAATAATCATAGCATGACCATGTTTTATCTATTAAAGCTGCTTTAATTTCTTCATCAGTCATCTTATTTTTAACTTCAATTGAAGTTTCAGCTGTAAGACTTGTATTTTCATTACAGGTAACAGTAATAGTAACGATACCAGCCTTTAAAGCAGTAATTCTAAATGAAGTACTTGTATATCCTTCTGAAATACTAACAATTCCTTCGACATTAGTTGTGACTGTAAAGGTTCCGACTGCATCATTTGGAGTTGTATCTATATATAAAGTTGCTGTTTCGCCAACAGATAATTCATCAATCCTTCCTAAAGAAATAGATTCAACGGCTGGAACATAAGTTGTGACAGTAATAACTTGTTCATAGCCTAAATCAGTTCTAATTGTTAAATCAGTTGTACCAACACCGACAGCTTTCCAAGAATCATATTGTTCATCTACAACAGCTGTATTTGAGCTTGAAACAATTTCAAACTTTGTATCTAATGATGTTGAAGGAGCAAAACTTCTAGCACTAACATCAATACGTGTACCAACCTTGACGTGAGAGATATCAAGTTCTTCTTTGTAATAACTGCTGCTATCATAAAGATAGAGATCAGCTGATGTTGTTAAATAATCACCAGGGTTCAAATCATTTTCAATTTCTGAAGTAAGAGTTTCAGAATAGTTAGCAACGATAACTGTATCTTCGCTATTTTTAGCATAGTCATTATATTCATTTGAAATCCAGTTAAATCCATATGCTAAAGAATTAAATCTAACTTCCTTTAAGAAACCAACAGATGTAAATGAAAGAGATAAAGCATAAGAATATTTGTCAGAATATCCGTCGGATGGAGTAATAGCACCAGTTAATGTGTATGAGAACGAACCGTCACTATCGACTGTTGGTTCAGACATTTCAGTCAAGAAATAGAAATAAGATTCTGTTAATGAAATGGTCTTTGTCACCATTGTTTCATCGATAGAATATGTACTTTTTTCTAATTTGCTAGCGTAGTCATTGATATATCCAGTAACACCTTCAGTATTAGAAACTGTTAAAGAGATGTTTTCACCATTATATAAGCCGTTATATGTCTTAAAATCATATGTTTGTGATAGTGTGAAATTATCTCCTGAATCACCACCATCATATTTTGTAAATGTACCAGATTCGCTAATATGATTACTTGCTAATACACTGCCATTTGATGAAACAACTTTCTTTTGAGCGTTATATGCAATTTTATAACCTGATACTAAAGTTTGGTTAAATGTATATGAAGCTTCATGAGCTTTACTTAAAGCAGCACTTGTAGTTGAAACAAATTCTTTAAGTCCATCAACTGTTGTTGGTAATACTAAATCAGGTTCACTACTGCTACTTGTAGAACTTGATGAAGTTGTTGTACTAGAACTAGAAGAAGAACTACTTGAACTAGATGAACTGCTACTACTAAAAGAACTACTGCTAGATGTGGTGGAAGAACTGCTTGAGACAGTTGAACTACTTACATCAGTTGAAGATGAAGTAGAAGTGCTCGAAGAAATTGTTGTACTACTTGCTACTGAAGAGCTTGTAGTAGAACTAACTACAGAACTTGAAGTTGTACTATTGGAACTAGATGATGAGGATATGTTGGAAGTTCCGTGACCTGCACATGATGCTAAAACTAACACGCTTAATGGAAGCGTTAATAATAATTTTTTCATAAACCTTTCCCTTCTTAATTAAAATTATTTTTGTGTTGTTAATGTGTTTTCGTCGACAAATATACCATTATATGCATATGACCACAATTCAGAATAGCTAATTCTGAAATCGACAGTAGTACCATCTGCACTGAGTAAACATGTCAACATATCGAAATAATCAAATGGTTCGACAATGATTGATAATGAATCACCACTTAATGATCCATAAGACCATGAAATGTTATAAGATGTGTTTCCATCAGTGAATAAGCCTGTACCATCTGCATTAAATCTTAAAATTTGGTTTGGTGTTTCTGGAACACACCATTTTGTAGTAACTAAAATGTTCTTTAATGTGTCTTCATCTAATTTAGTTGTTACTTTATAAGTATAAGTAACCTTAACATCTGGATTTTTCTTACTATTTGCAGTTACTTTAACTTCACCAGCACTCTTACAAACTAAGTTAGCATAACCTCTATCATCAACTACTACTTCGGCAATTTCAGGATTATCAACATTAAACTCGAGTTCATCGATAGCATTGCCTGGAGTGATATAAGAATAAATAGTATATTCAGAACCGACATAAAGATGTGAACTATAAATTTTTAAATCGATAGATTCAATTGTTTGTTCAACGACTGTTAAATCTAACGTTTTTAAAAGTCCACCATCATTTGAAATTTCAACTGTTGTAGTTCCACCTTTTATAGATTTAAAGACGCCGTATTCACTTAAATTAATGACATCGTTATCTGTGTTAGATATAACTGTTAATTCGATATCCAAAGCTTTTTCTGGATAGACGTTTGTAGCAACTGGAGTGATGTAATATCCAGCTGGGATATTGTCTGTTGTACAAATAATATCTTCGTCTGAATACGAAATGTTTGAAGCCTTAATTTCTACATCGTATGTTTGTAACCAATAATTTGTTGGAACAATTACAAGTGGTGTATCTGGTGTCTTAGCACGGCTTCCACGTTTGACATTTACTTCATCAGATAATGAATTTGTGAAATATTCTGTAGAAGATAAAACGCCATTATCGTCATAATATTTAGAATAGACAATTGCATCGTACTTATAATTCTTCAAGAAACCATCAGATGTAAATGTAATTTCTAAAGTTGCTGTTGTTGTTGTTACACCAATATCATCTTGTTGAACGTCGATAGCATCAATAGAGTATGTTGATTCATCGCCATTAACTTTTGGTTCAAAAATAGTTGATTCACTAATTGCTGTTGCCATGTAGTTGGTCAAATAGTAGTTAGCAATATAACTAGCAGTCATAGTTGTTCTAGAATTTACTTGAAGTTGGCTAATTTGATCAGGGCCTTTACCGATTTCATATCTTTCAGCTGAATCGTCTTCTTTTCCGCCTTCAACATCAAGAATTTCATAATATGTACCTTCGTAAACTCCTCTAAAGTAGTCATACTCACGATGTCTTGGCTTAAATCCTTCATAATCGTCGCCAAGCCATTCGTCTGTACTCTTATACGTAATGTCTTCTGTACCATGTGTTAAAGCGATTGGTGCATCGTATGTTACTAAAGTTTCTTCTGTAGCAGTTGTCTTGATAGCAAACGATTCTTGAGCAACTGTAATAATAGATCTAGTAGCAGATTCTGTCTCATCACTTTCTAAGTTCATACTAGTACTTAAAATTAAATCACTAATTTGACTTATTGTTTTTCCTGTCGTAGTACTTGAAGAACTACTACTTGAACTTGATAATGTTGAAGAACTATCAAATGGACTAGTAGAACTAACAGGAGAGGTAAAAGATGGTGAAGATGATGATGTACTTGATGAATTTTGATTGCCACAACCGACAACCATAAGAGAAAAACTCATGCACATCAAACAAGATATTTGTTTTAATTTCATTTTTTTACTCCTTTTATAGAATTTCATTTTTTTACTCCTTTTATAGTTTGCTAATATACAACATTTTTTTACAAAAGTGTACATATTTATAATATAAGTATTAAAAAAGGCCTTACAAAAAGGCCAATATTTTATTTTTTTACAAGATGTTTACTAATTTTTTATTTTCTTAATAAATTCATTTACTTGTTTTTTACTAAAGAATGAGACACAGAAATATCTTGTAGTGCCATCATTAAATGATATCTTTAAAAAACTACGAGCTATTTTATAATCTGGCATATTTTCTCTTTCTTTTATTTTGATTAAAGAAATCGATTCAACTTGTGAAGGAAAGAAGTTTATATCGACAGTAGCGTTAAATCTAATTATCTTGCCATTAAACACATCATAGCCAACAGAGTTTTTTAAAGTAACAAGTCCAGTAGATTTAATATTCATAGTGCTGGAAGAAGCTAAAATAAAAATAGAAATAAAAAATGGTATACTAAACAAAAATAAGAATTGTTCTAATTGTTTGGTATAAAAGTTTATTATGACTAAAACATATGTCGCAGCAGTAATGACAAAAACGGCTATTGCAGCAATTATCGACTTAATTGAAATAAAATTCTTTTCCATAAATTCACCTACTTTTTTAGTATATATCAATATTTGAAAAAACAAAAGTTTTACATAACTTATATTTGTTAAAAATTTAAACAATTTATATACCAATAAGTATCGTTACTTTGCTAAAATATACGACGTAAAAGGAGACATATGATGGAAGAGAATAAAAAAACAAGTTCAAAAACATCAACAGGTACTAAAAAAAGTACAACAAGCTCAACTAAAGGAGCTAAAAAAACTACTAGTAGTACTTCAAAAAAATCAACAACTACTACTAAAAGAAAAACTTCTTCTAATAGTAAAAAAGTATCAACAACAATTGAAAGTGCAATTGCTAAACAAATAAAAAACGAAGCTGCAAATAAAATCAGTAATACAACTGGTATAAGCAACAAAAATGCCAAAAAAGTAGTCAATAAAGCTGAAAAGGCATATAAAAAGAATCATCCTGTAACAGTTTTATTAATTGTTATATTTTTTGTCGTTGGAGCTATTGGAGCTTTTATAACTTGCAATATAATTCAAAAAGATGACACATTCGAATTAGTAGGTGAAAGCAAAATCACTTTAAATGTTGGTGGCGAATATGTCGAACCAAGTTTAAATGAAGCAGTAAGATGCATTTCGTTTAGTTCAAATGCTATAGATTCTGTATCAATCAACGATGAAGAAACAACATATACAAATGATTCAGCTCAAACTGAAGGCATTTATTATATTGTCTATCAATCTTCTAATTTCAAATATAAAAACATCAAACGTATTAGAACTATTGTCGTCAACACAGTAAGTTCAGGTGACGATGATGTTTCAGGAGACTAATATTATGGCAAAGAAAGCAAAATTTTCATTAGGAAAGACTATAGTCTTCAGTTTAGTTTCACTCGTTGTTGGAGCTATAATTGGCGCTGGTTCTAATTACTTATATTTAAAACAAAACATCAAATCAGACTCAATAAATAACCAAAGCATTAAAGGTGTCGTGTATGATGATTTCCAAATTCACTTCTTAGAACTTGGAAACATTTATACAGGTGATTCCATTTACATTAAGGCTGGCGATAATGATATTTTAATCGATGCTGGATCAAGATCTTCTTCTGCAAAGACGATATCTGAGTATGTCGATAGATATTGTACAGATGGCAAATTAGAGTATGTCATTGCAACTCACGCCCACCAAGACCACATCGCTGGATTTGGAGGTACTAATGGTATATTAGCAAAATACGATGTTGATACAATTATCGATTTTGCTGGAACGTCATCTAATTCAGGCGTTTATAAATCCTACGTATCTGCTAGGGATGCAAAAATTGCTAACGGAACTAAACATTATACGGCTTTAGATTGTTGGAACGAAACAAACGGAGCAACAAGAAGATATGATTTAGGTGAAGACATGTACTTTGAAGTTTTATATAACTATTATTATTTTGATGAAAATAAAGCTTCAACAGAAAATGATAATTCGGTAATAACAATGTTCACTTATGGCTCTCACAAATTCTTATTAACTGGTGACTTAGAAGAAAGTGGTGAAAATAAAATGGTTGAATATTATACAAGTATCAATCAACCTCTTCCAAAAGTGGATGTATTTAAAGCAGGTCACCACGGATCGAAAACTTCATCAAACGATGCTTTACTAGCAATGATTACTCCTGATATATCAGTTGTTACTTGTGTTGCTGGTTCAACAGAATACACCACAAATTCTGCCAATACCTTCCCTACTCAAGCTTATATTAATAGAATCTCGCAATATACAAAAGAAGTTTATGTAACTTCACTATGTATCGACTATGAAAAAGGCGAATATCAAAGTATGAACGGAGATATTATAGTTAGTAGTAACAAAAAGAAAGTAGCAGTTGCAGGTTCAAACAACAATACTGTTTTAAAAGATACTGATTGGTTTAAGGAAAATAGAACTACTCCTGAAGCTTGGCTTTAATAATTAAGACACATAAAAAGGATATACAAATCAAAATTAGCACTATTGCTTATTGATTAAATATATCCTTTTTTATTTTATAAATTTTCTAAAATCAATTTAACTTTTTCAACGATTGGCTTTTCTCTTTTATAGATCAAACGGCCAAGTTTTTTATCGCAATTTTGTTCATATCTAGAAATTGCTTCATCTAAAGTTAAATATATAGTTCTAAATTTAAAGCGAGTTTCTGATTGGGTAAAATGCTTTTCTGTTTCTCCAGTTTTCCTAACTAAATAATAATTTGAAACATTAGCTCTATTAATCAAATTATAATAATCTTTGACTACTCCTAGCTTTGTTATTATTGCAACTTTAAAGCCTAATTCTTCACCTAACTCGCGCTCTAAGGCTACTCCTTCGCTTTCTCCTTCTTCCATTCCTCCACCACTAGTTTCAACAAATGTTCCTTGTCCAAATTTATCATCTCGGTCAAATTCAATAAAGGCAAATTTATTATTATCTGGAACATAAACAATTGCTCTTACAATATTTCTTTCTTTATAAGGTCCACTTGCTTCCCATTCATCATCTTCAAAAGATAAATCAAGTGGGGCAAATATATTAGTATTCAATTTTGTTCCCATCTTTATCAAAAATCTCCTCGATAATTCCACCGCCTAAACACTTATCTCCATCATATAAAACTGCCATTTGGCCTTTGGCGACATAAGCGTAACGGTTATACGTTAAATAGGCTTCATCTTTTGAAACATATTGGAAAGTAACTGGCATATCTTTACCACGATATCTAAATTTACAGTTTACATTAATAGGTTCAGTTGGAATCTCAGGCATAATAATATTCACTTTTGATAATTTAGCCTTATATGAATACATATACTCATTTTCTTCTTGAGCAACATAAAGAATGTTTTTATTAACATCCTTTCCAACAACAAAGAAAGGCTCATCTTTAAAGCCTTTAATTCCCCCTATATCTAAACCTCTATGTTGGCCGACTGTATAATATAAAACACCTGTGTGTGTCCCTATTACTTTTCCACTTGGCAAGTCGACAATATTTCCTGGTGTTGCAGGTAGATAGTTAGCTAAAAATTGTTTAAAATTTCTCTCTCCAATAAAACAAACACCAGTTGAATCTTTTTTCTTAGCGATTGTTAATCCAAGTTTTTCAGCAATAGCTCTAACTTCTTTTTTGGTTATATTTGCTAATGGAAATAAAGTTTCTCTTAACTTTTCTTCTTCAACCTCAGCTAAAAAATAAGACTGATCCTTTGTTAAATCATCAGCTTTGTATAAATATGTAAAACCATCTTTATCAATTCTTTTAGCATAATGTCCCATTGCAATTAATGGAAAGCCATTATCGTGTGCATATTTTCTAAACGCTTCAAATTTAATGTATTTATTACAGAAAATATCTGGATTTGGAGTTCTTCCTTTTTTGTATTCATCTAAAAAATATGTAAATACGTAATCCCAATATTCTTTAACAAAGTCTATTCTAACTAATGGTATTCCAAGTTCTTTAGCGGTTTGACTTGCATCATCAAAATCAATTTCTTGTGAACATTTTGAACCACTTAAAGTAGGATTTCCTAATATATCATTGTTTGCAATAGAATCCCAGTTACGCATAAAACAACCAGTAACTTCATAACCTTGTTCTTTTAATAAATAGGCAGCTATAGCGCTATCGACACCACCGCTAAGCCCCAATAATACTTTTCCTTTACTCATTAAACAATTCCTCACTATCTAAAATAAATGTACTTGGTCCAACATTTGTAAATGAAACAAGCATATCAGCTTGAAAAATACCAAATTGTGCCTTAGGCCATTTTTCTAGTAATTTTTCTTTAAAGTATTCAAACAAATTTCTAGCCTCATCTGCAGGCATCGAAGTGCAATAACTAGGTCTATTACCCTCTTTTAGATTTCCATATAAAGTAAATTGAGATACAGCTAAAATGTTTCCACCGAATTTTTCTAAAGATAAGTTAGTTTTACCATTTTCATCTGGAAATATTCTAAGTTTAAGCATTTTGTCGATCATTTTATCAACTATTTTTTTATCATCATTTGGCTTAAATCCAACTAATACCATTTCACCAAAGTCAATTTGTCCGACTATTTTATTTTCAACTTCGACTTTTGCGTTTCGACATTCTTGAATAACTAATCTCATTTTCAAAATCACCAAAATAAATTATAACATATTGTTATCTTTTTGACTTAATGAAAAAGCTTTATCATGTTATAATTTTATAGAGAGGTAATTAAATGAAAAAGCCATTAGCCTATAGAATGCGACCTAAATACTTAAATGACGTTATTGGTCAACTAGATTTAGTTGGTCCTACCGGCTTTTTAACTAATTGTTTATCTCAAGATTCACTCGTCTCTATCGTTCTTTTTGGACCTCCTGGCACAGGAAAGACAACAATAGCTGAAGCTTTAGCAAATTCGATGAATTGCTGGTATAAAAAGCTCAATGCTGTTTCAATTACTAAACAGGAAATCAACGATACAATTGAAGAATGCAAAAAACATGAAAGTGCAATTATTATTATCGATGAAATTCATCGCCTTCCAAAGGACAAGCAAGATTTACTTTTGCCAAATCTAGAGGATGGAACGTTTTACTTAATAGGAGCTACTACTGCTAATCCAATGTTAGCATTAAATCCAGCTATTAGATCACGTACTCACCTTTTAGAAGTTAAACACTTAACTACTGACGAAACGATAATCGGACTTAAACGAGCTATAATAAGTCCTGACGGATTAGATAATAAAAGAAAATACACCGATGAAGCTATTGAAACTATAGCTAAATTAAGTGGCGGTGATTTAAGATATGCATATAATCTTTTAGAAACAACAGCTTTAACATATTCAAACAAAGAAATAACAAAAGAAGATATTCAAGCGATTTCTTCAGTCCCTAATTATTTTGCGGATAAAGATGAAAACGAACATTACGACACTGTATCAGCATTTCAAAAATCAATTAGAGGTTCTGATGTCAACGCTGCAATGTATTATCTTGCAAAATTAATTAAATCAGGCGATTTAGATGGAATTATTAGAAGATTGCTAGTAACCGCCTATGAAGATGTCGGACTTGCAAATCCACAAGCTGTCGACAGATGTTATCACGCTTGTGAAACAGCGTTAAAAGTTGGCTTTCCTGAAGCGTCAATACCTCTAGGTTTTACTGTAGCTGATTTAGCGTTATCTCCAAAATCAAAATCTTCAACGCTAGCAATAGAAAAAGCTGTAGACTTTGTTGAAAAGAAGCCATTAGAGGTTAAAGATTATTTAAAACTTACACCTGTAAACGTAGCTGAAATTGATAGATATCCATACGATAGACCTGATATATGGCCACATTTACAATATTTACCAGATGAAATAAAAGATGAACTATTCTTTATTCCTGACAAACAAGGAAAATATGAAATAGCGTTATCAGAAAACTATAAAAAACTACTAAAACAAGGACGTAGTTCAGATATGCGTTCTTTAAAAAAGAAAAGATGGGATATTTAAGGAGAACGAAATGAAAGCAAAGAAAAAAAACGGAATTAAATGGACAAACTTTATTGGACTTTTTTTTGCAGGTATAATTAACGCCTGCGGAGTAGGACTTTTCCTAGTACCATTTGGAATCGTCGATGGCGGTTTATCAGGTACTTCATTTATTTTAGGCAAACTAACTGGATTACCAATTTCCCTTTGGTTAGTAATATTGAACTTTCCATTCTTTATTTTAGCCTTTAAGAAAATGGGATGGCAAACTATTATTTATTCATTATTTGCAATCTCTATTTATTCTATATTTTTGTATGTATTACAAAGGTTTTTTATTCCAGCCGATATAGATCCAACAGTTAAAGGAGAATATTTTATTTCTTCATTACTTTTAGGAGCTGTTTTTGGTGGGTTAATCTCAGGTATTGGTTCAGGATTAACTATTAGATTTGGTGGCGCGCTAGATGGAATCGAAGTATCAGCCATCGTATTTCATAAAAAGCTAGCTGTAACCGTTGGACAATTTGTTATGGGCTATAACTTAATGCTCTACTTAGTTTACGGCATAATTTATAGTTCTTGGGATGCAGCTTTATTTTCAATTATTAGCTACTATGTCGGCTTAAAAGCTGTCGACTTAATTAACTCTGGTTTGGATAAGACATTCATGGCCTTAATCATTTCAGAAAAGCATGAAGAAATTGCTAATGAAATCATGGCTAGACTTGGTCGAAGTATGACATATATCAAAGCAGAAGGTTACTATAAAAGTGAAGATACAAAAATGATCTACTTAGTAGTTAACCGTTTTGAGGTCAACCAAGTAAGAGAAATAATTACTTCAATTGACGATAAAGCCTTTGTAACGTTCTCAGAAGTTAGTGAACTTTTGGGCAGAAAGCTTAAAAAAGGCCACGGTTACGATAAATAAATTTCAAATAATCCAATAAAACAAATAATTAAAAGATATTAATAGTGAGAGCTTACATGGAAACTTTCGATCCGAATTTACTTCAACAAATGTTTGAAAAACTCAAATCACACGACAATAGTGCATTTGAGACTTTTTATGAGCTAACGAAGAAAGAAGTTTTCTATAATATTCTCTCTATTACAAAAGATTACGATCTAGCTGAAGATGTTATGCAAGAAACATACATTTCCTTCCTTGAAAACATCGACAAAATAGATAGTAAAAAAAGCCCTAAAGGATATCTATTTGTTATCTCGAAAAACAAAGCTTTAAAAGCTTTAAAAAGTCGAAGCAAAAGTGTATCTATCAATTCGTTAGAAAACACTGAATTCGCATCTGTTGAAGAATCAACAAGTAAAAATGACAATTACATTTTTAAAAAGATGAAAGAAATTCTATCAGACAAAGAATATCGAATAGTTATTCTACACGTATTAAACGGTATGTCTCATAAAGAGATTGCTTCTCTACTCCATAGGCCCTTAGGAACAATAACTTGGGCTTATTCAAACGCAATAAAAAAATTACAGAAAGGATTAGGTGATTATTATGGAAAATAAGAACAATAATATTGAAAATAATATCTTTAATGAACTTGATGACTATGATATTAAAACAACATCTAATTCCATTTTAAATGCCTATTATCAAAAAAAAGAAACAGCAAAGAAAAAAACTAAAAATAAAGGACTATATATAACAGCTGGACTAACAGCCTCTTTAGCTTGTGCTTTAACTATAGCTATTGTTGTCCCTATCGTTTCAAACGGAAATGGTAATAATAGTTCTATAAGCATACCAACACCAGTAGTTATAAATCCGCAACAAGGTGTTACAGGTGGTACTAGAAGCCAAACTGCTTTCCAATTAATATCTGGAATTGAACTCATAAGTTTAGAAAACACAACTCAAAATGTTCAAGTTATGAATAGACCTCACGATGATTTTATGCCTGGAAAAGCTTCATTCCAAGACGTTGTTGATGTTTTTGATGGCTCATACGATACACTTAACGCTTTTTTAACTGGAAACATTGAAACAACAAATATTATCGAACAAGGAATATTTATCGGCCAATATGACACCTATGAATATAATATGAGCATTACTCATGGCAATACAAATATTACCTTCTATAACAATATGAGATTTAAAGAAAGTCACCACAAATTTGACGAAACTAAGACTGAATATCGTGGTGAGATTTTAGTTGACAATCAAGATAACTATAGAGTTATTATTACAGAAGAATATGATGAATCTGAAAACGAATCAGAAATTGAAATGCAAATTAGCCAAAAAAACAATTTTACTTTGAATATTACGCAAGAAACTGATAATGGCGAAAAGCAATATGAGTATTCATTTAGAGATAGAAAAGGTAATAGTTTTACAGAGAAATTTAATTTTGAAGAACATAAAGATTCAAACGAATTATCTATACAAATAATTAAAAATGGTAAATTCTATTTCTTCGAATCGATCGATGATTTCGAAGATTATACATTTGCCTTTGACTATAGAAGCGAGTTTAATGTTAAAGGCAATATAGGATTAATCGTTAGTAATAATACACGTACATATGTAGACATTAATACTGGCGAAACAATAGTTAAAAATTAATATTCTGTTAAATATTTTATTTTTTAGCTTGCTAATCAATAATTCAGTATCAGCAATTTGATTTTTATTATTATATTCAATCATTAGTCTTTTTATATTATTAATTAATTTTTTCACTGTACTTTTGTTCATAAATAAAATCATCATGTTTTTTTGGCATCCATTTTTTTATAAAAAAGAAATATATGCTATTGGAATTGAACTACTAATTGATGATTTTAACTATAGAACCATTTACATCAATTTCCTTAGGATTTTGCGAATCTGTCTT
>UMAN01042608.1_pt1 | contig 89859 bp, 85 predicted proteins | sample 1963721 | NCBI WGS metagenome assembly UMAN01 (sample SAMEA4835917, study PRJEB28245) | human gut metagenome | biome: gut microbiome; material: fecal sample | place: Denmark | collected 2008 | reverse complement strand
TATTTTATAATTTAAAAATTGTAAATTTATTTTATGATTATATTAATTCTATTTTTATTACTCTTTTTTCACTTGAAATATATGTCTTTATATTTGAAATGGTTATTTTTCATGTTTTAATTTTAACTAATCATATTCATTTTAATTTTTATTTAATCTATTAATTATCTGTTTTTTATAGATTAAATTATTTTAAACATTTTTTAGTTAATTTTAATTTATTTAAATGTTTTTATTTTTTATTTTGTAATAAAATTTATTATTTCAATACAATTTTGTAATACAAACCTTTATTTAACACTATTTTCATATATTATCACTGGAAATAATACTTATGATTTTTTCATGTTTTTAAGATTATTTTTTTATTACTTTTTAAAAATGGTGAACATATGGCAAATATTTTTGATGACTTGGAGGTAGGAAAATCAGTTTTTAAAGATAAACAACCTTTAGATCATAGGTTTTTACCTGAAAATTTACCTCACAGGAAAGAACAGATAACACAAATAGCTAAATATTGGATTGAAGCATTAAATAATGTTACTCCATCTGATATTACTATTTACGGAAAAACAGGAACTGGAAAAACAGCAGCAGCAAAATTTGCTCGTGAACAGCTAAATGAAGCAGCATCTAATAAAAATGTTTTCATAAAAGTTGAATATATTCGATGTACTGACTACACAACAGAATATCAGGTTATTGCACAACTGTGTCAAAAGCTTGGAAGAAATGTTCCTCACAGAGGATGGACAAAAGGAGAAGTTATTAATACTTTCAGGGACATTTTCAGAAGAAATGCTTATGGAAAAAAACTAATTTTAATTGTTATTTTAGATGAAATTGACATATTGCTCAGTAAAGATGGAGATGGAATTTTATACACATTAACAAGAACTGATAATGTATCCATATTGTCCATTAGTAATTATGTTGAATTTAAACAATTTATCACACCTAGAGTAATGAGTAGTTTAAGGGATAAGGAAATTGTTTTTCCGCCTTATGGTGCTGATCAATTGGCTGATATTTTAAGTGAAAGGGCTAGTTTGTCATTTAAAGAAGATACAATTGAAAGTGATGTTATACCATTATGTTCAGCTATGGCAGCTAAAGAAGAAGGAGATGCAAGATATGCTCTTGATTTACTTAGAACTGCTGGGGAAATAGCTGATGAAGAAGAATCTGATAAAATCATTGGTGATTATGTAAGAAGGGCAAAAGATAGAATTGAGCATAATAAAATTACTGATGTTATTTTAACTCTACCAACTCAACAGCAAAGAGTTTTAGACGCTATTTTAAGACTTACTCAAAATAATGAAGAAATAACATCAGGTAAATTATACGATACCTACAAAGAAGTATCAAAAGGAGATTCTGTAACATACAGAAGAATTTTTGATTTTATAAATGAACTTGAAATGTTAGGTATTATTTCAACCAATACTATATCACGTGGACGTGGAAAAGGAAGAACTAATATTATAACACTTCAATGCGATACTGATTTACTTGAAAAAACACTTTATTCAATATGATTCCATTTAGGATTGTTTTTTATCAAAGTTTTTAAAATGGCCATTCTAACTGGAACAGCATTAAATGCTTGATTGAAATATTTGTTATGTTTGGTGTTATCTAAATCAGTAGCTATTTCATCAATTCTTGGTAATGGGTGCATAACAATAACATCCTTACCTTCTAACATTTTTTTATTAACAATATAAGCTCCTTTTATTTTTAAGTATTCATCTAAATCTCCAAAACGTTCTTTTTGGATTCTGGTTACATATAAAACATCTACTTTGTCAATAATTTCTTCTATACTATCAACTTCAGTATATGGAATATTTTTTTTGTTTAAATCGTGTAAAACCTCTTGAGGCATTCTTAATTCTTTAGGAGCTACAAAATAAAGTTCCACATTATCATATAATCCCAATGCATTGGACAGGGAATGTACTGTACGACCAAATTTTAAATCACCGACTAAAGCTATTTTTAAGTTATCAATTTGCCCTAATTCTTTTTTGATAGTGTATAAATCAAGTAATGTCTGGGTAGGATGCTGACCAGCACCGTCTCCAGCATTTATCACAGGAACATCAACAATATCTGATATGAATTTGGATACGCCTTCTAATTCATGTCTAATAACTAAAGCATCACTGTAACCCTCAAACATTTTTGCAGTGTCAGCTATGCTTTCCCCTTTGGAAACAGAACATGATCTTGTATTTTCAATACCTATGCAGTTTCCACCTAAACGTTTCATAGATGTTTCAAAAGATAATCTTGTTCTTGTTGACGGTTCAAAAAACATTAATCCAAGGATTTTACCTTTTAATTCCTCACAGCATTCTTTTGATTTAGCTATATCTTCTAGTTTTGATGCTTCATTTAGAATATAATCAATATCCTTTCTTTCAAAATCTTTTATTGAAATTATACTTTTTAATTCAAAAATTTTAATCAACCCATTTTATTCAATTCTTTTATCAATTAAATTGTTAATATAACTAGCAAATTTATCAATTTCATCCATATTCAATACAGGAATATTTTCACTGGAAAGTGTTTTCTTAGCTTTTATTTTATCTATAAAGTTTCCTTCATCAGGATTTATTTCATAACCAAAATTTGAAGAAATAAATGATGATTTAACAAGTTGTTCTGAAAATGTTTTGTTCAGATGACTTTTAGTATTTGATTTTTCATCACAGTTCATAAACAGAGCAACCGGTTTTTCCATTAATGTTCCCATATTTCTGGATATGTATCTTTTTAATGTTCCCTGGACTTTTCCATGATATAGTGATCCGGCTAATATAATAAAATCATATTTTAACAAACAGGCTGTTTTAGCTTTTTCAATTGGAATTAATTGAATTTTAGCTTTTATTTTGTTTGATAAAATTTTTGCAGCTTTTTTTGTTATTCCGCTGGATGTTGAGTAAATTATTGCTATTTTCATATAATCCTTTCAATTGGTACGACAAGAATATCTTTTGCACCTGCATTTCTTAAATCGTTAATAAGTTCGAAAACCACGTCTTCATCTATAACTGCTTGTACAGCTACAGTTTCTTCTTTAGATAATACTTCTGAAATTGTTGGGCCAGTCATTGCAGGCATGACTTTTTTAACTTTATCTAAATTTTCTTTTTTAACATTCATCATTACAAGCTTTTTCCTTTCAGCTTCAATTACTCCTTTTATACTTGTACTTACTGCTTCAACTAATTCTTTTTTATTTTCAAAGCTGTTGTCATTAGTGATAAGTTTAATAGTACTTTCTAAAATCACATCAACAATTTTCAAATGATTCATTTTTAATGTGGTTCCTGTACTGGTTAAATCAGTAATTAAATCAGCTATTCCAATTAATGGTGCAATTTCTGTAGAACCACTTAATGTTATTATTTTTGATGTTAAACCATGTTCTTCTAAGTATTTTTTTGTTAATGTTGGAAATTCAGTAGCTACTACCATATTTGATGTTAAATCATCAATGGAATTTATATTGGAATCTTCCGGTGATGCTAAAACTAATTTTGTCTGTCCGAAAGACAAATCAACTAATTCTTTAACATTAGCTTCACTTTCATTAATCAAATCTACACCAGTTATTCCCATATCTACAATTTCATCTTCAACAAATTTGGGAATGTCTGATGCACGAGCAAACATTACATCAATATCTTTATTAAAAGTAGCGGAAATTAATTTTCTATTAGCATTATCTTTTAATCCTAACCCTGCTTTTTCTAAGATGGATATTGAAGGGTCACTAATTCTTCCTTTAGAAGGTACAGCAATTTTTAATTTCATTTTAAATCTTCTCATTTTATTTATGTGATATGATATATCATTTTTTTTATTAATACTTTTTTAAAGTGTTGAAATTCTGGATATTTTTTAATATTTTCAGCTTTTACTATCAAATAATACAAAATCTTTAAATATAATAGAAATTATATTGATATTAAGCTTAAGATTAATTTAAAATTATCATAAGTTATAAATCAACTGTTTGAGGTGAAATACATGTCTGAAATACCAAAAGCTCCTATCGCAAGGATTATTAAAGATACTGGTGCTGAAAGAGTTAGTGAAGATGCTAAAGCTGAATTAGCTGAATATCTTGAAGAAGTAGCTCGTGACGTTGCAATTGAAGCAAACAATGTTGCTAAAATCGCTAAACGTAAAACTATCAAACCAGAAGATATTAAATTAGCTATTAAAAATTTAGAATAGTTATTTTAATTGACTTTTTTTATTTTTTTTAGGTGTTATTATGACTGATAATACTATTTTAATTAAAGATGCATTAATTTTAAACCCTTTAGATTTTAAAGAAATAAAAGGTTCTCTTTTAATAAAAAATGATAAAATCGCAGAAATAGGTACTGATATTGATGAAAGTAATGTAGATAAGGTTATTGATGCTAAAGGTAAAATATTACTTCCTGGATTTGTAAATACTCATACACATTTGTCAATGACTTTGTTTAGAGGATTGGCTGATGATTTGAGCTTAGATTCATGGTTAAATGATAATATTTGGCCGATGGAAGCAAATCTTACATCTGAATACTGTTATATTGGTGCTCTTTTAGGAGCCATTGAATTAATTAAATCTGGAACAACCACTTTTAGTGACATGTACTTTTACATGGAAGATGTTGCAAAAGCTGTTGAAGAATCAGGAATTAGGGCAGTTTTATCTTATGGTATGATTGATTTTGGTGATGATGAAAAAAGAGAACATGAAATTAAAGAAAACATAGCCTTATTTGAAAAATGTAATGGGATGGCTGATGGAAGAATTAAAGTATTTTTTGGACCTCATTCCCCGTATACAGCTTCAAAGGATTTATTGGAAGATGTAAGATGGTTAGCTAATGAGTATAATACTGGAATTCATATTCATGTTAGTGAAACTCAAAAAGAGATAAATGATTCACTTGAAGCACATGATTTAAGACCCTTTGAATATTTGGATTCAATAGGATTTTTAGGTCCTGATGTTGTAGCTGCACATAGTGTATGGTTATCTCATAATGAAATTGAAATTATTAAAAGGAACAATGTTAAAATTTCACATAATCCATGCAGCAATATGAAATTAGCTTCAGGTATAGCTCCAATTCAGGATTTAATCACTAATGATATTTGTGTTGGAATTGGAACAGATGGAGCATCATCAAATAATAATTTGGATTTGATTGAGGAGTTAAGAACAGCTTCCTTACTTCAAAAAGTTAATTTATTAAATCCTAAAGCTTTAACTTCTAATGAAGCATTAGCTATGGGAACTATCAAAGGTGCAGAAGTTTTAGGACTTGAACAGGAAATAGGATCAATTGAAGTTGGTAAAAAAGCAGATTTAATTTTAATTGATACCAATAATGCTAATATGGTGCCGGATAGTTCAGCTACAAGTTCCAATATCATTTACTCCGCAAATGGTTATAATGTAGATACTACTATTTGTGACGGTAAAATTTTAATGGAAAATAGAAAATTAACTACATTAGATGAAGAAGAAATTTATAAAAAAGCCAGAAAAGCTATTGAAGAGCTTAAAGAAGCTAGTAAATAATTTTATCTAGCTTCAAATTTTATTTTATTTTTGTTTAGAACAATACTTCTTTTCCAGGCATCATTGCTTTCAGGAAAATCAGACCTGAAGTGAGCTCCTCTACTTTCTCTACGTAATATTGCTGATTTTACAACTAAAATAGCTATTTCAACCATATTTATTACTTCAAGAGCAGTTACAAGTTCTGTATTATATTGGGCTTTATTTTCAACTTTTAAATCATTTAACTCTTTTTCCATCTCTTGCAGCTGTCTTAAAGCTTCATTTAAATTTTTTTCATCTCTAACGATTCCGACTTTTTCCCACATTAATTTTTTAAGGTTATTTTTAAACTCTATAGGATTAATGGAACCGTCTTTAATTAGGCTTTCAATTCTTGTTTTTTCTTCATGAACCATTTCAGGATTTTCTTTAAAATCAGTTTTGCTTGCAACTTTTGCTGCACTTTCACCAGCTCTTTTTCCAAATACTTGAGTATCAGCCAGTGCATTTCCACCTAAACGGTTAGCTCCATGAACTCCTCCTGACACCTCTCCAGCAGCAAACAGATTATGCACGTTTGTAGAGCAGTCTGAATTAATTTTTACACCACCCATAAAGTGATGTGCAGTTGGAGCCACTTCAATTTTTTCATTTTTAATGTCAATGCCTACATTTTTAAACTGCAGAACCATAGTTTCTAATTTTTCATCAATTAACTCATCAGGAAGATGTGTTATGTCTAAATAAACTCCGCCATGTTCACTGCCTCTTCCTTCAATGATTTCCTGATAAATAGACCTTGCAACAACATCACGGGTAGCCAGTTCCATTTTTTCAGGAGCATATTTTTTCATGAAGCGTTGGCCGTCTTTATTTAATAATTTTCCACCTTCAGCTCTTACAGCTTCAGTTACAAGAACTCCTTTTTTGGAATCTGGAGTTACCATTCCTGTTGGGTGGAACTGAATCTGTTCCATATCTATCAGATTAGCTCCTGCATTCCAGGCAAGCATGAATCCGTCACCATTTTTCTGAATGGTGTTGGATGTAATGGGATATAAATTGCCTGCTCCTCCACTAGCCAATATAACTGCTTTTGCTTTAAAATAGATTATTTGGGAGTTTGCCAAATCTAGTCCAACAGCTCCTATAACCTGTCTTAAACTTTCATCCAAAACAAGAGATGTAACCATTACCTCTTCAATAGTTTGAATATCTCTTTTAATTATTTCTTCTTTAAGAGCAGTCATTAGCTCATGACCTGTCCTGTCTCCCTGAAAACAGGTTCTTCTGTATTGCTGTCCACCAAATGGTCTTTGATTTATTTTACCAGATTCCTGGCGGTCAAAGATTGCCCCATAATTTTCTAAATCAATTAGTCTGTCAGGGGATTCGTGAACAAGTACATCTACAAGTTTTTTATCATTGAGATAGCTGCCTCCCTTTAAGGTATCTTCAATATGTGCTTCTATTGAATCTTCAGCATCGACAGCTTTAAAAACAGCATTATATCCTCCTTCAGCCATTCCAGTACATCCAGATCTAAAAGTTAGTCCTTTTGAAACAATAAGTCCTTTAAGACCAGCTTTATCTACTTCAATAGCTGCTCTTGAACCAGCTCCTCCTGAACCAATAATTAAAACATCGGTTGAAATTGTTTTAGTTTCCATAGTCATTACCTGTAAAATTTATATTATTTTTAAATTTATATTTGATTGTTAAAATAAATTTGTTTTTAAAGGTGGAGTATATCGTAATAAATATTAGTAAATAAAAATAAATTAGTATTTGATGTAGCTAGTGTAATTTAAAATTTATTCTGAAATAGCTACTTTTAATTAAATTAATTATATAGTCAATAATTTTTAATCAAATTATAATTCATTGTATATATTTGGAGGTTTTTTAATGAAAATTGATGGAACAGTTACAACTGGTTTAGGCAAAGCCGCTTATTTTTTATCACAGGATTTTTATGTTAATAATTTTAAAAAAAATTGTGGATTTCGCCCGTATCCAGGAACTTTAAATGTTATAGTTCCAGAAGAGTACCTTCCTCAAATCAACAAAGTGAAAAATGAATGTAAAAATATTATAAAACCTGATGAAGGTTTTGGTGCTGTTAAATATATAAAAGCAAGATTAAATGATGAAGTTACTGGGGCTATTGTATTTCCGGCTAAAACTACACATGAAGAAAATTATTTGGAGTTTATAGCTAAAGATAAACTTAGGGATAAGCTAAATCTTGAAGACGGAGATACGGTAAGTGTTGAATTTTAAAAATGTTTTAAGAAACTTTTTATAATATAATTTATATATTATTTCATTGTACAATTCTCAGGGCGGAGTGAAATTCTCCACCGGTGGTGTTTCTGAAATAGATAAGTCCACGAGCACAAAAATGTGTTGATTTGGTTAAAATCCAAAACCGACGGTGATAGTCCGGATGGAAGAGAATAAGAAAGTTATTTTTTTATTTTTAGCCCTGTTTCTACACTATTAAGGAGATGTTACTATGAGTAAAAACGATTTAGAAATGGGTTTTGAGGCATTAAGAAATGGTGAATTTATTTTAGTTTATGATGATGATGACAGAGAAGGAGAGGTAGATATGATTATCGCTTCTGAATTTGTTACACCAAAATCAGTAGCTACTATGAGAGATAATGCAGGTGGATTAATCTGCAATTGTTTAGCTCCACAGTACTGTGATGCTATTAATTTACCATTTATGACAGATATTATGGAAGCTGCTAGCTCAAAATATCCAGATTTAGCTGAACTTGCTCCAAATGACATTCCATATGATGAAAGATCTTCATTTTCAATATGGGTAAATCATAGGGATTCATTTACTGGAGTTACAGACCATGATAGAGCTATGACCATTAGTGAAATGGCTATCATGTTAAAAGAAGAAAGATATGGTGATTTTGGAAAAACATTCAGGTCTCCAGGTCATGTATGTCTTTTAAGAGGAGCTGACGGTTTAGTTAAAAACAGAAGAGGTCATACTGAAATTGGATTGGCTATGTGTGAAATGGCTGGCGTAACTCCGGTCTGTGTTGTTTGTGAAATGATGGACAGCAAAACCGGTCAGGCAACATCAGTAGCTGACGCTAAAAAATATGCTGAAGAAAATGGTTTGGTCTTACTTAAAGGGGAAGACATTATAAAAGAATATTTGAAAGAATAATCAGCTATACATAGCTTCATTATTCGTTCTTTTATCATTTATATAATTAAAGATGTATTGGGTAATTTGTTGGATTTTATATGAGTTATAAATACTAAATACAACATATTTACCATCATACATATCTATTTTCAGTCCGTCTTTAATTTCTTTAGTTGGACTAACTAAACTTATTTTACCCCATGGAATTCTAAGGTTTTTAGATTTCAATGCTTTTTCAATATATATTCCGTCATCTTTGATTTTCACGATTTTAACAGCTCTGCGGTTTCTGTCAGACATTACTTGAATATCCCCATTTTCATCAAAGCCGTAATCGGGAATCAGACATGTTGCCTTCCAGCCCTGTTTAATTTTTTTTGCAACATGAACTCTGTCTTTTTTTGTTAGCTTAACTCCCTGTTCCGGACTTAAATTAAGTGCCATTTATATCACCCTGTTTTTTATTTCTTCAAAAGGAACTATTCTATTGAAATTTACATTTTTTGCCATGCTAGCTATTGTATTTATATCTATATTTTCTTCAACACATTCAAGTGCATATTTTGAGAACAGATCATATCTGATTTCAACTTCAGGAGTAAATCCGCGTCCGTCTATTTTCAGTTTTGATACATTTAAGACATTTTTGACCTGGGTGTTATTTTTGATGTACGGAACTACATTTTCAAATATATCCTGATTGTAAACCTTGTTTAGGAGGATTGCTTCAACTGTAACTCCAAGTTTTTTTAGCATGTTTGCATGTGCTACCAAATCAACTGCCGCTGATTCAATACCTCCCTTATTGACACCAGACATAAGCAGCATTGGAATATCTGATGACATTGCTATTTCACTTGCAGAGTATGGAACTTTTTCATTCAGTAATCCAGTAAACACACTCATAACACCTTCAATCAATACAATGTCATAGTCTGATTTGTTTAATTTATCAATAGCCAGTTTAATATCCATCCAGCCTAGATGTCCGATTTTTATAGATCCGTAATCTTCCATTTTCCCGTTTGTCAGGTATAGGCCAGGAACAATATCTCTTGCATCGGGACCTACTTTCATAAGAGCCACTTTTAGGCCTCTTTTTCTTAATGCTCCAGCCAGTCCGGTTAAAATAAATGTTTTTCCGGAATCAGATCCGTTACTTCCAATCATAAGGAATTTAGGGCCTTTTCCATTATTTTTATATTTTAAGAATTCTCCAGATAATTTTTCTATTTTATGTCCTGAGTCGATTCCAACTTCCATGTTTATTTTGGATTTGACTTCTTTATTTTTAGCGGATATATATTCGATATCCTCACTGGAAGCATCAATGTAGTTTAATAGGTTGTTTCTAATAATAGGATTTTCATCTAAAATATTATGAATCATTGTTCCTATAACATTTCCATCATCATTACATGCTCCTGAAAAAATGTTGTATTCGGATTTTTTATTTACATCTCCATAATTCATTCTTTGAATTTTAGAGTAGAATAACGGTTTGGCATCACCTTCAATTTTACCGTAGGTGTGTGTATGGAATCCGGTAACATCTTCATTCTGGCCTTTTGTAATAAATGAATTGTCATAAACTTTAGCATTAACACGGTCGCTGCTTATGAGTGGTGAAAGATTAACATCTATTAATCCAAGACCTTCTTTTATTATTGGAACTTCTGACTTTCGTCCGATGTCTGTCTGATTTGCTAATAATTGTAAACCTGCACAAACACCAATAATTGGTTTTCCATCTTTAGCTATTTGTTTTATTTCTTTAGATAAGTCATCGCTGATATCACCTGATTCAAGAAGTGTACCTCCAGGTATAATTAATGCATCAAGTTCACTGCTGGCTTTTTTACCATCAACTAATCCATTTGATTTAACAAGATGGGTAGGTAGTTCTCCAAAGTTTTCAAATCCAGGAACTGCTCCTTTTATATAGACGAGTCCTATTTTTTTCATAAGTAAACCTCGTGTAACTATTTTATTTTAAGATTTATAATACTTTCACAATTTGTATTAATGCTGGATTATTGAAGATTCTCCAATGGCTGAAGTTGTACAGATAAGTATTATTAAAATTTTAGATGAAAGTAATTCAGTTATTTTATTATAATGAATGTTATTCATTGATAATTTTTTAAAATTTGATATATGAATATGCATTATATTCAATTTTTAATATTGCTGTAACCATAATGGGGACATATATTTCAAGTGTAAAATTTAAAAGTTTCACTAAAAATAAAAATCTCATTAATGAAGTCGATTTTTCCTGAAAATCAGTATTTATTATATTTGCCGGTGAAATATCTAAAAATAAGTAAAATAAAGGTTTTGTAAAAAAGAAAAAATAATTCTAATAAAATGATAATTTATTAGGATTAATTTTCATTTTCAAATACACTCATTGCCTTAATGATTTTTAAATCATCTAATGGTTTAGCCTGAATTTGTAAACCAACAGGAATGCCGTCTACTTCACCAGCTTTAATACTTCCAGCCGGAATTCCTGCAAGATTAGCTATTACAGTTAACACATCGTAAGCATACATTTCCATAGGAGTTAATTCATCACCAATTTTGTGAGGAAGTTTAGGAACAGTAGGACCTACAATTAAATCAACATTTTCTAACATAGCATTGATTTCATCTCTAATAAGGGATCTTGCTTGAAGAGCTTTTTTATAGAATTTTCCGCTGTATTCTTTTTGTGAAATGTAGGAACCGATTTCAATTCTTCTTAATACTTCTTCTCCACAAACATCTTCTATTCTATAACCGTAATCCCTTCCGTCATATTTTCTGGTAGCTGAGAAGAATTCTACATAGTTGATTAAGTAATAAGTTGGAAGACATAAGTCAATATTGTCAAAACTTACTTCTACAAGTTCTGCACCAGCTTCAACTAATTTGTGAATAGCTTTGTTTACAGCAACATTAATTTCAGTATCGGTCACATCAATAAACTCTTTACAAACAGCTATTTTCATACCTTCAAGAGATTTTTCTTCAAGTACACTGGTAAAGTCAGGTCTTTTCCCGTGTAGGGTGGTACATTCTGTTTCATCATAATCGGATATTGCATTTAGGGCAAGTGCAATTCCGCTGGTATCATTAGATAAAGGTCCGATTTGATCTAAACTCATTGACAAATCAAGTAAACCTTGTCTTGATACTGCACCGTAAGTTGGTTTAAATCCGACAGCTCCACAATGGGATGCAGGGTTTCTGATTGAACCTCCAGTATCTGAACCAAGAGCAATATCACACATTTCTGCAGCTACTGCAGCAGCACTTCCTCCACTGGATCCTCCAGGGATTCTTCCAGGAGCTGCCGGGTTTTGAGTAGGTCCAAAACAGGAAGTTTCAGTTGAACTTCCAGCTGCAAACTCGTCCATATTAGTAATACCGAGAATAATTCCGTCTTGAGCTAATATTTTATCAATTACAGTTGCATTATAACTTCCGAAGTAATTATCCAAGGTTTTTGAAGCTGCAGAGATAATATAATCCTCAACATTGATATTTGCCTTAATACCAAAAACTAAACCAGATAAAAATCCAACTTTTTCTCCGTTAGCTATTTTTTCATCAATAGCTTCTGCTTGTTTTAGAGCAGATTCTTTGTTAACTTCTAGGAAAATATTTAATTCTTCATTTTTTTCATCAATAACTTTAATGAAGTTTTCTACATTCTCCTTAGCAGTCATTTCTTTATTTTGAATGGAATTTAATTTTTCAATAACATTCATTAAAACACCTGAGTAATCATAATAATATATAATAAGTGATATTTTATTTTTTAAGGTTTATATAAGTTATTGATATTTTTTTTAAAAAAAGTAAACGGAGTTCATATTTAATTTATGAGTCATTTAAAGACAAATTTTAGTTAAGTGAAGCTTCTTTGATGGAGTATAAGAAGTTATAGATTAATCCAGTGATGATTGCACTGATTGTTGTTCTATAATAAATATCAAAACTTGGCTTAAAGCTTGTTCGCTCATAACTAATGCAGGAGCTAAACTGTGTGCAGAGTTTAGAGAAGTCCCTGTTAATGGAATTCCCATAATATGTAAAAATGATAATCAGTATAACTAAAAAATATTTGCCTAAATGAATATTTTTTTACAAAATTATAAATAGTGTACAAGTAATTAAATAAAATTAAAGAGGGGTCAAAATGAAAAAAGCTATTGTGTTTGATAATTCTGGAACTTTACTTGAACGCTACAGGGTTATTAAAGATGTTTCAACTGGGGAATTATTCACTGATGTTAATTCATTGCATTTAATTGATTCTATGGATTCCTTAGCACTTGTAGTTCTTCAGTTTAATACAAACTGTCTTTTGAATTTGGATAGTAACACTTTAATTTCAGATGTGATTAAACAGCATAATATTGACTTTGATGTTAGCTTTACAAGCTGTGAAACTACTAAAGAAGAAGTTACTGATATTTTAGAAAATGAAAATCAGGCAACTATTAGCGATATTACTGATGGGTTTACTATTTTAAAAGAAAAAATCCCTAAAATGGAACTTTGTAACGGATCTGCAGTAATTATTGATATTAATAAAAATAAAATAGTTTATACTATTACTTCTGCAGGCAAACTCTTTTCTGAAGTCATAGACACAATTAAGATTTTACAATCCCGAGGCATTGAAATTTATATTGCATCTGGAGACAGAAAGGGAGCCATTAACAAATTGGCTGAAATTTTAAATGTCAATAAAAAACATGCCTTTGGAACAGTTTCTCCAAAAGGCAAATGTAAGGTTGTAAGATGTTTAAAAGACAGAGGATATAAAGTAATGATGGTTGGAGATGGTCTCAATGATGTTTTAGCTTTTAATAATGCTGATGTATCTGTTCTAACTGTTGAACAGGAAGAAGAAGTTTCTCCAAAACTGATTAATAAAACAGATTATGTTATTCAAAAAATTTCAGAAGTTATTTCAATAGATTTTTAATAACTTCTTTACTTTTTAAAACATTATCAAAGTTATTTAACTCAATAATTCCTTTATCTACTTTTTTAAGAAGATTCAAATCAAGAGTTCCTTCACCTAATGTAACATGCTGATCTTTAACACCATTATTGTCATTTAAGTGACAGTAGCTAATGTTTTTTAAATCCAGAAATTCTTCACAATTTCCGCAAGTGTTTCCATGACCTACATCAATTGTTAAGCCACATCCAGTTTCATTTTGTATTCTTTCAAGCTCTTCAACCTTATTTCCTAAAAATGAGAAGCGTTCAGGCATATTTTCAACTGAAACAACAATGTCTGAATAGTCAACAAGTTCTCCAATACTTTCAATAGCCAGCTCCAATGCATATCTCCTTATTCTGTCTTCATTTCTTCCAATTTGCCCAGGATGGATAGTTAAAGCAGTTGCATTTATTTTTTTTCCATAATCCAGAGCATCTTTCATCTGTTTAACACTTTCTTTTCTGATTCCGGTGTTTAAACTAGCTATATTCAAATCAACTGTTGGAGCATGTATGCAAATTTCCAAGTCAGTATTTGCAAATTCAAGATTGTCATTTTTAAAAAAAGGGCCTTCTCCAAGTATTTCTATCATTTCAAATTCATATTTTTTAGCAGTTTCTATTATGTCATTATTTGGTCTGGTAAACATTGCTAATGTTGTAAAACCTAATTTCATGATTTAAGATTAACTTTATATATTATAATTATATATATGTTATTTTGTTATATATCAAAATTTAACATATATAATTTTTTTAAATAACAATTAGGAGGTTTGAGTTGGCCATGTTCAGACGTAAAAAAAATGTTGATCAACTTTCAAAAAAAATTATGAGGCATTGTTCTAATGGTTTAACTCATATTATTATATTATGGATTATTAGTAAAGAAAAAATCCATGGTTATGGGATTATGAAAAAGTTAGATGAATTTTTTAGTTCTTGTAATCCCACTGAGTATAATAAAACAAATTCAAGTAAAATTTATCCGATTTTAAGGAAATTAGAAAAAACTGGGATTATAAAAGGAGAATGGGGAGTTAGCAATAATAAAAGTGTTAAGTATTACTCTCTTACAGAGGAAGGTGAAATCTTACTTAAAAGTTTTAAAAGTGAGTTTGCTCACCTGATTAATAGCCCTCTTTGGTTAAGTTTTATTGAAGATATGTCAGATAATGAAATGCATAAGGTGAAAAACGATGAGAAATGCAATTGAAACTAAGAATCTTACAAAGGTTTATAAAAATTTCACTGCTGTTAATTCTTTAAATTTAAAAGTTCCTGAAAAAAGTATTTTTGGATTACTTGGTCCAAATGGGGCAGGAAAAACCACAACAATTAAAATGCTTACCTGTTTAATTCAACCTACTTCAGGTCATGCTAGTGTTGGAGGGTATGATGTTCAGGAAAATCCTAATGAAGTAAGAAATTTGTTAGGAATGGTTCCTCAGCAAGTTAGTTTATATAAGGATTTAACAGTTCAGGAAAATTCAGAATTGTGTGCTGATTACTACGGTGTTCCTGTTGATGAAAAATATGACCGTATTGAAGATTTGATGGAATTAGTAGACATTAAATATGCTAGAAATAAAAGAGTTGGACAGTTGTCCGGTGGACAAAAACAAAAGGCATCTCTTGTAGCTAGTTTAGTACATAGGCCTGAGATATTATTTTTAGATGAACCAACAATCGGGCTTGATCCAACTACTAAAAGAACATTATGGGATTTAATTCGTGAGTTAAATGACGAGGGAAATACAATTATTTTATGTTCTCATGACATGCATGAAGTAGATATGCTTTGTGATAATGTGGGAATTATAAATACGGGTAATTTGGTAGCTTATGATACTCCCCAAGGCCTTAAGGATTCTCTTTTAAAAGAAGAAAAAGAAGAGCATGAAATTAAAATGAAAAATACTTTAAGAGATATTTCAAATGAAAATGAAGTAAATAAATCTACTAAAGAAGACATTGAAACATTAAACTTAAAGAAAATGTCATTTTTACTTAAAGAAACTAATGATTCTATTATTTCAGCTATTCAATCTAATCCAAAAGTACATGGTGTTGAAATGGCTAAAAACGGACGTTTTAATTTGAGAATTGACAATTTTGATGATGATGCTGTTAATGATGTTTTAAAAGACATCATCAGAGCAGGAGGTGTTGTCAAATCAATATTTACACAGGAACCATCTCTTGAAGATGTATTTATTAAAGCAACAGCCGAGGTGAATGAAGATGATAGAGCTTAGAAAATTTAGCTGGATGATTAAAAAAGAACTTTTAAGTTTAAAAAGACATCCTCCAAGGTTAATTTCAATTTTAATTTTTCCTATTATCATGATTTTGTTATTTGGTTATGGTATGGGTGGAGACATGACTGATTTGCCTGTAGTTGTTGTTTCTCAAAGTCACGGTGACTTAACTGATGTAACATTGGATACTATTAAAACAACGGATCAGTATAAGGTAGTAGAGGTTATGGATGATGTTGATGATGCAAAAGAGAGAGTTGATAGTGGAGAAGTAAAAGCTGCAATTATACTGCCGGAAAATTATGACAGTAATGTGTCTCAAAAGGCGGTTACACTGTATTTGGATTCATCTGATCAAATGGCTTCTTCAACATTGGAAAGTGTAACTCAGGGAATATTTGCCAAATTATCAAATATGGAAGCATCTAATGCCATAGTTTCTAATCCTTCATCACAGGAATTAGAAAATAGTACCAGTCCAGTTAATCAATCTGAATTAGCTACTAATACTCAAAGTGCAAATGTTACAAATTCAATTGGACATACATTTGATAATTTTAAAGATGATATTGCACTCCATATTAACAAAATATATGGAAATATTAAGTATATTGACTTTTTAGTTCCTGCAGTTTTAGGAATGACTGTAATGATGTCCTGTATGATGGGTATGGGTGCATCAATAGCTGGAGAACGTGAAACTGGTGAATTAGCTAGATTATTTATGACTCCGACATCAATTTCAACTGTAGTTGGAGGTAAAATTGCATCTAAACTTATTGTTGAGTTAGTTAGGGCTCTTATATTAATATTCATGGCTATTGTATTGTTTAATGTAAGTATTAAAGGAGGAATCTTACAAACATTCATTGTTCTTTTCTTTGGAGCACTATGTTTTGTTGGTTTTGGTATTATGTTGTCTGCAAGAACCAACACTCAGGAAGATTATACTCAAATAGTCATGCCATTTTCAATGCCTATGATGTTTGTTTCAGGTGTATTCTATCCTATTGAAACTATGCCTTGGATTTTACAAAAAATAGCTTATATATTCCCATTAACTTATCTTAACGATGCAATGAGGGGAGTAATGATTAAAGGTCAAAGTTTAGGCGATGTATGGTTAGATTTAGCTATACTTTTAGGATTCACTGCACTGTTCTTTATCATTGGAGTCAAAAGATTTAATAGAGATATTTAAGGAGGTTAAAAGATGTCTAAATATAATAAATTATTAATCGGATTTATAATCTGTATATTATGTATCAGTCCAATAGCTGGTGCAAATATTGATTGGAACACATTTCAAAGTAATTTAAATCATACAGGATATGTTGATGATAATTCTGACTTTGTTACAAATTTATGGTCATTTAACATGGAATCACCGGTTATAGGCTCACCTGCAATCTATGGGGACTTCTTATATGTTGTTTCACAGGAAGGTATTTTAAAAGTAATTGACATGGAAAACGGAACTGAAGACTGGTCATTTAATTTAAAAGGAGACAGTAATGCAACACCTGTAGTAAGTAACAACACAGTATTTGTAGGAAATAATCAAAGTTTTAAAGCTATAGATATTGAATCACAAGATATTTTATGGAAATATAATACTTCTGACGAATCTATTCAGGGGGCAGCTTATGTAGATAATGATACTGTCTATGTAGGTTGTGATAATGGGCATGTTTATGGATTTGACATAGCTGATGGCAATAAAACTTTTGAAGCGGATTTAGGAGAGGATAAAATAGTGTCTTCTCCAATTGTTGTTAATGGATCACTTTATGTTGGTTCAACTAACGGTAATGTTTACTGCATAAATTTAAATAATACAAATATAACCTGGCAATATGCTACAGGCGATGCAGTTTACTCTTCTCCAGCATATGCAGAGGGTAAAATCATAATTGGGTCTGATGATGATTCACTTTATGCTTTAAATGAAACAAATGGAGATTTATGCTGGGATTATGATTTAAACAATAAAGTTAAATCTTCTCCATGTATTGATGAGTATAATAACAATGTATACATAGGTTCTGATGAAGGTAATTTAACCTGTCTTGATTTAAGAGACGGAACTTTTAAATGGAGTCATGCTACTGGAGCTCCGGTTCAATCAACTCCAGCAATAAAAGAAGAGTTAATTGCATTTGGTTCTAATGATGGAACAGGTTATGTTTTAAATAAATACACTGGTGAAGAGGAATTTACTTACAATCCAGGAACCATATTATTTAATTCAGAAATAACTTCTTCTCCTGTAATTAATGGAAATAGTTTATTCTTTGCAGATCATAGCGGACATGTATATTCATTAAACATTGATAAAAGTGAAGTACCTGCTTGTGAATATTTATATTATACATTAGCTGTTTTGGTTGTAATCTTAGTTGTGGTTGTTGTTGTAGTTAAAACTATAAAAAAACATAATAGAAGATAAACTTTAAATATCTAAAAAGAAGTAATTACTATTACATTAAAATGGGAAGTTTTAATTATGTATGGTAAAAATATCGAGACACTAAAAAAGGAAAATATGAATCTTGCTGATAAGATTTATATTTTTGATACAACTCTCAGGGACGGTGAACAAGCTCCTGGAGTTGCTCTGACTGTTGATGAAAAAATTCAAATTGCTCAAAAGCTTGATAAACTTGGTGTAGATAAAATAGAAGCAGGTTTTCCTGTATCCTCAAATGGTGAAAGAAAAGCTGCAAAAGAACTTAATTCATTAGGTTTGAATGCTACAGTTTTAGGTTTAGCTCGTAGTGTGCAAAAAGACATCGATGCTGTTCTTGATTCCGGATTGGACTACATACATACTTTTATCGGTACTTCTCCATTGCACAGAGACTATAAACTTAAAATGTCTAAAGAAAAAGTCATTGAAACAGCTGTTGAATCTGTTGAATATGCAAAAGATCATGGATTGACTGTTGAATTTTCTGCAGAAGATGCAACAAGAACAGAACATGATTATTTATTTGATGTTTATGATGCTGTTGTAGATGCAGGCGCTGACTTTTTAAATGTTCCAGACACTGTTGGTGTATTGATTCCTGTCATAACTAGAGAATTAATCACTAATCTTAAAGAACGCTACACTACTCCGATTAGTGTTCATTTTCATAATGATTTCGGTTTAGCTACTGCAAATACATTAACTGCTATCGAATGCGGGGCAAATCAGGCTCATGTAACAATTAACGGTATGGGAGAAAGAACAGGTAATGCTTCTCTTGAAGAACTTATTGTTGCACTGCATGCTGCTTACAACATTGACTTGGATATTGATACAACACAGTTATATAGCTTGTCTGAATTTGTAGGTCGCATTACAGGTATTAAAATGCCTGTTAACAAACCTATTGTTGGAGCTAATGCATTTGCACATGAATCAGGTATACATGTTCACGGAGTGTTAAACAATGCTTTAACTTATGAACCGATTTCTCCGGAACTTGTAGGACATTCAAGAAGAATAGTTTTAGGAAAACACACTGGAGCTAATGCAGTAAAAGCTAAATTAGAACATTATAACATTGACTTAACAGAAAAACAATTCCAAACAGTATTTAATCAAATTAAAGCTCTGGGAGATAAAGGTAAAACAGTTACAGATGATGATTTAAGAGCTATTGCTATAACTGAAATAAGCAGTGCTAAGGAAACTCCGATTAAACTTGAAGGTTTAGGAATATTATCTGGGGCTGTTGTATCTCCAACAGCTACCGTTAAATTGAACATTAATGGAAAATTAAAAGAAACCTCCTGTACTGGTGTAGGTCCAGTTGATGCAGCTATTAATGCTATAAGGGAATTGATTCAAGATACAATGGACATTGAACTTGAAGAATACAATTTAGAAGCTATTACTGGAGGTACTGATGCATTAGCTGAAGTATTTGTTATTTCTTCTGATGGTGAAGGTAATAAATCAACTGGTAGAGCAACTAACGATGATGTAATAATGGCGAGTATATTGGCTGTTTTAGATTCTATTAATAAGATTTTATTAATGGAAAAAAATTAGCTAAAGCAATATTTATATGTTAAAAAAATTATACACTTAACTGTATAACAGTCTATATGGAGTCATGATACTATGGAAGAAAATGTTATCTTTATTGGTAGTAAACCAGTAATGAACTATGTTCTAGCAGTAGTGACACAATTTAACGGTGGTGCAGACCATGTATCTCTTAAAGCAAGAGGTAAAGCTATTAGTCGTGCCGTAGACACTGCAGAAATTGTTAGAAATGGGTTTATCCCAAACGCTGATGTTGAGGATATTAGTATTGCTACAGAACAAATAGACACTTACAATGGTGAAAAAACAAATGTTTCAACTATTGAGATAAAAATTGTAAAAAAGAGTGAATAACTCTTATTATCCCTTATTTTTTTTAATATAATTTACGGACATGCTTGTCAAATAGATATTTTGATAATTTTATATTTGAAGTTCCCTTTCCGTGAGCCTCTACCTGACCTTTTTTAATAGATTTTAAAACACTATCAATATCTAATTCGCAGTCAATTAGACTGTAACAGTCACCTAAAAAGTCAATATAGTGGGAGTCACTTGCTCCTAATGATGGTATGTTTTTTTTATCAGCTAATTTTTTAGCTTTAAAGTTACACCAGCCAACAATAAAACGGGCATTTCTTGTTTCTATAGCATCAAAATTTAATCCATCAGGGTTGCTTTTACATAATAATCCGTGTCTGTAAAAACAAAAAGGATGGGGAATAATAGCCAATCCTCCCTGGTCATGAATCATGTCAATTGTTTCTTCAGGTTCCAAATCTCTTGGAATTACTTCTTCACAGCCAAATCCAAGAATATGTCCTTTAGAAGATGAAATCTCAATTGAAGGAATTACAAGCAGATTCTCAGTATTTTTTGTTTTTTCGACTGCAACTTTAGAACCTTCTACTGTATTATGATCGCTGATAGCTATGATATCAATTTTATCTTCAATAGATTTTTTTATGATATCATCTATTTTTGTAGAAGAGTCTGGAGAATACTGACAGTGTATATGAGAATCTAGCCTATACATTTTATTCGTTCCATTCGATAGTTTTGATTAGTCCAATAGTTCCGGTCATCATAACATCTCCTCCGGGACATGCATGGTGCCAGTCAAGGTTGATTTTTTCAATCAATTCTCTTTTAGGGCCGCTGACAATGACTTTTTCTAGTTTGGATATTGGATTTAGAACATGTGCTCCATGACCATGGTCATTGTAAATCTCTTCATTTGTAATTTCTCCACTAGCTAGTCTGTTAATGTAATTTTCAAGTGATTCAGCAGTTAAATTAGAAGTATGGTGCTCAAATAATCCCTGAATTTTACCGTTTTCTATTGATGCTGCAGTAGTATGTCCGTTTCCAATATCAATAGCTATAAAACTGTTTAATTTGGAAGCTTCTTCATCATAGCACATTCCAGCTATTGAAGCAAATTTTGTATCCATTAAAAGAGGTGTTTCTTCAATACCTTCTTTTTTAAGGGTTTTTTCTACTGCTTTCATTCTGGAGTAGTACTCTGGAACATTTTCATAGAATCCAAAGCTTTCAGGTTCGACAGGTTCATTTAATTTTTCTCTGATTTTTTCAAATCTGAAGTCCCTGTCTCCCATATTCTCATTGTATCCGTGGTCTTGAACTGCAATAGCTATTTTATCAATATCAAAGTCTAAATCATATCCTAATACAAATTCAGATAACTTTCTAATGTTTATATCTCCTAAATGGATTTTAGTGTATCCTTTATAGCTTTTATTTTCATCAGCTATTTTAATTCCATATGATTTAACTTGTTCAAGGTCATCTCTTATTGTTTTAGCACAATTTGCTTCCATCACTACATCGTAACCTTTTTCCATATGTTCAAGAATACTTTTTTTTAATTTCCCCCCACCCATTATTTCACCGTCAAAATAGATGTCATTTTCAATTTCTTTAATTTGTTGGGAAATATATAAGTGTGGAGAAGGCAGAACTAATTTAATTGAGTTTTCCAGCTCTTTTTCGTCATCATAAATTAGTATGTCCTGAGTTCCTGTTCCAACATCAATAGCTAAAATTTTCATATTTCTAAATAGGTTTTTATTCTATTAAAATATTAATTGTACAAAAGTGTACAGTAAAGTTTTAAATAGTACATTATACAATCTATTAATATGAATTATAAAATAGAATTATCCTCTGAAGAAGTGCCAAAAAAATGGTACAATATTAACGCTGATTTACCTTGTGAACTTCCAATGCCAAAAAATAGTGAAGGAAGAAATCAAATTGAAGATTTGCAAAAAGCATTTACAAAAGCGGCACTGGACCAGGAGTTTGCAACTGAAAGATATATTAAGATTCCACAAAAAGTAAGGGAGTTATACATGCAGATGGGAAGGCCAACTCCGTTATTTAGAGCTAAACGTCTTGAAGAAAAGCTCAACACTCCAGCTAAAATTTATTACAAAAGGGAAGATACTTCTCCTACGGGATCACATAAATTAAACAGTGCAATTCCACAGGCATACTTTGCTAAAAAAGAAGGTGTTGAAAGATTAACAACCGAAACTGGTGCAGGACAATGGGGAACTGCTTTGTCACTTGCTTGTTCATTACTTGATTTGGACTGTACTGTATATATGGTTAAAGTATCATTTAATCAAAAGCCAGACAGGAAAAACATCATGAATATTTATGGCGGAGAAGTCTTTGCCTCCCCAAGTGAAAATACCGAATTTGGACGTAAAGTATTGGCTGAAAACCCTGACCATGTAGGATCACTTGGAATAGCTATTTCAGAAGCAATGGAAGAAGCTCTAAACAATGACAATGTAAAATACACTTTAGGCAGTGTGTTAAACCATGTAATGTTACATCAAACTGTCATCGGTCAGGAACTTAAAACACAATTGGAAATAGCTAATGAAGAACCAGACACTATGATTGCATGTGTTGGTGGTGGAAGTAACTTTGCAGGTGCTTTATATCCATTTATTAAAGATAAACTTGATGGAAACAGTGATACTAAATTTATTGCAGTAGAACCGAGTGCATGTCCAACATTAACTGAAGGTAAATATGAATACGACTTTGGAGATTCAAATGGATTTACTCCACTTCTTAAAATGTATACCTTAGGCCATGACTTTGTAGCACCATCTGTACATGCAGGAGGTTTAAGATACCATGGAATGTGTCCACAAATCTCATTACTTGCACATGAAGGATATATCAATCCTGTAACAGCTCATCAAAGAGACGTATTTAATGCAGGAATTCAATTTGCTAAATGTGAAGGAATTGTTCCGGCACCGGAAACTACTCATGCAATTAAGGCAGGTATTGATGAAGCTATTAAATGCAGACAAACTGGAGAAGAAAAAACCATTGTTATTAACTTCTCAGGACATGGTATGCTGGATTTAAAAGGTTATGCAAATTATTTCTCTGGTGAAATGCCAAACAGTAAATAGAGTGAGATTAATTCTCTACTCTATCTTTATTTTTTTGAATATTTTAATTTAAGAATTGCTTCTGTATTTAGATATGACCTATTTTTTAGATGTAAAATTATTATTTGTCATAATATTCGATAATGGCTCTAAATAACACATATTTAGTTTTATAGAAAAATTCAAAGCAATTGCTTTTGATTTATATAATATTAATAATTTATATTTGATTAATTTTAATATTTTATAATTTATAACTTATAACTGATAAGTTATAACTAGTAACTAATAACTAATAAATTATTTCTTATTCTTTATAACTTATAACTTATTTCTTAAAACGTAGAATTTATAAGATAGAAGGTATAAAATATAACTTATACATTAAACCTTTTAACTTAAAACTTATCTCTTTTAAGTTATGAGGTATAAGTTATTAATTAAAAGTTAAAAGTTATTTCTTTTAAGTTATCTCTTAAAAGTTAAAAGTTATTTCTTTTAAGTTATCTCTTAAAAGTTAAAAGTTATCTCTTTTAAGTTATATCCTATAAGTTATCTCTTTTAACTTATTTCTTAAAAATTAAAACTTATCTCTTTTAATTTATAACTTAGAAGTTATTTCTTGTAAGATATAACTTAAAACTTATTTCTAATAACTTAGAACTTATCATTTATAAGGAGAATTAATTAATGAGTGAAATAATAGCTGTAATGAATCAAAAAGGAGGCTGTGGAAAGACTACAACTGTAGTTAATACAGCAACTTCACTAGCTGTAATGGGTAAAAGTGTTTTGGTAATTGATATGGATCCTCAGGGTAATGCAACTACTAGCTTCGGGATTGATAAAACAAAATTAGAAAATACTATTTATGATGCAATTATTGGGGATGTAAGTGTTAAAAAAGTAACAATCCCTACATTTATCAAGAATTTATTCATTGTCCCAAGTAATATTTCATTAAGTGGAGCAGGAGTTGAATTAAGTAAAAAGGAAAATTATCATATTGTTTTAAAGGAAACACTTAAGGATTTACCTCCTTTATTTGACTATATCTTTATTGATTTACCTCCTTCTTTAGGTGTTATAACTGTTAATGCATTAGTTGCAGCTGACAGTGTTCTTATACCTATTCAAGCAGAGTATTATGCATTGGAAGGTGTGGCTGATTTGATTAATACTATTAACTTAGTTAAAAAGAGGCTTAGAACACCTGTTCCAATCAAAGGTATTCTTCTGACATTATATGATAAAAGAACAAGGCTCAGTAAGGATGTCTACAAGGAACTTAAAAATCATTTTGGAAGCACTAATCTGTTATTTAATACTGTGATTCCAAGAAATATTAGGTTAGCTGAAGCTCCAAGTTATGGTAAACCTTGTTTAATTTATGATCCTGAAAGTACAGGTACAAAAGCTTATCTAAGTTTAGCTAAAGAAATTATAGAACGTGATGGAGGTAATTAGATGGCTAAAAAATCAACAGGTTTAGGTAAAGGATTAGATTCTTTAATTCCTGATTTTTATGATGAGGATTTTGACAGTAATTCTGCAGTATCTTTAGAAGACATGTTAGGTGAAGATGAAAAACAGGAAGAATCTAATGAGGATATTGTAGAAAATGTTGATGAAGATAATTCTTCTAATGAAGAAATTGTAGAAGAAACTTCTGATAATGATGAATCTAGCGAGAAAATTTCTGAAAATGAAGAGTTTAGTGATAAAATTGTAGAAGATACAAAATCTTTTGATGATGATACTTGTGAAGAAGAGGAATCTAGTGAAGATATTGTAGATGATGAAAATATTCAGGAAAATAGTGTAGAAGAAGATGAGTCTAGTGAAAACCAACAAATAGATACTGTGGAAGATGATACTGATGAGGATATCAACCAAGAGGAAGCTGAAAATATTGAAACATCATCCGAAGACTTACCTGGCAGTGAAAGTGATGAAGAAAGCATACAAGATCAAAAAGAACAGGAAAAAATTTTAGAGAATGTGGCTGAAGTTAAAGAGATTGTTGATAAAAATCCAAGGATCACTTTATGGTCTTCACAATCTGCAGCAGTATTCAGGTATTTAAGAAAAACAGAACCTGAATTCAGTATTAGTAAAGAAGCTTCAGTTTTAATTGATGAAGCGGTTTCTAAAAAATATCCAGAGATTTGGGAATTATTCGAAGATATCTAAACTAGGCTGATATTCTCCATCTAATTTAATGTATTTTTCAGCTCTATTTACAGCTATTCCCAATCTTTTTAATTCTTCTTTTTTTGTAAACTTATATTTTTTTCTAATAGAAATTATTTTTTTAGCTGATTTTACACCAATACCCGGAACTCTTATCAGGTCAATAAATGGTGCACTATTAATTTCTACAGGAAATATATTCATATTACTTGCAGCTAAAATTTTAGGATCAATATCTAGGGATAATCTGTCATCATCTTCAAATACTAATTCTTTAAGTTTATAATTATAATCATTTAATAAACTATCTGCATTGTAAAGTCTCCCTACTCTTTGGCTATTGCAGCTGTCTTTTTTTTCAAATTCAGTCCCCTCGACAGGTGTAAATCCACTGTAATATGCACTGTGCAATTTGGAATTTTTGTATATTTTATCTATTCTATGTAGAATTTCCTTATCTGTTTCGTTATTTGCACCGATAATAAGCTGTGTTGTATGAGTAGAATTTGGATATGTGGTAGAACTGTTTTCAAGTGAATCTATCCAATGGAGTCTTTTCAGTATATCTTTTTTATAATCCTTTGTAGATGACAGTTCAGCCAAACCGCTTGGGGTAGCGGCTTCAATATTAATACTGACTCTGTTGGCAAGTGCCATAGCTCTTTTAATGGAATCTTTTGATGCTCCCGGAACTATTTTTAGATGTATATAATCATCGTAACCGTAATCTTTTCTAAGACATCTGCAGGTTTCTATTGTTTTTTCCATTGTAGAATCTTCATTGTCTGCAATACCTGAACTTAAAAACAAACCGTTTACAAGACCTTTATTGTAGTAGGTCATAAAAGCTTTAGCTAGTTCTTCAGGTTTTAATTCTAATCTGGTGAAAGTTCTTTTGGATTGATTAATGCAGTATTTACAGTCATTTTTGCATTTATTTGTAAGCAATGTTTTAAATAATGGTATTTGGCATCCATTATGGCCTGTAGCATGGTATATTCCAGGCAGATTTACTTGTGATGATTTTTGATGATTTACATAGTCGCATAAATCGTACTGAGCAGAGTCAGTTAAAACTTTCATCTTATGTAAAGTGGACATGGTTAATTATTATATATTAGTTATAATTAATGCTTTTGGCAAGCATATGAAAAATAAAAAATAAACCAGACTATTTATTTAATCTGGTTTTGATTGAGTCAACATGTGCAAATAATCCTTCATATTCAGCTATTGGGATGCATGTTGTTGATATTTTTTCCAAACCTTCCTGTGTGATTTTTTGAACTGTCGGCTTTTTAATAAATGATTCTGTAGACAATCCGGAATACATTTTAGCTCCTCCACCGGTTGGAAGTACATGGTTAGTTCCGGATCCATAATCTCCACATGCAACTGGAGAATATTTTCCTAAAAATATAGATCCTGCATTATTTATCTGACTTAATGTGCTTTCGTCATCTTTTGTCATAATAACTAAGTGTTCCGGAGCATATTCATTTGTAACATATACTGCATTTTCAAAGTTTTTAGTAAGGATAATTTTTCCGCTATTAGACAGAGCTTCTTTTATGATTTCAGCTCTTGGAGCATCTTCAGTTTTTTTATCTACAAATTCTAAAACATCTTCAGCTAAGTTTTCATCATCTGTTACAAAAAAGCAGGATGCTTTAGGGTCATGTTCTGCTTGTGATAATATGTCTGTAGCAATATATTCTGCATTAGCTGTTTTATCTGCAAGTATTAGCACTTCAGACGGACCTGCCGGAAACTCAATGTCCACTTCTCCATACACTAATTTTTTAGCAGCGGTTACGAAAATGTTTCCAGGACCTACAATTTTTTCAACTTTAGGAATGCTTTCGGTACTATAAGCCATCGCTCCAATAGCCTGAGCCCCACCTACTTTATATATTTCATCGGCTCCGGCTAAATGAGCAGCTACTAAAATTGCATCACCTATTTTACCGTCTTTTTGTGGAGGTGAACAGCAGATAATTTTTTTAACTCCCGCTATTTTTGCAGGAATCACAGTCATTAGAATTGTAGAGGGGTAAGCTGCTCTTCCCCCTGGAATATAACAGCCAACACTGTTTATTGGTCTTACAATTTGTCCGGCAGTTATGCCTTCTCTAACTTCAATATTCCATTCTTCAGGAATTTCTTTTTTATGAAATTTTTCAATATTTGCAGCCGCTTTTTTCAGAGCTTCCAATAAATTGTCATCTAATGTATCATAAGCCTCTTTTATTTCTTCATCTGTAACTTTTAAATTATCTATTATGACTTTGTCGAATTTTTGTGTATAATCTTTTAAGGCCTGATCTTTATTTTGTCTAACATTTTTTAAAATATCAGATACGGTGTCTAAAACATTGTTTACATCTTCTTCTGATCTTTTAACTGTTTGTGATAAATCAATATCCTCATATCTTAAAAGTTCCATCTAAATTACCTCAATATAGCTCCGGTATCTGCTGATTGAACAACTTTACTGTATATTGATAACCATCCATCAACATCTCTTTTTGGATTTTTTCTATTAGCTAATCTATTTGATATTTCTTCATCAGATAGTTCTACATTTATAAATCTGTTTTCAATATCAATTTCTATTATATCTCCATCTTCAATGGCTCCAATTGGACCGTCAGACATTGCTTCAGGTGACACATGTCCGATACATGGGCCTCTGGTTCCTCCTGAGAATCTTCCATCGGTAATGAGTCCTACATTTTTAATTTGCATACCTGCAAGTGCAGAAGTAGGATTTAACATTTCCCTCATTCCAGGACCGCCTTTAGGACCTTCATATCTGATTACTAAAATGTCTCCTTCTTCCACTTCGTGGTTAAATATAGCTTGAGTAACTTCTTCTTCACTGTTGAATACTTTAGCAGGTCCTTTGAGATGCATTAAATCTGGTGAAACTGCACCTTTTTTAACAACTGATCCATTAGGCGCAATATTTCCTTTTAATATAGCTATTCCCCCATCTTTATGTATAGGGTTATCTAATGGATGAATAACATCAGTATTTGTAACTTCAACATCTTTTATGTTTTCCCCTAATGTTTTTGTTGTAACAGTAATAGCAGATGTGTCGATTTTATCTCCAAGTGTTTTTAATACTCCCGGAATTCCTCCAGCTTTATGTAAATCCATCATTGTATCTGTACCTGCTGGTGAAATTAGACAAATATGGGGAACTACTCTGCTGATTTTGTCAAATAAATCAAGATTAACTTCAACACCTTCAATTTCATTAGCTATTGCCGGAATATGAAGTGCTGTATTACTTGATCCTCCAAGAGCCATGTCTACTGTAATTGCATTGTTAAATGCTTCCTGTGTTAAAATATCGGAAGGCTTTAAGTCAGCTTCTACTAATTTTATAATTTGTTTTCCTGAATTGTAAGCCATTTTTTCATTTGCCTTATCTGCTGCATGTGTTGTAGCACAAAACGGCAGGGACAATCCGAGAGTTTCTGTTACGCATGCCATGGTATTTGCAGTAAATAATCCTGAGCAGCTGCCTGCACCGGGGCAGGCGCATTTTTCAATTTCGTAGACTTCTTCTTCAGATATTTTACCAGCAGATTCCTGACCGACAGCTTCAAATACTGTAATTAAATCTGCATTTTTACCTTTGTATTGTCCTGCTGCCATTGGTCCTCCGGTAACTACGATTGTAGGAACATCCACTCTGGCAGCTCCCATAAGCATACCTGGAACTACTTTATCACAGCTGGGCATAAGCACTAATCCGTCAAAGCTATGTCCTTTAGCCATACTTTCAACAGTAGCAGCTATGATTTCTCTGGAAGGAAGTGAGTATTTCATTCCTTCATGATTCATACTGATTCCATCACAAATAGCCATAGTGTTAAATTCAAATGGAATACCACCAGCAGCTATTATTCCTTCTTTTACAAATTCAACAAGTTCTCTAAGATGAATATGTCCGGGAACAATTTCTGTGAAACTGTTAGCTATTCCAATAAAAGGTTTATCAAAATCATTATCTCCAAGACCGCATGCCCTAAGTAAAGACCTATGTGGTGCTCTTTGAATTCCTTTTTTAATATTGTCACTTTTCATCTAATCACACAATTTAGTCTTTAATATTTTAATATATAATATTTAATAATAAATAAAAGCTATGTTGATTATTTTAAAAAGAAAATATTTAATCTGTTTAGTTGCTTATGATTTAATGAAGTTCATTAGGTTAATTAAGCATATATTTTTTTAATATTCTTTTTTATTAGTTATTAAATAATTTTAAATGATAACTTTTAATAAGTAATCTTTTCAGGGCTTGTATTTTCATTGCCTTATAAAAAATAGATTTTGCTTGTTAATCAAATACTTTATTAAATATAAAAATTAAATTTCTTAATATAATGAAAAATTAATTTTATTATAATTATTTTTTTAAAAAACCTAGAGGTGAACCAATGCAAGGTTTATTAAATGAATGGAGAAGAACAAATTATACTAAAAATGTCATTCCTGATTTAACTGGACAAGATGTCATCGTCATGGGTTGGGTACATGAAATCCGTGATTTAGGTGGAATCATCTTTGTTATTATTAGAGATAGAGAAGGTAAGGTACAAATTACCGCACCAAGTAAAAAAGTAGATGCAGAAATACTTGAAGATATTAGGAAACTTAGAAAAGAATCCGTTGTAGCTATTAAAGGTACAGTTCAGGAAGCTAACCAAGCACCTACGGGTGTTGAAATTATTCCTAAAGAAATTAATCTTTTAAACTTAGCTAATCAGCCACTTCCTATGGATCCTACTGATAAAGTTAAAGCTGAAATTGATACCAGGTTAGACTCCAGATTCATTGATTTAAGAAGGGATAATGTCAGTGCTATTTTTAAAATTAAAAATAGAATGTTCCATACTGTAAGGGATTTCTTCTATGAAAATGGATTTATGGAAATTAACACTCCAAAACTTGTAGCTTCTGCTACTGAAGGAGGAACTGAACTTTTCCCAATCACATATTTCGAAAAAGAAGCATTCTTAGGTCAGTCTCCACAATTATACAAACAGATGATGATGTCTAGTGGAATGGATAAAGTATTTGAAATCGGTCAAATTTTCAGAGCTGAAGAACATGATACTTTAAGACACTTAAACGAAGCTGTTTCTATTGATGCGGAAGCTTCTTTTATGGACGACATTGATGTGATGAAAATACTCAATAATATGCTTGAACAAGTTATCATTGACATTAATGAAGACTGTAAAGAAGAATTAAATATATTAGAACATGAAATGCCTGTTCCTGACGGTCCTTTCCCTGTTGTAACTTATGATGAAGCAGTTGATATTGTAAACTCCAGAGATGTTGAAATGAGCTGGGGTGAAGATTTATCCCGTGCAGGTGAAAAAGCATTAGGTGATGTAATGGGAGGATTCTACTTCTTAACTGAATGGCCTTCTGAAATTAAACCATTTTACGTAATGCCTAATTCCAAAGACCCTACTAAAGCACATGCATTTGATTTGATGTATAATAACTTGGAATTATCCTCTGGTGCTACTCGTGTACACCAATATGATGTTTTAGTAAAACAAATTGAAGAAAAAGGATTAAATGTAGCTTCATTTGGCAGCTACTTAAAAGCTTTCGAATATGGTATGCCTCCTCATGCTGGTTGGGGTGTAGGTGCTGACAGATTAGCTATGGTACTTACAGGTGTTGAAAATATTCGTGAAACAGTTCTCTTCCCAAGAGACAGACACAGATTAACTCCTTAAATTTTGATTAATATGGAAGAATTTGATATAGCTATAATTGGCGGAGGTCCTGCAGGAATAATGGCTGCAATTGCTGCTTCTGCAGATTTGAATATTGTATTGCTTGAAAAAAACTCATCTTTGGGCAGCAAACTTCTTATTACTGGAGGGGGCAGATGCAATATAACTAATGAAAAGCCAATTAAAAAGCTATTAAATTCTTTTCATGATAAAAACTTTTTAAAACACTCTTTTTACACTTTTACAAATGAAATGCTACTGGACTTATTTAGAAACAGAGGTCTGGATTTTATAGTTGAAGATAATAATAGGGTATTTCCTGAAACAGAGAAATCTCAGGATATATTGGCTATTTTAAAATATTACTTAAAAGATATAACTATAAAATACAATTATGAAGTTTCAGATATTAAAAAAGAAGATAATTTTATAATAAATAATGATATAATTGCTGAAAAAATCATAATAGCTACTGGTGGGGCTACATTTCCAAAAACAGGTTCAACTGGAGATGGATATTATCTGACGGATAATCCGGTTACAGATATTAAATATGGACTAGTTCCATTAATAACTAAAAAAGACCTGTCAGACATTGCAGGAATTACATTATATGATGTTGTTATAAAATATAAAACCTTTAAAATTAAAGGCAATGTTTTAATAAGTCATGTAGGTTTAACAGGGCCGGGAATTTTAAATATAAGTAGTGAAATTTCCAGAAATACTGATTATAATATTTTGGATAATGGGGATATTGAATTAGATGAAGTGTTGTCTGTTGATTTGTGTCCTGATGTTAATCAGGAAGAATTAAGAGTTAAATTTACCAATGATTTTCAGGATAAGGGAAAAACATTTATTAAAAACTATTTAAAATACTTTTTAACTAATAATTTCATTAAATTCTTTTTGGAACATCTTGAGATTGACGAGGAAACTCAGTTAAGCAGAATTAATAAAAAACAAAAAAATAAGTTAATTGAAGCTTTAAAAAATTTCAAATTTGAAATCTCCGGTTTTAATAAAGATTTAAGCCATGTTACTTTAGGTGGAATAAATATTGAAAATATTAATCCTAAAACTATGGAATCAACAATAACTGAGGATTTATATTTTGCTGGTGAGGTTTTAGAACCTGTTGGTCCTACTGGCGGTTATAATCTTAAAATTGCATTTTCTACAGGATATTTGGCAGGTTTGTCCGCATCTAAAGAATAAACTTTTTTTAATAATCTGATTTTTAAAATTATAAATATATTAACATTATATATTAGTACTATGAAAAATCAGATGTTTATGGGTGCATCAACTAAACAAGGTTATGATATAGCTACTAAAAGTAGGGAAATTATTCGCGGCCTTATTGGTGATGACATTAAAGATTTGGCTCCTGCTGAGAGAGATATTGTTGAACGTATTGTTCACTCTACAGCTGATCCAGAATATGCTAAACTTGTACATATGAGTGCTGATTTTGTTGAAGCAGCTATGACTTCTTTAAGAAATAAAGAAACAATTTTAACTGATATTAATATGGTTAAATATGGTATAACTCAATATGAGGGAGAAGTTGAATGTTTTATTAAAAATGAGGAAGTTAAAAAAATAGCTAAAGAAAATCAAATTACAAGAGCGGCTGCTGCTATGAGGTATGCTGCAAGAAATGATTTTGAAGGAATTGTTGTTTCTGGTAATGCTCCAACAGCTGTTTTTGAAGCTATGGACTTATATGAAAAAGGTGAAATGAACCTTAAGGCTATTGTTGGAGTTCCTGTTGGTTTTGTAGGTGCTGCAGATTCAAAAGAAGCTTTAAGAAATTCAAATATTCCAAATATTATTGTTGAAGGCCCTAAAGGTGGAACACCAATAGCTGTGGCTTGTGTAAACTCTTTAATTCAAAATTTATAATGTGATAATATGTTTTCCAAAGATTTATTCCAAGAATCCAAAAAATTCATTCCTGGGGGAGTTAGCTCTCCAGTTCGTGCATTTGAACCATATCCATTTTTTGTTAAAAAAGCTAGCGGTTCAAAAATATATGATGTTGATGGAAATAAGTATGTTGACCACTGTTTGGCTTATGGTCCTTTAATACTTGGTCATGCTGATCCTAAAGTAGTTAGGGAAGTGTCCAATCAGTTAACAATCGGGTCTGCTTATGGTGCTCCAACTGAAAATGAAATCATTTTAGCAAAAGAAGTTGTTGACAGAATACCTAGTGCTGAAATGGTAAGATTTGTAAATAGTGGTGGAGAAGCTACTATGAGTGCTATAAGATTAGCCCGTGGTTTTACAGGTAAAGATAAAATTATTAAATTTGACGGTGCGTATCATGGTGCTCATGATTATACATTAGTTAAAGGAGAACCTGGTAAATCTTGTGTTCCAGATACTAAAGGAATTCCTCTTGATACAGCTAAAAATACCTATTCTGTACCTTTCAATGATGAAGAAGCTTTAAGTGATTTGATCCAAAAAGATGGTGATAACATAGCTTGTCTTATTATGGAGGTAGTTATGGGTAACATTGGTTGTATTGAACCTAAAAAAGGATTTTTGGAATTTGTAAGAAAAATTACTGAAGAAAATAATATTTTATTAATATTTGATGAAGTTATAACTGGTTTCAGATTAGCTAGAGGTGGAGCTCAGGAATATTATGGTGTAACTCCTGATTTAACTACAATGGGTAAAATTGTAGGTGGAGGTTTGCCTATGGGTGCCTTTGCAGGTAAAAAAGAAATAATGGAATTAATAGCACCTAATGGACCAGTTTATCAGGCTGGTACTTTCAGCGGTAATCCAATATCTGTTCAGGCAGGAATATCTACATTAAAACAGTTAGATAATCAGTTCTACAAAGATTTGGAAAGAAAAGGAAACTTTTTAAGAAGCAATATTCAGTCAATTATTGATGAACAGGGATATAATATTACTCCTGTGGGCTGTGGATCAATGTTCCAGATATATTTCAACCCTGCTCCAGTTTATAATAATGACGATGCCCATAATTCTGATGCAAAAAGATTCTTGAGATACTTTAGAGCATTATTAAAAGAAGGGGTTTTCATTCCTCCAAGTCAATTTGAATGTAACTTTATTTCAAGTGCTCACAGTATGGAGGACTTAACACAAACTGCAGAAGCTATTGAAGTAGCTTTAGAAGTGGCTTTTAAGAAAAAAGAATAGTGTCATCTATTTGACATTATTTTTTAATTTATTTTATCAACAATTTAACCGTCAATCCATATGTTTAAAATATTTTATAAGATTTAGCTAAATTATTTATAATTATTAATATATATTTAATTATTAAGGTGTTAGCGTGACAGATTATAAAGAAATCATATCTTACATCGTTATTCTTGCAGTAGTTTTAATAGCTGCCCAACACTTAAATGTAGTTGTCTCAGGAAGTATGGAACCTGTTTTCTATAGGGGAGATATTGTAGCTGTTGAAAAAGCTGATTTTTTAGGAATTCATGAATTTGATCCTAGTGATGTTCAGGTAGGAGACATTGTTGTTTACGATGCAACATGGTATAATGAACCTGTAATTCATAGGGTAATTAATATTACACAAATAAATGGAACAACGTATTATATGATTAAAGGAGACCATAACAGTCATCCTGACCCATATTATGCAACAGCAGATCAAATAAATGAAAGGGTATTGACTTGGGATGGCCATCCTATTGTTATTCCGTATATTGGAAATATTTCTCTTTGGTTAAGAGGTTTGTAATTTAAAGGTGAGTTAATGTATTTTGAGATAGAAAAACAAGCAATTGATGCTATAAGTGATGCTTTAGACAAGTTTGAAGTAGATGATACTTTAGAAAATTTTCAGGTTGAAGATGAAAAGAATTTTAGATTAGAATTTCCACCAAATCCGGACATGGGAGATTTAGCTAGTACTATTGCATTTTCACTTGCTAAAAAATTAAGGAAAGCTCCTAATCTTATAGCTTCTGAAATTGTAGAAAAACTTGAAATTCCTGAAATATTTGAAAAAGTGGAAGCTATTGGCCCATATGTCAATTTCTTTATTGATTACTCAAATTTTTCTAAAAAGCTTTTAGAGTATGTCGGAAAAGATTATGGTCAGCTTCCAAAGGCAGATGAAAAAATAATATTGGAACACACTTCAGCTAATCCTAACGGTCCATTGCACATTGGACATGTAAGAAATTCTATTTTTGGTGATTCATTAAATCGTCTTTTAAAAGTAGCAGGTAGGGAAGTTGAAACACAGTATTATGTAAATGATATGGGAAGACAGATAGCTATTATTGTATTTGGAATTACCGAACTTGGTTTGAAAATTGAAGATCAGGAAGGAGATAAAATCGACCATAAGATTGGAAGATTATATTTCAAAGCTAATCAAAAATTAAACGAAGATGAAAGTTTAGTTTCACATGTAGATAATTTGATTGAAAGATATGAAGGTGGAGCAGAACCTGAATTAAATAAAATATTCGAAGAAGTAGTTGAAAGTTGTCTTTTAGGAATTAAGGAAACACTTCATAGAATCAATATAAACCACGATGATTTTGTATGGGAAGGTCAGTTTGTAAGAAGTGGTGAAGTGGATGACATGATTAAATACTTTGACCATGAAGGATTTGTCTCATATGGTGATGTAACTTATATTGATTTAACTTGCTTCCAAATTGAAAAAGAATTTGTACTTAGAAGGTCTGACGGCACTTCACTTTACTCAACAAGAGATTTAGCTTATCACAGATACAAAGCTACTCAGGGGGATGTGGTTTTAGATATTTTAGGTTCAGACCATAAATTAGCAGCTCAACAGATTAATGTAATCTTTAAAGAAATTTTAAGAGAAATTCCTCCTGAAGTTATATTCTATGAATTTATTACACTTCCTTCAGGATCCATGTCTACAAGAAAAGGAGTATTTGTTTCAGTTGATGAACTGGTTGATGAAGCTGTAAAAAGAGCAGCTGATGAAATTAAATCCAGAAACCCTGATTTAACTGATGAAGAAATTAAACCGATGGCTGAAGATATTGGTGTTGGAGCTATCAGGTTCTTTATAGCTAAATTATCTCCTGAAAAACACTTAACCTTTAAATGGGATGAGGCATTAAGTTTTGAGCGAGGATGTGCTTCTATTCAGTATGCTCATGCAAGAGCATGCAAACTACTTAAAAAATCAGGCAAAGATGTATCTTCTTTAGCTGTATCTGATGACTGGGTTCCTGATGAAAATGAAAAAGATTTAATTAGAACAATAGCTAAATTCCCACAGGTTATTGAAGACTGTGCTAATAAAAAAAGGATTCACAATATTACACAATACTGTCAGGATTTAGCTGGTGCATTTAATAAATTCTATAAAGCTGAACAAGTTATTGGTTCAGATGTAGAAGATACAAGACTTGTTTTAGTTGATAGGGCTAAAACTACTTTAAAAAATGCTTTAGATATTTTAGGAGTTCCAGCTCCTCAAAAAATGTAAATGAGTTGTAAAAACTCATTTTTCTTCTCTTTTTACTATAGTTGAATATATTTTTTTAAGTGTGGTTTTAAATTCTTCAAACTCTTTTTCACTTAAATTTTCACTACAAATTTTATCCCACTGTTCATCGTAGTCCATAACTTCTTTAGCTATTTTGGCACCTTTGGGAGTAACTTTGACATAATTTTTTCTTTTGTTTTCATAGTCGGGGTGTTTTTCAATATATTCTTTTTCTTCTAGTTTGTTTAGTGCTCGTGTTATGGTACTTTCATTAAGTTGGAATATTTTAGCTAGATTTTGCTGTGTTGACGGCCCCTCATCATATAATCTTATTAAAATTGGGTACTGTCCAAAACTTAAATTATAATCTTTCATATTATGATTTAAAAAAATTCCATACTTTCTGTGTATTGTTGAAATAAATGGGATTGTTGGAACATTTTCTTCGTCTTCAAGCCCCATGTTTTTGACCTCCAATTAGACGTTTAACATAGATTTCAATGATTATATATGCGATTATAGAACCAATAAAGCCTCCTGCAAGCATTCCAATATATACTCCTATTTCTCCAAGACCTAATGGGAATGCAAACAAACATGCAAAGAGTAAAACTAAAATAAACTCTCTTATGATTGTTAGACCAAGTGAAACAGTTCCTTTTCCAAGTCCCTGAAATACATTTGCTGCTGTTGCTCCAAATGGTACAAACAATACAAATAAACACATTAACTGTAGGAATTTTGTTATTAGTGGGGCTAATTGGCTACTGTTTGATGAATATGAAAATATATATGCAATTTGTCCCGCAAAGACATGGATTAAAATACATGTTATTAATGAAACTATAAATCCTAGTTTCACTGCATATCTGACAGTTGTTTTAATTTTATCGTAATTACGGGCACCATAAGATACTCCTGCTACTGTAACTGCTGCGGTTCCTACTCCTACTGCAGGAATGATTCCTACAGAGATGATTCTCCAACCTGCTGTATATACTGCAACAGCTGTGGTTCCTGCTACTACTGTCAATAAGAAATTAACTATAATTGCAAGTATAGCCATGATTAACTGTTCTAAACTGGCTGGAATTCCTACCGCTAAAATATCTGCATACATTTTCATGTTATTTTTAAAGTTTTTAAGGCTGTATGAAAGATAAGTGTTCTTTTTAACATAAATCCAGTAAATTTGCATTAAAAGTCCAATAAGTCCGGCTATTCCTGTTGCCAGAGCTGCTCCTGCTAGACCTTGATTTAATCCGTAAATAAATATTGGATCCAATATCATGTTTGCAATAGCAGTAACTGCAAGGGGAAGTGTTGCTCTGTTTACGTCTCCTTCTGCTCTAAATATTCCGCCGATGATTGTAGGTATTATTAATGAAAAAGTCCAGATAAACAGTACTACTCCATATTCTTTACAATAATTTAATACTTCACTTGCTCCCATAATTTTTAATATAGGGTCTAATATTGCAATGAAAAGCACCATAAAACCTATTGAAATAATTATACTTAATATTAATGAATGTGCTGTTGCACTGTCTGCTCCTTTTTTATCTTTAGCTCCTATAAACCTTGAAATAAGGGAGTTTGCTCCAGCTCCTATACCGTTTCCCACTCCTACTAAAATCATAAATAATGGGGTAATATAACCTATTGCAGCTAGAGGGTCTGAACCTAAACCTGCAACCCATACACTGTCTATAATGTTATTTAGCATTACCAGAAGCAAACTTCCTATAATAGGGTAAGCTAATTTGTTTATTGCTTTTTTTGGGTCTCCTCTTAATAATTCCACATTTGCATTTTCTGACATTTTCCACCTCGACTCTTGCATGTGCAAGTATTACTCTTGCATATGCAACTGTTAGTATATAAATGTTGTGGCAGTTAGTGGAAAATTGATTTATAATTGTCTATTATTAAAAATAAACCCTGCTGTTTAATTATTTTCATCTAATTTTCTTAATAATTTTAAAAATCCTGCAAATTCATTCATTTTTGCAACTATATTTAAATCCACTTTATTGCCACCGTGAAAGGCTATATTTGGTTTTTTATAAGAATCTGTTTGTTTGGATAGGTATTCTGGAGAACCACAGTATAATAAACATAATTTATTAAGCATGATATGTTTCACTATTTTCTATTTTGGAAAGATTATCTTTGCTAATTCCTAAATAATTAGAAACTTGTTTTTGTCCATATCCATTTTCACTTATTAATTATCTTAAAATTTTTTCCTACACTCCTATTCATAATGTCCTATGTTTATTTGTTTAGAAAATTGTATAATAATGCTGTTTCATACTATTAAATACTTTAAAATGATATTTTACAAAAGTTATAACTCTTTTATTGAATCTTTTGTTTTAATAATAATTTTATCATCTTTAATATCCCAATATAATTCATCTCCAGTTTTAATATCAAACTTTGTTCTAATAGCAGCTGGTATACTTGTTGCTAATCTAGTGTTAACTTTAGTTTTGCTAATGTAATCTTTCATTTTTTCCCTCATTTATTTTTAATATTTTATTAAATATTTTATATATAACTGCCACATTATACATTGTAAATACATATCATTTACATAGTAATATTTAAATAATTAAGAATTAATATATTAAATAATGAAAAAATTCAAACTTTCAAAAAATATTTTTATATGTAATATAAACTTAAATAGTTATATAACTCACATAATACATTCTATTTATTCATATACACTAATTAAATGAATGATGATGGAGGTAATTATGGTTATTAAGGATGATTTTAAGATGTGTTCTGATAAAAATAAATATAAATGTATAGATTTGTTTTGTGGTGCGGGAGGATTAAGTTTAGGTTTTGAAATGGAAAATTTCAATATTTTAGCAGGATTTGAAATTGAACCTAAATTTTTAGAAACTTATACCAATTCTCATCCAAATACAATTGGATTTAATGAAGATTTAAATGAAACAAATGTTTTAAAACTTTTAAAAGAAAATGATATTAATCCAAATTCCATTGATGTAGTTATTGGCGGACCTCCATGCCAAGGTTTCAGTACTGTGGGAAATAGGATGATTGATGATCCAAGGAATAATCTTGTTAGAATTTATGCAAATATTGTTGAAGATATAAAACCTAAAATGTTTTTAATGGAAAATGTTTCAGGATTAGCATCCATGAAAAATGGTAAAGATGAACTAATTAAAGATGAACTTATTGATATCTTTAATGAAATAGGTTATAATGTAAAATCAAAAGTATTATTAGCTGCAGATTATGGGGTTCCTCAATTAAGAAAAAGGATATTCTTTGTAGGCATTAGAAAAGAACATGATTATAATTTTAAATTTCCTACACCAACACATCATGATAAAAATTCATTATTAGTCTATTCAGATGATATAAAACAATATTTAACTGTTAAAGATGCATTATCAGATTTACCTATGATTGAATGCAAAGAATCAAGTATTGAATATGATCTTCCTCCACAAAATGATTATCAAGAGTATTGTAGAAGAAATTCAGATAAATTATTTAATCATAAAGCTCCTAACCATTCTGAGCTAGTTATAGAAAGAATTAAGAATATTCCTCAAGGAGGCAATCATGGGGACTTGCCAGATGAATTAAAACTTAAAAGAGGATATCCTAATATTTATGGTAAATTAAATGAGAATAAACCTGCAGATACAATTACTGGAAACTGTGGTTGTGCTAGTGCACCAGGTAGGTTTTTACATCCAACAATTAATAGAGTCATGACTGTTAGAGAAGCTTGTAGACTTCAATCTATACCAGATTATGTTGAATTTAAAGGTTCAAATAGTCAACAATATAAACAAGTAGGCAATGCAGTACCGCCATTGCTTGCAAAGGCTATAGCCTCAGAATTTAAAAAATCATTAGATAATCTTAATTAATTATCTAATTAACTCTTTTAATTCCATTATTAATTTTTTACTTTTATCAGTTAAGATAAATTTTTTATTTTTTCTTAAATGTGGTGTAATACACATTACATAATTCTTTTCCACTAAATCTTTTAAATTATAGGATATATGGGAAATATGAAATTCTTTACAAGTTAATTCTTTAGGTGATTTTGGAAAATTATTTAATGATAAAATTATGTGTAATCTAATTTCACTTTTCAATATATACATCAATTCTTTTTTTATCATCATATTTCAACTCATATTTAATTACATATTATTGTAACTATATATAAAAATTGTTTTAAGTATAATATAATTATGTCTATGTCTGAAATTGAATTGATAGAGTGTTATTCAGAATTAAAAGAGAGATATGAAAAATACTTAAAAAAATTTGGTGTTAGTTTACCCAGATTAAAAATAAAAGATAATTATACAAAGGATGCATTAGTATTAATTTATTTGTATTCTAACTTTCAAAAACCAGTGTCAAAAGAAGATTTAACTAATTTTTTAGGAGAATATGGTGAAAGACCAAATGATGTCCAACAAGCAAGACATTTAGGACAACAAAAAGGATGGTATATTATAAGTGGTCAAAGACGAGACAAAGAATGCGAAGAATATAATGTAAAACCTGGAGAATATGCATTAATAAGTGTTGAAAAACATTATCCTAATTTTACTAATTTAAAAAGAACAGATAACTTAAGTGGAGATGAATGGGAGTTTCTTAAAAAACAATATAATTATAGGTGTGCTACTTGTGGATCTGTTGAAGGTGAACCAAATATACATTATCCGAATATTACAACACAATTACAAAAAGGTCATAAAGACCCCAATAAATCATTAGAATTAGGCAATATTATACCCCAATGTGATCAATGTAACAGACAAGATAGAAATAATTTTGTTTATAATGATAAAGGTAGGGTTATTAAAATTGCTAATCCCCAATTTGTTTTACGTTCTGATAAAAAAATTAAAAAAACAATTTATGATTTACTCAAAAAGGATTATGGAGATGAATAACTAATCATCTTCAAAATTTTGGTTTTAAAATATCATTTAAAAAAACCATATTAATAATACCAATCAAAAGTTCCAGTTTCAATGTTATTTTTAGGTAAGTTTTCATCAAAAGAATCAGTATCACAAGATTTTTTTATAACTTCAAATAATTGAGGTAAACTCATAAAATAGCATCTTAATATAAAATTATTAAAATTTTCTTCTTGAAGTTTGTTTAAATTTTTGTATTGTTCTTTAAATTCTTTACCATATTTTATAAATTCTTCAAATTCCTGATTTTGTTTATCATCACCATTTCAAGACCAAATTCACCTTTTAATAGTGATTCTAGAAATTTTTCAACAAATATTTTATTATGTAAAGAACAATATTCGAATTGTGTTAAGGAAATCTTTTTTATTGTTCTGTCCCCCTAAAATTTCATGCTTTCTCTTATTTTCTTTTAAAATAATTTTTCCATTTTTTTTAATAAAAATTCTACTTTTTCTGCTTGAATTTGAGATTTTAATAAACTTGTTGATAAATCCATAAATATATTATAATTCTGTTCTGATTTTGATTTTATTGTTAATACTTTCTTTTTAGCTTCAATAATAATTATAGAATTTTTACATTCAATAATAAAATCACATTCACCCTTAACTTTTTGATATTTATATTTTCTTCTATCAATGGAAACACAACAGAATTCAAAGAACAACAATATTAATGCAAAAAATGTGGAAAAAAAATTCGGAATATACAATAATCCATTAATTGGTGAAAATAAACAATTTTTACAAGAAATAATGGATAAAATTCCAGGAATAATGAAAATAGGGTACCAATCACTTCGTAAAAATAAGTAAATACTTTGATAATATTCTTTGGAATCAGAATATCTCATCAAACAATCAAAAACTGGTCTGACAAAAATCATGAAGAAAGCATCAGCAATGAAAAATTTGAATATTCTGGCTATTATTTATATGATGAGCAATTTTTAAGACGTAATGGAACTAGATACTACAGATTAACTTTATTTGATGAAATACTCAATATTTTCATCTCAGAACGAATAGTATGTCGCAGAATACCAAAAAATACAAAATTTATCTTAGAATTTGTTATTTTTATACTAATTGTTGGTATTACATTAACTATATTGTAAAACATAATATTTTGGTATATTATAATTATCAAGTCTAATGGTGAAATTGTAACTAATAAAACGATGAAAACTCGTTCTAACGATGAAGTTAAACTAGATGGATTTGGAAACAAGAGAATATGATGTTGATGCTACTTTTGATGGAATGAAAAATATATTGAAAATAATACAACACAAAGATTAATCATTGAAGAAGAGGTAGTTTGAGAAGATGTTGGTGAAAAAACTATTTATGGTTATTGGGACACTGGATAACCAATATATGATTTAGAAACTTGGGAAAAATTTCTAAAATAGGGTAAAAACGATTGACCAGAGTGATGTGATAATTCTAAAATAAATTACTGGTTAGTTTATCTTCATCTAATTTCAAAGTACGAATAATAAGCTTAATAATCCTTCAAATAAGAACATATTAGTAACATAATATAAACAATAATTTTATATAGTATTATCATAATAGTATTATTAAGATTTAATTCGGGGGATATGATATAATGGGAATTTGTCCAAGATGCGGTAGTTGGGTTGATGAAGGAGATGTATGCAGATCTTGTGGTGGAGTCAGAGAGGTTGAATATGGAGGATATGATGAAGGTGATGAAGGTGATGAAGAGGTATATGATGATTCTTATGTGGATTTAGAGGCAATAAGGTACAGTGCAGACGAAAAATTAGAATCTGCAATGTTTGAAACAAGGGCTAATCATAATTTAAAAGAGGCTATGAGATTAGTTAATAGTGCTATTGATGAAATTGGTAGTTATAGTGAATTAAATGATTTAAAACAATGGGCATTGTCTTTAAAATCCGAAATTAAGGGAGACATGGAGGATGTTGCTGCCGATAAACGTTATGAAGGTATTTTAAAAAGGAAAGGTAGAGATAAATTAGTTCGTATGTGCGGATATGACCGTATGTTTAATTCCAATGATTTAGTTTTTAGATTGGTAAAAGAAAAGAGCGGCTTTATTAACGTATGTTATGGTGACATGAAAATAGGTTATGTTTCAGAAAATTGGGGTCATGAAATATGTTATTCATCAGTTAGTGAGCTTACAAATCTTCCAAAAGTATCATATGCCAAGTATTTTTGCAGATATCCTGGAAGATATAATTATGTGCCTGATTCTGGTTGGGTAATACTTGAATTATTAGATGATTATTCACCAAGAAAATACTGGATAGAAATTAAAAAAGAAATAAAACTAAATATTGATGATGATTTACTAAAAAAAGGGAGACAGAAGCTAGAAAAAAAGTAAGGCAACTAATAACTATTAATCAACACTCAAAAAAAGATTTAATTACAATAGTTGGGACTTCTTTTCAAAAACAGGTACAATTTAAAGAAGGAATGAAATTAAAATTAGTTAAGGAACCGGATAATTCTTACGATAAGGATGCAATAGCTGTCTATGTAGGTAGTGATAAAGTAGGTTATGTTGCAAATAGTAGTAAAACTAATTTTAGTAAGTCTTCCATGGCTTCAGAACTTAAAAATCTTCCAAAAATAAGTTATGCCAGGTATTTGACGGATTATTTTGATTATCATATAGCTAAGTTAAAGTGGGAGTAGGGGGTGTTAAATACAATTAACTATTTGCTTTTTTAAGTAAGCGGCTAATAAATATTTCAATACATAAAAGCCCTACAGCAGACCCGATAGCATTACCGATAACTAATCCGTAATAAACACCACGAACTCCTAATGATAAGCTGATTCCAAGTATGAATGTAAATATAATCACTAAAATAGCTTCTCTTTGCATTGTTAAAAGAAAACTTGTTATTCCTTTACCCATTCCCTGGAATGCATAACTCGCTGTTGCACCGAAAGCTACTGGAATTATAAATAGCCATACAAAATTTAAGATGTAGCTGATTGTTGGAGCAAGTGAACTGCTGTTTGCCGAATATGAAAAGAGAAATGCAATTTGGTTGGAAAATACAATAAATATCAGTGAAGTTACAATTGAAAATATAAGTCCTAATTTAATTGAATATCTTGTAGCTATTTTGATATTTTTAAAATTACGTGCTCCGTAAGCTATTCCAACAACTGTAATGGTTGAAGTTGCAATTCCTATAGTAGGCATTATTGCAATGCTTATTAATCTCATTACAATTGTATAGGTAGCTACAGCCGATGTTCCTCCAACTATTTCAAAGATTAAATTAACTGCAATTGCAACAACTGCCATTAGAAGTTCTTCAAGCCCTGCGGGAATTCCTACATTTAAAATTTCTTTATACATCCCCCAATTGATTTTAAAGTTTTTAAATGTATATTTGAAGTATGTGTCTTTTTTAATAAACATCCAATAAAGAATTATCAGCAGTTCAATAAAAATACTAATTAATGTAGCTATTGCCGCACCAGTTATTCCTAAATTTAAAGTATAAATAAAAATAGGGTCTAAAATCATGTTTATAATAGCTGAAATACACATTGGAAGGGTTGCTCTTTTAATATCTCCTTCAGCTCTGAATATTCCTGCATAAGCTACCGGAAGTATTGTAACTATTGAAAATATAAATAATGGTCTTCCGTAATCAATTGCATAGTTAAATACTTCCTTCGCACCCATGATATAAAGTGTCGGTTCTAGAATTACTACAAAAATAACTGTAACTATTATGGAAACAATAATACCTAAAACTACTGACTGAACAGCTGCTTCGTTTGCTTTTAACTGATTTTTGCTTCCGACATATCGGGAAATTAATGAATTTACACCTGCACCAATACCTGTTCCAATTCCGACTAAAATAAGAAATAATGGAGTTACAAAACCGATTGCAGCTAGTGGTTCGGGACCTAATCCAGCAATCCAAATACTGTCAATTAAATTATTGCTCATTATAAGAAGCATACTTATTATAATGGGATAAGCCAGTTTTTTAACAGCTTTTTTAGGGTCGCCAGTAATATCTTTCATATTATTGTTTAGTTCCATTCGATTTCCCCTTAAAATATAGGTAATATATTTTAATGTCAATTTATATAAATTTATAATATATTAAGAAATTGGTGAATTATTATGAAGGTCTTAGTAGTTGGAACTGGTGCTCGTGAACATGCAATAGCAGATGCACTTAAAGATGATGTTGAGTTATATTGTTATATGAGCAAAGTAAATCCTGGTATTTCAAAAATAGCTGAATTTGCACAGGGTGATGAAGGAGAAATAGAAAAAGTAGCCAAATTTGCTGTTGATAACAATATTGACATAGCATTTATTGGTCCTGAAGCTCCTTTAGGTAAAGGAATTGTTGATGAACTTGAAAAAAATGGAATTAGCTGTGTCGGACCGTCTCAAAGTGCAGCCAGAATAGAAACTGACAAATCTTTCATGAGAAAATTATTTGAAGATTATGATATTGAGGGATCTCTTGTTTACAAAGTATTTGACAATTATGATGATGTTAGTGCATTTTTAGATGACTTTGACAGGGATGTTGTAGTAAAACCTGTAGGTTTAACTGGTGGAAAAGGAGTTAAAATCGTAGGCGACCACTTAAAAGATAATCAGGAAGCTAAAGAATATTCCAAAGAAGTAATTGATAATGCAATGGGTGGTTTTACTCAAGTTATCATTGAAGAAAGGTTAATTGGTGAAGAATTTACTATTCAGGCTTTTTGTGATGGAACTCACCTTGCACCAATGCCTGCAGCACAGGATCATCCTCATGCTTTTGAAGGAGATGTAGGTGCAATTACTGGTGGAATGGGTTCTTACTCTGATAAAGGAGGATTATTACCATTTTTATCTCAGGATGATTATGATGAAGCAGTAAAAATAATGGAAGCTACATTGAAAGCTATTGCAAAAGAAGCAGAACCATATAAGGGTATTCTTTATGGTCAATTTATGTTAACTGCAGATGGGCCTAAATTAATAGAATATAATGCAAGATTTGGAGATCCTGAAGCTATGAATGTTTTACCATTACTTAAAACTCCATTAGCTGATGTATGTCAGGCTATTGTTGACGGTAATTTAGATAAAGTGGAATTCAATGACAAAGCTAGCGTATGTAAATATATAGTTCCTGACGGATATCCTGAAACTTCTCATGCAGGCGAAACTATTGAAGTGGATGAAAAAACTATTGAAGATTTAGGAGCTAAAGTATTCTATGCAGCAGTAGGTCTTGAAGATGACGAAATTCACCTTTCAGGTTCTAGAGCATTAGGTATTGTAGCTAGTGGAGACAGTATTGAAGAAGCTGAAAAAATAGCTGAAAAAGCATGTGCTTGTATAAAAGGTAATGTATATCACAGAAGTGATGTGGGAACTACTGACCTTGTTAATAAAAGAGTAGAACACATGAAAGAAATCCTAAATTAAATTTTAGGATTATTATTTTTAAAAAATAGGTAAAAAAGATTTTTAAGTTCTTTTTTAATCCTTTTTTTTAAAACTTTAGCTTTATTTTTCAGGATTAAACCTTAAAAATCATTTTAGCTTTATAATATTCTTTTATTTCTGTTTGTTATATTAAATGGTATAGAAAACTTTAATATATAATAATTATATATATTTTATTTTGTTAAGATTAAAGAAGGGTTAAACTATGAGCAATTTATTGTCTGTTTGTGACATCAAAGATGAAGTACTGGATATTTTAGAATTAGCTAAAAATTTCAAAGAAGGAAAAATGGAAGAAAAACCTTTAGCAGGTAAATCATTAGCTATGATATTTCAAAAATCATCTACAAGGACTAGGGTATCTTTTGATGTAGGTATGTATCAGTTAGGTGGTCAGGCATTGTTTTTATCCTCTTCAGAATTACAAATGGGTAGAGGAGAACCTATTCCGGATACTGCAAAAGTTTTAAGTCGTTTTGTAGATGGAATAATGATACGTGCTATTGAACATGATGATGTTGTGGAATTAGCTAAATATTCTGATGTTCCGGTTATCAGTGGTTTAACTAACTTGGAACACCCTTGCCAAGCTTTAGCTGATATGTTAACTATTCAGGAACATTTGGGTAAATTGGAAGGCAAAAAACTTTGTTTTGTTGGTGATGGAAACAATGTATGTAATTCTTTGCTTTTAATGGCACCTCTTGTTGGAATGGACATGTCTGTAGCATGCCCTGAAGGTTATGAACCTAACGAAGACATTGTTAATATGGCTAAAAAATTAGCAGAGGAACATAACAAGGAAATTACTATTAGTTCTGATTTAAAAGTCGCTCTTGATAATGTGGATGTAGTCTATACTGATGTTTGGGTAAGTATGGGTGATGAAAAAGAAGCAGAACAAAGACAAAAAGATTTTGCACCTTATCAAGTTAATTCTAATTTAATGAGTTTAGCTAATGATGGGGCTATTTTTATGCATTGCTTACCGGCTATTCGTGGTCAGGAAGTTAGTGGTGAAGTTATTGATGGTCCTCAATCAGTGGTCTTTGATGAAGCTGAAAACAGACTTCATGCACAAAAAGCAGTTCTTTATCACTTTTTAAAATAACTTTTTTTCAAATTTTAATTTTCATTATTTTTTCTTAAAAAACTAAGATACTTTTATATATTTTCATTAATAAAATTTAATCATTAAATAAAAAAATTAAGGTTTTTATAATGAGAGGCGGAGAAGCAATAATTGAATCCCTAAAAAGAATGGGGGTAAATACAATCTTTGGTTATCCTGGAGGACAAACCATACCGTTTTATGACATGTTATATGATGCAGACATGGATCATATATTGGTTAGACATGAACAGTGTGCAGCTCATGCAGCAGATGGATTTGCAAGAGCTTCTGGTAAAGTGGGTGTGTGTTTGGCTACTTCTGGCCCTGGTGCAACTAATCTTGTAACCGGTATTGCTACTGCTTATATGGATTCTTCTCCAATCATAGCTATTACTGGTCAAGTACCAACACATTTAATAGGTAATGACGCTTTTCAAGAAGCTGATATTATAGGAATTACCATGCCTATTACTAAACACAGTTTCCAGCCAAAAGATCCTAATTTAATACCTTCCATTGTTAAAACAAGCTTTGAAATAGCTGAAAGTGGAAGGCCGGGTCCGGTTTTAATTGATGTTCCAAAAGAAATTCAGGAAGGAGAATTGGATTCTTTTGATGATTCATTAATTTCAACACCAGGTTATAATCCAACTTTAAAAGGAAACATTAAACAAGTTAGAAAAGCCCGTGATTTAATAAGAGAATCTAAAAAACCGATTATCCTTGCAGGTGCAGGAGTTATATTAGCTAATGCTTCACAGGAGTTGAAAGAATTATCTTACTTAATCAATGCTCCGGTCATGACATCATTACTTGGTAAAGGAGCTATTGATGAAACAGATGATATGGCATTGGGTATGCTTGGAATGCATGGAAGAAAAGTAGCTAATGATTCAATAAATGAAAGTGACTTGATTATAGCTGTAGGTATAAGATTTTCAGACAGGGCAACAGGAAGATTAGACAGTTTTGCACCTAATTCTAAAATTATCCATATAGACATTGATCCTGCTGAAATAGGTAAAAATGTAGATGTTGATTTGCCTATTGTAGGGGATGCTAAAAATGTTTTATCTTCATTAAATAATGTTTTAAAAGATTATGAAAGTAACGAAGATGCAAAAAAATGGGTTAAACTTCTTATAGAACGTAAAAAAGAATGTTTCCCTAGAGTTACTTATGATGATATTCCATTAAAACCACAAAGTGTTATCCGAGAAATCAGTGAAGTTTTAACTCCTGATTCTATTTTAACAACTGATGTAGGTCAAAATCAAATGTGGGCGGCTCATTTCTATGATACTCAAAAGCCACGTAAATTCATATCTTCCGGGGGTTTGGGAACTATGGGATTCGGATTGCCTGCAGCTATTGGAGCTAAAGTAGCATGTCCTGAAGATCCTGTTGTATCCATTAATGGTGACGGAGGATTTTTAATGGTTTGTCAGGAGTTAGCTACTATTAAAGATTATGATATTCCTGTTATTGCAGTTGTTTTAGAAAATAGAACTCTTGGAATGGTTTATCAATGGCAAAACTTATTATATAATGGAAGATATTCTGAAACTAAATTAGGAACAAGTCCTGATTTTGTTAAATTAGCTGAAAGTTTTGGAGTTAATGCAACCAGAATTACAAAACCTGGAGAAACTAAAGAGGCATTAAAATCAGCTATTAAGGATAATGAACCTATTTTGCTTGATGTTATAATTGATAAAGATGAAACTTTACCGATGGTGCCGCCAGGTGCAGCTATTGATGAAATGATTGGCGAATATAAACTTGAAAAAGATGTATAGGTGAGTTAAATGGCTTTAGAATATCATGTTATAAATGCATTAGTTGAAGATAAGCCGGGAGTATTGCAAAAAGTTGCTGGCCTATTTACAAGAAGAGGTTTTAACATTGATAGTATTACAGTTGGAGAATCTGAAGTTGAAGGATTGGCCCGTATGATTATTACTGTTAAAGCAGATCAAAAATTATTGGAGCAAGTTACAAAACAACTGAATAAGCTTGTAGATGTTATTAAAATAAAAGATATTACTGAAAATGCTGTTAAAAGAGAGTTATGTCTAGTTAAAGTTAATATTCCAAATGAAAAAGCTAGAGCAGAAATAATGCAGTATGTAAACATCTTTAGAGCTAAAATTGTAGATGTTTGTGAAGAAGCTTTAATTATTGAAATTACAGGCGACATTGAAAAGATAGATGCATTCCTATCCCTTTTAAAAGGATATGGTATTAAAAAGATTTCACGTACTGGTCTTACTGCAATGTCTCGTGGATTTCGTTCATGATGATCCTTAATGAAATTTTGGAGAATAATAAGAAATTTGTAGATGAATTTGAAGGTGAGGAATTATCCCACCATCCCCAAAAAAAGTTAGCTATCTTAACTTGTATGGATTGTAGATTAACTGGATTTTTAGAACCAGCGCTTGGTATTGGAAGGGGTGATGCTAAGATAATCAAAAATGCAGGAAATACAATTGTAGGTGAAGATGCTATTCGTTCAATAGCTGCTGCAATTTTCTCACTTGGTGCTGAGGAAGTTTTGGTTATTGGCCACACCGAATGTGGAATGGCAGGTTCTGACCCTGATAAATTAAGAAATGCTATGATTGAGAGGGGAATCCCTCAAGAAGAAATTGACAAAGTTGATTTAAAATCTTGGATTGGCGGATTTGAAGATGAAGAGGAAAATGTTATAGACACAGTTGAAAAAATTAGAAATCATCCTCTTATTCCAGATGTACCAATTCATGGTCTTATGATGGACATTGTTACAGGTAAATTAGATGTTGTAGTAGATGATAGATAATTATCGTCTACTTTTTTCTATTTTTAGCTATTTTAATTAAATATTTCACATCTAAAGCAATTTTTTAAGATATTATCAATTTTTCTTTTGTTTAAACAGAAATTATATATTATTATTGGCTACTAATTAATAAGCAAAGCCAAAGGGGTTTGCTTATACTTTCTTATAATTCAAGTATGAGAAAATAGTCTTATCTAGACAATGTTGTTATTAAGGGGATTATAGGTATGAACTTATAATCTAACAACATTTTTATAATTTTAATCTTATTTTAATAATTTATTATTTTTTTATAAATCGTAATGGTAATGTTTTTGAATTTGATTTATTTTGAGAATTAACTTGGAAAAAATGATTAGACTGTGCTAAATAAGGGTTTCAGCAAAGATAAAAAGCCAAAAATAATTCTCTTATTCTATAATAGTTATTATAATATTTTTTCAAGATCATAATTATGAAAAAACATATAATTATTGGAATTTTATAGAAAAATACTCATAATTCAAGATGGATTCCTCCTTCTTATTTAGTAGGAGGTATATGACATAATTTTATTATTCATATTTAATTGTCCTCATCTAGATGGAGTTCAGTCTATATTTTTAAAATATAGTTGTATTTTAACTTATATAAATTTAAACGTATTTTAACCAGTTAAAATTACTTTTAATTGAGATATTGTTCTTATAATTTAAAATTAACCTGATTGAGAAATATTGATGTTAAATCAATAAGTTTTGTATAAAATAATAATTTTTCTTAACATTAGTTACTTTTATAAGTAGAAAAAATAATATATACTACTTGATATTTGAAGTACTTTAAATATCTCACATTTATCAATTATATAGGAGAAGTTAAAATGAAAATGTATTACGAATCAGATGTAAATACTGATGCTCTTGAAGGTAAAACCGTAGCTGTAATGGGTTATGGAAGCCAAGGTAGAGCACAATCTAGAAACATGGCTGACAGTGGTGTCAATGTTATTGTTGGACTTAGAGAAAATGGTAATTCTTGGAATTTAGCTAAAGAAGATGGTATGACTGTAAAAACCTTCTCTGATGCAGCTAAAGAAGCAGATATCATCCATATTTTACTTCCTGATGAAATCCAAGAAAAAGTTTACAATGAACAAATTGCACCTTATGTTGAAGCTGGAAATACCATTTCCTTCTCTCACGGATATAACATTCACTTTGGATTAATCAAACCTGATGAAGATGTTAATATTGTAATGTTTGCTCCTAAAGGACCAGGTTCTAGAGTAAGAACTACTTACTTAGACGGTTTTGGAATTCCTGGATTAGTAGCTATTGAACAAGACGCTACTGGAGATGCATTACAACTTGCATTAGGTATGGCAAAAGCTTGTGGTTTCACTAAAGCTGGTGTAATTGAAACTACTTTTAAAGAAGAAACTGAAACTGATTTATTTGGTGAACAAGCTGTTTTATGTGGTGGACTTACTGCATTAATTAATGCTGGTTTCCAAACTTTAGTAGAAGCTGGTTACCAACCTGAAATTGCTTACTTTGAAACCTGTCACGAAGTAAAACTTATCGTTGATGATATTTATGAACATGGTTTCGGCGGAATGTGGAAAGATGTAAGTAATACTGCAGAATATGGTGGATTAACCAGAAGGGACTATGTCATAACTGAAGAAACTAAAAAAGGTATGAAAAAAGTTTTATCTGAAATTCAAGACGGTACTTTCAAAAAACAATTTGCTGATGAAAATGCAACTGATGCAGCAAACTTAAAAGAAATGAGGGCTGCTGAAGACCAAGAAACTATTGAAGTTGTTGGAGAAAGACTCAGAAAAGCTTGTGGATTACAAAAAGATGATTAAATAATTTAATCATTATTTCTCTTTTTTCTCTTTTTTTTATAATTATTTTTTTGGATGCAATTATTATGGTTTTTATAGGAATGGATCATGGAACTACTGGAATCTCTTTTTGTATTATGTCTGATGATGGTGAAGTTATAGATGTTTTTAAAATTGGAAGGGAAGAAAGTAAACAGGGCAAAGTATCGGCTATTGAGGAATTATCTAAAAGAGTTGATTTGAACTCTATTGATTTGATGGCGGTTACTTATGCAATGGGTGATGGGATAAATAAGATTCAAAACATTACTCAGGTAAAAAATAGGGGAATTCTATCTATTAATGGAGCCGGAAAGGTCACCGGCGGAGGAACATCTGTTTTTAGTGAAATAGAAGACTCAAATATTCCGGCTGTTATGATACCGGGTCTTCATAAGGATTCTGATTCATTGGATAAATTATTCAGAGCAGCTTACTCTCATCAGGCCAGTCCTGAAAAAGTTAGCATATGCTATAATGCATTTTTAGAAACTGGCTGGAAAAATATGATTGTAGCAGATATTAGCTCCAATAGTGTGGATATTTTAATTGAAAACGGTAAAATTAAAGGGGCTATGGATGCTTGTTTAGGTGCTATGGGTATTGTCCATGGACCAATTGATCTGGAAATGATAAGACAAATTGATGAGGAAGATTTTTCAGCAAATAATCGTTTTTCACATGCAGGTGCTATAAAAATAGCTGATATTGACGGTAAAGTAGCTAATATGAAAGATCAATTATTGGATAATTATGAATCCGGGGATGAAAAAGCTAAATTGGCTATTGATACTTTAATAATGACTGTAGCTATGGAAATTGCAGGTTTGGATGTTGTTTGTGAAAATGAAATTGAAGGTATTGTTTTAACAGGTTCTGTAGGCAGTGCAACCAAACCTTTTAATTTTGAAAATGAGATTAACAAGTACTTTAAAAACAAGTATTCTTTAAAAATTATTTCTAAAGAATCCGGAGCTATTGGCGCAGCACAAATAGCTAGAGATGTTTATAATGGTAAAAAGGAGATTTTGGGGATTTTAGTAGATTATTAGCTAGTCTTTTAAACTAACTAAAACTACATTTCCACCTTTTATAGTTTCTAATCCGTTTTCAGTTTCAAGGACTAGATTTAAGTAATTATCAACAGCTATTACTTTGCCTTCACTGCGATTATCGTCTCTAAGATCTACACTAACATTTTTACCTTTAAATTGTAAAAATAATTTATTAATTTCATCATTGTTGTTCATTAAATCAACCCTTGATTTTTATACTATAATATTAATTTTTTAGCTTTATATAACTTATGCAGTTGTTTGTTAATAAAGTTCATATACTTAATGTTTACATAAAATAGATTATGGCAATTAATTTATTAGAACAAAATTTAGAAGCAATTACACAAACTTTAGCTAGATTGCAAAAAGAAGGGTGTAATGACGAAAAAATTTTAAATGAACTTCGTGAAGAAAGAGATAAAATACTTAAAGATTTAAAACTTTAAGCTATTTTAACCATTCTTTTATTAAATCCATTTCTCCGGTTAAATCAATTGTAAGTGGGGTTATGGTTGCTTTATTTAGTTTTTTAAGGCAATGACCATCTGTACCTTCACAGTCTGAATTGTAAGGGTCTCCTCCAATCCAATAATAAGGTTTTCCACGTGGATCCAATCTTCTTTGAATTATTGGAGTGTACATTCTGTTTCCAAGTTTTGCAACTTCAAATTCTTCATCTACTGGATTTTCAGGTATATTTACATTTAATAAGTCAATGCCCTCAGGCAATCCTTTTTTCAATACTATTTTTACAAGTTTTCTAAGCATTTTACCTGCAAAACTAAAATCAATATCTACGGTTCCATTTTCAAATTTAATATAATCTCTTGTAACTTCCTGAGAAATAGCTATTGAAGGAATTCCAAAACTTGCAGCTTCAAGTGCAGCACCTATTGTTCCGGAAGTTGTTAATTCAGCTTTTCCAATATTGAAACCGGTGTTTATTCCAGAAATCATTATATCCGGTTTTTCTCCCATAATTTCAAATAATCCGAAGGTAACTGCATCAGTTGGTGTTCCAGTTACTCCATAAGCTTGGCTTTTATCTCTTAAAGTTGTTGGATTTATTCTTAAAGGGTCATAAAGAGTTATTGCATGTCCAATTCCACTTTGTTGGGTTTCAGGGGCCACTACACAAACTTCACATAAATCTTCAATTGCATTTTTGGCAGCCAGTATTCCTGTTGCATTTACTCCGTCATCGTTACTTATTAATGCTTTCATATATTTTAATAATATTTTGGTACTTAAAATAATTTATGCTGATATGATAAACTTTAATAACAATTTCATGTATAAATTATATTAATAGATTTTTTTTGAAATAAACACTTACGGGTGGAAAATTGGAAAAACCACAATTGATTAATTTTATAGCTAAAGTGATGGAGGATTCAGGTTTTAAAGTTTATAAGAATTTTAAAACTTCACAAAGGGTTATAGATATTTATGCAATTTTGCCTACAACAATCGGGGATTTTGGGGTAGTTGTAGCATGTAAAAACTATGATAAAAATTTTGAAGTTGGCGTTGATGTATTAAGAGATATGGAACGTGTAGCTGAAAGTTTAAAAGCTTCTAAAGTAGCTATTATTGCATCATCTAGTTTTACAAATCAGGCTACTAATTATGCTCTTAGAAAAAATATCAAGCTTGTTGATAGGGATGATTTAGTTGAACTGGCTAAAAAATATCAGGATAAAACAGAAACTCAATCAACTTTGGATGTCGGAAAAGAAGAGGAAGTAGCTAATGAAGATTATTATGATTATTCATATGATTCTGATGATATGGATTATTTAATGAGAAAACAGGATGAAAAAGAATTTATTTATAACAGCTCAAATTCTTTGCATGCTTATGATAATTCTCATCGTTCTCATGGATTGCTGTCTAAATTTGAAGGTCATAATAGGTCTCAACAAAGAGCAAGTTTAGCTCCTGTAAATTCTTATTATTATGATTCTAAACCAAAAATGAGTTTTAATATTGGTGAAACATTATCCAGACTTTTAGCTAACCCTATAGCAGTTATACTTTTAGTTGTAATTGTCTCTTATGCATTATCTTATCTTTTAGGCAATGTTTTAAAAGCTGGTGGTGGAATTGGCGGTTTAGTTGAAATGCTTGTTGCATTAGTAATGTCTTATGGATTAACTTATTTCTTTTCAGAAAGAAACAGGTATTTTATCATTAGGGGAACTGTTATATTCTTTGTTTCATTAATTATATTGATTATATTAATTTTTGTTTAAATTTAATATTTTTATAATTTAAAACAATCACAATAAATCCCAATAAATACAGGAACCATATCATAATATCTGTAGGTCCTGTTTCAATCCAGATTAGGGTATGTGTTAAAATTATGGAATAGATTCCTATTCCAACTTCTTTTTTATATTTTCCAACTATATTGAGGACTTTTAAGAATATTCCCATGAAAAACATTTGTATTAAAACACCAGTTAATCCAAAATCAAGATATGCCGGTCCAAACATGGTGGAAGTTATACAAACATTGTCTGTAAGGACATACAGTCCAATAAAAGTTCTTGGGCTGCCACTTGAAAAAATCATAGATAAAATATGGCCATGAGTAGTGCCTCCCAAGTTTAAAATTCTTTGAAATACTTCTAGAGTAAATCCTGCTCTGTAAAATATTAGCTCAAGAGGATTCAACATCCAGTGCTGGCCTGAAATGGACTGTGATGCAATATATCCGATAGCGAGTAAACCGATTATGATTAATCCCACAAATAAAATTCCTATTTTTCTATTTATTTTATTGATATAATACATGGTAATAAATGTACTGGCTAAAATTCCAAGTACTGATGTTCTATATCCATTTAATCCAAATATTAAAGCTCCAATTAAAACCAAAATCAGATATCTTTTTTTATAATATTTGGCTATTAAAAGATTTATCATAATTAAAAATAATGGATAAGCTATTCTCCAGATGTTTGTAGTTGCATTTGATTTTAGTACGCTGTTGAAAAGTGGAATTCCTCCAATAAGAATCATATTTATTGATTGAAGTATAATCGCTATTAAAACAAGTGTAATTAATATTTTTTGGTTAAAAAAGTTGTTTATTTTTGTATATATTGGAGAAGATGCATTTTCATCTATTGTAACTTGAGATTTTATAATTCCTGCTCCAATTAAAAATACCAGTGTTGCAAGTAAAACTGTTCCGATTGTTTCTGCACTTAAAGGATATTCGAATCTGTAATTAAATGATCCGATATATCCCATTGATAAAAAAACCATTATTGCAATTGCTACAATATATGGTGAAAAAAAGTCAAAGTTTTTGAAGTTCATAAAAATTATCCTCCAACTTCTCTTGCAGAGATAGCTAAATTCCCTCCAAAATTAGGCATAGCTGCTACGTGTGTATGTACATAGCTTGCAAGTGTGTTTTTTTCCATAAATCCGTCTTGATTATTATATGAACCTTTTCCTCTTAAAATATTAAAAGCTAAATCATGTTTTATATTGGAATTGTCTACTAGAACTTTTGAGTAATGGAATTCATGTCCATTGAATTTTTCACCTTTTTTAGAGATTATATTGTCTTTCTTAACTTCAGCTATTGTATATTTTAAGGCCTGAACTTTATCAGTTAAAATTGAATTATATGGATAAACTCCAACTTGTTTGTCTTCATGAATAGAATTCATAAGATACATTAAACCGCCACATTCAGCAAAAATAGGTCTGTTTTCCATATGGAATTGTTTTATCTGTTTTAGCAGGACTGTGTTTTGGGATAATTCTTTAGAAAATAATTCCGGATATCCTCCGCCAATATATAATCCGTCTACATCCGGAAGGGATTCATCTTTTAGAGGTGAGAAATATTCCACTTTACAGCTATTGGCTTCCAGAGATTCAATATTTTCCTTATAATAAAAATTAAATACTTCATCATACGCCACTCCAATTTTAACCTTCTGTTTATTCAGTTTATTCCAGATATCTTCTCTTGGTGAAGTTAATTTTGGAGCCTCTTTAGCTATTTCAACCAATCTGTCTAAATCAATAGATTCTTTTATTATATTTGACCAAAGTTCAATAAAAGACAGGGAATTTTTTCTTTCAACTGCAGGAACTAATCCCAAATGTCTTTGCTCAATGGATATTGAATCGTCACGGATAATTCCTCCGATTACTTCAACACCAGTAATTTCTTCAATGGATTTTTTAGTCTTTAAGTAATGGGCATTGTTTTTTACTTTATTTAGTATGACTCCGGCAATATTAATCTCAGGGTCTAATGCTTTAAATCCTAAAACTAAAGCAGCAGCACTTTTTACTAAACTTCTAGAATTAATAATTAAAATAACAGGAGCATTTAAAGATTTAGCTATTGATGCTGTACTTCCAATATCATTTATAGAGTCAATACCCTCATAAAGGCCACGGACGCCTTCAATAATTGCAATGTCTTTTTTTTCCATGGCTTTTAAAAATGCATCTCTTACTTGTCCCTCTTTCATAAAAAATGAATCAAGGTTTCTTGAGGTATTTCCGGTAGCTAATGTGTGGTAAGTTGGATCAATATAGTCTGGCCCTACTTTAAAGGGTTGGACATTATATTCTTCGCTTAATGCTTTCATAATTCCAGTAGCTATTGTTGTTTTTCCAACTGCACTACCAGTTCCTGCTAATATAATTCTCATAATATTATTTTATGGATTGTTGTTGTATAATTATTTATCGCATAACATGTTTTAAATAATATAATCAATATAATTTAAATTAATATATTTATGGTGGTTAAATGAGAATACTACTTATTCATTCTGATTATTTAAATTACAATGTAAAAAATAAAACACCTGTAGCTGAAGAAATCGAAGATGCTAAAAAACAAGGAGCATTTGATGAATCTTTAGTTGTATTTACAGCTGTTGAAAAAGACGACGAAAATAACCCACAAGGGATTGTTAAAAATTTAGTTAAAGAAGTTATTAAAACTAATGACCAAGTTAAAGCAGAAAATATAGTTTTATATCCATATGCTCATTTATCTTCTTCTTTAAGCTCTCCAAAAGTAGCTGTTCAAGTATTAAAAGATGCTGAAGAAGCTTTAAACGCTGAAGGATTAAATGTTAAAAGAGTACCGTTCGGATGGTATAAGGCATTTGAAATTTCCTGTAAAGGACACCCATTAAGTGAACTTTCAAGAACCATTACTGCTGAAGAGGAAGAGGAAGATGAAGTAGAGAAAAAACCTTCTTCATGGTCTATTCTGGATGGAGATAAAATTATCGATATTGATGATTTCAAATTTGAAAATGATCAATTAGAAAAACTTGTTAGCTATGAACTTGGTACCGGCGCATCTGATGCAGGAGAACCACCTCATGTTAAATTAATGAGGGAAAAAGAGTTATGTGACTATGAAAGTGCATCTGATGTAGGAAACCTCAAATGGTTCCCAAAAGGACGTTTAGTTCGCGATTTACTTGCTGATTATGTTTATAATTTAGTTGTAGACCAAGGAGCAATGCCTATTGAAACTCCAATTTTCTATGATTTGGACAACGAAGCTATTAATGTTCATGCAGCTAAATTTGGAGAAAGACAATACAGAACAGACACCAAGAAAAACTTGATGCTTAGATTTGCATGCTGTTTTGGTGCATTTAGAGTAATGGCTGATCCATTTATTACCTGGAAAAATTTACCTGCAAAACTCTATGAATTGTCTACTTACAGTTTCCGTTTTGAGAAAAAAGGAGAAGTTGTAGGTCTTAAAAGATTAAGGGCATTTACCATGCCTGATTTCCATAGTTTCTGTGCTGATATGAACAGTACCTTAGAAGAATTCTCAAAACAAACTGATATGTGTATTCAGACAGGTGTAGATTTGGATGTTAATTATGAAATAATTTTCAGAGCTACTAAAGACTTCTATGATGAAAATAAAGATTGGATGTATAGCATCGGTAAAAAAATAGGTAAACCAGTTTTACTTGAAATTTTACCTGAAAGAAAACATTACTGGTCTTGTAAAATCGACTTTGCAGCTATTGACTACTTAGGAAGACCAATTGAAAATCCGACTGTTCAAATAGATGTTGAAAGTGGTAAAAGATTTGATATTACATATCTTGGAGAAGATGGAAAAGAACATTATCCAACTATTCTTCACTGCAGCCCAACTGGAAGTATAGAAAGGGTTATCTGCAGTTTACTTGAAAAAACAGCTATTGAATTAGATGAAAAAGCTCCAATGTTACCTACCTGGTTAAGTCCTATTGAAGTAAGGATTATAACTGTTGGTGAAGATCACAAAGACTTTGCTAATGAATTATATGATAAAATCAATGCTGAAAATATTCGTGTTGATGTAGATGACAGGGATGAAAGTGTTGGTAAAAAAATAAGAAATGCTGCTACTGAATGGATTCCTTACATATTTGTTGTTGGAGACAATGAAAAAGAATCTGGTGTGTTCTCCGTAACAGTTCGTGAAACTGGTGAAAAGGTTGACATGACTGTTGATGAATTAATTAAAGAGGTTCTTGACAAAACCAAAGGAATGCCTTATAGAGGATTACCTTTACCAAAAGATATCTCAACAAGAATTAATTTCCAATAAACCTTCTTTTTTGAAGGTTTCCAATCTTTCTTTTTTTTATGAAAAATAAACTTTTTTCAGTTATGAATGTGTCTGATTGTTATTTTCATAATCTGTTATAATGAATAAAAGAATTATAGCTAATTTTTCCAGGAATTTAACTTCTTTTAGTGTAAAATAAGTGTTGGATAAATCAAACATATTTTTATGAGAATTATAGATATGTGGGGGGATAAATCCACATATCTATTTATTCAAGGTGATGTGTTTATTGAATATATGGAGGTTTGATAAGACATTCATGACTAACCTTTCAATAATTTTGAAATATGTTTTAGTTACATATTCCAGATTATACTTTGTAAGGACTTATATATATTTTTTATCTTTTTTTAAGCTTTAATTTCATGTTTTTAGGATATTATTGTATTTTAAATCAAAATTTACACTTTTAGAGCAATATTATCAGTAACTTGTTTTTTAGTAGTTAGCTTTATTTAATTAAAAAAATATAATTATATATTGTATATAATATACGGAGGAACTATTTAATGTACAATATAGGAGAAGCTCTTATTGGTGATGGAAACGAGTTAGCTCATATTGATTTAATAATCGGTGAAAAAGAAGGACCTGTAGGTCAAGCTTTTGCAAACGGATTATCAAATTTATCTGTTGGCCACACTCCATTAACCACTGTAATTAGACCAAATTTAATGACTAAACCAGCAACTTTAATCATTCCTAAAGTTACTGTTGGAGATTTAGACGATGCTGCTAAAGTATTTGGACCTGCACAAACTGCTGTTGGTAGGGCAGTAGCTGATGCAGTAGAAGAAGGATACATTCCAAAAGACATCGTTGAAGACATCGTAATTAATGTAAGTGTATTTATTGACCCTTCTGCAAAAAATTATAGGAAAATATATCAATACAACTATGGAGCAACTAAATTAGCTATTAGAAGGGCTATGGAAGGTTACCCATCTATTGACAAAGTACTTGCAGAAAAAGACCGTGGAACTCACCCAATTATGGGCTTCAGAGTACAAAAACTTTGGTCCCCACCATATTTACAAGTTGCACTTGATTTAGACAACTTAGACGCTATGGAAAGAATCATCAACGATTTGCCTGATAAAGAAAGAGTTCTTATTGAAGCGGGTACTCCACTTGTTAAAAAATTCGGTGTCGGTGTTGTTGGAAAAATTAGGGAATTACGTCCAAGTGCATTCATTATAGCTGACCTAAAAACTTTAGATGTTGGTAGAGTAGAAATAAAAATGGCTGCAGATGAAACAGCAGATGCAGTAGCCATTTCTGGTCTCGGAACTATCGAATCTATTAAGAAAGCTATTCATGAAACTCAAAAACAAGGTATTTATTCAATCCTTGATATGATGAATGTGGCTGACTTTGAAGAAAAATTATCTGCTCTTCCAGATGACTTAAAACCGGATATAGTTTTATTACACAGAAATGTGGATTTAGAAACTTACAAAGCTGAAAAAGGTGAAGATACCAGTGAAATGACTGAATGGGGTAATATTAAATCCATTAAAAAACTCATTGGTGACGGTTTAGTTGCAGTAGCTGGAGGAATTACTCCTAATAAAGTAGAGGAAGCTACTTCAAAAGGTGCAGATATTATTATTGCAGGTAGATACATTATTGGTTCTAGAGATGTAAGAAGAGCTGCTGAAGACTTCTTAGCACATTTCCCACAAGATCCAGATAGTATGAGACTTGCACTTGATGAAGACGAACAAGTAAATTAAATCTTTTGATTTAATTTATTCTATTTTTTTTTAAAAAAGGAGATTATAATATGGGATTTTGTAATTCTTGCGGCAGGCCAATTGTAAAAGCAGATTATGGTACTAACGCAGATGGTAGTTTAAATGAGGAATATTGTAAAGATTGTTTTCAAAATGGGGAATTTACAGAACCTGATATAACTCTTGAAGAAATGATTACAAGAAAAACAAAAGAAATGATGGAAAAAAATCCTAGATTGCCTGAAAACCAAGCTACTGGTATTACTGTTGGATTTATACCAGGTTTAAAAAGATGGTGTCCAGAAGAGTTCTGGGATGATGAATTTTAGTCTGTTTTTAAAATAAATTCTTTAATTCTATTAGCTATATATTCATCATGACTTTTATTTGATTTGAGGAAGTAATTTTCTTCTTCTAATTCATTATATTTATCAACTAATTCGTTGTATTCATCATACATACTTTTAAGTTCTTTTTCTAGGTTTTGATTACTTTCAAAAATATTTGCATAGCTGGTTTTAGTATTAAGTGTGTCCTGTTTTAAGTTAGTGTATTTATTGCTTATTCTTTCGTAGCTATCTTTAATGCTTTTGTTTTCATCTTTTATGTATGAACATTTGTCCTTGAGGTTTTTGTTTTCGTCTTTTATGCTTGTGAATTTGGTTTTGATGTTTTCAGTTTCCTGTTTGATATTCACGAATTTGGTTTTGATGTTTTCGTTTTCTTCAATTAATTTCGAATGCTTGTCTTTTAAAGTTTCTAATTTTGAAGATTCATTTTCAAGAGTAGATAATAATTGATCTTTTTCTTGTTTAAGCTGATTAATCTCATTTTCAAATGCTTCAACATTTACTTTTGGTGTGGTTTCTATTTCATTGGTGTAGATATAATTGGCTATTTCAAGTGCACTAACTTTATCTTCCAAGTTCTTAAACTCTTCAATTTCACTTTGAGGAATAATTAAAACTTCTTCTTTATCTTCGTATATATCATCATGTTTAGGTATTGTGATTTGTATCTGTTTTGTTGTGTATTTTTTCTTTTCACCATTTTTAAGAGTTCTATTGTATTCCCTAGAATATTTTTTTACAACACCTTTTCCAGTTTTCATATTTTATTCCTCAATAATTTAACATTATAATTTTGTAGTTTAGTTATTATATTTTTTTCTAATTTTCTCATCGTGTAAGGTTAATGTTAGACATAGTCCGACTGTCAGCAGGATTGCCGTAACATCCATCACAAGTTTCATTGCATCTTTTAATATGGTATTTACAATTTTTTCAGTTAGGCTGTTTTCATGTTTCAGTTCTGTTGTGTTTACATGACCTAATTTTTCAAGATATTTTCCACTGTGGTGGGTAATATTGTTGTCATCTAAGTAATCCGGAGCATAAGTATCTACTGCATCATGCAATCCGCTAAACGCTCCAATTATGAGAATACATCCGATTATGGCAGTTCCCATTGATGATCCTAAAGTTTGGCTTGTTGTAATAAGTCCTGATGCTGTACTTTGTTTTTCTTCAGGAGTAGTATTAAGTGAAATGTCCACACCAAGTGAAATGACAAATCCTAATCCCAGTCCAAAGACGGTTAATCCTGGGGCTATGTCTATGAAGTGTGTATTTAATCCAAATTGGTATTTAAGTAAAAATGTTGATCCGATAGCCAATATGAATCCTATAATCATTATAATTTTATGATTAAATTTCATAGCTAATTTCGGAGCAAGTAATGAAGTTATTAGAAGGCCAACTGTGGATGGAAGTAAAGTTAACCCGGTTTTAAATGCACTTAAATGCAATACACTTTGTAGGAATACAGATACTGCAAATAATGCTCCAGCAAGTGATAAATTAGTTATTAAATGTATTCCCATTCCTGTTTTTAAATTATGATTTTTAAGTAAGCTGATATCTACTAAAGGTGTTTTTCCTTTTTTCTTTTGTTTATTTTCAAATATTCCGAAAGTTACAAGTAAAATAACTGATAATGAAATTAAAATCAATGTTGTTAACTGGTGGTGTTTTAAACATAATATTCCCAAAACAAGACTTATCAATCCGCTTACACATAAAATAGCTCCAATTATATCAAAATCACTTATGGTAAGGTGAGGTTTAAAGTTTTTAATTTTATATGAGAATAAGAATATGAATACAACTATTAACAGTTCAAGTACAAATCCGAATCTCCAGCTTAAAAATGTAGTTACAACTCCTCCAAATAATGGTCCGATAGCTGCAGCTATTCCTGCAATTGCACTGCTGATTGCAAGGGCAAAAGTACGTTTGTTATCTTTATATGTTCCACTAATTATGGAAATTGTAGCAGGAGTCATCAATGCACCGCCCAATCCTTCAAGTATGGACCATCCAATAAATAATGTAGTTGCGTTCTGACTTATGGAAGCAATTAGTGCACCTATTCCGTAAATTAGTGCACCTATTAAAAATATTTTCTTTTTTCCGACAATATCCTGCAATTTAGATCCAACAAGCATCAATGAAGCAGTAATTAAAGTATAAAAACAGATAATTAATTGTATTGTGCTTAACGAAGTATTTAAGTCTAAAACTAGTTGTGAAATACTTACATTCATAAAAGTCGAATCTAAAGTTATTATAAATGAAGCCAATGCAACCAATATAAGTGGGAGCCATGTTGTTTCATCTTTTGTAATAATTATCACCAGTTTAATTTAATATTTCTAAATTTGTTTAAACTATTTAAAGTATTTAATTATAAACATTTAATTGAGGTTGATTAAATGAAAGTTTTTGGTATCTGTGGGAGTCCTAGAAATGATACAACATACCATGTTTTGAAGGAAGCATTGGATAAATTAAATAATCAGGGATTTGAAACAGAGCTATTTAGTTGTTTTGGAAAAGATATTGGTCCTTGTATGCATTGTGATTATTGCTTGGAACACAAAAAATGCATTAGTCATGATGACATGCTGGAAGTATATGAAAAACTTCAGCAATGTGACGGACTAATACTGGCTACTCCTGTTCAAAGCGGAGGTATAAGTAGTAACTTGTCAGCTATTATGGACAGAACACGTGCTCTGGAAGCTGTTGATTATAATATTTTAAGAGGAAAAATTGGAATGAGTATTGCTGTTGGTGGAGACAGAACAGGAGGTCAGGATTTTGCCCATTTAAAAAATATAACTTATTTCATGATACATGGAATAATCCCGGTAAGTGGTGGACCTTTTGGATCTAATTTGGGAGCTTCTTTTTGGTCTAGGGATTCTATTGAAGATATAAAAAAAGATGATTACGGTTTTGAATCATTAAACAGAACATTAACAGAATTTGAAAAATTTTTAAAAAAATACATTGATTAAGTTATTGCAATGAGTATATTTATATAGTAAAATTAATTTATATTAGTATAGTTTTTTTATTTTAATCAAATTTTTTTATTAGGTTATGTTATGGCAAATAAGTTAGTTAGAGGTAGCTTTATTATTTTTATAGGTAATATTATCTTCCGTATTGGGGGGTATCTGTACCGTTTTTTAATGGCTGCTCTTTTAGGCCCAACTAGTTGGGGTATTTTAGCTACTACTTTGCCATTTCAGGGAATATTCCAAACATTGTCTGCTGGTGGACTCCCTCCGGCAATAGCTAAGTATGTTGCAGAATATGAAGTTGTAAATGAACATGACATGGCCCGTAAAACGATTTATGTAGCTTTAAAAATCATGGTATTTCTGGGAATATTCTTTGGAGTAATTATGGTTTTCATTGTTGCTCCATGGCTTGCTTACGATTATTTGGGAAAACCGGAAACACTTGTTCCCCTGCAGATTGTAGGTCTTATTACTCCGTTTAGTGTTATTGTCGGTGCTTTTAGAGGAGCATTCCAGGGAGTATATAAAATGGAGTATATTGTATATACTCGTGCTGTAGAGCAGTTAGGAATGATTTTATTTGCAACTGCATTTGTTTTAATTGGATTTTCTGTTACTGGTGCACTGTGGGGTACTGTAATAGGTTTTGCAGCAGCAGCGGTTTCTGCAGTATATATTTTCAGACATCATATGGCAAAATATATTCCTCCCGCCAGTGTAGATTTTAAGTTTACCTGGAGAGATGAATTGAATTTGGCTACTACTTTAGTTAAATTCTCTATTCCTGTAATTATTACAGCTATTGCTGAAATGCTTATTTACAATATCTGTACTATGGTTATGGGTAAATTTTTAGCTTTAGAAGCTGTCGGATTTTTTGCAGCTGCTGATCCTATATCCAGATTGCCATTAATGATTTCTATTTCAATAGCTACAACAATTTTACCTGCTTCTTCTGAGGCATTCAGGGCTGGAAATAAGGTAGCACTAGAAAAATATGTTTCTGAAGCATATAAGTTTTCTTTACTGTTCGTTGTTCCGATGTGTATAGGATTAGCTTGTTTTGCAGCTCCTATTTTAAGATTGCTTTATTTCACTAATCCTGCTTATGTTGCAGGTGCATCTGCATTAGCTATTTTATCTATTGGTATGACATTCTACTCAATATTTTCAATTTCAACAAGTATTGTTCAGGGTATTGGTAATCCGAGAATTCCTATGTACATATTAGTATTTGGAGCTATTTTGACAGCTATTTTAAATTGGGTTATGGTTCCAACTTTAGGTATTGCAGGCGGTGCTGCAGCTACTTCAATAGCCTGTTTTGCAATGATGGTGCCTATACTTTATATGGTATTCAAATTAACTCAGGTTAAAGCCCCTAAAGTTTCAGTAGTTAAAATATTGGCTGCTTCAATGATAATGGGTGTTGTTGCATATATTATGCCTAAGACAACATCCTGGTTGTTTGTAGGAATTATTGTCTGTATGATTGTGTACTTCTTTGCATTAATACTTGTAAGATTCTTCACTCAGGAGGATATTGTAGGTTTAAGAGCATTATCCTCTAAATTCGGACCTTTGTCTAAAGTTATGGGTAAAATGTTGGATTTAGTTGAAAAAATAGAATTCAGATAAAATTTGCACGATTATATTTTTCAAATTCTTTTTTTATTTATTTATATTTCTTAAAATAACTAAAAATGAATATAACAACTTTTATTTTTGATTATTATGATTTATTTTATTTTTATTTTAATTTTTTTAATTTATTTAGGTAGTGTTTAAAGATATTAAGAAAAATATCGATAATTAATCAGCATTGCTTTTTAAAATAAGTCTATGTTATTATTCAATAACTTTTTACAGGTATTTATTTAAATAATCTGTTATTTTTAATATTTTTTCATCGAAACATTATTTAATTATAAAAATCATAATATTCTTCATTATATTTTGGAGGAATATTGATGACTGATGTGAAGGCAGGTGTTGAATATAAAATCAATGTTGATGGGAATTCTTTCTTATTGGACGGTAAAAAATATCAATTATTGGAAAGTATCCTGGATACTGAGTCAATGACTGAATCCGCTAAATCAATTAAGGTTTCTTATAGAACTGCATTGAATTATATTGATAAAATAGAATCAGCACTTAATGTCAAAATTGTTAATACGACTAAAGGTGGAAAAGGTGGAGGTGGGGGAACTACCCTTACTGATGAAGGTTATTCTATTTTAAAAGAATGTAAGAAAATTAATGCTATTATGGAATTGCATAAGGATGTTAATGAAATTGAATCTGAAGTTTTAGATATTGATGAATCTAAAGGAATCATGACTGTTAAAATGAAACAATTTGAAATTAACACTCCGTTAAATAGAAATTATAAAGTGGGAGACAGATTACTGGCATTAATCAGTTATGATAATATTTTTGTCATGCTGGAGCCTCAGACTTCCAGTATTCGTAATATTATTAAAGGAAGAATCATTGAAATGAAACTGGAAAACGAGGTTATTCGTGTAAAAATAGATGTTGGTGGACTTAATTTATATTCTGACATAACTCTATCTGCAGAAAAAGATTTAAATCTTACAATTGGTAAAGAAGTATATATTGGATTTAAAGCAATGTCTGTTGCCACTTTAAAGTTATAATTCTGGGGGAATTTTTATTTTAAAAATTGAGGTTGATGAAAGCAGATGTACGGGATGTGGGTCCTGTTATGATATTTGTCCAAAAGCAGGTAAAATATGGAAAATAAATGATGTTGCACATGTATTGGATTTAAGATATTGCCATGTTTGTACTATATGTGCGATGGCATGCCCTGAACACTGCATTAAAATTATACGTAATGCTCCGGAAGAGTGAATAATTTACTCTTATTTTAATTTAACAATAGTTTGAGGAATAGCTATGGATAGAAAATCAAATGTTTCAAGAACTACATCTGAAACAGATATACAAATAGAAATGAATCTTGACGGAAAGGGAAAATATAATATTTCAACAGGTGTGAATTTTTTTAATCATATGTTGGAGGCATTTTCAAAGCATTCAATGATTGATTTGGTTATTGATGCGAAAGGAGACATTGAAATTGATGATCATCATACTATTGAAGATGTCGGAATATTGTTGGGTGAAGCTTTCAGGCAAGCTATTGGAGATAAAAGAGGCATTAAAAGAATGGCTGATGCTACAGTACCTATGGATGAATCAGTAGCCAAAGTAGCTATTGATATTAGTGGACGCAGCTATTGCAATATGGAATTTGATTTTACTAATGAAAAAATTGGAGACATGACTTCTGAAATTGTTGTTCACTTTTTTGAGTCATTTGCATCTTCAGCTAAATTAAATATTTATGGGGTTTCAAAAGGAGCAAATGATCATCATCAGGCTGAAGCGGTCTTTAAAGCTTTTGCTAAATCATTAAAAGAAGCAATAAAAATAGAGCATGATGAAATTCCTAGTACAAAAGGTGTTTTATAAGTGGTAGGTGAAGATTTCTCTCAACGGGCATCTCATGATCGTTTAAGTGCAATAACTGATGGGGTTTATGCTGTAGCTTTGACTTTGCTTGCTTTGGAGATTGTTGTTCCGTCAGCTAATTCAATACATTCTTCTGCCCAATTAAACAATTATATGGTTAATAATCTGTTGCCGCAGTTATCTCTGTATTTAATTAGTTTCATTATTCTTTCAAATTTTTGGGCATCTACTAATGCTATTCCGATGTATAAAAAAGTGGATAATACTATTCTTACAATAAATTTGGCTATTTTGGCATTGGTGGTTTTAATACCGTTTTCAACTTCTTTTGTATTGTCTTTTTATCATTACTCTCAAAGTGTAATTATTTTTAGTTTGATTATCCTGTTGGTTGGATTGCTTTATCTGATTTTATATATTTATTTATTTAAAGAAAATTTAGTTAAAGAAAGGATTTATAAGTTTATAGAACCTCATAAAAGGATCATGCTTATTGAATTAAGTATTCCACCAGTGTTGGCTTTGATATCAATAGTATTGGCATTGTTCAATCCTTTAGCAGGTATGTATGTTTATGTTATTGTGCTTTTTGCAACAATGATAAAAAAAATAGCTAAAAGATTTATAAAGAATTAATTTTTTTTAAAAAATTTTGTTGTCTAAAAAAAAGATAATGTAAGTAGCTAAAAAGCTACTTTTAATTTTTATATTTATTCTGGTTTACTGATTAAGTCGGTTTTGCGACCGGTGTTACCCTCTTTCATGTGAGGGGTTCTTAAAACAGAATCGTTTCCTTTTTCAATTTCTCTAGCTTCATCAGCTAATGCTGCTGCAGATGCTGCCATTTCGTGTGCTGCTGCTACTAATGGGATGAAGTTTTCGAAACCTTTGGTCATGAAACATCCTTTCATATCTAAGTTTGCAACAGCTCCAGCCATTTCATATGCTGCAATAGCTTTTGCTTTTGCATATGGGTTTTCAAATCCAGCTGCTTCAACAGCTTTTTCAGCAGTAATTATAAGTTTAGGTAATTCGATATTTCCTGCTGCAGCTCCGTCAATTACACCGTCAATTGTGTTTTGAACTAATCTTAAAGCTCCTGTTTCTGCAAGCACTTTGAGAATATCTGCGTTGAAAATAGCCATTTCAGTTGGGTCTAACCATTCTCTTTTTGCACCAATCATAGGGTCAGACATTACAATAATGTATCCTAAGCCTTGTTCATCCATTTCATCTTTTTTACCTTTACCTGGTGCATCACCAATGATAATAGCCGGGATGTCTTTTTCAGATAACAATTCTCTTGCTTTAGCTGGTCCAGGTGCTCCTGGGTTTGGACTAATGAAGATACAGAAATCTGGGTCAAATTGATCAACTTTTGGTACAACGTCTTCAACTTGTTCAGGATTCATTTTTGCTCCAGATCCGAATACTCTTACATCAATATTTGGTCTGTCTGCTCTTTCATCTAAAAGAAGGTCTAATACTGGAGAAGTTCCAATATTTCCACTTTTTATAATTCCTATTTTTACAACCATTTTAGTTCACCTATTATTTCTATACAATTGTTTATAGAATTGTATATTTATTAATCTTTTGATTTAGCTCTGTTTAATAAATTGAATATTTTCCATAATTCTATTCAAAAATTTTAGAAAAAGTAGTTAGAAAACGATAAAATATTCATATAATAATAGTTAAATTTTTAAAAATAGTTAAGAAGTGGTTCCGACGAGATTCGAACTCGTGATCCCCTCCTTGTAAGGGAGGTATCATACCACTAGACCACGGAACCATAGTACATCATTATTTATTGATATTATCATATATAAAGCTTTTGGTTTTTTAAGTAATTTAGATTTTATTTCCACAATTGAAGCAAAAAGTATCCTCTTTATTTACTGTACTTCCGCAATTGCTGCATTTCCATTCATGATTTAATTTGTTTCCGCAGTTGGTGCAGAATATATCATCATCATTTACTGGATGTCCGCACTTATTGCATCTTAATTCCGTTTTTATTTTTTTTCCGCAGTTGGTGCAGAATATATCGTCTATTTTTACAATATTTCCACAATATTTGCAGGTATTTGCAGAATGGCTATTTTTAGTTGCAGCTATTCCAGACACTCCTGCACTGGGTGTTTCGAATGTAGGTACTTTTTCAAGTATATTTGAACTTGTTGATGTACTGTCGGATAAAACTGGCTGACTATAAAAGTCTGTTCTGTTTTCTATTTCAAATATCATTTCATTCATTGCAGCAATTCTTTTATCATCAGAGGGGTGGGTAGAAAAGAAATCAAAATTATTAGCATTTTCTTCACTCATTGATTGCCAGAATGCCGGAATTTCCCTTATGTTATAACCTGCCCAATGAATTATCATCATTCCAAGTTTGTCAGCTTCTATTTCTTGGGATCTTCCAAATGGTTGTATTAAAAAAAGTTCAGACCCGATATCTGCTATATTTGTAATTGCACTTGTAGCAAGTCCTAATTCTTCTTCACCTAAAAGAATAAGTCCGAGGCTTCCAATTCTGGAAAGGGTTGTTATTGTATTTTTTGTATTTCGAACACTGGACTGGGTTCTGCTGTGGTCTAAAAGAGCATGTGCCATTTCATGACCTAGGATAAATGCTATTTTTTCTTCAGTATTGGCTATTGGCAGAATTCCTGAAAGTACGATGATTTTTCCTCCAGGGATGCACATTGCATTTTCGGCCTCATCTGCGATTAAATGGACTTCCCAGTCATAATAATCTGCTGTATAATCTGATCTTCCAATTTTAGCTAAATAATCTTCAACAGCAGTTATTAGATTTGAAGTAACCTTTAATATTAATTGGCCTTCTTGTGTCTGGTCTAATATTTCATGGCCATCTATCTCATTGTAATACTCATTATAACATTCATTTAAGAATTTGTCATCATCTATATTGTCATAATGAGATTTTCCAGTAAAAGGGTTAAGGCCACTTCTGTCATCTTTACTCATTTTACCACCATATTCTATTATTAGTTTATTTTTTATACTTTATAAAATCATGGGTTTACTTTGTGTATAAAATTCGCATCTGTCTGATAAGTAAGTTATAAATAAAAATAACACTATAATATACACTAATAAATTATTAATTGAAAGTGATATAAATGGCATGGGACGATTCTGCTAGTAAAATATGGATGGACGGAAACATGGTTGATTGGAAAGATGCAAAAATTCATGCACTTTCACATGTAGTCCATTATGGTACAAGTGTTTTTGAAGGTATTAGAGCATATGACAATAAAAAAGGCACTTGTATTTTTCGTTTAAATGAACATGTAAAACGTTTATTTAATTCAGCAAAAGTTTATAAAATTGATATTCCTTATACTCAAGAAGAAATTGCACAGGCAATTAGGGATACTGTTAAAATCAATGAGTTAGCTTCCTGTTACATACGTCCTGTTGTATTTAGAGGATATGGTCAGTTAGGAGTTAATCCGTTATCCTGTCCTGTTAATACTGTAATTGCTGCTTGGGAATGGGGATCTTATTTAGGTGAGGAAGGAATGGCTAACGGTGTAGATGTTGGAGTTTCATCCTGGAGAAAACCAGCTCCGGATACTTTCCCAACATTAGCTAAATGTGGTGCTAATTATATGAATTCTCAATTAGCTAAACTGGAAGCTATTGACCATGGTTATGAGGAAGCTATCATGCTTGATTATGAAGGGCATGTTTCTGAAGGTAGTGGGGAAAACATTTTCATTATTGAAGATGGGGTATTATACACTCCTTCAATGGATTCTTCCAATCTTAAAGGAATTACAAGGGAATCTATTAAACAATTAGCCAATGATTTAGGCTATGAAGTAGTTGAAGAAAGAATTTCAAGAGAAAGATTATATTTTGCTGATGAAGTATTTTTCAGCGGAACTGCTGCTGAAGTTACTCCTATCCGTTCAATTGATCATAAAATCATTGGTGCAGGTAAAAGAGGTCCAATTTCAGAAGAATTACAAAAAACTTTCTTTGACATTGTTGAAGGCAAAAAAGAAGATAAATTTGGCTGGTTGGATTACGTTTAAATGGTGTGAGAAATGGATATAATTCAGGCAATTATTATTGGTATTGTTCAGGGATTAACTGAGTTCTTACCGGTAAGTAGTTCAGCTCATTTAATCTTTGCTCAAAATGCATTAGGGGTAGAATCCTCTCTTGCTTTTGATGTTTTTCTTCATTTAGGAAGTTTAATAGCTGTATTATGGTTCTTCCGTGCAGATATTATCAGAATGATTCAGGCATTCTTATTAAGTATTGGAGATATTATTCAGCACAGATTTAAGGAAGGATTTTACTCTGATCCTTATAAAAGATTGGTCTGGTATGTAATTATAGCTACTATTCCTGTAGGTTTAGTTGGTGTATTATTTGAAAGTCAGGTAGAGTCATTGTTTGCAGGTGCATTATATGTTCCGGCATTTTTCTTATTTGTAACAGGTACTATTCTTTACTTATCTCAAAGAATGAATTCTGGTGAGGTTGATTTATCAAATCTTTCACTTAAAGAATCAATATTTATGGGATTAGGTCAGGCATGTGCTATATTGCCGGGGCTTTCACGTTCAGGTACTACAATAGCTGCAGGACTTGTAATAGGATTAGATAAAGAATTTGCTGCTAAATTCAGTTTTATATTATCTATTCCAGCTATTTTGGGAGCATTTGTAGTTCAACTTAAAGATATTGGAACAATCACAGATTTCAATGCTTTAGCTGTTTTATTCGGATTTTTAGCAGCATTAATATCTGGTTATTTGGCTATTAAATGGTTACTTGAATTAATTCAAAAAAGAAGTTTGGATATTTTTGCATATTATTGTTGGATTGTAGGAATAATAGTATTTATGGGTTCAATAACCCATTTATTCTAAATACTATTCACTGCAAACCTTTTCTATTTTTTTTCTTAATCTTTCAACAGAGTTTCCTCTAATTAATGCTGTAAACATTGCACCGCCGGCCCCAACACCTTCTTTAACAAAACCGTCAAGGTAATTTTTTAATCCAGGGTACTCTGCATCTTCAAAATTAGGGTCTACAATATTGATTGTGATGTCTTCATCAATCTGTTTTATAAGGTCAAATAAATCAGCGGTTTCATCAGTGGCTACAAAAACTGTAGTAGCTAAGTTTATCCTTGAAAAATCAAAATTGGGGTTTATGGATTTTACAATTGCACAAACAGCAGCCATTTGTGTTCCACCGCCTAAAATTATTGGGATGTCTGTAGAAATTATAAGTCCAGCCATTCCTGCAAGGGTTGGATCTCCAACCGCTCCAATAGCTTGCATTGCATCAATTTCATCAGTTTCAGGATTAAGACCTGCATTTTTCAATCCTTCATCCACTACTTTTGTTTTTAAATCATGAGGATTTGTAGGCATACTTCCACTGACTTTCTCATTAGCATCATATCCAAGAGCTCTTAAGACTCCAAGAGCAGTAGTTGTTCCTGCAGCTATACTTTCTCCGATTACTAGATAGTCATGCATCATTGAAAGCTTTGATCCAAGTTCTTTTGCATTTTCATAAATTTCCAATGGATTTAAAACTCCTTTTCCAGTTCTGATATCTCTTCCGTATTCCTTTCCAAGTCTGTTGCATTCTAAATCAGGAGTAATTTTGGAACCTGCATCTACTATAACAAATGGGATATCAGCAAGTTGTAGGGATGCTTTAGTTAGCATTGATGGTGTTGGTGCAGCAGTTTCTCCAACTACTGTTTGGGGGATTTCGTCCATACAATGAACACTTCCGTGAACCATTATTTCAGCATCTGCCGCAGGTGTATATTCAGTTAATTCGGGGGTTGCTCCAGCTCCGGATATTCCAGGTATTTTGGAAGTTTCAGTTGTACCTATCATACATATAAATACAGGTTCTGCATACTTTATCTGGTTTATTAATTCCTCAGAACCGTATGTTGTTATTCCGTCAATCATTTATTCACCTTTTTTAATTCTTCAATAATAATTTTATTTTGATTTATAATTTTTTGATTTTGCTTAATAATTTTTTCCAACATCTCTTTTTGAGTCAAATCCGTGCTGAATGTTTTTCCGTCTCTGGCTCTTGGAGGTATTTTAAATTCATTTGTTTGAGGTCTTGGGGGGATTCTGTTCGGACTGTCGGAATCTTTTTTAATTTCCTGTGTGTAGATATTTGAAACATTATTTTTACTGTTTTCTTCTAACAGTTCCATTAATCTGGAATCTACTTCATCACCTTTAAGCTGTCCCTGTTCAACTTCAAATCTTAATCTTTTTTGGATATTATATCCCTGATAAATTGGGATGTCTCTATTTTTGATTTCTTCTTTAAATTCCTCACTAAGATGTATGTCTCCCGTTAATTGTTTAACTCTTTTTTCTTCAGAAGTTTTTGTGCTATAAAATCCCATGGTTAGTAATTTATTTTTGAAATTTAAATATTTGTAGGAAGTGTGATATTATAAAATGTGTGTTTTTGCAAATTTTAAAATAGTCGTGAACTGTATCTTATTTATATTTCAAATGACCAATATTAAATTAAATTATTTTTTAAGTTGATTGTTTTGATATGTTTAGGAATTGAAGGAACTGCTGAAAAAACAGGTGTAGGAATAGTTGATAGTGGCGGAAATATATTGGCTATGGCGGGAGAACAATTATTTCCTGAAAAAGGAGGTATTCATCCTAGAATAGCTGCCGAACATCATGGATATTGGATTCCAAAGCTAATTCCAAAAGCTATTGATGAAGCAGGAATTTCTTACGATGATTTGGATTTGATCTCTTTTTCACAGGGTCCTGGTCTTGGGCCTGCTTTAAGAATTGTAGCTACTTCTGCAAGAACACTGGCACTATCATTAAATAAACCGATAATTGGTGTTAATCATTGTATTGGGCATGTTGAAGTGGGAAAATTAGATACTGGTGCAGTTAATCCTGTAACACTTTATGTAAGTGGTGGAAATAGTCAGGTAATCTCTCATGAAAGCGGAAGATATAGGATTTTTGGTGAAACATTAGACATTGCTGCAGGAAACTGTCTTGATCATTTTGGCCGTGAAACTGGTTTGGGTCATCCGGGAGGTCCGGTAATTGAAAAATTGGCTAAAAAAGGGTCTTATGTTGATTTGCCATATGTTGTAAAGGGAATGGATTTTTCATTTTCAGGATTATTGTCTGCAGCTTTAAGGGAAGTTAAAAAAGGCACTCCAATTGAAGATGTTTGTTTTTCACTGCAGGAAACCGCTTTTTCAATGCTTGTTGAAGTAACAGAAAGGGCACTGTCTCATACACAAAAAGATGAGGTCATGTTATGTGGGGGAGTTTCTGCAAATTCCAGACTCAGGGAAATGCTTAAGGTAATGGCTGAAGAACACGGAGCCAAATTCTGCATGCCTGAGATGAAACTGTGCGGTGATAATGGAGTAATGATTGCATGGTTGGGATTAATTATGCATAATCAATTTGGTCCTTTGGATATTAAAGATACTGGAATTATTCAGCGTTTCAGAACTGATGAAGTGGAGGCACCATGGGTTAATAATAATGATTCTCATTTAAAATTACCTGATAATTTAATAGCTAAAGGTGCTGAATCGGATATTATTAAAAGTTCATATTTAGGTAAAAATGCAGTATTGAAAAGTAGAATTCCGAAAGCTTACAGAATTGCTGAGATTGATTCCAAAATAAGAAAGTCAAGAACTAAACTTGAAGCCAAATTGCTGTCTGATGTTAAAAAATCAGGTGTAATTACTCCTGTATTGTATGATGTTGATTTGGAAAATAAATCTATATTGATGGAAGCTATTGAAGGTAAAATGCTTAAAGAAGTTATTGATGACAATTTAGCTTATAAAATTGGAGTTGAGATAGCTAAAATACATAGTTTGGATATTATTCATGGGGATATTACAACTTCCAATATGATGCTTAGAGATGGAAAATTAGTATTTTTAGATTTTGGTCTTGGGAGACATTCTGATTTATTTGAAGATAAGGCAGTTGATTTGCTTGTGTTGAAAAAATCATTGCAAAGTATAGACGGCACTACAGCTAGCAAATACTTTGATAATGTCTTGGAGGGTTATGCAGAATCATATGGAAAAAATAAAGATAAAATAATTGAAAAAATAAAAGAAATAGAATCTAGAGGGCGTTATACTCATTAGAAAAGTACAGGTTGTGCCGACCTTATTTTTATATATGTGAGAACCTCTTTTTTTTAGTGTATTGAATGTGAGTTTGACACAAATTTTTAAATCCGTTTGCATAAAACTTATAAAAAAGTTCCGGTGCTTATAGATTTTAAGCACCAGAACTTATGATACAAAATTTCTTTTGTAGTTATAATTAAATTTTTTGGAACTGTTGAAAATTAAAAAATAAATGTAGTTTGATATTTGAATATTGCTTTTCATTTCGTAAATTTATTATAACTCTCTAATTGTTTTATTTTTAAATAAATATTAAATGCTATTTTAAACAGCCGATTGGAATTACTTTAACGCCATCCGGACGAGTGTATGTATATTTTCCACCAGTAAGCACTGCAAGAAATGTAGGATTATCCAATTTTTTATTCTTTTCAATTAACGCCTTGATTTTAAGGAGATTTTGGGCACCTTCGTTTATTCTTTCACTTCCAAGCTTGCATTCTATTAATGCATATCTTCCGTCCCTCAAGTGAACAACACAGTCAATTTCTAAATCTGACTTGTCATGGTAATATGAAACTTTTCCGCCATGGGAATTTGTATAAACACTTAAGTCACGAATGCATAAATTTTCAAAAATAAATTCGAATGTTTCCAAATCATTTTCCATTGATTTAGGATTTGCATTCAATGCTGCTACGGCAATTGAAGGATCAATGAATACTTTTTTATTTCCTGATCTGATTGCTGATTTGGATTTGATGTTTGGGGACCATCCTCGGTTGTCTTCAATTACAAATAATTTTTTCAAGGCATCAACATATGAATAGTATGTGGGTCTACTTATATTCATAAAATTAGCATTAATATCATCTATAATGGTTTGGTCTTTAGCCAGTGTGGAATTATTTCTTGCAAGCGAACGTAATAATACTCTTACCCTATCAGGGTCTCTTTTAACCCCATCAACAGCAGAAACATCTGTGTTACAAATGTTTTCCAAATAATTATATGCAACGAAAAGTTTGCCCTCTCTGGTTTTTTGATTCAATGAATCTGGCCAGCCTCCGCGGCATGCAGCAAATATCAAATCGTTTATTGTTAAAGAGGATTCGCAGTTATTAATGTTAATGTCGGGATTGTCAAATAAGTCCATAATTGAAATTTGCCCGTTTGATTCACCGCTTTCATACAAACTCATAGGCCTCATCAGCATTCTATGGATTCTTCCGGTTCCTGAGTGCATGATGCTGTCTTCATCGACCACTGTTGGACCGGTTAAAATATATAGTCCATATCCTTCGCTTTCATCCACGCTTGTTTTGACGGAATCCCACAATACAGGAGCCACCTGCCATTCATCAATTAATCGTGGTTTCTCTCCTTTCAATAATCTGTAAGGTTCTATGTCTGCCCACATCATATTTGTTTTATAATTATCTTTGTCTTGTAGTTTTAATACACTTTTAGCATGCTGTTCGGCAGTAGTTGTTTTGCCACACCATTTCGGTCCAACAATGAGAATCGCACTAATCATTGTAAGATATTTTTCCAAATCTTTATCCAATATTCTCGGTAAATATTTAACAACCATAGTGATTACTCCTTATTTTACAATTTTTCCATATATTACTTTACAATTTTTCCAACACAAAATCTACTACTTATTTTATCTAGAGAATTGAAAAGCAATATTTTTCGAAAAGTGGGTATGTTTCTTGTTAATTCAAACAGTTGTTGGCTCAAATGGGTAAAAAAAGACTTGAAGAAATATCTGGCTCTGAAATTACCGTGCAAATGGCAATCAATATCTTTTCAAACATTTCTATAAAATTTTTACAGACTAAAAAATTTAAAAATTAGAATCTTAAAGTTAAAGTATCTCTTATTTGATTAAAGAGTAGTCAGTAGTTTATGATTAAGATATTTTGGTTATTAATTATTTTTTAAATTCTTTAAATTACTTATTTTCATGATTTAAGCTATTTTGATTAAAAATAAAAAATTCATATTGTTGATTAGATATTAACTTAATTTAGGCATCTAGAATATTTGTGATATTCTAGAATTAATTGGTCTATCAAGTAATTTAAACAATAAATAAATTTTATATGTTTACCATATTGGAAAATGATAAATCTATTGAAAGGAAATTTAAACCATTATTGAAGATTGATGATAATATGCAATTAGTTTGAATCAACTGGACCTTTCTAGACATTGAATTATTCATTTAAATCTTTTGGATTTTTTAACTGATTATGAGTTAATTTTATAAAAAATTTAATTCATATTAATTTTATGATAACATTTATAACTGGTAACAAACATAAAGTTATAGAAGCAGAGAATATATTTAAAGATTATGACATTAACTTAGAGCATATTGATTTAGGTTACTGTGAACCTCAGGGAACTCTTGAGGAAGTAGCTATATCAGGTGCAAAATATGCCAGTCGTAAACTTAATAAACCTGTGATTGTTGAAGATGCTGGTTTATTCATAAAAGCTTTAAAAGGTTTTCCTGGAACATATTCTTCTTATGTTCAAGAAACTCTTGGAAATCAGGGAATATTAAAGCTTTTAGATGGTGTCAATGACCGTTATGCCGAATTCAGGTCAGTTATTGGGTACTGCGCCCCCAATTCTGAGCCCAAGATCTTTTTAGGTAAGGTCATAGGTGAAATCGCAGTTGAAGAAAAAGGAGATTTAGGTTTTGCTTTTGATCCTATTTTCTATGTTCCAGCTGAAGGTAAAACTTTTGGAGAACTTACAACTGAAGAAAAAAACCAGTTTTCACATAGAAAAAATTCTTTAGAAAAATTTATTAAATGGTATTCTATTCAATAATTTTCTAATTTATTATTATGGGCTTACTTTATAACTAATATTAAGAGGTAATTATTATGGCAAGACCAGAATGGGTAACTTACAGTGATGAAGAAATTGAAGAAATGATTTTAAAATTTAACAAAGAAGGAAAAAGTACCAGTGAAATCGGTATTATTTTAAGAGACCAATACGGTATTCCTAGTGTTAAAGAAGTAACCGGTGAAAGAATCACTCAAATCTTAAAAAGAAATGATCAAGCTGGAAAATACCCTGAAGATTTAATGAACTTAATCAAAAGAGCAGTAAATATAAGAGATCACTTAGCTGAAAATCCTAAAGATTTACACTCTAAAAGAGGTTTAACTATCATTGAATCTAGAATCAGGAGATTAGCTTCATATTATGTAAATGAAGGTGCATTACCTGAAGGATGGAGATACAATCCAAAAGAAGCAGCACTCCTTGTTAAATAGAGCTAGTGAAGCTAGTAATGTGCTTAAGAAGCATATAGAAAACAATAACGTTATAAGAATTATTTCTCATAACGATGCTGATGGAATTTCAGCGGCAGCTGTATTAGCTAATGCTTTAAAAGAAGAAAATGTTCAGTTTCATACTACGATTGTTCCTCGTCTTAAGGAAGATTTAATAAATCAGTTAAGGCATGAAAAACATGATTTGGTCATTTTTTCAGATATGGGAAGTTCTTTTGTAGGGGAACTCAATTCTTTTAAATGTGATGTTATTATAGCTGATCATCATCAGGTTAGTGATGTTGAAGCAGAAAGCAATGTGGTTCACATAAATCCTCATTTATTTGACATTGATGGAAGCAGGGATTTAAGTGGAGCTGGTTCCAGCTATTTGGCAGTTAGGGATCTTGATAAAAAACATTTAGCTTATTTTGCTTTAATTGGTGCTTTTGGTGATATGCAAGGTCAAGATGGATTTACTGGAGTTAATAAACTCATTGTTGATGATGCTAAACAAAGTGGTAATTTGGAAATTCATGATGGTTTGAAAATAGTTTCTAAATCATCTGAACCACTTTTTAAATCTTTAGCTTACACTTTTTCTCCTCCGCTTCCAGGAATAACTGGGGATTTGGAAGGTTCAACTGAGTTTTTAGAAAAGATGAATTTGTCTTATGGAATTAAATTCACTGATTTAGGTGAAGAGGAAAAAGATATTCTTAAAGATGAACTTATTAAAATCAATCCGGATATCTTCGGGGATTGTTACACAGTTCCAAAAGAAATACCTTTGCTTCGTGATTTGGAAGAGTATTCATATATTCTTGATGCATGCGGTAAAAATAAGAAGTTTGGATTAGGTTTAAGCATAGCTCTTGGAGAACGTGAAAAAGCCTTAAAAACAGCTACTGATTTGCAACGCAAATACCGTGATCAACTTGTTAAAGGATTGGAATGGATTAAAAGGGAAGGTTCAGTTAATCTTTCCCATATTCAATATTTATACAGTGAGGATAAAGTGTTGAAATCTGTAATGGGCACAATAGCTAGTATAGGTTTGTCTATTAACTTGTTGGATGATTCAAAACCTGTTTTAGGATTATCTAGACTTCATAAGGATATTAAAGTTTCTGGAAGAACAACTAGGCAACAAGTTGAAAAAGGAGTTAATTTGGGAAAAGCCTTACAGGATAGCTCCAACAATTTCGGTGGCCAGGGTGGAGGTCATGATATTGCTGCAGGGGCTATGATTCCATTTGATAGTAAGGATAACTTTTTAAACTTAGTTAATGATATGGTTGAATATCAAATAAATAATGATTAATATGTTTTTAACAAAAAAAGAAGAACAAATGTGTGATGGGGAGTTTGGAGAAACTATTAGAAAAAGCATGGATATATTAGTGGCTTTAGGAGATATTTATGGTGCTTCTAAATTAGTGGATATCACTTCAGCACAGGTTTCCGGAGTTTCTTATAAAACTATTGGTGATGCAGGCTTGGATTATCTTCAAGATTTGGCCAGTGATGATAAAGGGGTAGCTAGTGTTAATTCTTCCCTAAATCCTCCTGGAACTGATTTGGATAATTGGGAAGCTTTAGGATTTCCAAAGGAATTTTCAATTAAACAAAATCAAATTGTAGAAGCTTACGGTAAACTTGGAATCTCAAAAACATGTACTTGTACTCCTTATCTTGTTGGAAATGTTCCTAGATTTAGAGACCATGTATCATGGTCTGAATCTTCAGCAGTAGCATATGTTAATTCTGTAATTGGTGCTAAAACTAATCGTGAAGGCGGTCCTGCAGCATTAGCAGCAGCTATTGTTGGTAAAACTCCTCTTTATGGATTCCATTTAGATGAAAATAGGACGGCTAATTTAGTAGTGGATGTTGAAACCGAACTCGCAGGTGCTGATTTCGGAGCTCTCGGATATATTGTTGGGAAAATTGTCGGTGGTGGAGTGCCTTACTTTACTCTTAAAAATATTCCTGATAATAATAATTTAAAAACATTAGGAGCAGCACTTGCGTCATCAGGTTCAGTAGCTCTTTATCATATGGAGAATGTTACTCCGGAATATGATGTGGCTGCTAAAAGTGAAGCTGATGATCATATTGCAATCTCTGAAGACGACATTTTAGACACCCGTAACAAACTATCTACTACAACTGATGAACCGGATTTAATCTGTTTGGGCTGTCCTCATGCTTCCTTGGAAGAAATAAAAGAAGTTGCAAATATTGTCAAAGGAAAATCAATTAAAAACAAATTATGGATTTGCACATCAGTTAGTGTAAAAGCAACAGCTGATAGAATGGGGTATACAAAAGTTATTGAAGATGCAGGTGGTAATGTGGTCTGTGATACCTGTATGGTCGTAGCACCTATTGAAGATATGGGCTTTGAAGTAATTGGTGTAAATTCAGCAAAAGCAGCTAATTATGTTCCGTCTATGTGTGGACTTGATGTTGTTTATAATGATGTAGAAAACTTGATTCAATTTGAATAATTTTTTCTACTACTTTTTTTTTTAAATTTCAGTATTTCTATAGAATGTTTTTAGCTATTTTTCTTAAAAGTGTATTTTATAAGAAACTATTTATGTAAATAATTTGATAGGGTATTCTATAAGACACTCATTAGGTTGTTTTTAATACTTAGTCGAAATGTAATCAACTTTTTAGGGTGTTGTCTTCAACTTTAAATTTAATAAAATCATATAATAATTATAGGTGAATAAATTTATGAATTATTTAGTTATTGGTGCAGGAAATGCTGGTAGGCCTGTTGCAAGGTTACTTAATAATCAAAATCATAAGGTTATTATAACTGATCCAAAACAGTTATCTGATTTTAAACAAGATGTGCAAAGTATTTTAAAACAAATGGAAAAAGAGGGAGTTATTTTAGATTTAGGCAATGATAATCCTTCTATTGATGGTATTGATAAAGTTTATAAGGCTCCAAGTTTGCCTGACAGTGCACCTATTGCAAAAAAAGTTGCTGAAGCTAATTTAGAGGTTATTACTAATGAAGATTTCTCAAAAATGGTAAATGATTTAATTCCTGTTGATATTATTGGAATCACGGGAACTATGGGTAAAACAACTACTACATTTATTACAACAAGCATTTTTAAACAGGCAGGTTATAAAGTATGGTCCTGCTCTTCTTTAGTTAATAATTTAGTTAGTGAAGCTATTATTGATGGTATAGTTAAAGGTAAAGCTCAAAATTGTGATATAGCTATTTTTGAACTTCCTCATGGAACTATAGGGCTTCTAAATGAATTGGATATTAAAATTGGTCTTTTAACCAATATTGCTGAAGACCATCTGTCTGAATTTGGAGGTTCTCTTGAGAAATATCAGCAACGTAAATTGATTTTGGAAAAAATGAGTGAAACATTTATTGCAAATAATTCCTGCAGGGATATTATAGCTCCGGTAAGGGGCAATGCTCTTTATTATGCTTTAGATGATGATTGTGATTTTATTGGAACTGCCGGTGATGAAAAATTAACCATCAAATATTCTAAAGGGGAATTTACAACACCGTTCCACATGGTCAGCTATTTCTTTGAAAACTCTGTAGGGGCCAGCAGTGTTGCTTTAACTTATGGTGTTTCTCCAGAAGATATTACTGATGCATTATCTGAATTTAAAGGACTTCCTGCACATATGGAGGATGTTGGTGAGTATAATGGGAGAAAAGTTATTTTGGATTCTGCATTTTTATATGATGGAATGAAAATCACTCTTGAGTACTTTAAAGACGACAATGTTGTACTGTTTTTAGATCATTTTGATACATTATCTAAAAGGGATAAGGCAGAAGTCGGTCAGCTTGTTGGACAGTATGTGGATGTTATAATAGCTAGTGGATTTAATGAGGTTAACCAAACAGTTGAGATGGATGCTGCATATGAAGTTTTAGATGCTATTGAAAATCCAAGTGCAATTAAAGTAGCTACTAGGGATATTACTGAAGCAGCCGCACTTACATTCAAATATTCCAAACCTGGAGACATTATTCTGCATATGGGGCCACTTATAGCTTATGATAGAATCACCACTGTTGAAAAAATCATGAAAGGACTTGAAGAGGGAAGTAAAAAATATGAATGAGTCTGATTTTCCGGAAGATACAACATTTGGAGTAATTGGAATTTGCGGAGCTAATTGTAATCTGGTAGCCAGAATTCTTAAAGACCGTGGATTTGATGTTATTGGAACAGATATGTCCTCTGGTGATGATTGCAGGTTTAAAAAATCTTTGGAAGGATATGACATTGAAGTATTTTATGAATCTCATCCTGAAGAGTTTTTTGAAAAAGCAGATTATATAATTCCTCCAATAAGTTTACCTAAAACAGCTGAAGTATTTGATATTATTCAGGAAAAAAACATTCCAGTTCTGGAAGTTAGTGATATTATTGATATTTTTAAAGTAAATAAACCGGTATTTGGAATAACCGGAACTAATGGTAAGACAACTACCACAACCCTTCTGAAAAAAATAGCTTATGATAATAATATTGCACCTGTTGAACATAATTTAGAAAAAATGCAGGGGAATGCTGAATATATTCCAATTTTACAGTCTCGTTTAAATGGGGATGTTGGAATATTGGAAGTGGGCACATTTGGAGTTCCGGGCACTATTGAAAGAATAGTTGGAAATTCTGAATTAACTTCCGGATTAATAACAAACATAACTCCTGATCATTTAAATGATTTGGGCGGATTTATGGAGTATGCGCATGTTAAAGCAGAATTTATAAAAGGATTGGATGGAAAACAACTTATTGTAAACGGTCAGGACCCAACAATCATGGGGCTTTTAAGGGAATTGAACTTTGCAGGTGAAATAATTACTTTTGGGGTAGATGAAATGCCTGTAGGTGTAGCTTCTAAAAAATGTGTTTGCGGTAAAACCATTGATGTTAAAGAGATTATTTCAGGTTCCGGCTATTATTTGTGTGAATGTGGTCTGACAACTCCTCAGCTGGATTATATTGCAACCAACATTAATTTAAAAAACAGAACATTTGAATTACATACTCCGGAAGAAAAATTAGAAGTTAAAATGCTTCTTGATGGAATTCATAATGTTTATAATGTTGTGGGAGTAATTGTTGCAGCTCATGAATTTCTAAAATTACCTTATGATAAAATATTGGAGTCAATAGCTACTTTTGGTGGGGTTTCTGGAAGGATGGAGAAAGTAGCCACCATTGGCGAAAAGGATGTTGTTGTAGATTTTGCACATAATCCTGCAGGTGTTGAAACGGTTTTACGTGAATTTAAAAAATTATATGGTGATATCACTACAGTTATTACAATTTCCTCTGAATCCGGTGCTGAAGGAGATTTGGAAATATTTAATAAAGTTTTAGAGTTTTCTAAATACATTGTTCCGGCATCCAGTGCTTCTCAAAAAATAGCTAGTGATAAAATAAGTGAACGTCCTGAACTTAAAGAAAAAATTATATTGGATCATGGTGTTGATGATTTTGTCAAAAAAGGCACACTTGGCGCAACCTTTGATGAAGTTCAAGAAGGAATTAATCAGGCATTAAATCTGGATTGTAATATGATAATAGCTATTGGTGAGGCTGCTACAAAATTTAAAAAATGTGTCAATAATTTATGAATTAAACAATCATATGTTTAATTATTTTTTCTAATTTTCAGCTATTTTTAATAATTTAAATTTTTGTTTTGTTTACACTTGTTATTATTGTTATTATCTTTGTACATAATTTTGAGTTTTGTTTGTTGGTTTGGGTACTTTTTTCACTTATTTTTACTGCTCGTTTTATTTTTTATTTGTTCCTTTTATTTTTTTAAAATTATTTGTTTGTTTAATTAATAATTTAACTAAGTAGATTATATTTTTATTTTCCATTGTTATATGTTTATTTATTCAAATCAATAGGTAGTTTTATATAAGTTGTGTTAAAGATATATACATTGTCTAATTGATTGTTAGTTCAATGTAGATTATAATTATTTTTAATAATTATATTGTTAATGGAGAATAATCTCATGAGTATAAAAAAGAATATTGGTGTGTTAGTTCTTTTATTAGTACTTTTAAGTATGTCTGCAGTTTCTGCTGAAGACGTATCTATTAATGCTAATGATACTTACCAAACGCCAAATGAAATTCAAAAAGATTTCACATCTTTACAAACAGACATTGATAATTCTCAAGGTGTATTTGAGCTTACTTATGATGTCAAACATGGAGATGATGAAATAGATAATTATGGTATTTCTATTACAAAGACTACTATAATTAACGGAAATGGTCATACAATTGATGCTAATGGTCATGGAAGTATTTTTGTAGTAAAAGATTCTTCTGTTACATTAACATTAAATGATTTGACTTTGATTAATGCAAATCCTGTTTCTGATAGTTCAGGAATTGTAAGTAATGGTGGGGCTGTTTACTTTGATGGTTCTACTTTAATAGTAAATAATGTGAATTTCAAAAACAATACGGTCTATAAATCTGGTGGTGCAATTTACACTACTGGAACTTGTATTGTAGACAGTTCTGTTTTTGATGGAAATGATGTGCAATTCAGAAGTCAAAATATTGACAATGGTGGTGCAGCTATCTATGCAGATAATGGTGCTTCATTATTAATCTCTAATTCACAAATAATTAATAACCATAAAAACATGGTTATTCGTGACAATAATGTTGGAGATCTTGTAGATGGTGTAGTAGTTGCAACAGGATATACTAAAATTTCAAAATCTTACTTTAGAAATAACAGTGGATGTTATGGTGGAGCTGTAACTTCTTTAGGTTACACTAATGCTGGTAAAAATCAGATTATCATTGAAAATTCAGTATTTGATGCAAATAGAGCATTCCAAGGTGCAGCTGTAAATGTCATGGGTTCTACTTTCAAAATATCCGGAACCAATTTCACCAACAATAAAGGTGTTGGTTATGGAAGCGGAAATCCTAATGTAGGTGCTCTTCTTACATGATATGGCTGTGAAGGTACAATATCTGATTGTAATTTTATAAACAATACTGCAGATAATGGTGCTGCTTATAGATTAGGAGATGATAATAAGGGTGTTTCCAGTGCCAGTGTTGACAGCTGTACTTTTATAAACAATACTGCATCCAATCAGGGTGGTGCTGTATATGAAGGTGGAAAAACAGGTAAAGCTACTTTAGATATTAAAAATTCCACGTTTACCAATAACTCTGCAAAAAAAGAAGGTAGTGCTATTTATAGTGGAGATAATTTAAATATTGATGATGATACAACATTTACTAATAATATGGTTTATATGTATTATACCGGTACTTTAAACATAGGTGAAATTAAAACCTTTACTGATTTGCAAAAAGCTATAAACATGGTTGAAGGTGATATTCATTTAAGTTCTAATGTAACTATGTTGGCTAGTGAAGCTGATAACTTTGTAAATGGTATTGTTGTTGACCATCTTGTTAATCTTAAATGTGATGGTTTTACTATTAATGCTAATAATTTAGGTAGAATATTTAATGTTACCTCAACAGCTGATAAATTAAATATATATAATGCTAATTTAATTAATGGTAATGCAGATATAGGTGGTGCAATATATAACACTGGTTCTGTATATGCATATAACACTAATTTTATAAACAATACTGCTGCTACTATGGGTGGTGCAGTATTCAATAATGGTACTTTAACTATTCAAAAATGTATTGTAGATAATAATGATATAACCAAACGTACTTCTTCTGACTCTGAAGATTATGGTGGTGCAGCTATCTATAACTGGTATGATAGTACATTATTTATTAAAAATAGTACTATTTCCAACAACCTTAAAAATTATAAAAAATGGGATTATGTTGTTGGTGCTGTAACTTCTCTTGGTAAAACTATAATTTCACAAAATTCTTATTTTGTTAATAACTCTGGCCGTTGGGGTGGAGCTATTACTACTTCAGGCAGTTCATTACCTGGTAAGAAGGTTAATGAATTAAGTATTAGTGATTCTACATTTAGTAAAAATGGAGGATTATATGGTGCAGGTATATTTATACAAGGTTCTAAGTTCTCAATTACTAGTTGTGTATTTGATAGTAATACCGCATCTGGTAAAGGTAATATGACTCCAAATGATAATAATGGGGCAGCTATTGAAGTAACTAATACTGATAAATCTATTACTGGAACTATTTCTAAATCTACATTTACCAATAACAAAGCTCAATATGGTGGAGCTATTGATATTTGTGCAGGAACCATTAAAATTACAAATTCAAAATTCATTAATAACTCTGCTGATGTGGAAGGTGGAGCTATAGATATTAATACTTTAAATGGTAATCCTAAAGTTACAATTTCAGGTTCTAAATTTATTAACAATAGTGCACCACTTGGTGGAGCTATATTGAATATAAAAGATTTAACTGTTAAAGGATCTACTTTTATTAACAATACTCCTAATACTATATTTAATGGGGTAGGTGCTGGAGGTAATCTTAATTTAAATATCAGGACTTTTACTGATTTACAAAATGCTATTGGTCTTGTTACAGGTACTTTAACTCTTAATCAAAATATTGCAATGACTGCTAAAGAAGCAGCTAACTTTACAAACGGAATAACTATTAATAAAGATATTACTATTGACGGTAAAGGCCATACTATTGATGCTAAGAATTTAGGTAGGATTTTTAGTATTGGTGAAGGATTT